>Ga0247832_1001052_pt1 | contig 51975 bp, 49 predicted proteins | sample LaCruzMarch2015__10_FD_192407 | JGI IMG/M metagenome (GOLD analysis project Ga0247832, IMG submission 192407) | Freshwater microbial communities from meromictic Lake La Cruz, Castile-La Mancha, Spain - LaCruzMarch2015_4m | ecosystem: Environmental > Aquatic > Freshwater > Lake | place: Spain... | reverse complement strand
AATCGACACCGCGCGGCTCAAAGGCGCAAATCCCTTCGACGTCATCCTCGCTACCCTCGCCTGAACGCGCCCAGAACGGTCAAAACGCGGCCTGCCGAAGGGGTGGGTAATTACCAAAGGCCGTCCCTTGAGGCCTTCCGCCAAGTGCTGCCCAATTGCCGCGGCCGGGACACGCGGTTACGCCGAGACGCGAGCCTTTGCTGCCGCACTCAGGAACCTGCGCAGTTGATGACGTGGGTCCCTGATTACTCACGGAAGACACCGCAGTGAACGCTCAACGTCAGTGGCTCGCCCGAGCCCGCATGAAGCGGTCCACCACCGCCGCAACACCCCCAACGTGTCATCCCTGCGAACGCAGGGACCCAACTCGAAACCTGCACTGGTGACAACGTGGGTCCCTGCTTTCGCAGGGATGACACCGCAGTGGGCGCTCAACGTCAGCGCCACCCCCGATCCCCGCATGAAGCCGACCACCGACGTCGCAACACCCCCAACGCGGGGGTACTGAAACCGTCAGTTCCTCGCCATTTCACAGTTCGGACGGGCCACCAAGTTGGCAACGCCCCCAACGTGTCATCCTTGCGAACGCAGGGACCCAACTCGAAACCGGCACAGGTGGCAACGTGGGTCCCTGCTTGCGCAGGGTTGACACCGGAGAGGCTGGTGACAGGCGGTCTCGGTTGCGCTAGCGTACAAACCATGAACGTGCAGGTGAAGCATGGGTGGTTCCCACTTCGTCTACATCCTCGCCTCGGGCCGATACGGTACGCTTTACATCGGCGTCACCAGCGACCTCGTCGGTAGGGTTTGGGAGCACAAGGAGAAGGTCTTTCGCGGCTTCACGGCGAAGTATGGCGTCGACAAGCTGGTCTGGTTCGAAGAGTACGGCGACATCAGCGAAGCGATCTGGCGCGAGAAGAAGCTCAAGAAGTGGAAGCGGGCGTGGAAGCTCGACCTCTTCCGCGACACCAACCCCGATTGGCACGACCTCTATCCCAGCCTCGTCGCGGCTGGCCCACCAGTCCGGTAGCGTTGCATGTGAACCCACCAACTCGCCACCGGCCACTACCGCCGCACCACCCACAACGTGTCATCCCTGCGAACGCAGGGACCCAACTCGAAACCTGCGCTGGTGGTAAAGTGGGTCCCTGCGTTCGCAGGGATGACACCTCGGGGGACGGTCAAAGTCAGGGGCCACATCCAGGCTCGTCGAGGCCGAACCTAGGGTCCTGTCCCGCTCGACACAGCCAGACGCCGCGTTAGCCACAGGCCACCGAGGCCGCAACACCCACCACGTGTCATCCCTGCGAACGCAGGGACCCAACTCAAAACCTGCGCTGGTGACGACATGGGTCCCTGCGTTCGCAGGGATGACACCTCAATGGGCGGTCAACGGAGGTGGACGACTTGGCCCTCCACTTCCTCACCGGCCACTCCCCCGCGTCCCCGCGCCTCGCCCACTTGCTCCCGCCCACTTATCCCCGCCCCCACCGCCTGCGTCATCCTCCTGCCCCCAAACCCAGGAGACAACCATGCCCGAACGCCTTCAACGCCCGCGCAGCCGGGACCAACGCCCGCCGTCGCGCCATATGCGCAGCCTGTTGCGGCAGGCCTTCTTTGCGGTGTACCGGGTCATTCGCGCGCTGAATCTCGCCGGCGCTCTCCGTTCTCCCGAGGTGGTCGCGCTGCACCGCGCCGTGGCGCTCTGCCGCCGGGCCACCGCCCGCGACCCCCAGCCGGACTGGCTCGCGGCGCTCGCAACAGCGGTGCCGCCCGGTCGCGCCGAAGCGGTCGCCGCCCTCGACCTGCTGCTGCAGCACCTCGCTGCCATCGAACTCGACTGGGAGCGCCGCCTCGTCGCCGCCGGCATCGACCCGAAATGGCCCGCCAGCGGGGCATGAGCCCGTCCGAAACCCAGACGCAGCAGAAAACTTATCCCCGCGATTCGAGCCGGTGCGATGCTGTCCCCATCACCTGCGGGGCGGGCGCTCGCGACGAACGGACGGCAGGGGATATCGAGGGCCATCGGAGTCGTCCGGTGGCGGGCCGCGGTGCTGAGCAACCGGCCGCTGGTGAGGCCGAGTGCTGTCCCTTCTCAGGGCGCACTACCGGGAGGGCCAGCGCGACCGTTCCCTTTGCATCCCCGTCTAACTCCACCTCGACAGACCGGCGGGGCGAAAGTCTCGCTTAAACTGCGGACCACCGCGCCTGGGGCTCAGCCCCGCCGGTCCCCGCCCACCCACCAACCCGAGGCCCCAAGGCCGGCGGGGGTTTAAGCACGTCTGGACGGAAGGACGCCCCCTCCACCATGCTACGCATGGTCCCCTTCCCCCGTTTCACGGGGGAAGACCCCCGGAGACCTCGGCGTTTCGGGCTTTCAGGGGCACGGCGGTGACCGGGTCCTCCCCTGCGCAGCGGGGGAGGGGGACCGCCGAAGGCGGTGGAGGGGGCGGCACAGGCACCGCGCCTGCACGACCAATTCCCCTACGCGTCCGCCTCCAGCGCCGCGATCAGTTCGGTCTCGCTGGCGTAGTTCCCCAGCTCCGCCAGCGCCGTTTCCAGCATGGCCACGCGCCGCTTGATCGTCGCATGCTCGCCGGTCTTGGCCGCCACCTGGGCCCCGACGCGCTCCGCAAAAATGTTGCGGTCTGTATCCGTCCGCCTGATCCGGCTCCGCAGCCCCTGCAGCGCCCCGATCTCGGCGTCGATGCGCCGCAGCTTGATCCGCGCCTCGGCGAGCCCGGTTTCCACCGCCGCCGCCATCTGCTTGATGAAATCCACCTGCTCGAGCTTCAGCCCGGTCGCCACCGCCGTCGCCACCGCCGCATCGAACATGTCGGCCAGAATCAGCGCCACCTCGCGCCGGTAGCCCGACACCGCCTCGTCGTCGATGATCCCGGTCTCGTCGAACAGTCTTCTCGCATCGGGGTCCGACAACAGCCCAAACGCCTTCACCACCAGCACGAACGCCTCGGCGTCACCGCCGCGATCGGGATGCGCTACCTGCACCTTGCGGCGATAGGCGAGCTTGATCTCCGTGGCGGGGGCCATCCGGCCGATCCCGAGGATCAGGTAAGGGTCGAAAACACTCATCAGGCCCCCCTGATAGCAGCCACTCGCCACGGGTTGAAGCACCCGGAGCGCTTTCAGGACAAGTCGCAGACTTTTCCGGTTCGAAAGCGCGACCACGAGCTATGCGTTCGGCCGACTTTCATCCGTCACCGAATGCGCCTATATCGCAAACATGCCCCACACAGCCCCGCTTGCGCCGCTAAAGCCCTTCTCCGCCATCGTCTTCGATATGGATGGCACCCTGCTCGATACCGAACTGGTGTTCCGCGAGATCGTCTACGATGTCTCCCGCGAGCTCGGCTTCACGATGACCGATGCCGTGCACCACGCCATGGTCGGCTCCAGCCACGAGACCACCAACCGCCTCCTCGTCGAGGCCTATGGCGTGGCCTTCCCCTACACCATGTTCGACGAGCGGTGCCGCATCCAGATGCGCGTCAAGATGGAGGAAGCCGTCCCGGTGAAGGCCGGCGTGCACGAGCTGCTGGCCGAACTCAAGGCGCGCCGCATCCCCACCGCCGTCGCCACCTCGTCGCGCTCCGCCCACGCGTTGAGCCACCTCAATTCCGCCGGGCTGCTGTCGAGCTTCCACGCCATCGTCACCCGAGACGATGTCACGAACCCCAAGCCGCACCCCGAGCCCTACCTCACGGCGACGAACCTCCTCGGCCTTGCCCCCACCAGTTGCCTCGCGGTCGAGGATTCACATTCTGGGGTTCGTGCCGCCGCCGCCGCCGGGCTGCAGACCATCATGGTGCCCGACCTCGTCCATCCGTCCGACGAGATCACGGCGCTTTGCACGGCAGTGATGGAATCGCTGCACGACCTGCGCGCCGCAGCCTTCGCGAGCTGAGTTCAGGCGGGGACGCCGTCGGCGTCTTCGTCGAAGCCGTTGTTCACCAGCGTGGTGATGGCGTCGAGCGCCTCGCGGGCCTGCTTGCCGGTCGCCTGCACGAGGATGGTCGAGCCCGGGCCGGCGCCGAGCATCATCAGCCCCATGATCGAGTTGCCGTTCACCGCGGTGCCATCGCGCACCACCTTGATCTCGGCCTCGAAGCACTCGGCCGTCCGCACGAACCGCGCCGAGGCCCGCGCATGCAGCCCCTTGCGATTGACGATGGTCAATTGCTGCGCAAGCGCCCGATCTGATCCTGCCGCTGTATCCATGCGCTCAGTGTAGAGCGATTTCCGGGGGGCTGCAAAGGGCTGACCATCCGGGTGGATGGTCACGACTTATCCGCGCGGGTTCCAGCAATGGCATTGATGATCCGCAATGCTGATGCCCCACCCCACCCCAGTTCCGCTATGCCGCGATGCGGCCAGCTCCACTACCCTCCCCATTAAGGGGAGGGAGGGCGCCGTGGAACGGTCCCAGGCCTCTGGACTCCCTCCCCCTTGTGGGGAGGGTAGCGTCGCCAGGAGCGAAGCGACTTTGGCAGAGCTAGGGTGGGGGTCAGCGGCGCCGAAACCGTCAGACGCTCAGCCCCCCAGCGTCTCACTCGCCACGTTGATGTACTTTCGCCCGGCCTCCGCCGCCGCTGCAACGGCTTTCTTGATGTCGAAGTCGGCCCGGATGCGCGCGAGCTTGACCAGCATGGGCAGGTTCACCCCGGCGATGACCTCGACCTCGCGCTGCTGCATGATCGAGATGGCGAGGTTGGAGGGGGTGCCGCCGAACATGTCGGTCAGGATCACCACGCCCTGCCCCTGGTCGGCGGCATCGACGGCACGCACGATGTCCTCGCGGCGCTGCTCCATGTCGTCCTCGGGGCCGATGGCGATGGCTTCGACATGGTCCTGCGGGCCGACGACATGTTCGAGGGCAGATTTGAACTCATGGGCGAGCGCACCATGCGTCACCAGAACCATGCCGATCATCAACTATCCCCACGCATTGGTTCGGGCGGAGCGCTTCTGCGCCGCGTCAGGTGCGGGAGTTTTGCCCCCGGGGGCCCATGATTCAAGTGGTTTTTTGTCGCGCCTCGCCGCGTGGTGAACCCACGGCCCGGATCGCCTCGCGCACCAGCAGCATCTGGTGCCGCGCATCGACCACGCCATTGCGTGGCACGGGCGCGCGCGCCAGCGTCACTCCGAACAGTTCGGTGGTGAGCTCGTCCTCCTCCACCATGCGCTCCAGCGTCTCCACCAGGTCGATCACTAGGTGCAGCGGCGCCTCGGCGACGAAGGGCCGGCTGACGATGCCGCGGCCGCGCAGTTCGGCCAGTCCCTCGATGGTTTTGGGCGCCCTGAGCTTCAGCGTGCCGCCATCGACCACGATGTCGACCCGGTCGTCCGACACCAGCTTTGCCGGTTTGCCGCGCGCGTCCCAGACATCGAGCAGTTCGAGCGCCAGCAGTGACTTCCCGGCCCCCGACGGGCCACGCAGGATCAGGCCAACGCCATCGAGCACCAGCGCCGTGGCGTGGATATTGTGGGTCTCGCTCATTTGCGGCGCTCGATACCGGCGCGCCGGAGGGTCACGGTAAAGTGCGCGCCCGAGCGGTCGGTCCGGTTGGCGGCGACGATGGTGCCGCCATGGGCCTCGATGATCTGCCGCGAGATCGCGAGGCCGAGGCCCGAATGGTCGCCGAACGATTCGCCCTCCGGCCGGTCGGTATAGAAGCGCTGGAAGATGCGCGAGATATCGCCGCGGATGCCCGGCCCTTCATCGGTCACCGACAGGGTCAGCGTATCCTCGGTGGTGCCGATCACCACCGTTACGGTGCCGCCCTCGGGCGAAAAGCTGACCGCGTTGTCGATCAGGTTGTTCAGCACCTGCGCCAGCCGGCTGTCATAGCCGAGCACGATCGGCGCCAGCTTGCCGACGCGCTTTTCGAGCACGACGTCCACCGAGCGCTTCTGCGCCACGTCCTTCTGGATCGACACCATGGCCTCGGCCAGTTGGCCCATGTCCACCGGCTCGGCACTCTGGCGCGCCAATTCGGCGTCGAGCCGGCTGGCGTTCGAGATGTCGGAGATCAGCCGGTCGAGCCGGCGCACGTCGTGCTGGATGATCTCGTTGAGCCGCTCGCGATCCTCGGCCCGCTTGGCGCGCGGCAGCGTCTCGACGGCGGAGCGCAGCGAGGTCAGCGGGTTCTTCAGCTCATGCGCCACGTCGGCAGCGAAGCGCTCGATGCCCTCGATGCGGCCATAGAGCGCCGACGTCATCGACCGCAGCGCCCGGCTCAGGTGCCCGACCTCGTCCGAGCGATCAGTGAAATCAGGGATCTCGGCACGGCTGGTGATGGTCGATTGCACCTTTTCGGCCGCCCCGGCCAGCCGCCGCAGCGGGCCGGCAATTGTGCTGGCGAGCAGCAGCGACAGGATGATCGTCACCGCGCCAGCCACCAGCGCGATCCGCAGGATGCCCCAGCGTTCCGACGTGGCAATCTGGTCGATGTCGCCCGGCTGGGTCGAGAGCAGCAGCACGCCGACGGTGGCGCGCAGGCGCTGCACCGGCACCGCGACGGAAACCACCAGCTGATGTCTGCTGTCCACCCGCACGATGGCCGTCGCCTGGCCGGTCAGCGCGGCCGCCACCTCGGGGTATTTCGTCCCTTCGTCAGCGCCAAACTCCTGGTATTGCGGGTAGTCGTCGCCCGGCAGCCAGTCGACGATGACGTTCCACCAGTCGTAGAGAAAAAAGCTCTGCGCTTCGGCCGGCTTGGTTACCTGTCGCAGCACCTCGCCACGCGCATAAAGGTTCGTGCTGTCGAGGATCAGCAGCCCCTGCTGGTCGTAGATACGGGCCCGGGTACGCGTCGGCGTCACCAGGTTGCGCAGCAGCGGCGCAACGCGCTCGGGGTTGATCGGGAACTCGAGGCTGGGGTCGAAGAAGCTCAGCGGCGACACGGCGTTGGCGCCCTGCACGTCGAGCAGCCGGTCGGGATCGACCTGGATCACGTCGCTGTCCACCGTCGCCGAGGCAGCGATTGCCGCGGCGATGATCTCGCCCTGCACGCGCAGGCTCTGCACCCGCGCCTCGATCAGGCCGGTGCGCCACTGGTTGAGAAACAGGATGCCGACCACCAGCACGGCGAGGCCGGCCAGGTTCAGCACGATGATGCGCTGGGTCAGGCTCGAGAAGATGGTCAGCTCGAGCAGCCGCTTCACCCGCGCGAGCCCGAGCAGGGTGTAGTGCCCGACGACTCCGGCAATGTGGTTCAGGCGGCTCAGGCGCGAGGTCCCGGTCTCCGCGGAAGCGGGTGGTGCACCCGGCAGTTCCTCTTCGGTGACGGCCAAGAGATCCCCTTACTGCTCCTTGAAGCGATAGCCTACGCCATACAGGGTTTCGATCATCTCGAAATCGTCGTCAACCGCCTTGAACTTCTTCCGCAGCCGCTTGATGTGGCTGTCGATGGTGCGATCGTCGACATAAACCTGGTCGTCATAGGCCGCATCCATCAGCGCATTGCGGGATTTCACCACGCCGGGGCGCAGGGCCAGGGCCTGCAGGATCAGGAATTCGGTGACTGTCAGCGTAACGCGCTGGCCTTTCCAGGTGCAGGTGTGGCGTTCCTCGTCCATCACCAGCGAGCCACGCTCGATCAGCGCCTTGGAGGGCGATGCCTCGCTGCCCGGCGCACCGGCGGGGGCCGACGGGTCGCGCGGCGCGGCGCGGCGCAGCACCGACTTCACCCGCTCGACCAGCAAGCGCTGGCTGAACGGCTTGGTGATGAAATCGTCGGCGCCCATCTTCAGCCCGAACAGTTCGTCGATTTCCTCGTCCTTGGAGGTGAGGAAGATCACCGGCACGTCGGATTTCTGCCGCAACCGGCGGAGCAGTTCCATACCGTCCATGCGCGGCATCTTGATGTCGAGGATCGCGAGGTCGGGCCGGTCTGCCGTCAGGCCTTCGAGGCCCGAGGCACCGTCGGTGTAGGTCGCAACCGTGTAGCCTTCCGCCTCGAGCGTCAGCGACACGGACGTCAGGATGTTGCGGTCGTCGTCCACCAGAGCGATCTTGGGCATCTAGGCTCCCTTTCATCCGCGCCATCAGCAGCGCCCGGCTCAAATCATCGCAGCCGGTCAATTGTGGCAACCTTTGACTGCCACAATTGCGCAGAAATAAGGCGTGTCGCCCGTTTGTTCCGGAGCGGCGTCGACAAACGGCCAAGAGACTTCTGTCTTAAGACGAGTTTGGGGATGGGCCGCGGGCCTTGCGGGCACCTAACAATCGGCGACGAACGGGCCGGAGGGCGGCCCGCCAGCCGAGGACCCGCGACCATGGCCGCGCACTTCCATAGCGATATCGAAACCCAGATCACCGCCCGTGCAGCATCCCTTGCCTGGGACGAACTGCCTCCCACCCTCGTCGAGACAGCGCTCTCGACCGGCGAGGGGCGGCTCGCCGCGGGGGGCGCATTTGCCGTCACGACCGGCGTGTTCACCGGCCGCTCGGTCAAGGACAAGTTCATCGTCCGCGATGCCCTGACCGACGGCAGGGTCTGGTGGGACAACAGCCAGTCGATGAGCCCGGCCCATTTCGAGGCGCTGCTGGCCGACATGCTCGCCGCCGTCGGCGGCAAGGCGCTCCACGCCCAGCACCTGCTGGCCGGTGCCGATTCCCGGCACCAGCTCGCCGTCAGCGTGTTCACCGAAACGGCCTGGCACGCGCTGTTCATCCGCAACCTGCTGATCCGCCCCGAAACGTCCGATGGCCGCACCGATGTCACCATCCTACACCTGCCGAGCTTTTCGGCCGACCCCGCCCGCCACGGCACCCGGACCGGCACGGTGATCGCGCTCGACATGACACGGAAGCTGGTGCTGATCGGCGGCACCGCCTATGCCGGCGAAATCAAGAAGAGCGTCTTCTCGCTGTTCAACTTCCACGCCCCCCTCAACGACGTGCTGCCCATGCACTGCTCGGCCAATATCGGCCATGCGGGTGATGTGGCGCTGTTCTTCGGCCTCTCGGGCACCGGCAAGACCACGCTGTCGAATGACCCGAAGCGCCTGCTGATCGGCGACGACGAGCATGGCTGGACCAGGGACGGCGTCTTCAACCTCGAAGGCGGCTGCTACGCCAAGACAGTGAAGCTCAGTTCCACCGCCGAGCCCGAGATCCATGCCGCGACCCAGGCCTTCGGCACCGTGCTTGAAAACCTCAGGCTCGATGATCGTCTGGTGCCGCTCTACGACGACACCTCGCTCACTGAAAACACCCGCGCCGCCTACCCGCTCGAAACCCTGCCGGCCGTCGCCGAAGGCGGCGTCGGTGGCACGCCGCGCACCGTAGTGTTCCTCACCGCCGATGCGTTCGGCGTGCTGCCGCCGATCGCCCGGCTCAGCCCAGAGCAGGCCGCGTACCACTTCCTGTCGGGCTACACCGCCAAGGTCGCCGGCACCGAGCGCGGCGTCACCGAACCGGTCGCCACATTCTCGGCCTGCTTCGGCGCGCCGTTCATGCCGCTTCATCCCACTGTCTATGGCCGCCTGCTCGAAGAGCGGCTCAAGGCATCGGGCGCCCGCGTCTTCCTCATCAACACCGGATGGACCGGCGGCGGGTACGGGGTTGGCAAGCGTATCGACATCGCCACGACCCGGCGCCTGCTCGACGCCGCCATCTCGGGCGAACTCGACGATGCCCAGATGCGGACCGAGCCGCTGTTCGGCATGGAGGTCCCGCTCCGCGTCGAGGGTGTGGTTCCCCGCGCCCTCGACCCGCGCGCCAGTTGGACCGATGTCGAGGCCTACGACGCCACTGCCGCGAAGCTGCAGCAGCTCTTCGCTGCCAACTACCGCAAGTTCGAGGATGTCAGGATTGCCGCCGAGTAGCAGAGCACACCGGACCACGGAAAAACAAAAGGCCCGCTCCGGCGGGCCTTCCAACTGCAACTTCTCGATCGGCGCTGGCGCAACCGGGGTTCGTTCAGCCCCGGTTCAGTTGCTCGAGTAGAAGATGTGCGAACCGATGGTTGCGACGCGGCGGAACTTCTGGCCCCAGCTCGGGGACACCGCGGTGGTGTGGTAGTAAAGGGCCGAGTCCGGGACCACGCCGGGACGGTCGCCGGTCTGGAATTCGTGGAAGGCGGTTTCGGCCATCTTCACCGAACGGTTCCACGCGGCGCGTTCGTTGCCCGCATCCGACCGGCCGTCGCAGGCAAAGGTGAACTGGCACTTGTAGCGGCCCTTGTCGGCGTTCTGGAACACCACGCCGCAAATGGTTGAAGGGTATTTCTTCGAGAAGGCCCGATTGATGATGACGTTGGCCACCGCCAGCTGGCCCTCGCGGGATTCGCCACGGGCCTCATGATAGATCGCCTGGGCAAGGCACGTCTTTTCGCTGTCGGCCAGCTTCACCTTCTTCATGGTGGGTACGAAGTCGACTTCGGCGTAGGCGGAGAGCACATCGGCCGTGAGTGCCGGTTGATCGGAACGATCTGCAGCCTCGATAGCGTCGAGGGCCTGGTTCTGCCGACGGGCGATGTAGCCCATCAGCACTTCCTGGGTCAGCTCCGGAGCCGCCGCAGGTACCTCGAATGCATCGAAGGACTGCAACTGCTGCTGGCGATCGACGTAGGCCTGCAGCATCGCGCTGGTGAGTTTGGGCTGGGTGGCCGAGTGGAACTCGACGCGCTTCTCATGCACAGCGGCCGTGAGCGGCAGCGGAACGACCGTATCGAGGGCGAGCTCTTCGGCAGACGACGGGGCAAAGCTGATCAGCAGCACAAAGGCCGCTGCGACGAACACCATGGCGTGCGTGAAAACACGCATCACTGGCGCGAACGAGCTTGCTCGCAATCTGCCTACCTTCCCCCGACACCGCCCCCGAGGCAGCACCAGCTTGTCTAGTTTCCCTGACCGGCAAACTAGCCGAGCGCGAGAAAGGATGGAACCCAGAATTTACCGTTACTTAACCATGAACGTTAGGTTCTAAAAATTACGTTAATGGCCGGCGCATCGCTGCGAAAGCCATGAATTTGCTTGGGTTTCGAGAAGGTGTCCGAAGCGTTTCCCGGATCGATAAAAGTTAATCGATCCGAATCGTTGCGGCAGGGCCACAGGATGACAGCGATGCCAGCGGTGCGCCGGGGTGGAATCGGCCGGTGCCTTGCCCTCTCCGGAGGGAGCAACGCAGGGCCGGAAAGAAACGGGATATAAAGCTTTCTTTATATCCCATGTTGCCGCCACGCCCCTCATTCTCTATAAGGCGCGACACCAACCCCAGAACTCACGGAGCAGGCCCATGGCCAACACCGATTATATCGTCACCGACATTGGCCTCGCCGATTTCGGCCGCAAGGAAATCGGCATGGCCGAGATCGAGATGCCCGGCCTGATGGCCATCCGCGAGGAATACGCCGCCGCGCAGCCGCTGAAGGGCGCCCGCATCGCAGGCTCGCTCCATATGACCATCCAGACCGCCGTGCTGATCGAGACCCTCGTGGCGCTCGGCGCCGACGTGCGCTGGGTGTCGTGCAACATCTTCTCGACCCAGGATCACGCAGCGGCCGCCATTGCCGCCGCCGGCATCCCGGTGTTCGCCAAAAAAGGCGAGAGCCTCCAAGAATACTGGGACTACACCGACCGCATGATGGAATGGCCCGGCGGCCAGACCCCTAACATGATCCTCGATGATGGCGGTGACGCCACCATGCTGGTTCTGACCGGCGCCAAGGCCGAGACCGACCTGTCGGTTCTCGACAACCCGCATTCCGAGGAAGAAGAGATCTTCTACGCGCTGATCAGGAAGCGCCTCGCCAAGGACCCGACGTTCTATTCGCGCATCAAGGCGCAGATCCGCGGCGTCTCGGAAGAGACCACCACGGGCGTGATGCGGCTCTATCAGCTGCAGCAAAAGGGCGAACTGCCCTTCCCGGCCATCAACGTCAACGACTCGGTTACCAAGTCGAAGTTCGACAACAAGTACGGCACGCGTGAATCGCTGGTCGACGCCATCCGTCGCGGTACCGACGTGATGCTCGCCGGCAAGGTGGCGATCGTCTGCGGCTACGGCGACGTCGGCAAGGGCTCGGCCCAGTCGCTGCGCGGCGCCGGCGCCCGCGTTCTCGTCACCGAAGTCGATCCGATCTGCGCCCTGCAGGCCGCAATGGACGGCTACGAGGTCGTGACGCTGGCCGACGCGGCCCACCGCGCCGACATCGTCGTCACCGCCACCGGCAACAAGGACGTCGTCACGCTCGACGACATCCGCGGTCTCAAGGACATGGCGATCGTCTGCAACATCGGCCACTTCGACAACGAGATCCAGGTTGCGGAACTGCGCAACTACAAGTGGATCAACGTGAAGCCGCAGGTCGATATCGTCGAACTCGCACCGGGCAAGCGCATCGTGCTGCTGAGTGAAGGCCGCCTTGTCAATCTCGGCAACGCCACCGGTCACCCCAGCTTCGTGATGAGCGCCTCCTTCGCCAACCAGACGCTGGCGCAGATCGAGCTGTGGACCAACGGCGCCCATCTCGCCAACGAAGTCCACGTGCTGCCCAAGCACCTCGACGAAAAGGTCGCCGAACTCCACCTCGCCAAGCTCGGCGCCAAGCTGACCAAGCTATCCAAGGGGCAGGCCGACTATATCGGCGTCTCCGCCGAAGGCCCGTTCAAGTCCGGCGCCTACCGCTACTGATCGACATCCCGATCAACCTTCCCTGAGGGGCGCCCATGTGGCGCCCCTTTGGTTTTGTTGCCCTGCGGACTCACCACCTGAAAATAATCCCGGCAAATCAGCCGCGCGTTAACGAAGCGTTCACTGTTCGGACCGGGGTCAACTCCCTATCTGGTACCGATCCCCGCTGTTCACATGCAATTTGACTCTTTTTGAGCGAATCCGCGGCCGCTATTGTCCAGTGATTCGCTGGTTACGGGTTTGGACCAGCGAGCGGCGCGGCGAATCGAGTTGAGGCTCGGCGCGTTTTCCATTGAGTGCGGAGTTTGGCACTTCCGGTCCCGCCGGAAGTCCGCAGTGGATTCATCGGTCTTAGGGGCAGCGCATGGCGCCGGATAAACTCCGGAACGTATTCGGATTCGCCGGGCTTACCGCCAGCCTCGTCACCCTCTTCAGCGCCTCCCCGTCGCTTGCTCAAGGCCTGTCCGCCACGAACATCATGGGAGCCGCTCCGTTGGCGATTGCACTGGGAGCGGGAGCCTTCGCGCTGCTGGCTGCCGCTGTGGTGCGCCGCATGCTGCGCGAGGGCCGCACGGCCAACGACAAGGCAGCGGAGCAGGTCGCAACGCTGAGGGCCCGCGTCGACGAGTACGAAGCACTGCTCTCCGGCGCCCGCGAAATGGTGGTGCTGTGGACCGACGCCGGGGCCGGCCCGCGCTTCCTCGGCCAGGCGTCGGTACTGCTGCCACCCGGCCGCCGCCCCGAAGCCGTGCTCGATTTCGGTTCGTGGCTGATCGATGCGGATGCCGACGCCATGGCCCGCGCCATCGAGGGCCTGCGCGTCAACGGCCGCTCGTTCGAGCTGACCCTGCGCACCCGCGAAGGCAAGGTCGTGCGCGCCGCCGGGTCATTGCTCGGCAACGGCACGGCCCTCCGCCTCCGCCCTGCCATCACCTCGGCGCCCGAAGTCACGGCAGTAGCCGATCCGGTGGCCGCGCCCGACCGGGCCACGGCCCGCACGGTGCTCGGGAACCTCGCCCGCCCCGCCTTCCTGCGCGACGCCAAGGGCCGGCTGGTCTTCGTCAACCAGGCCTACCACGACCTCGCCCGGGCCCTCGGCCGGAAGAGCACCGACGCCGACCCGGCGCTGCTCATCGATTTCACCGCGCTGCAGAACAATACCGGCCGCGAGGCCGCATCGATCACGCTCGGCGATCTCGGCCCGCATGAACTGGTGGAGTTTCCCCTCGAGGGCGGTTCCGCCGGCTACCTGCAGCCGTGCCCCGTGGCGGCGACACCGGAGAAGGACGCAAGCCTCGCGCACCTCTCGGCCATCATCGACGCCCTTGCCACCCCGATCGCCATCTTCAACGCCGGCCGCGAGCTGGTGCAGTTCAATCGGGCCTACACCACGTTGTGGGGGCTCGATCCGAGCTGGCTGAAGCTCGGCATGGACGAGCGGGTGATCCTCGACAAGCTGAGGACCGAGGGCAAGCTGCCCAACGAGCCCGACTACCACGGCTGGCGGGCGCGGCATCTGGGCTCCTACGCCCTCAAGGTACCGAAGGAACTCGAGCCCTGGCACCTGCCCGATGGCCGCACTGTGCAGGTCATCGCTGCCCCCGCCGGTCCGAAGGGCGGGGTGATCTACGTTTTCGAGGACATCACCGACCAGCTGATCCTCAAGAGCCAGCACAAGGCGGTGCTCGATGTGCAGCGCTCGACGCTGAACGCGCTCACCGAAGCGGTGGCGGTGTTCGGCACCAATGGCCGGCTGACGCTGTGCAACCCGCGCCTCTCTTCGATGTGGAAGCTGCCGACCAACCTGCTTGCCGCCAACCCGCACATCGATCAGCTCAGCGAAGCCGCCGCCAAGGCCCTTCCCGAGGACGGCGCGACCATCTGGCGCGACCTCAAGAAGTCGATCATCGACCTCAACCCGACCCGCTCCGACAAGCAGGGCCGCATCACCCGCGCCGACGGCAAGCTCATCGACTACGCCATCACCCGCCTGCCCGACGGGCAATCGATGATGACCTTCCTCGATGTCACCGAGAGCGCCAACTACCAGCGCGTGCTGAAAGAGCGGAACGACGCACTCGTCACCGCCGATCGGCTGAAGGACGCGTTCGTGCAGAACGTGTCGTACGAACTGCGCTCGCCGCTCACCAACATCATCGGCTTTGCCGACCTGCTCGCCTCGGGCACGGCTGGGGCGCTCAACGACAAACAGCGCACCTACACCGACTATATCCGCTCCTCGTCGGTCACACTCGGCGTGCTCATCGACAACATCCTCGACCTGCAGACGGTCGATGCCGGCATCGCCGAACTGCGTCCCGAACTGCAGGACGTTGCGGCGCTCGTCGAGAAGGCCCGCGCCGGGCTGATGGCGACCGATGGCGCCCAGTCGATCAACCTCATGATCGATATCGAGCCCGACCTGCCGCCCTTCATCGCCGACGGCACCCGCATCGTGCAGGTGCTCTACAACCTGCTGTCGAACGCCGCCCGTTTCTCCGAGCCGGGCAGCCGCATCCACCTGTCGGTCTCCGGGCGCACCGGGCGCATCCAGTTCGTCGTCGAGGATGACGGCGCGCCGATGTCCGACGAAATGCGCAACGCCATGCTCGGCAACGACAATGCCTCGGCGTCGGCCCGTCAGCGCGGCGCCGGCCTCGGCCTCGCCATTGTCCGGGCCTTCGTCTCGCTGCATGGTGGCACCATCAGCCTCGAAAAGCGCGAGCCGCGCGGCAGCCGCATCATCGTCAGCCTGCCCAGCGACGCTGCGATGGCCGGCGCGGCGGAGTGAGCAGTGGAGCCGCTGGTCCTCGCCGATGACGACGCGACCGCCGCCCTGGGGCGCCGTATCGCCGCGGCGCTCAAACCCGGCGATCTGATCCTGCTGCACGGCGATCTCGGTGCCGGCAAGACGGCGCTGGCCCGCACCATCGTCCGCACCCTTATGGGTGACGACAGGCTCGACGTCCCCTCCCCCAGCTTCGCCCTTGTGCAGCCTTATGATGGCAAGGGCGTCAGCATCCTCCACACCGACCTCTACCGCATCCGCGACCCGCGCGAGGTCGACGAACTCGGCCTGTTCGACCGGCCGGAAACGATCGTGCTGTGCGAATGGCCCGAACGTGGCGGCGACGCGTTCAGCAGCCAGGCGACGGGCGAAGTCTCGCTCGGCATCCCGCCCGGCGGGGAAGGGCGGCTGGCCAGCGTGACGTTTGATGATGGCCGGCTGTTCTAGCCACCCAGGACCCCGCTACCACTGAGGTGTCATCCCTGCGCCAGCAGGGACCCAACTCGAAATCTGCGCAGGTGGTCATGTGGGTCCCTGCTGGCGCAGGGATGACAGCGTTGTGGTTGTTGGTGACGCCTGCGAACAAGTCGCCCCGCACTGGACATCCCTCTCCCCACCCGTTCAACTCCGCGCCATGCGCCGCGACTCGCTTTTCACCATCGCCCCCCACGCGCCGTTCCTCCCGACCCTCGTCGATCGGGTGCTGGACGGCACGCTGCTGCGTGGCTGGCAACGCGACGGCGCGTTCTGGCTGTCGGATGTCACCATCATCCTCCCCACCCGCCGCTCGCGCCTGGCGCTTGCGGCTGAGTTCGCGAAGAAGCTCGGTGGTACGGTGCTGCTGCCCGATATACGGACCTTCGGCGGCGAGCACGCCGAGGAAGAGCCGTTCCTGCCGCCCTACGACCTGCCGCCCAGCGCCCCGGCAGCCAGCCCGCTCGAGCGCCGGCTGGCGCTCAGCCGCCTCGTCCGCGTCTTCGCCGAGCAGGCCGGCAGTTTCGCCACGCCGCCGAGCGCGTCGGAAGTGTTCTGGCTCGCCGACTCGCTGGGCACCGTGTTCGACGACCTCACCATCGAGGGCGTGCCCGCCAGTGCCCTGCGCGAACTGGTGCCCGAGGAACTGGCCGGCAACTGGCAGCAAATCCTGCAATTCCTCGAGGTCGCGCTCACCTACTGGCCGCAGCACCTCGAAGCCATCGGCAAGACCGATGCCGCGGAGGCCCGCAACGAGCGCCTCGCCCGGCAGGCCGATGCGGCGATCCACCTTTATGGCGACCGCCCGGTGATTGCCGCGGGCTCGACCGGCTCGATCCCGGCGACGGCAAGCCTGCTTGCCGCCATCGCCGACCTGCCGCGCGGCGCGGTGCTGCTGCCGGGCCTCGACACCTCGTTCTCGCCCCAGCAGCAAGACCTGATGCTGAAGGGCGAGGCAACCGAGAGCCATCCGCAGTTCGTGCTGATGAAGCTGCTCCGCCGCCTCGGCGCCGCGGTCTCCGACGTCGTCGAACTGGCTGGCGACCACCCACGCACCCGCCTCGTCCGCGCCGCCCTCGCCCCGGCGGCAGAGACTCCTGCGTGGGCGGCGCAGCGGGCGACCATCGACGTCGACGCAGCGCTTCGCGGGGTCGGCATCCTCGCCGCGCCCAATGCCGATACCGAGGCGCGCGCCATCGCGCTCGCCGCCCGGGCTAGCCTGGCCGAGGGCCAGACGGTCGGCATCATCGCCCGCGACCAGACACTGGCCCGCCGCATCGGCGTCGAGCTGAAGCGTTACGGCGTCAATGTCGACGACGCCGCGGGCACGCCGCTCTACCAGTCCGCCGCCGGCCGCCTCGCCCGGCAGGTCCTCGCCGTCGCCGCCGGCAACTTCGCCGCTGTCGATACCGTCGCGCTTCTCCGCAACGCCGCGATCAATCTCGGCCGCGAACGCCGGGAGGTGTGGAGATGCGCCGACGATCTCGACTGGCACCTGCGCCGCGAACGGCCGAAGGAAGCCGGCCTGCCCGGACTGCTCGGGCTCGGCAAGTCCGAGCTCGGGCTCGGCAAGTCCGAAGTCCAGCACGAGATGCTGACGGCCCTCGGCACCGCACTCGCCCCGGCGATGACGCTGATGGCAAAGCCCAGCCTCACCGCCGCCGACCTCGCCGCTGCACTGGTTGCGTCGATCGATGGACTGATCGGCGATACCGACCTTCCTGGCCTGCCCGAGTTCCGGCGCTGGGCCGAAGAGGTCGAGAGTCTCGGTCCGTCCGGCACACCCTTCCCGCCGCTGCTGCTCGACTCGGTGCTCAACGCCCTGCTTGCCGGCGCCACCGCCGCCGGACGCCCGACCGAGCGCGACGACATCGCCATCTGGGGCGAACTCGAGGCCCGGCTGCAATCGCCCGACCTGATGATCCTCGCCGGCGTCAACGAGGACATCTGGCCGCCCGTCGCAGATCCCGGTCCATGGCTCAGCCGCGGCATGCGGCTCGGCATCGGCCTCGAGCCGCCCGAACGCCGACAGGGGCAGGCGGCGCACGATTTCGCCATGGCGGTCGGCAATGCCAGGGTGCTGATTGCCTACGCCAAGCGCATCGGCACCTCGCCCGCCCTGCCCTCGCCACTGCTGCAGCGGCTCGATGCGTTCATGGGCGAAGAGGCCGCCAAGGCCCTCCGCCAGCACGGCGCCCGCTGGCTCGCCGAGGCCCAGGCCATCGACTATGCCGGCATCCCGCGTCCGGCACCGCGTCCGGCGCCGAACCCGCCCGCGAAGGATCGTCCGCGCCGCCTCTCGATCACCGAGATCGAGCCGCTGATGCGCTCGCCCTACGACATCTACGCCAAGCACGTGCTGCGCCTGCGCCGGCTTGAACCGCTCGGCACCGAACCCAGTGCCCGCGAGCGCGGTACCATGATCCACAACGTGTTCGAGCAGGCGGTAGCGGCCGATCTCGACCTCGAGTCCCACCAGGCGCTGGGCGACATGATGGAGATGGCGCAGCGGGCCTTTGCCGGGCTCGACACCATCAAGGAACGGCGCGAGATCTGGCTCAAGCGCTTCGAGCGCGCCGCCCTGCAGTTCCTCGCCTACGAGCAGGGCCGGGATGACCAGATCGCCCAGCGCCACGCCGAACGGAAGGGCGAGTGGCCCTTCCCGTCCCTCGATGGCTTCGTCCTCGTCGGCAAGGCCGACCGGATCGACGTCAGGCGCGATGGCACGCTCGAGATCATCGACTTCAAGACCGGCGGCGTGCCCAGCCCCGGCGACATGCGCAACTTCGATGCGCCGCAGCTTCTGCTCGAAGCCGCCATGGCGAATGCCGGCAGCTTCGCCGAGATCGGCCCGCGCCAGACCTCCGAACTCACCTACATCAAGATCGGCCTCGGCCCCGCCGCCTTCCAGGTGACGCCGTTCAGGCTGCCCAAGGGCATGGTGCTGATGGACGCCGTGGACGAGATCGTCCGCCGCATGCAGCGGCACGTCGATGCGTTCCTGCTGAAGCCGGCGCCGATGATTCCGCGGGTCCGGCCGCGCGTCGAAACCGGCCGCAAATCCTACCCCGGCGACTACGACCACCTCGCCCGCACCGACGAGTGGACCCTCACGGCCGGAGTCGATGATCCATGAGAACGCCGGAATGAGCGAACGCCGCCTTCTCGAGCCGATGCGGGAGGCAATCGGTCGCGCCCAGCGCCAGGCCTCCGACCCCAACGAGTCGGTGTGGGTCCGCGCCAATGCTGGTTCGGGCAAGACCTACGTGCTCACTGCCCGCGTGCTGCGCCTGCTGCTCAGCGGGGTGAAGCCTGAGGAAATCCTCTGCCTCACCTACACCAAGGCGGCGGCTGCCGAGATGCGCAGCCGCGTCGGCGAGCGGCTCGGCAAGTGGGCGCTGTCCACCGAGGCCGAACTGGTCGACGACCTGACGAAGCTGGGCGGCGCTCCACCAACCGGCGGCATGCTGCTACGCGCCCGCTCGCTGTTCGCCCATGCGCTCGAAACGCCAGGCGGGCTGCGCATCCAGACCATCCACGCCTTCTGCGAGGCGATCCTCCACCGCTTCCCGCACGAGGCGAAGGTGCCGTTCGATTTCCAGGTGCTGGAGGAGCAAGAGCGCGACGGCATGCTGCAGCAGGCGCGCGAGTCCGTGCTCGCCGCCGGCCTGCGCGGCAGCCCCGAGGCAAACGCCGTCGATACGCTGTTCGGCCTGCTGTCGGATTTCTCCATCGAGCAGGCGATCATCGAAGCGCTGAACCAGCAGCGCATCCTTCGCCGCGTGCTGACCGACGTCCCCGCCGCCAAGCGCGAGTTGCGCAAGCGGATCGGCCCTGTGGGCAGCATCGACGGCATCCTTGGCGAGGTGAACCGCGGCTACTCGCTCAGCCGCGACGAGCACAGTCAGATCTTCGCCATTGCCGGCTCCGGCGAATTCGTCGACCGGCTGCGCGAGGTGGATCCCGAGCATCCCGATACCGAGGCGCTGCTCGATGCCTACCTCACCGAGAAGCGCACGCCGCGCAAGACGCTGCTGAAGAAGGCCACGGCGATGCTCATCCCGGACATCGCGCAGAAGCTTGTCGACGAGGCCGACCGCCTCGCCGCGCTCCACGGCCGCCTCGTTTCGGCCGAGCTGATCGCTCGCTCCGAGGCGATGCTCGATATCGTCGCCGCCATTTCGGCCCACTACGAAAACCAGAAACGTGCCCGCTCGCTGCTCGATTTCGACGACCTGATCGAAAAGCTGGCCCAGCTCCTCACCGAGGAGTCGCAGGGCCCGTGGGTGCGCTACAAGCTCGATGCCGGCATCAGCCACATCCTCGTCGACGAGGGGCAGGATACCAACCTGCAGCAATGGGACGTGATCGACGCGCTGGTCGAGGACTTCTTCGTCGGCGACACCGCCGCCGACCGGCCGCGCACCATTTTCGCGGTGGGCGACCAGAAGCAGTCGATCTTTTCCTTCCAGGGCGCCAACCCGGAAGAGTTCGTCAACGCCGGCCGCAAGTACGAGATCAGCGCGCGGGCCGTGCACGCCGCCGTGCGGCGCGTGCCGCTCCGCCACTCGTTCCGCACCCTTCCGGCCGTCCTCAAGGCGGTCGACGTCGTCTTTAACAACCGTCCCGATCTCAGGCAGGGCGCGATGGAGGACGAGGGCCTGCTGCACGAGACGGCCCGCGCCGACGAAGGCGGCTCCGTCACCCTGTGGCCACCGATCCAGGACGTGGTCGACCCCGCCGATCCCGACAACTGGCCTACCGAGCCGCCACAGCAGGTGACGCAGACGGCGCAGCGCCAGGTTGCCGAGCGCATCGCTCGCGAGATCAAGGGCTGGATCGACTCCAGTCGTCCGCTAGGCCCCCGCGGCCGACCCGTCCGGGCCGACGACGTGCTGATCCTGGTGCAGGTGCGCAGCGTGCTGTTCCACGAGGTCATCCGCGCCCTGATCCGCGCCGGTGTCCCCACACCCGGAGCCGACCGGCTCGCCGTCACCACCCATATCGGCGTGCTCGACATGATGGCGCTCGGCGACGTGCTCAGTAACCCCAACGACGACCTGCAACTGGCCGCCCTGCTGCGCTCCCCGCTGTTCGATATCCACGAAGCGGAGCTGCTGAGCGTCGCCGGCAGCCGCGAACCGAACGTGTCGCTGTGGCGGGCGATGGAGAACTCGGAGTCCCTCCCCGTCCGGTCCGCCTATGGCGAACTCAGGCAGTGGCGAAACCGCCTCGATTTCGAGCGGCCGTTCAACTTCTACGCCGACGTGCTCTACGCCCATGGCGGCCTCAGGCGCATGCGCGGCCGCTTCGGCAGCGAGATCGACGACGTGATGGCCGAGTTCCTCGACCTTGCGCTGGCGCACGAGCAATCCGACCAGCCCTCGCTGCTGGGCTTCCTCGCCGAACTGCGCTCGCGCGACGTCACCATCAAGCGCGAACTGGCCGAAGGTGGCGCAGGCGTCCGCGTCATGACCGTGCACGGCGCCAAGGGCCTCGAGGCCCCCATCGTCATCATGGCCGATGCGGCAACCACCGAGCGTGGCCGCGACCGGCGCGCCGTCTACATGCGCACCATGCCGCCGCTCTTCATCCACGCCTCGTCCGAATCGACCCATGTCGAGGCGACCCGCGAGTATAAGGCCGAGGCCGAAGCGGATCAGCAGGCCGAGTACTGGCGCAAGCTCTACGTCGCCATGACCCGCGCCGAGGACGAGCTCTACGTCACCGGCTACCTGACCAAGCAGGGCAAGGTCGATGGCAGCTGGTACGAAGCCATCGCGCAGGGCCTCGCGCCGCTGAGCGAAACGGTCACCAATGCCGACGGCATCGTCACCGCGCTCGTCTACCCGGCCGAGCGTCCCATCCCGGCGCCCATCGCGCCCGGTGCTGCGACCACCCCACGGGTAACCGAGACGCTGGTTCCCGGGCCATTGCCGAAGCACCGCCCCATCCCGATCATTCGTCCCTCATCGGTCGAAACCCCGGCCAATCCGGAGCGCGTTCTGGCGACCCGGCTGGAGGATGCGCTCGATCCCGAAACCGCCCGTCTCTCGGGCACGGCGCTGCACGCCCTGCTGCAGCATCTGGGCAAGGTCGATCTGGCCGAGCGCGCGACGGTCGCGGCCCGCGCCCTTGAAACGTTGCTGCCCACGGCCCCGGCCCAGCACGCTCCCCTGGCGGCGAAGGCCATGTCGATCCTTGCCCGCCCTGAACTGGGGCACCTGTTCGGCCCCAACAGCCGGGCCGAAGTACCGTTCTTTGCCGACTCGCTGCGCAAGGCCGAGCGGGTCCGCCTCATCGGACGAATTGACCGGATCATCGTTAATCCGGATTCAGTGCTGCTGGTCGATTTCAAATCCGATGCCGACCCCACGATGGAACCGGATCAGGTCAAACCCGCTTATCTTCAACAACTTGGGCTCTATGCGCTGGTCGCAGGTCAGCTGTTCCCGGGCAAGCGGATCGACGCGGCAATCCTCTGGACGAGCTTGGAATCGCTGCTAAAATTGCCTCCGGCTGCGTTGGCGGATGCGGCCGGGGGCTTCACCATCCAGTGACGTTCATTGAACGGGCGCTGGACTCTACCTAGCTTTTGGATCGCACAGACCGCCGCTTTCAACCCAAAAGGCAATCTCATGACAACCCACGTTTCCGACGCCAATTTTGGCGAGGAAGTCCTGTCCTCCAAAGAGCCCGTACTCGTCGATTTCTGGGCTGAATGGTGTGGCCCGTGTCGTGCCATTTCGCCCGTGCTTGAAGAACTCTCCGCCGAGCTCAAGGGCAGGGTGAAGATCGTCAAGCTCAACGTCGACGAAAACCCCAACGTCACCGTCAAGTACGGCGTCCGTTCGATACCGACCATGATCCTGTTCAAGGACGGCGAAGCCGCCGACATGAAGATCGGCGCGGGCACCCCCAAGGCGGGCCTTGCCAAGTGGCTCGAGTCGCACGCCGCCTGATCCGGCGTGATCACTCGCCACGTGAGATTTCGCCGCTGGGTTCGCCCGGCGGCGTTTTTCTTTTTGGGCAACTGACTGGAATGCCATTCCTTCCCGTCTGGCCCGACTCTGCGTATCCTCCATCGGCAACTAACGATGGAGCGTCCGATGGGACAGCGCGTTGACGATGGCAACTGGGACGCCGAGGTGCTGGGCGCCGACAGGCCGGTGCTGGTGGATTTCTGGGCCGAGTGGTGCCCACCGTGCAAGGCAATGGACCCGATCCTCGACCAGCTGACGGTCGAGCTCGCCGACAAGGTGAAGATCGTCAAACTCGACGTCGATTCCAACCCCTCGACCACTGTCCGCTACAATGTACGCGCCATGCCGACCCTCATCGTGTTCAAGGACGGCGAGCCGGTCGACTACAAGGTCGGCGCCGGCCAGTCGCGCGCGCAGCTCATCAAGTGGCTCGATCAATTCGCGGCGTGACGGCCTGCTCCCGGTCACGCCAGGTGCCCGAACCTGGTTCTCGGCCATGGCCGGTCAACCAGAGGTGCCGAAGGGCCATGTCTGTGCCAGCAGCCCCGGCAAGACGGCGCTGACGAAGTGTTCCGGCGTTGCGCCCTCGAACAGATACTTCGCCTTTCCATCCAGCACCAGGTTGGCCATGCCGTGGATGGATGACCAGACAACAAATATCTCGGCCATGCGGTCGCTGGCCGCGCCGTCGCGTCTCGCTATTGCATGCGCGAAGCCAGACAGGGCGGCGGTGCTGGAAGCAGCGTACCGCGGGTCGTCGCGATTGACGAGGTCAGGGCGAAACATCAGCCGGAATCGACCCGGATGGGCGAGTGCGAAGCTCACATAGGCAAGTGCAAGCCGCTGCAGGTCGCTCCGAACGTCATCGGAGTGCCCGACGGCATTGAGTGCTTCGCCGAGGCTCTCATAGCCCAGGAGTGCAACCTCGGTCAGCAGGCCCATAGCCGAGCCGAAGTGATGCGCTGGCGCGCCGATCGACACGCCAGCCTGCCGGGCGCATTCGCGCAGGGAGAATCCCTCGATTCCCTTGTCGCGGATGATCGCATCTGCCGCCTCAATCAGCGCGGCTTTCAAGTTACCGTGATGATACCCGGATTTTTCTAGGGTAGTCGTGCCTCGCATCTATGCAGTGCTCAGATCATGTGTTACGTCCAATCTTATCGCTGATCAAATGATCGCCTTCAAGAGGATACTTGCACATGAAGCACTGGTTTATCACTGGCGCGAACAGGGGACTGGGCCGTGCTTTTGCGCTTGCGGCGCTTGAGAGAGGCGACAGGGTCGCTGCCACAGCGCGCAATGCGGGAGGGCTGGCGGACCTGACAGCGCAGTTTGGCGACGCAGTGGTCCCGCTCGTGCTGGATGTTACCGACCGCGCGGCCTGTTTTGCGGTTGTCGCGCAGGCCAGCGCGGCGCTCGGGCGTCTGGATGTGGTGGTGAACAATGCCGGCTACGGACTGTTCGGCATGGTCGAAGAACTGTCTGAGGCGCAGATGCGTGACCAGATGGAGGTCAACTTCTTCGGCCTGTTCCACATGACCCAGGCAGTTCTGCCCGTTCTTCGCGCACAGGGCGCAGGTCATATCGTGCAGATCTCCACCGTGGGCGGCGTGATGACCTTTCCCGGCCTTGGCGGCTATCACGCCTCCAAATGGGCGGTCGAGGGGCTGAGCGATGCCCTGGCGCAGGAGGTCGCGGGCCTCGGGATCAAGGTGACGCTGGTCGAGCCGGGGCCCTATGCCACCGACTGGGCAGGTGCCTCGGCCACCCATGCCGCACCAATTGCGGCCTATGATCCGGTGCGTCAGGCCCTGGGCGCGCAGCAGATGCCGGCCGAGATGTATGGCGACCCGGCGGCCGTGGGGCCGGCGATCCTGAAGCTGGTGGACGCCGAAGCGCCACCCCTGCGCCTGTTCCTCGGCGTCGTGCCGACGATGATGGTGCCCCCCACCTATCAGGCGCGGCTGGCGCAATGGGATGCCTGGAAGGACGTGGCGATCGCCGCGACCAAGGTGCAGCATGGCTAAGCTTCCGGACCGCGGCAAGGCTCTCACCTGGGCCCTGACCGGGCTGGTGGCTGTTGTCATGATCGGCGGCGGTGCGGCCCATCTTGCATCACCAGAGGGCTTCGCGCCCCTCGTGCCGCCCTTCCTGCCGGCGATACCGGTGCTTCTCGCGGCGGGCGTGGTTCAGATCGGTATCGGGGTCGCCACGGTCGTGCCCCGAACCCGCGCCTGGGGCGCGCTGGCCTTCGCAGCGCTCTGTGCCGCCTACCTGCCGCTGCACCTTTGGGACTATTTCCGTCCCGACCCGGTCTTTGCACCGCCGGTCGCTGCCACGATCCGCGTCGTGGTGCAGGGCTTGTTCATCTGGGCCGGCGTCACCCTCTGGCGGCGCAGTCGCTGACCAGTCTCTTTCCACGCCAACTGAGCGTTTCATCCACAAAGGAGACCGGATTAATGTGTGACAATTGCATCTCGGGCCGCGGGCCACATCTGGCGGGCGATCCGACCCGTCGCGACATTCTCGCCCGGATGGCGGCTGGGGGGGCTTTGCTCGCCGCGGGCGGGCTGTTGCCCGGCGTGGCCGCCGCGCAGGATGCCGCTGCCATCGGGGTAGGGCCGTACGAGGCTACGGGTCTTGCACGGCTTGCCGTCGACCAGCCGTTTCAGCGCCAGGTTTTCGAACGCCGGGCGCTGCAGCCCGACGACGTTCTGATCGACATTCTCTATTGCGGGATCTGCCACACCGATATCCACGCCGCCAATAACGACTTCGGCTTTACCAACTGGCCGCTGATGCCGGGGCACGAGATCGTCGGCCGCGTGGCGGCGGTCGGGCCAGCCGTAACGCGCTTCAAGGTCGGCGACGCCGCCGGCGTGGGCTGCATGGTCAACTCATGCGGCGAATGCGAGTTCTGTCTTGCCGGGACCGAGCAGTACTGCGCCCGCGGCAACACGCAGACCTATGGCCTGCACCGACCGACGGGCGAGAACCTGCTTGGCGGCTTCTCGAACCGGATCGTCGTACGCGAGGCGTTCACGCTGCGTATCCCGGATGGCATGGACCTGGCGCGGACAGCGCCGCTGCTGTGCGCCGGGGTCACCACCTTCTCACCGCTCGAACACTGGCAGGTCGGCGCCGGCGACCGGGTCGGGGTCGTCGGTCTTGGCGGCCTTGGCCATGTCGCGGTCAAGCTTGCCGTCGCGCGCGGGGCCGAAGTCACCGTGATGACCACATCGGAGGCCAAGCGCGCCGATGCGCTCGCGATGGGCGCGGCCGATGTCATGGTCTGGCCCGACCCCGAGGGCGTCGGGGCGCGATTCGGAAGCTTCGATAGCATCCTGTCGACCGTTCCCGTGGCGTTCGACCCCAACCCGTTCCTGATGATGCTGCGAACGGATGGGAAGCTGATCAATGTCGGCCTGTTCACGCCGTTCAGCGAACAGCCCAACAACATCCTGCTGATGGTGGGGCGCAAGTCCGTGGTGGGCTCGCTGATCGGCAGTCTGGCGGAAACGCAGGCGGTGCTCGACTACTGTGGCAAGAACAACATCCTTGCCGATATCGAGATGGTGAGGGCAGATGAGGTGGAGGCGGCAAAGACGAGGGTCAAGGCCAAGGATGTCAGGTACCGATTCGTCATTGATATGAGCACGCTCGCCTGAGGCGTTTGCCAGACGCGACCGGACAGGCCTTCGGCCTGTCCGGTCGCGGTGGTCAGCTGACGCTGGGAGGGAGCAGGCCGCTGGCTCGCCGGCAGTCGCTAGAGAGCCCCTCAGCTCGGCGGCGTGCCGTTCTGGTGCAGCACGTGGCCGGCGAGATAGAGAGACCCGCAGTAGACGACCCGCACCGGCTTGCCGGCCGAGGTGGCGCTGGCGAGGGCGTTGAGGATGGACTTCGACACCTCGGCCGGAATGCCTGCGGCTTCGGCGCCAGCGACGATCGACGACCCGGCATGGGCGTTCGGCTCGCCGGGGATGGTGAGGCCAAAGGACTTTTCGACCATGCCGGCAAACGGGGCGAAAAAGTCTGCGGGCCGCCGCGTGTTCATCATGCCGACGATCAGCACCATGGGGAGCGGATTGCGGGCGTTGATTTCGCGCAGCGCCACGGCGAGCGCAGCGGCGCCATGGGCGTTGTGCCCACCATCGAGCCAAATCTCGGAGCCCGCCGGGAGCAGGTTCGCCAGCGTGCCGTCGAGCCGCATCAGCCGCGCCGGCCAGTTGACGGTACGGAGGCCAGTCGCGATATCGGCATCGGTGACCGGCAGGCCGAAGTGGCGGGTGGCCGCAATGGCGAGCGCGGCGTTCTCGAACTGATGCGGCCCGAGTAGCGCCGGTGGTGGCAGATCGAGTAGCCCAGCCTCGTCCTGATAGACCAGCCGTCCGTCTTCGGCGCGGCCGTCGAAGTCTTCACCCATGATCAGCGGTGTAATGCCGAGCCGCGCCGCAGTGCGCACCAGCACGGCACGGCCTTCGTCGCGCTGGCGGCCGAGCACCGCCTTTGCGCCGCGCTTGATAATGCCGGCCTTTTCGCCGGCAATCAGGGTGATGGTGTTGCCGAGAAAATTCTGGTGGTCGTAGTCCACCGGCGTGATGATGACACCGAGCGGCGCCTTCACCACGTTGGATGCATCGTGCAGCCCGCCCATGCCGGTTTCGAGCAGCAGGTAGTCGGCCTTCACCTCGGCGAAAAGCTTGAAGGCGGCCGCCGTGGTGATCTCGAAAAAGGTAACCGGCGCACCGCCATTGGCGGCCTCGCAAGCCTCGAGCGCCTGGTTCAACTTGCGCGACGACACCAGCTTGCCGGCGAGCCGGATGCGCTCATTGAAGCGCACCAGATGCGGCGAGGTGAGAACGTGCACCTTCTTGCCGGAGGCTTCGAGAAACGCCCGCAGGTAAGCAATGGTCGAGCCCTTGCCATTGGTGCCGGCGACGTGGATCACCGGCGGCAGGTGCTCTTCAGGGTGCCCCAACTGGGCGAGCAGTCGCTCGATGCGCACGAGGCTGAGATCGATGAGTTTTGGGTGAAGCGCCAGCAGGCGCTTCAGGATGGCATCGGTGCGGGACACGGGGACGAGATTCTCGAACAGCAGCATGGCGCGCGCCTTCTAGCACCCGATCAGCACCCGTTGAAGGGCGACCTTACTCCGCGTGCGCCGCCTCGGGCTCACCCACCAGGTCCTCGCCTGAACTGACGGCGATCGGCGTAGCAAGGCGTCCGGGTGCGCTTTCGCTCAGTTCCTCGCGCGGCTGCGCCTTGGTGAGGATGCCGACGACGGAGCCAATGGTCTGGCGCAGGTTGTGCCGGTGCACCACCATGTCGACCATGCCGTGCTCGTAGAGATATTCCGAGCGCTGGAAGCCCTTGGGCAGCTTTTCGCGAATGGTCTGCTCGATGACACGCGGGCCGGCAAAGCCGATCAACGCACCCGGCTCGGCAATGTGCACATCGCCCAGCATCGCGTAGGAGGCGGTGACGCCGCCGGTGGTGGGGTTGGTGAACACCACGATGAACGGCAGCCCGGCCTCGCGCAGTCGCAGCACGCCCACGGTGGTGCGTGGCATCTGCATCAGCGACAGTATACCTTCCTGCATGCGTGCGCCGCCCGACGAAACGAACAGTATGAACGGCGTCCTTTTCGCAGCGGCCGTCTCAAGGCCGGTGACGATGGCCGAGCCGGCGGCGAGGCCGAGCGAGCCGCCCATAAAGTCGAAATCTTGCACGGCGACGGTGACCGCCTGGCCGAACAGTTCACCTGTTGCCACGGTCACCGCATCCTCGGTGCCGGTCTTCAGCCGCTGTTCCTTGAGGCGGTCGCTGTAGCGCTTGGAATCACGGAACTTCAGCGGGTCCTGTGCCACCGAGGGCAGGGCCACCGTCTTGTACTGGCCTTCGTCGAGGAAGGTGGCGAGCCGGTCGGCGGCCTTGATCTTCATGTGGTAGCCGGAATTCGGCACCACCCACATGTTGGCCTCGAGGTCGCGGTAAAACACCATCTCGCCCGACTCGGGGTCTTTCACCCACAGGTTCTCCGAGCCGGTATCCTTCGGTTTGAGGAAGGAGCGGATGCGGGGACGGACGACGTTGTTGATCCAGTTCATTGGCCTGCCTGTCAGCGGGATGCCGTGTTGGTTCACGGCCCTATATGGGGATTGTGGCGATTGTTATCAGGAGTTGAGCGTCTGGTTAAGGCCGCACGCCAAGGTTTCCTAGCGCTAACTCCGGATTCACCCTTACGGGCATTCCATGCCGACAGCTCGGAGCTCGGATGATCCCCTGCCGCCCTGAGTCGGAGGGTTGGCATGTCCGAAATCGTCAGATTACATCGGGCAGCACGGTCGGCACGCTTCCGTACTCAGTCGAAGCGCCGCTTCGGCTTTGGCATTGCCATGCTGTGGATGGCGGCGTTCCTCGCCGTCGCAGCGCTGGCCGGCCTCGCCTTGCCGCACTTGCAGGCAGTGCTGCCGACGGCTGCGCGAGGCATCGGAACGCCAGACATCGTGTTCGTGACGCTACCCATGTGCCGGTCCGGCCAGGGCAGCAATTGCGTGATCGACGGCGACACCTTCCGCCTCGATGGCCAGTCGATCCGCATCGCCGATATTGACACGCCGGAGACGCGCAATTTCTCATGCGCCGCGGAAAAGGCGCTGGGTGACCGTGCCACCCGCCGGATGAGCGAACTGCTCAATGCCGGACCATTCGAACTGCAACCCTACGCACGCGATACTGATCAGTACGGGCGAAAGCTGCGCGTCGTTACGCGGGACGGGCGATCGCTCGGGCAGATCCTCGTCGCCGAAGGCCTGGCGCGCACCTGGGACGGGGCGCGCCACTCGTGGTGCTGACGGTTAGTTGAGCGGGCGGCGATCGGCTTCTTCTTCTTCGAGCAGTACGTTGGCGGCAGTCGCCGACAGCCGCACCTTGTCACCCTCGATTTCGGCGACCAGGCTGCCAGGAATGAAATGGTGGTGGCCCTTGTGGTGGCCTTCGCCGCTATCGTTCTTGGTCAGCTTGATACGATCGCCGTCGACATGGTCGACAGTGCCGACATGCACGCCGTCGGCGCCGATGACTTCCATGTGCTCGCGGATGGATGAGAGATTGGACATTCCGGATACTCCTTGTTGAGTACCCGGGGTAACGCCCGAGGCCGCTGGAAGATGCGTCGCGGGCGCCGCCTATGCCGCCTCTTTCGCCCGCTTAACGCCGCCGGCCAGCCCGGCCACCAAGGTGGTCACGGCGCCAACGGTGCCGGCAGTCGCCTTGCCATTGTCGAGCGAGCCGAGCACCGCGTTGCAGATGGCGGTGCCGACCGCGATACCGTCGGACTCGCGGCCCATCCGGGCGGCGTCGTCGGCGGTTTTGATGCCGAAGCCGACGACGACAGGCAGGTCGGTGTGTGACTTGATGCGCGTCACCGCCTCGCCCACCGCGGCATGGTTGGTGATGCTTGCGCCGGTGATGCCGTTCATCGAGACGTAGTAGACGAAACCCGAGGTGTTGTTCAGCACCGTCGGCAGCCGCGCTTCGTCGGTCGTAGGCGTCGCGAGCCGAATGAAGTTGATGTGGGCCTTGAGCGCCGGAATGCAGAGCTCGGCGTCCTCCTCGGGCGGCAGGTCGACGACGATCAGGCCATCGACGCCCGCTGCCTTGGCGGCAACGAGAAACGCGTCGACACCGAAGATGTAGATCGGGTTGTAGTAGCCCATCAGCACGATCGGGGTCTCGGCGTCCTTTTTGCGGAAGGCCTCGACCATGCTCAGCGTCTTGCGCATGGTCTGGCCGTTCGCCAGCGCCCGCTGGCCGGCCGCCTGCACGCCCGGACCATCGGCCATCGGGTCGGAGAACGGCATGCCGAGCTCGATAATGTCGGCGCCAGCGGCCGGCAATGCGTCGAGAATCGCCTGAGCCGTCGCGAGGTCCGGGTCACCGGCCATGGTGTAGGTGACGAGCGCCGGGCGGCCCTCCGCAGCGCATCGGGCGAAGCGGGCAGGAATGCGGGTGGTCATTTGTTGAACCCCAGGTAACGGCCCACCGATTCGACATCCTTGTCGCCGCGGCCCGACAGGCAAAGCACGATGGTCTCGTCCTTGCGCATGGTCGGGGCGACCTTCATCACCTGGGCCAGGCCATGCGCACTCTCGAGCGCCGGAATGATGCCCTCGAGGCGGGTGCAAAGCTGGAACGCCTCGAGCGCCTCGTCGTCGGTAATCGGCGCGTAGGTGACCCGCTTGGTGTCATGCAGGTAGGAATGCTCCGGGCCAACGCCCGGATAGTCGAGGCCGGCCGAGATGGAGTGGCCTTCGAGGATCTGGCCGTCGGCATCCTGCAGCAGGTAGGTGCGGTTGCCGTGCAGCACGCCGGGGCGCCCGCCGGTCATCGAGGCGGCGTGGCCGTTCTCGATGTCGACGCCGTGGCCGCCGGCTTCGGCGCCATAGATCTTCACTGAAGGATCGTCGAGGAACGCATGGAAGGTGCCGATGGCGTTCGAACCGCCGCCGACGCAGGCGACCACGGCGTCGGGCAGCTTGCCTTCGGCCTCGAAGTGCTGCGCCTTGATCTCCTCGCCGATCACCGACTGAAAATCACGGACCATCTCCGGATAGGGGTGCGGGCCGGCCGCGGTGCCGATCAGGTAGTAGGTGCTCTCGACATTAGTCACCCAGTCACGAAGTGCCTCGTTCATGGCGTCCTTGAGCGTCCCGGCACCCGAGGTGACGGCGCGAACTTCGGCGCCGAGCATCTTCATGCGCAGCACGTTGGGATACTGGCGTTCCACGTCGGTGGCGCCCATGAACACGACGCACGGCAGATCGAACTTGGCGCACACCGTTGCGGTCGCGACGCCATGCTGGCCGGCGCCCGTCTCGGCGATGATGCGGGTCTTGCCCATGCGCTTGGCGAGCAGAATCTGGCCCACCGTGTTGTTCAGCTTGTGGCTGCCGGTGTGGTTCAGCTCTTCGCGCTTGAAATAGACCTTGGCGCCGCCAAGCTTTTCGGTCAGCCGTTCGGCGAGATAGAGCGGCGAGGGACGGCCGGTATAGTGCTTGCCGAGGAATTCGACTTCTGCCTTGAAGGCCGGGTCGGCCTGGGCCTCCCGATACGCCCTCTCGAGGTCGATGATCAGCGGCATCAGCGTTTCGGCGACGAAGCGGCCGCCGAAGATGCCGAAGCGACCCTGATCATCGGGGCCGTTACGCAGGGAATTCGCCCCGTGGACTGTCACTTCGTTCAGACTCCCAACCATGCGCCTGGCGCGGCGAACTCAGCCGTGCGCTTCACGCGCTTTGGCCGTAAAGGAGCGGATCAGCTCGGCGCTCTTGACGCCGGGTGCAGTCTCCACCCCGGAGGATACATCCACACCGAACGGCCGGACCTGGCGGATGGCGTCAGCTACCGTGTCGGGTGTTAGACCTCCGGAAAGCATGAAGCCAAGCGTGGGGTCAAGCGCCTTCAGAAGCGTCCAGTCAAACGTGATCCCGTTGCCCCCGGAACGGTCGGCGCCCTTGGGCGCCTTGGCGTCGAGCAGCAGGCGGTCGGCAACCTCGGCAAAGTGGGCGACGCTCGCGACATCGTGGGCGGAACCGATCGATATGGCCTTGAGGATGGCGATGCCCGCCTCGTCGCGGATGGCCTCGACACGGTGCGGTGTCTCAGGTCCGTGCAACTGGATCCAGTCGGGCGAGAGCGCCGCGACTTCCATGACCGTGGAGTTGTCCGGGTTGACCAGGACCACGCAGGTCTCGATGCGGCCACGGGCCACTGAGATCAACTCCTGCAACGTCTCCAGGTCGACATGGCGCGGGCTGCGCGAAAAATGCATGAAGCCGACCATGTCGGCGCCTGCTTCGATCGTGTCCTCCAGCAATGCTGGCGTCTTGATGCCGCAGATCTTGATGATGAGAGGATCGGCCATGGGAAAGGTCAGCTCGGGCGGACGAAATCGTCGGGACTGAGGGTGAGGGAGGTGTCGGGGGCGCGGCGCGCCACCTCGAGTTCGCGATGCAGCCGTTCGGTCTCGCGCTTGTAGTGACGCTCCTCGCGACGATGCGGCCCCTGCGCGAACCAGGTGGCAATGCCCCCCAGCAGCACGCCGACCAGCAGCACCCCGAAGATGACCAGAAACAGCGGCACACCGGTCCCTGCAGCCGCTACGCCCTCGCTCGGCGCAAGCGGGTTGAAATTGAGCACGACAAGCTGGCGGTTCGCCAGGGCGAACACGATAAGTACCGCGCAGAGCGGCACAAGCACGAACCAGCCCACTATCCGTTTAAGCATCAGCCTAGCCTGAAATCAGCCAGCGCGGTTGATCCGTTCACGGATCTCCTTGCCGGCCTTGAACTGGGGCACATATTTCTCGCCCACGTCGACGGTTTCGCCGGTGCGCGGGTTGCGCCCGACACGGGCCGGCCGGTTCTTCACCGAGAACGCGCCGAAACCGCGGAGTTCGACCCTGTCGCCCCGGGCCATGGCGTCACCAACCTCATCGAGGATGGCGTTCACGATATTCTCGATATCACGCTGGAACAAATGCGGATTTTCGTCGGCCAGTTTTTGCACGAGCTCGGACTTGATCATACCGCCCCCCAGGCGTTCCTCCGTCGATGGCAGGTTCATCGCTCAGCGAGCCTGCCAAAGCGAAACCAGCCCGTCAAGCGCGATCGGACCTTCGGCCGGCAGGCCGAGTCCCGAGCGGGCTGCCTCGCCGAGCCAGCGGCTCGGCGCAAACCAGTTGTTGTCGGGCAACGGGAAGTAATCGACCACCGGCAAATCGGCCTTTACCTCGCGGTCCGATGTAAGCCACGCGATCGCTTCGAGTTCACCGCCGATTGCGTCGATCAGTCTCGCTTCGAGCCCCTGTCGGCCGGTGAGGATGCGCCCGTCGCCGAGCGCCAGCGTTTCTGAGCGCGAAATGCCGCGCCGTTCGGCAACGACGTCGACGAACCACTGGAAGCTGTCATCCACCAGTCCCTGCAGCGACGCACGGACTTCGCCGACCATCGGCTCGTCGAGATCGGGCTCGGCCTTCAGCGGACCGGTCGCAACCTTGTCGAAGTCGATGCCAATGGTGTCGAGCAGCCGGCCGGCATTGACGTGCTGGTAGAGCACGCCGATCGAGCCGACGATCGACAGGCGCCGCGCGAAAATCCGGTCCGAGGCGATGGCGGTCATGTAGGCGGCGGAAGCGCCAAGTTCACTGATCACCGCCACGACGGGCTTCTTGGCCCGCAACGCGCCTAGTGCTTCGTAGAGCTCCTCGCCCCCGGCCGTGGTCCCGCCGGGCGAGTTGATGGCAACGATCACCGCCTTCACCGCGTCGTTCTCGGCCAGCTCGTTGAGTATCCTCAGCCGCGCCGGATCGGTGGCGATGACCCCGTTGATGCTCACCCGGGCGATGCGCTCACCCGGCCCGCTCTGCGGGATGGCAAAGCGTGCGCCCAGCGCCACCACAGCCACGATGGCGGCGAGCACGAACAGCACCCGCCAAAGGCCGCGCGAGCGCCTGAGCCTGGCATTGGCCGGAAGCAGATGTGCCGGATCGGCAGTGAAGTCGGACATGGTGGCCTCGCGCCCGAAAGTGGCCCAAGCGAGGTACCGACCGGGAGCGGCAAATGCAAGGCGGGCTTTGCGGTTAGCTCAGCGTCCGGACCATGTACCGCGCGCCCTCTTCGTAGCTCAGCAGCTTGGCGTAGAGGCCGTGCTCGTCGGTCACCACGAAGCCGTGCTTCTCCCAGTAGGGGACCGAGCCGTTCACCGCCACCAGCGTCATGCTTTCGTAGCCCTCGGCCCTGGCGTGCTTCACGAGGGCGCCGAGGATCTTGCCGGCCGAACCGATGCGGCGCGCGACCGGCAGCAGGCAGAGGTCGTGGATGTAATAGGTGTCGGGGTTGGTCGGCAGTTGGCCGAGCAGGGTATTGAGCGGCGGCAGGGTGGCGTAGGTCCAGGGGTGGCTCAGCAGGTAGCCGACCGGCTTTTCGCCGATCTCCAGCAGGTAGCAGCCATTGTGGTAGAGCCGCTGGCGCTCGGCCAGCACCTCGGCGCTCTCGTAGAAATCAACGTGGACAGTATCCGCGATAGCCTGCACCGCCGGCAGGTCGTAGGCCGTCAGCAGGCGCCAGGCGACATCCTTGATCAGCATTTCGACACGCCTCTAACCAGATCACCATTCCAAAAAAGAGGCCCGCACCAAAGTGCGAGCCCCGGATTCGATCAGCTTCTGGAGAAGCTTACTTTTCGTCGCCGCGGCCCTTGAGCGCAGCGCCCAGGATGTCGCCGAGCGACGCACCCGAGTCGGACGAACCGTAGTTCGCCACGGCTTCGCGTTCCTCGGCGATTTCCAGCGCCTTGATCGACAGCTGGATACGGCCGGTCTTGCGATCGTACTGGGTGATGCGCGCGTCGACCTTCTCGCCCTTGCTGAAGCGCTCGGGACGCTGGTCGTTGCGGTCACGGCTCAGGTCGGCACGACGGATGAACGCGGTGACATCGGTGTCGTTGATGCGCACTTCGATGCCGCCATCATTGACCTCGGTCACAACGCCCGTCACAACGGCGTTCTTGCGCAGACCGCCGGCTTCGGCCGGAGCACCGGCATCGCCAGGAGCACTCGAGCCGGTCTCGCCGGTGGCGAGCTGCTTGATGCCGAGCGAGATGCGCTCCTTCTCGACGTCGACGTCGAGCACCTTGGCCGAAACCATGTCGCCACGGTTGTAGGTCTCGAGTGCCTGCTCGCCCGGCTTCTGCCAGTCGAGGTCGGAGAGGTGCACCATGCCGTCGACGTCGCCATCGAGGCCGATGAACAGGCCGAACTCGGTCTTGTTCTTGACTTCGCCTTCGACGGTCGTGCCGACCGGGAAGCGTTCGGCGAAGGTTTCCCACGGGTTGGCGAGGGTCTGCTTCAGGCCGAGCGAGATACGACGCTTCTCGGGATCGACCTCGAGCACCATCACTTCGACTTCCTGCGAGGTCGAGACGATCTTGCCCGGGTGGACGTTCTTCTTGGTCCAGCTCATCTCGGAGACGTGGATCAGGCCTTCGATGCCCGGCTCCAGCTCGACGAACGCACCGTAGTCGGTGATGTTGGTCACGCGGCCCGAGAACTTAGCGCTCACCGGGTACTTGGCCTCGATGCCATCCCACGGATCGGCCTGAAGCTGCTTCATGCCGAGCGAGATGCGGTGGCTCTCGTGGTTGATGCGGACGATCTGCACCTTGATGGTCTCGCCGATGGCGAGAACTTCGGACGGGTGGTTGACCCGGCGCCAAGCGATGTCGGTGACGTGCAGCAGGCCGTCAATACCGCCGAGGTCAACGAACGCACCGTAGTCGGTGATGTTCTTGACCACGCCGTCGACAACCTGGCCCTCTTCGAGCTGCTGGACGATTTCCGAACGCTGTTCGGCGCGCGACTCTTCGAGGATGGCGCGACGCGACACGACGATATTGCCGCGGCGCTTGTCCATCTTCAGGATCTGGAACGGCTGCGGTACATTCATCAGCGGGCCGATGTCGCGGATCGGACGGATGTCCACCTGCGAACGCGGCAGGAAGGCCACGGCACCTTCGAGGTCGACGGTGAAACCACCCTTGACCTGGTTGAAGATGATGCCTTCGACGCGCTCGTTGGCGGCGTACTTCTCTTCGAGCTTGACCCAGCTCTCTTCGCGGCGGGCCTTCTCACGGCTGAGGACAGCCTCGCCGACGGCGTTCTCGACGCGATCGACATAGACTTCCACGACCGAGCCGACCTTGATGGTGCCGTCACGGCCGGCGGCGCCGAATTCCTTCAGCGCGATGCGGCCTTCGGTCTTCAGGCCGACGTCGATGATCGCGAGATCCTTTTCGATCGCGACGACGGTGCCCTTGACGACGGCACCTTCCATCGGCTCGTTCTCGAGGAACGAGTCCATCAGCAGGGATTCGAAATCTTCCTTGGTCACAGTTTGAACTGCCAAGCTTGTTCTCCATCTTGCCACCGGTGGCTGGTGTTGTGGGGCCCGGTTGCCATCGTCAGCAAAAGACGATCCGGTGCGCTGGCGCGCGGGCCTGACTGATGTACGATTGGTTCCGGTGCCGGCCCAGGAATGCTCTGACTCGGGGGCAGTGCCTGGAAGAGTTGGATTAGGTCCGGCTCAGACTAGCTTTGCGGACCTGCTCTTTTCGGCCATCACCCCGTCGACAATGGCGACGGCTGCGCGGAGTGCGGCCTCTATATCCAGAAGCGTGGTATCCAGCAAGTGGGCATCGGCCGCCGGATAGAATCCGCCATTGGGATTGGCCATGTCCCGTGCGTCCCGCTGCTCTATCTGATGATAGAGGGCATAGCGGTCAACCGGCAGCCCCTTCAGCTCGAACTGGCGGGCCCGGCGTTCCATCCGCGCCTTGCTGTCGGCCTTGATGAACAGCTTCACCTCGGCATCGGGCGCGATATTGGTGCCGATGTCGCGGCCGTCGAGCACCGCGCCGCCAGGCTGAGTAGCGAAGGCGCGCTGGAAATCGAACAGTGCCGCGCGCACCTCGCCGATCACCGCGACCTTGCTCGCCAGTTGGCCGGCCTCGCCGGTCGATAGCGCTTCGGCATCGAGCACCGACGGATCGACGGAGCGTGCGGCGGCGATGGCAGCGGCCTCGAACTGCCCGGTGCCATCGAGCCCGGCGACAGCCAGCCCGACTGCCCGATACAGCAGCCCGGTATCCAGATGCGGCAGGCCGTAGTGCCGGGCAAGGCCCGCGGCGAGCGTGCCCTTGCCCGAGGCTGCTGGTCCATCCACCGCGATGATCATGCCGCCTCTCCAACAGAACGGCGTCCTCCTAGCAGGCCATGGCTGGCGGTGCCAGCATGAAGCGGCCGGTCGCTCAGGCGTCACGGTCGGACGACGGGCCGATTTTGGGTTTGACAGGCACAATCTTTCGCCCTAACCGGACCTCTCCCTGCGGGGACCCACCCCCGTACATTGATGAGGCAAGCAATTGGCCAAGGACGAACGCGGTTCAAAGCGGGAAGACCCCGATACCGGCAAGAAGTTCTACGACCTGAACAAGGACCCGATCGTCTCGCCCTATACCGGCAAGTCCTACCCCCGTTCATTCTTCGAAGCCAACGCCGTGGCCGCGGTCCGCGCCAAGGTGGCGGAGCGCGAAGAGGACGAGGATGAGGACGCCGAGGTCGAGGAAGAGGTCGTCGAGCCCGGCGCTCCCGAGGTCATCTCGCTCGAGGATGCCGACGCCGAGGAAGGCGACGACAAGGACGAGGGCGAGGATATCCCCGATGTCGAGGACGTCGAGGACGTCGAAGACCTGGGCGAGGACGAGGACGACGTCTTCCTCGAGGAAGACGAGGACGAAGACGAGGATCTCGACTTCGACGTCGGCGCCGGCAACGACGAGCGCTGAGGCGTTCGCGATCAGCGGGGCATGAGCGCCTGCGCGCTCTCGGGCAGCCGAAATCCGGCGGCTTCATCAAGCGTTCAAAAAAGCGCTTGCCAGCCGCCGGTCACCCCGCTAGACAGCACCCGCGCTGCGACGGAGACGCCGCCGCGCAAATCCCACGCCCGGTTCGCCCGGGCATCCGGATACAGATCCTGGTGATCGTTGATGGGGCAATAGCTCAGTTGGGAGAGCGCTTGCATGGCATGCAAGAGGTCGACGGTTCGATTCCGTTTTGCTCCACCAATCCTTTTTTCATCACAGAATCTCCTAAAAACCTAAAGGGCGCAGTTACTTGCGCGGTTCGATAACCCGTTTTGCGGTCGTACGGCAGCTTCTCGGAAAACACGAGCCTGAGCACTGCCCGACGGTCCGCTAACTCAGGGGAATGCCAGAGTCTCAGGGGGTTTGCGAGAAACTCAAACGCGGTTCGATAAGTATCACCGAAGGTCTTCATCGGCTTACTCCCGCGAGCGAGGCTGTCGCTCAGCAAGAGCTTCTCTTTCTCGAATTCCGCGATCTTCTTTTCATAGGCCGCTACAACCGTCTCGCTCGTCGTCTCAACGAGACGGCCCAGTAGCTGGTCCACCTTGCGGGTGATCAACCCTAGGTCTTGGCGCATCGCCGCGCTCCGGCTTTCGACGGTCGCGACCTTATCGTTCCAGAGGTCGCGGAACATCTCGAAGGCGAGGTGGAACAGCCCCTGCGACGGCTTGAGCGTCGTCAGCAGCTGTTCGAATTCTCCCTCGATCCTGTCGCGGCGAATCGACTTCCGGTAGGCAAGGCAACCCTTCGTGTCGCACAGTCAGTAGGGGTAGCGTGCGCTGCGTCCTTTCGACCAGCAGGCGGTGAGTTGCTTCCCGCAATCACCGCACGTCACAAAACCACGAAGAGGAAACTCATCGCTGATGTTGCTGCGGACTGGTGCCTTGGCCATCGACTTGTTCCGCTCTTGGATCGCCTGCCATGTGGGCAGTGAGATCAGCGGCTTGTGCTTGCCGGGCTGGAGTTCAACGCCCCATTTCTTGACGCTGATGTAGCCGGAGTAAAATGGCTGAGCCAGCATCTCGGCGGCACGCTGATAGTGGACCTCGCCGTTTGGATCTTTCGGGTAGGACGGTTGGCGCGCCAGAAAACGCTGAACCTCTACCACCGTCTCGAAGCGACCTGACGCGGCAGTAGATCAGCGCCTTTGGAACCTCATTCATCACTCCTCCTTTTGCTGCCCTAGCGCGACAGTCGGGGTGAATGCGTCGGCGAGGCTCGTTGTCGTAGTTGGATCGATCGGCGACGAGTTTATCACATCGTCGCCGACCGATGCATCTTTGGGACGTGCCGGTAGAAGCGCTTGCACGTGCTGGATGGCGTCATCGTCGAACGCCCGATTCACGAAATTGCTCATGATGTCCCGCACGGAGAGCAACAGGGCCGTCTCGGCATCCCGGGAAAGCCCGAGGTGGCGCACATGCACGCGGTACTGATCCACCGACTCTCCGGATTCGCTTGAGATCATGGTCATCGACACGCTCCCGGCTACTGTGGGCCGGAGCGAGTACGCTGTGCCGCTCGCCGTGGCTGGCGTCCTCTTTCCGCCGGTTCCTCACGCGGCGCCTCAAGCTCGCTCTTTTCAGCGTCGATCTGCGGGCGGTAAACCGAGTTGCCACACCCTCGTCATTCCTCCACTTTTTGTCGCGCGCCTCTGCCATGTCGAGAGCCGTGATATAGGTCAGGTGCTGGTCTCGATCGAACACCGCATAGATGCGTTCGTACCCCTCGGTACGCTTGAACTCGGCCTCAGCAGACTCCACAACCTGCCTGGGTTCCGTTCCGAGCGCGCTGTGGAGGACCTGCACCGCGACGTTTGAGATGCGGCCCGATCTCAGGATCTCTCGAAGATAGTTCGGCTCAGTCTTGGAGCCCTCGCACACGATCAGGATGCGATCGTGAGCCTTCTGCTTAGGCTTTCCACGTGCCAGATCCTTCTGTGAACGAGAGCGGTTCTTAGGCATCGGTAGTCAGCCTATTCAGGATTGGAACAGCGCCATAGCGCCCTCCAAGATATCCGCGCTCACCCGGCTCGTCGGCGATGAGGTGATTGCGCTGGCAACCTGCGAACAGTCCGGCGGACCGGGCATCTGGCCGGGCCCGCCGCCCTACTACCGCTGGGGCATGGGCTTCATGCTCGACGCCGAGGCCCGGCGGCTGCTGACGCCGCGCAGTTTCGGCCACGATGGCGCCGGCGGACAGGTCGCGTTTGCCGATCCGGCGCACGCGGTCGGCTTCGCCTATCTCACCAACCGGATGGAAAGCCCACCCGACAGCCGCGGCAACGACATCGTCACGGCGCTGAGGGACATCCTGGCCCGTTGAGCCATCCACCTTCCGAAAAGCAGCACATTCGCCGGACTGTTGCGCGCGCTCATTCAGCCATCGTTCAGGGATCGAGGGGCAGTTTCCCATGACCTCGTGGATCCGGGTGGCCAGGCGGGACTGAAGATTCGGCACCGGACTGCGCGTGCCTTTGTTCAGCGACATCAACGCCTGTTTCCCTGGGAGAACCGACATGAAATCATTCGTGCTAGCCGGCGTGGCCGTGCTTGGCCTCACTTCGATCGCCGCCGCGCAGACAGCGCCGCCGGCAGTAGTGACCTTCGCGACCATCGCCGACATGCCGACGCTGCGCGACAGCAAGAAGCAGGACCACTTCGAGGTGACGATTGGCGATGCGCAGGTCGTCTCGAACCTGACGGTCGATTGTACCGCTGGCCGCACCGAACTGCTGATCGTGCGTCGCGACAAGGTCTGCGCCGTCGGCGGCAACGGGGCGATCATCAACCCGGCCAACCAGCAGAAGCTGCCGCGTACGCAGTTCACCGGCCAGTACACCGTGGCCGCGGACGGCTACACCGACGCCAAGGCGCTCGGCGTAAACTATCTGGCGGTCGGCAAGGTACCGGCTGACAACAAGCAGTTCGGCGGCACGCTCAACCTCAAGCCCGAGCTCAGCTCCAGTGGCGCGGCCGGGCTGACCGAAGCCGTGCTCAAGAAGGTGACGGGCGACACGTCCGGCCCGATCAACAGCGCCGTCGACACGGTCGACCTGAACCGGCTCTACATCCCCGGTGCCGGCCTGCCGTCCGACAAGGGCTGCACCTGGTCGGGCAACATGGTGTTCGCCTACCAGACCTACTCGTGGTTCATGTCGCTGACGGCCGATTGCGACGGCAAGGTCTATGAGCTCAAGGGCAACATGCCCTTCACCGACACGGCCGGGGTCGAGGGCCAGACCCAGTACGACGTGACCCTCACCCTACCCTCGACGGAACTGGTCGGCGACGATGCGCTGTTCGCCTCGGCCGATGCCAATGCCGACCTGTTCGCCACGGTCGACGGCATCACCGGGCAGATCATCATGAAGAACTCCAACATGGTGCAGGTGGATGTCGATGGCGAGAAAATCAGCACCCCGATGAAGGTGGATGCCTCGGGCAGCCTTACCGGCACCAACGTGCCGCTCGAGGTCGTGCGCTCCTTCGCCACGTTGATCGGCATCCTGCCTTCGACCTTCTTCGGCGCCTGACGCCGGCCCGGTATTGACGGGCGCGGTAGCGGTCCCTAGAAGGCCCGCTCCCTGAAAAGCCGAGGCGGCCGTCCAGTTGGGCGGCCGCTGTCGTTTTGCCCCTTCGATCAGCGAGACAGACGATGACGCGAAACCATTGCGGCATGGATTTCGGCACTTCCAACTCCACCTTCGCGGTGTCCGGTGGCAATGCGCCGGCGCGGCTGCTGCCGCTCGAGGACGGCAAGCCGACCATCCCGTCGGCCATCTTCTTCTCCTTCGAGGCTGACGCGGTGTTCTTCGGCCGCCAGGCCATGGACGAGTATGTGGCGGGTGGCGACGGGCGGCTCATGCGCTCGATCAAGAGCGTGCTGGGCACCGGGCTGTTCGCCGATACCACGCGGGTCAAGCGCGAGGCACTAGCCTTCTCCGACATCCTCGGGTTCTTCGTCGCCGAACTGAAGGCGCGCGCCGAGGCCAGTCTCGGCGAGACGGTCGGGGAGATCGTCTGCGGCCGGCCGGTTCGCTTCGTCGACGATGACGACGATGCCGACGCACTGGCGCAGCGGCAGCTCGAGGCGGCCGTGCGGGCGCAGGGCTACCGGCATGTCGAGTTCCAGTTCGAGCCGATCGCCGCGGCGCTCGACTACGAGCAGCAGGTGACCGGCGAAGAGCTGGCGCTGGTCGCCGATATCGGCGGCGGCACGTCGGACTTCACCGTCATCCGCGTCTCGCCGCAGCGCGCCCGGGCCGACGACCGCAAGGCCGACATCCTCGCGACGGCCGGCGTCCATGTCGGCGGTACGGATTTCGACCGGCTGCTGTCGCTGAAAAAGATCATGCCGCTGCTGGGCTACGGCACTGAAACCGCCGATGGCAAGCGTCCCCTGCCCTCCGCCCCCTACTACGACCTCGCCACCTGGCACCGCATCAACCGGCTCTACAATGCCAAGGCGATCGCGGAGCTCCGTTCCACCGTGCGCGAGGCGAGGTTCCCCGAGCTTGCCGCCATGATGCTCGCCATCGTTGAGGACCGGCAGGGCCATCGGCTCGCCAGCCGGGTGGAAGAGGCGAAGATCGCGCTTAGCGAGGCGCCGCAGACCGAGTTCCGCTTCTTCACGCGCGACGTAGCACTCGACAGCATCGTGTCGCTGGGGGAGTTGCAGCAGGCCATCGAGGGCGCCACAGGCGCCATCGCACGCACCATCCAAGGCACGGTCAAGGCGGCGGGCGTCCCCACCGCCGCCATCAACACGCTGATCCTTACCGGCGGCTCGACCCGTGTCCCGGCCGTGTCCAGCGTACTGCGCGCACTGTTCCCCGCCGCCAAGGCAGTCGAAACCGACGCCTTCGGCAGCGTCGGCCTCGGCCTCGCCCTCGATGCGGCGCGAAGGTTTCGCTGACGCGAAGCGGTTCATCTGCGCTTCAGATTAGCCTCGCTACCCATTGACGCCGTGAAGGTTTCCCTGGGGGTTTGAGAATGCTGCCGATCCGATCGTTGCTTGCCGGGCTGTTCGCCCTGGCGCTGTACGCCACGCCTGCGCTGGCCGCCGAGCGCGCCATCATCATTCTCGATGGCTCCGGCTCCATGTGGGCACAGATCGATGGCGAGGCGCGGATATCCATCGCTCGCAAGACCCTCGACAAGGTGCTGGCCGGCGTGCCCGACGATCTCGAACTGGGCCTGATGGTCTATGGCCATCGCGAAAAGGGCGACTGCAACGACATCGAGCTGCTGGTGCCACCAGCAGCCGATTCTGCCGAGGCGATCGGCAAGGCGGCGGCCGGGGTCTCGCCCAAGGGCAAGACGCCGATCTCCGAGGCGGTCAAGCTTGCCGCCGAAGGTCTGAACTACACGGAGGACAAGGCCACGGTGATCCTGATCACCGACGGGCTCGAGACCTGCGAGGCCGACCCCTGCGCGCTGGCCAGCAGTCTTGAGGGCCAGGGTATCGACTTTACCACGCATGTGGTCGGCTTTGGGCTGACCGATGAAGAAGGCCGTCAGGTCGCCTGCCTCGCCGAAAACACCGGTGGCAAGTATATCGCAGCGGGTGACGAAGACGCGCTGACCGATGCGCTCACCAGCACGGTCGCCGAAGTGACCGCGCCGGCCGAGCCGGAACCGGCTCCAGCACCGGCCGAGCCTGCCGCCATCAAGTTCAACTTCGTGCCCGAGGTGGTGCTCGCAGAAGGCGAGACCAGCATCGACGACGACGCGGAAGTCGTCTGGGAAATCTACAAGGCCAACGCCGATGGCAGCGAAGGCGAGTACGTGCTCACCGACTACGGCCCGCGCTACAAGGGCAACCTCGAACCCGGCAACTACGTGGTGCGCTCGAGCATCGGCTACGCCCGCATCGCCATGCCCGTCACCATCGAAGCCGGCGCGGTCGCCACGCCCTTCTTCGTGCTCAATGCCGGCAAGCTGGTCATTCGCCCGCTGCCGAGCGAAGGCGCCGAACCGAGCGACGCCGCCGCTGTCTTCACCGAGTTCCCGGGCGGCGACAGCACGACCAGCTATGGCGTCACCACGCTGTGGGTTCCGGCCGGTGAGACCAGCATAACCGTCACCCTCGGCTCGGGCACCGCAAGTGACGCGGTCGCCGTCAAGGCGAGCGAGACGGTGAGTCGGGACATCGTCGTTGGTGTCGGCCTCGCGGCGGTCAATGCCTACTACATCGAAGGCATGAAGGTCGAAGACAGCAACCTGTTCATGGAGGTGCTGGCGGCAAAGCAGGACATCCAGGGGAACCGCGAGAGGATCACCTACGCCTATGGCGCCGATGCAAGCTTCGAGTTGCCGCCGGGCGACTATGTGCTGGCTTCCACCGTCGGCGGCGCAGCGCTCGAGACGCCCTTTGCGGTCATGTCAGGCGAACGCACCGACGTCACCGCAGTGCTGGGTGCAGGCGTGGTGGCGATCGCTGCCCCGGGCGCCGAGAAACTGGAGGTGTTCGGTGCGACCAAGGACATCCAGGGCAACCGCAAGTCGTTCACCTACGGGTACGGCGGCGAGCTGCAGACCACCCTCGCCGCAGGCGACTACGTGATCGTGGCCACGCCGGCCGAGGGTGAAGCGAAGGAACTGCCGATCACGGTGACAGCCGGCGAGCGGCTTGAGGTCACCGTCGAGTAGCTGCTTGTGCGCCGGCCGGGCGAACTCAATTCGCCCGGCCCAGCCCGCGTCTTGCCTGTTTCGCTAAGCCTTAATCAACCCTGCGCTAGTCTTGGTCTCCCTCGGGGAGCACGAGTGTGGTTGGTTGGGTCAGGTTGCTGGTAGCGGTGTCCGCTGCCGTGCTGGTTTTTTTGGTTGGCGGGCTGGGCGCCTTCGCCTCGCTCGATCGGCTGCTCGGCGATGCGCGGTTCTCCCTGCTGAGCCGGCCGGCCAGCGGCGAAGTGGTTTTCCTCGAGATCGACAGCCAGAGCCTTGCGCAGGTCGGCGTCTGGCCGTGGCCCCGGCAGCAGCACGGCGAAATCCTCGACAAGCTGATGGCGCTCGGCGCCGCCGACGTCGCCTTCGACATTGATTTCTCCTCGCGCTCGACCGACGACGGCGATGCAGCCTTCGAGGCGGCGCTGGCGCGAGCCGGCGGCTTCACCTACCTGGCGAGCTTCCAGCAGGCGAGCGGCGCCAGCGGCCGGCTGACGCTCAACATGCCGCTGCCGCGCTTCCTGGCGCAGGGCACGCCCGTGCTGGTGAACGTGGGCACCGACAGCCAGGGGCTGGTGGTGAGCGTCCCGGCGGCGCTTCAAACCGCTACCGGCACCATCCCTGCGCTGCCAGCCGCCCTCTCCGGCAGGTCGGAGGGGCAGCCGGAGGTGCTGGTCGACTACGGCATCGACATCGGGACGATCGACCGCATCCCGGTCGCAGCATTGCTCAACGGCACGGTCGAACCCGAGCGGATCACCGGCAAGCAGGTCATCGTCGGCGCCGGGGCGATCGAGCTGCGCGACATCTTCGCGGTGCCACGCTTCGGATTTGTCCCCGGACCGCTGATCCAGGCGGCCGCGACGGAAACCCTGAAGTCCGGGCGTACACTGTCGACACGGAGCGGCTGGGCCGGGCTCGTGGCGGCGCTGGCGCTGGCGTCGGCGTGTGCGCTGCTCGGCCGAAGGCTGATCCCGCCCGTCGCCGCTGCACTGGCCGGTGCGGCAATCCTCGCAGCCGAGCTTGCGAGCCTTGGTGCTTATGGCCTGTCGGGACTGCTCGTGGATACGGCAGCGTTCCACGTGTCGGTCCTGGCGCTCCTTACCCTCCACACAGTCAATGCCTTCCTGACCGAGTATGCGGCGCGGCAGCGGGCGCAGGCGCGCCTCGCTTACCTGGCGCGACACGATGGCGTCACGGGCCTGCTGTCGCGTCATGGCCTGATCGAGGCTCTCCGGTGGTCCGCCGGTCCGCATACGGTCCTGACGATCCAGTTGCTGAGGCTCGACCTGGTGCGTGGCGCCCTGGGACAGGAGGTCCACGATCGCACGCTGAAGCTGTTCGGCGAACGATTCGACATGCTGGACCTCGGCAAACTCGCCCTGATCGGCGAAGACCGCTTCGCTCTCGCATTGCCGGCCAGGCTGGTGAAACTGGAGGTGGACCGACTGGCGCTGCGCTTGCGCTCGGCAGTCGAACCGGAGTTGGCCGTCGATGGCCACGTGGTGCATGCCGACATCGCCATCGGTGCTGCGGTTGGCGACGATGCGGCGGAGGCGCTTGTCGGCCGAGCCGAGCTGGCGCTGGCCAGGGCGCTGTCCCGGTGTTGCAGTACCCCTGTGATGTTTACCAGCGAGCTCAATACCGAGATCGACCGCCGCCGCCGGATGGACGCCGGCCTGCGCAAGGCGCTGGCCTCGGGCACACTGGGCGTGGTGTTTCAACCGCAGGTCCGCCTCGCCGATGGCGAGATCGTCGGCGTCGAGGCGCTGGTGCGCTGGCATGACCCGGAACTCGGCACCGTCTCGCCCGCGGACTTCATCCCGCTTGCCGAGGAATCCGGGCTGATCGTGCCGCTCGGCGCCTTCGTGCTGGTGGAGGCCTGCCGCGAGGTTGCGACCTGGGATTGGACGGGAAAGCTGGCGGTCAACGTCTCGCCGGCGCAGGTCCAGCTCACCGATGTGGCGACCACCGTGGAGGCGGCACTCGCCATTTCCGGGTTGCCGGCGAAGCGCCTGGAGATCGAGGTTACCGAGAGCCTGCTGGTCGACCACAGCGGGAGGATCGACAGGATCGTCGAGACACTGCGGCAGCGTGGCGTCGGCGTCGCCATCGATGATTTCGGCTCGGGCTATTCAGCGCTGAGCTATCTCAGCACGTTCGCCTTCGACAAGCTGAAGATCGACCAGAGCTTCGTGCGCACCCTTGCCGCTGGCACGGCACAGGCCAATGTCGTGCAATCGATCGTCGAACTGGCGCGCAAGCTCGGCAAGTCAACCGTTGCCGAGGGTGTGGAAACCGAAGAGCAGCGGGCGCTACTCATCGGTATGGGCTGCGAAACCGGACAGGGTTACCTGTTCAGCAGGCCGATGGCCGGAAGCGAGATGGCCCGGCTGGTCGCCCGTCGCAAGGCCGGCTAGCCTCTCTTCCCGGCTTGGGGCTAGGGGGTGGTGCCCGAGGCAGAGTTGCCTTTGCCCTTGCCGTTGCCGCCACCGTTGCCGTTTCCGTTACCGCCGACGCTACCGGCAACAGCGGAGTTGGCAGATGCGTTGGCCGAGCCGTTCCCATTGTTGGTCTTGATCTTCGCATCCGCGCCGATCTTCTTGAGCTGCCCCGGCGCAACTGCCTTGCCGTTGGCAGCATCCTCGGGCGAAACTGTTTCGCCAGCTTCGCTCAGGATTTCCGGCTTCGCCCCTGTCCCTCCGACGGCAAACGCACCGCCCTTGTCGATACTGGCGGACTGCCCGGCTGCGACCATCGCGTTAAGCCCGGTCCGGCCGTCCTCTACTGCGACAAGGCCGCGCTGCACCTTGACCTTCGACTGCCTCGACGTCGTCTTCACCTCGAACCGCGTCCCTTTCACCACGGCGGCAAGGTACGGCGTCTGCACAGCGAAATGCTTGACGTTGCGGACTTCCGCCTCGATGGCGATCGTGCCGAAGTGCTGCTGCACAGTGGTGAAGCGCTTGCCGGCCTTGTCGAAGATGCGGATCTGGGTGTTGGCCGCCAGCTCTATCGTCTCGTTGCCGCGCTGCAGCATGGCCCTGCCGCTGGCAAGGGTGCGGATCACCCGGTCGTCGGGCACGACGTCGCCGCGGTTGAGCGGCGCCCAGTCGTTGCCGACCAGTTGCAGCGCCTCGCCGCGCAGCTTGGTCACCAGCCAGTCGTGTGCCAGTGCGGTTGCGGGAAACGAGAAGGCGAGCAAAGCGAGAACGGCAAGAAACTGAACCACGCGAACCATAGAAGCCTCCTGGCCATCGGCCCGATCCTGCGGGCATTCACCAGTCGTCTAGGCGCGCGGGCGCTTACCATTTACTAACGCGCGACAGCTTCCCCGCTGATGTTTGCGCGGAGGGTAAACGCCAGGTAGCAGAATTTAATAGACTACGCCGTCATTCAGGCGGCCCGGCAACGCCCCAGCGCCGCCGCATCGACGTAAATGTCGATGAGTTCGTAAGCCCTCACCATGGCAATCGAACGTCCCTCGTCCAGTTGCGCCGTCGCCTTGGTGGGCAGCACGACGCCGGACGACGCCTCAACGATGACAGCATCCCAGAACCGGGTTCTGGTGACCTGGATGCTGTGGCCACGATAGTTTTCCGACAATCCACCTGCTCCCGCGACTCGGCCGCTACATAAGTTCGCAACGCCAACGAAGTCCGGCAACGTATGGATCAATCACTGTTCATTCGGGCCGATCACAAATCGCCCGCAGGACGAATCCTGTGGACGATCGATAAACTCCGAAGCGCAATTACATAAAATCGTCGCGACGCGGCGTGAAGCTGTCGATCAGCTTGCCTGTCGTCAGTGCCTTCACGCCGTGCACCAGTCCGGACGGCACGATATAGGCGCCGCCGGCCGCGATAGTCTCGGTCACGCCGTCGATCGTCACCTCGAACACGCCCTCGGCGACGTAGCTGGTCTGGAGGTGCGGATGGGAGTGGAGGGCCCCGATGCCACCCGCTTCGAAGGTGAACTCCACCAGCATCAGTTCGGGCAGGTCGAGGATCACCCGGCGGATGGACCCATCAAGCTGGGTGATCCTGCCGTCCATCGGCTGGGCGAAGACCTTTGGCGTGCTCATAGCTTGTAGGCCTTCCTGACAAGGTTGTAGGCGAGGTCTTTGGCGACGTCATGTGCCTCTTCCTCGTCGAGCCGATGCTCGGTGACGAGACGGGCGAGGAAGGCGCAATCGACGCGGCGCGCCACGTCGTGGCGGGCTGGGATCGAGGGGAAGGCTCGGGTGTCGTCGTTGAAGCCGACGGTGTTGTAGAAGCCCGCCGTCTCGGTCGCCATCTCGCGAAAGCGGCGCATGCCCTCCGGGCTGTCATGGAACCACCAGGGGGGGCCCAGTTTCAGCGACGGATAGACGCCGGCCAGCGGCGCCAGTTCACGCGCATAGCTCGATTCATCGAGGGTGAAGAGGATGATCGACAGGCCCGGCTCGGTGCCCACGGCGTCGAGCAGCGGCTTCAGCGCGCCGACATAGTCGGTACGGGTCGGGATGTCTAAGCCCTTGTCGCGGCCGAACTTTGCCAGCATGCCCGGCGAGTGGTTGCGCCAGGACCCGGGGTGGATCTGCAGCACCAGCCCGTCGTCGATCGACATGCGTGCCATTTCGGTGAGCATCTGCGCCCGAAACAGCGCCCGCTCGCGCGCGTCCGCCTTGCCCGTTCGTACCTTGTCGAACAACTGGCCGGCTTCCTCGGGGTTGAGGTTCGCTGTCTCCGCCGTCGGATGTCCGTGGTCGGACGAGGTGGCGCCGAACGACTTGAAATAGGCCCGGCGCTTGCGATGCGCGGCGAGGTATCCGGCGAAGTGCCCGGTATCCTCGCCGGTGATCTGTCCCAGCGTGTCGAGGTTGGCGCCGAACCCGGCAAAGTCCGGATCGACCACCGAATCGGGGCGATAGGCCGGAATGACGCGCCCCTTCCAGCCGCTGTCGCGGATCATCCGGTGCCACTTCAGGTCGTCGTTGGCGGCATCGGTGGTGGAGATGACCTCGAGGTTGAACCGCTCGAACAGGGCCCTCGGCCGAAAGGCGTCGGTTTCGAGCAGAGCCGCGATCCGGTCGTAGATCGCGTCGGCGTTCTGCTCGCTCAGGCGCTCGGTGATGCCGAACAGCGTCGCGAAGGTATGGTCGAGCCACATCCGGGTCGGAGTGCCGCGGAACAGGGTGTAGTGCTTTGCGAACAGCCGCCAGATGGCGCGCCCGTCAGTCTCCACCGTCGAGCCGTCGGTGGTTGGCACGCCGAGATCCTCGAGGCGGATGCCCTGGCTGAACAGCATGCGGAACACGTAGTGGTCGGGAACGATCAGCAGTTGCGCCGGATCGGGGAATTTCGCGTTCTCGGCATACCAGCGCGGCTCGGTATGGCCGTGCGGCGAAACCAGCGGCAGGTCCTTGATGCCGGCATACAGCGCACGGGCGATGCCCCGCGCCTTCGGTTCGGCGTCGAACAGCCGGTCGTCGTCGAGTAGTGCCATGATCGTCTCCTCCGAACCGATTGGTTACTTAGCCGGAGGGAGGTTGTCAAAGCCGTCGCGCCAGGCTGCTACTTTTCGATGAGCCCGTAGCGCCGGGCCAGCTTCGTCACGTTCTCCACCACGCGGGCCCTTAGTTCGCCTGGCGCAAGCACCTCGACGTCGTCCCCCAGCCTGGTCAACTCGTGGCTGGCCCAGACAGGCTCCTCCACCGGGATGTCGAATTCGGCCCAGTCCTCGGCGTCGGCAATGCTCAGCCCATCGATGGTGCGCTTCAGCGTCTCGCTCAGGTCGCGCAGCTTGCGGCGGCCCACCGGGCCAGCGCGCACCCGGGCCGTGCCGATATAGATGTCGCGCTCGAACTGCTTGGTCGATTCTGCCCAGTAGCGCGGCAGGTCGAAATCCTTCGGCCGCGAAAATGTCTCGCCGGTCGGGTGCAGCGCCAGAATCTGCGACAGCTTGTAGGTCCGCGCATTGCCCTCGCGCTGCGCCACCACGTACCAGACGCCACCCTTGAGCACGAGGCCGAGCGGTTCGATGATGCGGTCGCGCACTTCCTTCCAGCTCTGGTAGCGGATCGACAGCCGGGTCTCGGCCCATACCCCCTCCGCCACAAGCTTCAGGAACTCGGGCTTGTGCCCCGGCTGGAACCAGCCGCGCGGATCAAGGTGGAAGCGCGAACTCATCCGCCGCGCTTCCGCCTGCCAGTCGGCCGGCAGGGCCGCGAGCAGTTTCAGTTCGGCAGCCGCCGCCTCGTCGCCGAGCCCCAGTTCGCCAGCCGGTCCGGGCAGACCCGAAAAGAACAGCGCCCGGGCTTCGGGCGCGGTCAGCCCGTTCAGCCGCGTCTTCCAGCCGTCGAGCAGGGCGAAGCCGCCATTGCGACCGGTCTCGGCATAGACGGGCACCCCTGCCGCGCTCAGCTGGTCGATGTCGCGATAGACGGTGCGAACCGAAACCTCGAGCTCCTCGGCCAGCGTTTCGGCGCTGGTCCGCCCGCGGGTCTGGAGAATCATCAGGATAGTCAGCAGCCGGCTTGCACGCATGGCACCTCTCTACCGCACCACCCTGCCAGATGATGTCAGGGTTATCACGAGCCGTTCGAGGTGTTCCTCACGCCTGGCACGGGGTCCTGATGGGGCGGGCCTGACAACGGCGCTCCCACGCAAATCGTGCACCGATGCCGAAACCGCGATTGACACGCCGTGCCCCTTCACCTACGTAGCGGCGCCCATCGGTTTGCCCTGGTGGCGGAATTGGTAGACGCGCACGGTTCAGGTCCGTGTGTTTAGCGACGTGGAGGTTCGAGTCCTCTCCAGGGCACCAAAACTGCTGATGCGAAAAAGGCCTCCCGTTTGGGAGGCCTTTTGCTTTTCGGGCGGCGAGTTTGAGGTGGGGCGGGATGGAACCGTCAGAGCTTGCCCATGGCTGCGGCGA
>Ga0247832_1001048_pt1 | contig 52128 bp, 26 predicted proteins | sample LaCruzMarch2015__10_FD_192407 | JGI IMG/M metagenome (GOLD analysis project Ga0247832, IMG submission 192407) | Freshwater microbial communities from meromictic Lake La Cruz, Castile-La Mancha, Spain - LaCruzMarch2015_4m | ecosystem: Environmental > Aquatic > Freshwater > Lake | place: Spain... | reverse complement strand
ACAGATAAAATATTCAAACCCCATAATGCGCTAAAATAGCCTTTGGGCTACCGTAGCTTTCGGTCAACAAAGGCTTAAAACGCAAGATCGCTTTGGGGCGATACTGCGTTTAAGCCTTATATGTTAGTACTTGTAAGCGCTACAATAGCATTTTGAGCAGGGCAGTTCCAATCAACATGGTGGAATGTTTGAGCGAAATTAGTAGGAGCAGTTAAAATAGTTCCTGTAATTCTGTTGAATGAACCTGCATTCCAAGTTGCAGTTGGAATGGAACCTCCATCAGCATCGTGTTGATATACTCCAGCATTATTTACAATTGTAGTAGTTGCATTGCTTCCTGATATTTGACCTCTGTTCACTAAAGTTCCATTAATCAACAAACGACTATTTGTGTTGAGTGTTAACTCATTTCCTAAACCATCTAATAAAGTAAAGTTAATTCCTGAATTTACATTGATTGTAGAATTTAATGTGTTGTCTATTGTAAGTTGGTCTGCATCTGTATTGGCAGTAATTTGGACAACATGGCCATTTCTTACTAAAATGCTAACAGAGTTTTCTGCATCAGGTGCTACTGAAGCCGCACTTGCGGGTGTAAAGGTTACGTTTGAGGATGTTTCCCAAATAGCTGGATTACTCCAGTTTCCTGAGTTAACTGTACGATAGTAAACAGTTGCAGTGTTTCTTCCTGTATAATCAAAACCGTTTAATGGGAAATCTAATTGAGTAATTGTTCCAGATACAGGAACTGAGATTGTATTTGCAACAGTATTAGTTATTCCTGGCATACCGCTCCAAACAGAACCAGTAAAAGCACTTAAGTTCAAATTAGCTTCAGAACCAGTAACAAGGGCATCATCATAGCTAAAAACTGCACTGCTTAAGGTATAAGCTGTTATTCCAGCAATTGTGGTTCTCCAATAACGATTTAAGTAATCAGAAACTGCACCCATTGAAGGATGCACGGCATCAATTGTTCTGATTCCTATTGTTCCAGCTGCTGTATTTGCTGTAAAACTTAAACTTACTGGACTGTAAATTCCATTGTCACCAATTGGGAAAACATACGGATTCACCCAAGCACTTGTTGGAATTTGGCGGAAAAACTGACCAGTACTTTCAGTTCTAATCATATTGGTGGCCGACAAGGCAGCTCCCGTAATAGTAGAAGTTCCGCTGCTTAGTGTTAAGTTATTTGTTCCTAAACTCAAAACTGAGCCATTCAATTGCAAGGCCCCGGTTGTTCCGCTTAATGTTGCGCTAGCACTTAAATTAATTGTCGCACCAATTAAATTAAGAGAAGTTCCGGCCACAAATCCATTACCTGAATTAAGGGCAGTAGATGTGTAAATATAATTGGCCAAAGCTCCATAAGTTCTTGTCGCAGTTTGCACATTACCAAGAGCAGCCGTGGTAATCCCTTCTGCTGCACCTAAACTTAGCGTAGTAGTTGCTACACTCGAATTGTTAAATACTGTTCCAGTAGAACCACTCACTACTTGTGTGCCCATAACCAGTGTTCCGTTATTGGTAAACGAGCGGGTGTTCTGCAAAACAATATTGTTGTTTAAGGTTAATGATGCTCCTAAGTTTACTGTATAGTTTATTTGTGCATTTACAACACCAGCCGATTGGCTGTAAGTTCTATTAACACCGCTAAAGTTAATGGCTTGTGCAGTTGAACTAGATGTTAATGTTCCACCTGTTTGATTATAGTTTCCTGCAAGTGTTAAAGTTGAAGTTGCAGCGGCAGTATTCATGCTCAACGTTCCGCCTTCAATAATTAAATCGCCATTAACAATAAATGAAACGGCACTTGTATTAAAGGCTACAAGTCCAGTTCCTGAACCCGTGCTTTGAATACGCACATTTTGACCAATGGTAGTTCCTGACCAGGCTAAACTTGATGAAATGTTTCCTTGATTGGTCGCATTCCAAGTAAAGTTGCTAAAGTTCTGAACGGTACCGGTTGGCGCTGTAGTAGTGGTTCCTGTAACTAAACACAATGAACCAGCTGTCCATGTTACGGTTGGAATTACTCCGCCATTTTGTGCATGTTCATAAGTTCCTGTGGCTAAGAAGTTTGTATTTATAGTGGACGCTCCTGAGATAACTCCATTGTTTATTAAAGTTCCATTTACATCTAAACGTGAATTACCGTTCAAAGTAAAGTCATTACCAGCACCATCAGTGATTGTAAAGTTAATTCCTGCGTTAATAGTTAATCTTGAGTTGGTAGGAACCGAAGTATTATCTATTGTTAACTGATCAGCGGATACATCAGCAGAAACAGCTATTTGATGACCGCTTCTGATAGTAATACTTAATGAATTGGCATCCGTAGGAAATGTTACTGAAGGAACTGGAAGTGGATTTGTAAAAGCTACATCTGTAGAAATTTCCCATGTGGCAGGTGTATGCCAGTTACCATTGGCTACAGTGCGGTAATGGTAACTAATTGGTGTGTTTCTTCCTGTAAATACTTGATTATTTATAGGGAATGTTGCATTTGTAAATGTTCCAGCAGAAGGTGCTGCAATTGTATTTGCTGGGTCATTTAATGTTGTTAAATATCCTGTCCAGTTGCTTCCATTCCAGCTACTAAAGCCGAGGTTGGCTTCGGTGTTTATTACATCATTATCAACATAATTAAGCGTAAAACCATTTGTTGGAATTGTATAGGTGGCCAATCCAGAAATTACGCTCCAAGTCCATCTGCGCTCTAGATAATCTATTGGATTCGCAGGCACATTCCATGATGGGTGAACCGTTGGTTGAACATTTACACCTAATTCGCCAGTTGCTAAGGCTGTAAAATTGATGCTTGCTGGCGAGTATTCATAATCTGTTCCATCAAAAGTACCAACAGGGAATGTATATGTTGCAGGAGTTGCAGGCAAGTTTTTGGAGAAAACACCCGTTCCATTGGTAACTAACATATTTGTAACTGATGGCGTTCCTGAAATGGTATTGGTGGTGGTTGCTAAGCGTAAATTGAAGTTTCCTAGATTAACAAGAGAATTGTTTAAAGTTAGGCAATTTGAGCCTCCGCTGATAGCCACAGCGGCTGCTAAACTTATGGTGGCATTGTTAAATGTAACATTATTCGCAGCCACAAACCCATTACCTGTTGATGTGCAAGCTCCGTTAAATATATAGTTAGCTGTTGCGCCGTAAGATCTTGCTCCCAATACTCTTATATTTCCAGTTGCTCCTGAAGTAGAAATCCCTCCTGCATCATTCAGGCTAATTGTTGCCGTTGTAAGATTTGTGAGCGTGAATGTTCCTGCACCTGAAATCAAGCTACTTCCACAAGTTAAAGTTCCATTATTCAAGAAAGATTGTACGTTGTTAAAATCAGAATTCAACGTTAACAATGCATTCAAATTTACAGTAACAGCAATTCCTGTTGTATTGAAGGTTCCTGCAGTTTGTGTAAATGTTCTATTTACTGTATTGTTGAAATTGAAAGCTTGATTTACTGTTGCAGCACCACGCTGGAAAACACCACCTGATTGATTGTAATTCCCAGCTAAATTTAGTGTAGTAACAACAGCACCGCTATTATTCAAGTTCAATGTACCGCCTTGAATAATCAAATCACCATTCATTTGAATGGTAGAAGCTATTCCACTGTGAAAAGAGAATGAACCTGTATTCGTATTTACCATTGAAAAATCTCCGGCAAAGGTTCCTGAAGTCATTAACAAGTTGGCCGCAACAGTTTGTGAAGGACAATCCCAGGTAAAGCGACCAAAAGTTTGAGCTGTCATGCCAGTTGGCGCAGTGGCAACTATACCATTTACTTGACAAAGTGAAGCAGCATTCCAAGTTGGGGCTAGGATTGCGCCTCCATCCCTATCGTGACGATAAACAGCCGTTGCCCCCATATTGGTTGTTGTAGTTGTAGCTGTTACAATTCCTCCATTGTTATCTATTGTTCCTGTAATTATGTTATTTGCTGCAACTAAGTTTGTAAAAACTAAAGCGTTTGTAAATGCTGCATTTGCATTAATCGTAATTGTTCCTGCTATAGTAGTTGTAGAAGCTGCTAATGGGAAATTAATTGACAACTGGTTCGCACCAGTGCTGCTTATTTGAAGATTCGAACCTGCAGTAATGTTCAAAACATTGGTTGCACCCAACGCATCACCTAAATTTAATGCTGAGGCAGGATTAGCAGATTGTAATTGAACATTTGTATTGTTATCAACAAGCAACCTTCCAATGGTTTGGCTTAAAGGAACATTGTTAGCAGTCGGGGTACCAGTTAATGTAAATTGTAAAACATCATTGGTTTGAGGAGAAAATCTAGAAGGACTCCAGTTTGTCGGCGTTTGGAAATCTCCCGTTAAACCTGAACCACCTGTTCCATTAGTTCCTATCCAAGTATAAGTTCGAGGAGGATTTAACCTCAATGCAAATTCATTTCCACCTAAAGTACCTGAAACATGGTCATTTGATGTAGATGTAGTATATGAAGGACCTGTACCACTAGTATTTAATTGGCTCCAGTTAGTCCCGTCCCATCTGTTTATTCTATAATTTGCTGGAGTACCAAATACGTCTGAAGGTGAGTTTGTAGAATAGGTAAAACCTGATGTTGAATAGGCATAAGTTCCTACACCAACTTGAGAATCTGAGAATATCCAATAACGTGTTGCATAATGAACAGAAGCTCCGTTATCTGGATGCACAGCATCTACCACACGCACACCAATTGTTCTTGGGGTAGAATTAGCGCTGAAAGTTATTGTATAAGGAGAATAATCAGCAGTTGCATCCACATCTCCAATTGGGAAAACAAATGCAGCAGTTGCGCCCGCGGCGAAGGTTCTTTTCACTTCACCTGTTCCATCTGCAGCTACGAAACTATTTATTGAACCACCAGATTGTGATGAACCAATTTGGAATGTTAAATGGTTGCTTCCCAAAACCAAACGTCCTCCAGTTAAAGTTAGACCTGTTCCAGCATTCAAGGATAAACCAGCATTTAAGTTTACCGAATTTGTAGTAGCTATGTTTAAGGTTAAATTACCTAAAGTAGTAAGCGATGTTGGAATAAATAAGCCTGCATTCGCATTTCCTACACCAGGACCAAAAACTAAAGTTGATGTAGTAATACCATTTAACAAACCAGCAGTCTGCACAATTGCGGGACCATTAAGATTCAAGATATTGGCACCAATTGCAAGTGTTCCTTGCGTTAATGTTAACGTTCCTGGTAAAGTAACGGTTCCATGCAAAGTTGTTGTTAGGGCAGCTGTAGTATTGATTGTTAAATTTCCAAAAGTTTGGTTTAATCCGGAAGTCGGAGCAAAATTAGCATTGGTAATTTGTACGGTTGAATTTGCATTCCAAGTAGCAGTTGGGATAAGATTAGAAGTAAGATTAGAAACAAAGTTATGGCGGTAAATAGCACCTGAACCAAAACCTGTAGTAGCAGCCGTTGTAGTGAATGTTCCGCCATTATTTCGAATAATGCCAGTAATAGTATTATTAGCAGTAAGTAAATTGGTAAAACTTAAAGTATTGTTTCCTGAAAAGTTCTCATTGATTGTAATTTGACCAGCTATAGCGGTTGATAAATTGGCCAAAGCTCCCGTAAAAGCGAGGGTTAATGAATTAATTCCTGAAGCATCTATCACAAGTTCGGCTCCAGCTGCAATTGTTAAGGCATTAGAACTTGCAGTTGCACCTAAACTTAATGTGCTGGCCCCAACTGTTTGCAGGCTAGCAACAGTAGTCGCTCCTAAAATATTTAACTGGGCAATAGACTGTGTAGGAACATTATTGGCAGTTGGTGTACTGGTTACCGCATCATTAAATATCAAAATATCATTAAATCCGGGTACTATTCTGGCCGGAGACCAATTACTGGCAGTATTCCAATTGCTTGCTGATGGTGCAATCCAAGTGTATGTTGTTGCTCCATTAAACCTCAACGTCCAATCGCTACCACCTAATGTACCATTAGTTTCATTGAGTGTACTTGTTGTGCTAAATGTAGGAGGAACTGCAGAATTGTATTGAAACCATGTAGAGCTAGTAAATCTGTTCAATCTATAATTAGCAACAGTTCCATCATTGTCTGCGAGAGAATTTATACTAGTAAAAGTTAATGGAGCGTACGTGTATGTTCCGTTTCCTAATTCACTATCTGTAAAACTCCAATACCTAGAAATTCTATGTGGATTTACACCATTACTTGGGTGAACGGCATCAGTTACCCTCACACCAATAGTTCTTTGTAAAGAATTAGATGTTAATGTTAAAGCTACCGGAGAATATTCTGCCGTAACAGTAGCATCACCTACAGGAAAAGTAAATATTGGATTAACAGCAGCTGGAAAGGTTTTCATTAACTGACCGGTTCCATCTGCCACCACCATGTTGTTTACATTTAAGGTTCCACTTATAGCAGAAACTGATGATAATGTTAAGTTGAAAGCCCCTAATACAACTCTTCCATTAGTTAATGTTAATCCTGTTGCAGCATTTAATTGAACATTACTATTTAATGTAACTCCATTACCAGCTGTTGGTAATGCAAGTGTGAGTAATCCTAAATTAGCAACTCCATTTGGAATAAAATGGCTAACTCCTGTTCCGCTGTATGTTAAATTTGAAAGTATTGTAGTGGATAAATTTCCTGTTGTTTGAATAAATGCAGCGCCATTTAAGGTTAATGTATTGCTACCAATTGACAAATTTCCGGAAGTTAATCTTGGTGTTCCGTTAATTGTGATAGAAGATAACATGCTCACACCCGTTGCATTGTTAAACTCAATATTGGTGTAACTACCTGCACCTGTCATTGTTTGTGGCGCAGTTCCACTCAAAACAAATCTTCCTGCACCGGTATGTGTTGCTGCATGTGTAATGTTACCAAGAATATTATGCGTAAAACCACCATCAGCAAGTGGCAAAGCTGTGGTTGAGAAATTGCCATTAATAGTTGCTGCTCCGGTAAATGTTCTAATTCCAACGGTTCCAAGAATATTCAAATTTCCATAATTTAAACCTCTTATATTTTGAGCAGCAGTTCCTATGCAAACATTAACTGTACTTAATGTTGGATGGAAATTGTTGTTTAAGAAAGTCGGAAAAGGATTCGTGGTAATATTTGTAAGATTAAGTAAAGTGGTATTGGCTGCCGACATATCTAAAGTACCAAAAGCTCCTGCGCCTGTTAACAAAAATGCACCATCAGCTAACGTTCCGGCTGTGATTGTTAAATTATTCAATATTGTAGTTGCTGCAGCAAGCGTCGCAATTGAACTCGGTTTATTAATCGTTAAATTGTAATACTGACCTAATGTTGGGTTTCTAACCGTTTGTGCCGATGCCACATTGTTGTAAACTACCAGGTTCGGAGTTGCATTGGCAGTAAAGGTGGTAACCGTTGGAGTTGTTGCGCTGGTATAATTCAAAATACCATTTGCACCATTTATATAAACACCCGCGCCGCTAATAACACCCGTTGGTATGTTTAATATACCAGAATTTGTAAATGAACCACCTACAGACAAAGCTGTATTTACCGTAAGAGCCGGGTGTGAAGAAGTGTAAGTGCCAGAGCAGGTAATGTTTGGTATCGTTAAAGCTCCTATTCCAGTAAACGTCCTAGTTGTTCCTGTCAAAGAGTAAATTCCACCAGAAGCAGTAAATAAACCATTATTTACAAAATTACCTGCAATAGCTATTGGAGAAGAACCTGTATTGTTCCAAGTTCCTGTATTTGCAACGGTCAAGTTTCCGAATGCTTTGGCTCCTGTTGCACTTGAAACTACAAGTGTTGAATTAACCGTTGTGGTTCTGGCTGCAGTTTGCGTAAATGCAAATCCAGGAATTGTGAAAACACCAGTGTTTACTGTTAAATCACCACTAACAGTTATCGCTGAAGTAATTGTAGCTCCCTGACCATCATTCAATTCTAAATTTCCATAAATACCTGTTCCACTTAAGTTGTGAATGCTTGTACCTGAAGCAAGTAAAATTTCTCCAGTAGCACTCACCGAATGCGCTCCATTGTTAATTACATTTCCACGTGCTGTTAAGGTGAAGTTATTGTCAAATAAAGTATTGTTTAAGTTGATGGTAAGATTTCCAGCTAATGACGCATTGCCTGCCAATGTTTTGGCAACCGCAGCAGTTGCTGCTAATGTTAAATTACCATACAATGGAACTCCTGAAATTATTTGTGCTGCGTTAGAATTGTAAACAGTAGTGCTTCCTATTGGTAAAGTAATATTGGCATTTGTAAAGTTGGTTGGAAATTGAGTTGCTGAGGCTACCGTACCAATGTTTAACGTTGTGGTAAGCGCAGTGTTTAAAGTCCCCGTTGCATTTCCGGTAATTTGGAAACCATTGTCATTAAATATAGGAGTATTCAAAAACAGGTTACCACTAACAGTTACTGCTCCTGCCATTGTTCCTGAGGTGGCGCTTGAAACTGTTAAATTATTATAAGTAAATGCTGGAATTGTTGATGCGGCGGCTGTAAAGTTAACCGTTGAACCTGCAGTTGTGTAAGTATTAGTTCCAGGTGTAAATGTTCCAGAAATATTAATGTTTCCTGTTGGTGAAAGCACCCTAGCTCCTGTACTTGTTGATGTTAAATTGTTATAATTACCAATGGGAATTGTCTGGCTGGATGCCGAAACAAAACTTACAGTTGTTGTTGCATTACAATTTAATGTTGCAGTATTTATGAATGCGCCATTTACTGTAAGAGTTCCAGGATTTGTTAAAGTTAATGAACCATCACTTAAAGTTAGATTTCCGATTGTTACTGCTGTTGTAATAAGTGGCTGGTTGGCAAGCGCTCCATTATTAATTATTGCGTTATCTGTTGCCCCCGGGCCACCCGCGGGCGAATTCGGTGACCAATTGGTTATGGTTGCCCATGCAGTTGATGTAGCCCCAATCCATGTGTAAGTATTGGCAGAAGATGCTGGCGAAATATTCTCCGCTAAAATGTATGGATTACTACCAACTCCAATTGTTACGGTATTTTTAGAAATTTCTGTATTATTATCTACGGGACCAGCGTTTCCTGTTTGAGGTGCTAAATCTATCCAAGCTGTACCGTTGTTTCTCCAAGGTCTAACTGCAGAAACTCCACCCGGAGGAGCATTGTTAAAGTCTGCGCCTTGGTAGGTTAAGGTTAAATTGGGAGTTGTTAGTGCAGCCGAAGCTGTAATGTTTGTAATAAAGTTTACTCTTTGATTACTTATATCGTCAATTACATTTGTTCCAGAAACAACGCCACCACCCGTATGATTAATAAAACCAATACGCACATTGCTAGTTGTCGTTCCTGATGTTTGAATAGAAACAGGTCTAAATCCGGCAACTACTCCTGCTGGTCCAACTGGCCAGCGATAAGTGCCTGAACCAATACTACTCATGTTCCATTGAAAACCGCTATTTCCGCCCAAGAAACTGAAATATGCCGCTTCTGAACCTGGATTTGCTGTCATTGCTGCTGCATTTCCAGAATAAATAACACGGCTATTGTTCATGTTCACAACACCGTTTGTTAAAGTTAATGTTGCAATAGATAAATCTCCTACAATGGTTGCACTGGCTCCTGCACCAGTTCTGTTCATTGTAAATGCCACAAATGTTTGGGCTCCACCTGTTAAGTAAAGTGTTCCCATATTTCCGCCACTTGTTCCTCCAAAAACCAAACTTCCCGTTCCTGTAACAGTACCTAAACCTGCGCCAGTAAATCCTCCATTAATTGTAAGCGAATTGCTATTTACAGCTAATATACCAGCAGTCATATTCAGGTTATTTGCTATTGTAAGTGGACTTGCTGCTATTAATGTAATGGTGATTCCACTTCTATTAATGGTTAAATCCTGCAAGCCATTGGTTATAATTCCTAAAGTTGTAGTTGCTCCTGCCCCGCTAAATGTGATGTTTGAAGTTGCACCACCAATAAAATTACCACTTGTGTTGGTTATAGTGCTATTTAGTGTGATTGAATTTGCTCCAATTGTGAAGTTTCCTGAGGTAAACGTCCATGTTCCATTTACTTGAATATTTTTGGTAAGAATTACGCCATTTGCATTGTTTACTTGAAAAGTTCCAGTAATGATTTCAGGTAAACTGGGTAATTCATTTCCAACGGTAATTGTTGGAGCGCCTGTTCCATAAATGGCATTAAATGTAACACCTGCCAAATTGTAAGCAGTTGTTGCCGATAATGAACCTGCAGAACGTGTCATATTTAATGTACTCGTAAAGCCACCACCAAGTGTAAATACAGAAGCATTGGTGCTACCTAAATCTCCAGCAGTTAATGTCAATGTGTTTTGCACACCAAGATTACATTGTAAATCAACGCCGTTTGCATTGTTAATTGTTAATGCTTGAATCAAACCATTTGCACCGGCTGTCCAAGTTCCCGTACCTGAAATAATTTGAGGAGCTGTTCCATTCATCACCACAGAAGCACTTGCAAGTGATGTATTGAAATTACCAGCGTTGGTAATGTTATTTCTAACATTTAAAGTTACACTTCCATTAACAAATAAGAAAGAAGAAGCATTCAAACTTACATTTCCAACTGTTAAGTTTGCTGCAATTGCCACCCCTGAAACATGCGTGTTAGAGGAAACTAAATTACTCAAAGCTCCACCAGTTAATGTTCCTGGAGAAAAACTTTGCGCCACAATTCCGTTAAAGTTTAAAGTAGAACCAGCTGCATTACCATTCAAGATTCCTGAATTAGTGTAAGCAACGTAAATGCCCAACGTTCTGGAATTTAAGTTAAAAGTAATTCCTCCATTAATGGTTAAGCTAGCAATATTTGCATCAGCAGAAAGTGCCAAGCCATTAGCATTAGCAACAGTTAAAACTCCTAAATTGTAATTTGTAACACTCAAAGGTGGTAACTCCGTTCCAGTGTTTACTGCAGTTCCTGTATTATATGTTATGTTGTAAGTAACTCCAGCTAAATTAAAAGCTGCTGGCATTGCCAATGTTCCACTTGTAACCAACGTAGTTAATGTTGAAGTTGCGCCTATACCAAATGTTAAAACAGAAGCATTTGTTGTATTTAATGTTCCTGCTGTTAATGTTAATCCAGTCTGCAGCGTCAATGACTTTTCTAAGTTAACACCTGCTGCATTATTTACTACCAAACTTTGCAATCTTGCTGTAACACCAGTTGTCCAAACACCAGTGCCATTTATGGTTTGCAAAGATGTTCCGTTCATTGTTAAAATACTTCCTGCAGCGCTATTTACTAAACCATTATTCACAAAATCTCCTCTTACATTCAAGTTTAAACTCGCAAATGAAAGTTGGGCGCCAAAATTAACTATTACCGCACCAACATTTATATTGTTTGTTCCAAGACTTAAACCTGAAACAACATTGGTATTATTTACTACAAAATTCGAAATAAGCGAGCCAGTGTAAGTTGCTGCCAATGTAAATGTTTGAGCAACTGTTCCATTAAAGTTTAGCGTCGCTCCTACTCCATTTAAGGTTAAAACACCAGCATTTGAAACAGGCGTTGCATCGGATAAACCAAGGGTAAACGTTGATATATTAAATGTGTTGGTTGCTAATGAAGTAGTTATTCTACCAATATTCGCATTCGCTGCCATGGTAACATTTGTATTGGCCACACTAACTGTAACAATACCATTTGTAGGATTTGCCGCTGATGGTAATTCTGCCCCAGCAGTAATTGTATTTCCACCGTTATAATTTAAGGTGTAAACTCCTGTTGTAAAGTTGTAAGCTGTAGTAGCCGAAATAGAACCCAACGTTCTTGTTACTGTAATTGCAGTTGCAGGAACTCCTAATGTTAATGTTCCTGTTCCACTTAAAACTCCATTGTTTAAAACCAAAGCGGTTTGAATGGCAAGGTTGGAATTCAAATTTGCACCAGCCGTATTATTTAATGTTAAGTTAAGCAATCGTCCATTCACACCTGTGGTCCAAATACCAGTTCCTGAAATATTTTGTAAAGTGGTTCCGTTTAAGTTTAATAAAGAGCCAGCACCACTTGTATTGATGGTTCCGTTATTTATAACATTTCCTTGAACGCTGATTGTAACGCTGGCAAAATTAACGGTACCGGCAGTTACTGTTAAATTGCCTGCTATTGTTGAAACTCCTGCGAAAGCTCCTGTAGAACTTTGACCCGGACAATTCCAGATTACATTACCAAATGTTCCGCTAAAACCAGTGGGATTGGTAATAGTGGTTCCGGTAACTTGTAATGTTGAAGTGGCATTCCAAGTAGGTGTTGGTATTGCTCCTCCATCTCTGTTATGAACGTAGAAAGAACCTGCACCAAAAGTTGTAGTTCCAACAACGGCTGTTATTACACCTCCATTATTTACAATACTTCCTGTAATAATATTGTTAGCCGCAAGCAAGTTTGTAAACACCAATGCATTATTTAATGATGTGTTAGGATTTATGGTAATATTACCTGCAATAGAAGTATTGATGCCAACAGTTGTCGAAAATGCTAATGTTAATACGTTTGCCCCAACTGAACCTAATTGCAAATTAGAGCCTGCAGTAACATTCAACACATTGGTAGAACCAGCAAAACCTAAGGTAAGTGTATTGGCAGCATTGGTTTGAAATACAACATTTGTATTATTATCAACAATTAACCTTCCAATAGTTTGAATAGGAATATTGAATGCAGTTGGTGTTCCACCATTGGTAAATTGAAGAACATCTGAAGAAAAAGGAGCAAATCTAGCTGGTGTCCAGTTAGAAGGTGTATTCCAATCTCCTGCGCCAGAAGTTGCATTCCAAGTATAAGTATTAGGTGCATTTATTCTAGCGGTAAAATCACTTCCATTTAAGGGCGCAGAAGTTTCTGTAAAACCTGTTAACGTTAAAGGAGGTGCAGGTCCGCCTGTGCTAACAAGTGGTGACCAAACAGAGCCCGTCCATCTGTTAATATTAAAACCAGAACCGTTGATATCCGCCGCAGTATTCAAATGAGTAAATGCTGCAGTGTAGGTATAAGTTCCTGCTGCATTATTTGTAAAAGACCAATACCTACTTACAAAATTTGAAGCAGTTACATCATTAGGATGTTGACCATCTGTAACTCTTACGCCAATTGTTCTGATTATACTGTTGGCAGTTAAGGTTAAAGATACAGGAGTATATTCTGCTGCGGTAACATCTCCCACCGGAAAATTAAATGCGGCGCTGGCGCCTGCTGCAAAAGTTCTTAAAAACTGCCCTGAACCATCAGCTGCAACATATGATGTTGTACTTCCTCCTGTTAATGTTGCAGCATTCGTATGATCTAAATTAAAAGTCCCTAATCTTAATTGACCAGTTGTTAAAGTAAGATTTGTTAAAATACTAACAGCCTTATCTAAAGCAACATGGTTAGCTGAATTAATAGTTAAGCCATTTATTGCTGTAGTAGGCAGTTCTAATCCTGTGGTTATTAATGCTGAGGCAGAATTGTACACCACATTCACTGTCATTAAACCAAGATTGTAAGCAGTAGTTAATGCAACAGTTGCTATACTTCCGTTAGTTCTTGTACTTGCAAAAGTTCCTGCTGCGCCGATTCCTAAAGTTAAATTTCCTGTTCCTCCAAGTATACCATTTGTTAATGTAATTCCTGATTGTAAAGCAAGATTTGTATTTAAATTAACAGCAGGATTCGCACCAGAAGTATTGTTAATAGTGAGGTTCATCAATCTTCCGACTGTACCTGTAGTCCAAACTCCGGCGCCTGAAATTATTTGCGCCAGTGTCCCGTTCAATGCTAAAGTGGAAGCTGCAGTTGTTGAATTGATGGTTGCATTATTAGTAACGTCTCTACCAACCGTTAATGTTTGACCATTCAAATTTAAAGTTCCAGCAGTTACAGTTAAATTTCCTTGGGCTATTAATGCTCCAGAAATATTACCACTGCTAGTTTGTGAAGGATTATTCCAAGTAATATTTCCAAATGTACCAGCAAATAAACTAAGGTTGTTATTAACTAACCCGATAATATTACAGTTTGAAGTTGCATTCCATGTTGCTGTTGGTGGCGTTGTTCCATTTGCATTATGGTTATAAATAGAATTTGCACCAAATGTTAAAGTTGCAGCAGTTGACGATACAGTAGTTGAAGCGATGTTTCGATTAAGAGTTCCAAGAATGTTGTATGGCGTTGTACAATTTATAGTAAAACCATTTCCATTGTGATTGATAATAGAAGTTGCAGGAAGTACGCCTGTTGAAGTCGTTGCTAAAGCTATTGTGGCATTGGTTCCAATGTTAAAAGTAGCGCCAGCTGCAACATTAAACTGACTGTTTACAGTTAATGAACTTGCGGCACCGTTGGTTAAGGTAACGCCCGCTAGGGTTGTGTTATTAATATTTAAAAAACTTATCGTGGTTCCTGTAGTGAGTGGTGTAATAGTTTGGGCTGCAGTTCCATTTATATTCAACGCCCTCGCTCTTGTTGCAAATGCATCAAAAACACCAGCTTGATGTGTAAAATTCCCTAATAAATTTAAGTCACCTCCAATAGCTTGCGACATTCTAAAAGTACCGCTGCTAAAGAAATTTCCACTTGCATTTATTGGCTGCGTAGTAAAATCCATGTCCAAGACTGAACCTGAATTCACCGTAATGTTGTTAATATTTGTTGATCCAAATGGTCCACCCAATGGTCCAAAAAATATGGATCCCGCATTCACTAATAAAGTTCCATTGATAGTCCAATTACCCCCAGTTGTTCCTCTCGAAATTTGGAAACCTGCAGTATTCATCGTAAAATCCCAAACAGTAATTACTCCAAAGCTGTTATTATTGGCTATTGCATTAAAAACATAACTATCTCTGCTAAATGGCGCAATACTGCTTCCATTGTTAGTGCCATCTACTTTAAAGTATCTTTCCCAACGCGCTGTAAGGCCTGTAGTTCCTGTAGGATTAGCAATAGGCATAGTTGTATAAGCATTACCAGCAGTACTAGTTACATAACCAAACCAAGCAAAACCTGCTGGTCTTGAACCAATTGGAAAACTAGACCAAGGAATTGAAAATTCTCGCACGTTTCCACCAGTTTCAGCGTAAGTTCCAAATGCAGTTGTTGCAGTTGTCCATCCATTAGTTAAATTTCTTGTTCTAAATTCTCTATATCCATTATTTACATACAAAACCAAATCTGCTCTAAATGGTAAATTGGCAAAATTTGTATTATCATAGGCTTGACCTATTAGGGTGCCATTTGCATTTACACCACTGTTTATAGGAGCTAGAACATCAGTATCAAAATACATTACTGTACCTTCAGCTGTGTTTGCATTAGAAACACCAACATAAAGGTTAGTATTATCCCATGTCATGTACCAAACTTGAGCACCTTGAGTTTGCTGGTTTACACCGTTAGTATGTGTGCCATATTCTCCAGCAGTAATAGTTCCATCTACCGTCGGAGTATTGAACTGGGCCTTTAGATTGGCTGTTACAAAAAATAAAATTATTATTAATGCAGAAAGGCGCTTTAAACTGTTAACGCAAAGACTTCCAGATACAATGTACTTTTTTTTCATAATTATAACTTAAAAAAAACTATAGTTACTAATACCTATTACCTCTGATGCAATTAGGACATAAGCATTTTAACATGGTTCTAAGTTAACATAATAACACCGAAAAATTTATATTCATTTAACATTGAAAATAAGATAGTCGGTTAAAAGTGTTAAAAATCAAGGCATTTTTACTTATCAACATGACTGTGAATAAATACGAAAGAAATCCTCTGAAATTTAGAAGATATTTGTACACTGTTATCTAAAATGCCAACATTCTCCCACCTGCACGTACATACTCAGTTTTCACTTTTAGATGGAGCTGCTGACATTAAAAAACTATACAAAAAAGCCATTGATGATAATATGCCTGCAATGGCAATTACCGACCATGGAAACATGTTTGGTGCTTTTGCTTTTGTAGCCGAAGCCTATAAGCATAAAAACGACGATGGCTCTTTAAAAGTAAAACCTATTGTAGGATGTGAGTTTTATTTAGTTGAAGATAGATTTAAAAGAGCATTTTCAAGAGATGATAAAGATGTGCGTTTTCATCAATTACTTTTAGCAAAAAATGAAGAAGGATATAAGAATTTAGTAAAACTCTGCTCTTTAGGTTATATTGAAGGTTTATATGGAAAATACCCAAGAATTGATAAGGATTTAATCCTTAAACATCACAAAGGGCTTATTGCTACAACCTGTTGTTTAGGTGCTGAAGTTCCAAGAACTATTCTTAAAAAAGGAGAAGAAGCAGGTGAAAAAAGCTTTAAATGGTGGTTGGATATTTTTGGGGAAGATTATTATGTGGAACTACAAAAACACAGCATTCCTGAACAACAAATTGTAAATGAAACGCTCATTAAATTTGCCGAAAAATACAATGTAAAAATTATTGCAAGCAACGATTCTCACTACGTAGACCAGCAAGATGCCAACGCCCACGATATTTTACTTTGCATCAATACTGGTGAGAAAAAAAGTACCCCAACCAATAAAGATTTTGGAGACAACGACGATTCCGTGAAAGGAAAAAGATTTGCGTTTTATAACGATCAATTTTACTTTAAAAAACAAAGTGAAATGAGTCAGTTATTTAAACATTTACCCGAAGCAATCGACAATACAAATGAAATTGTTGGGAAAATAGATTTATTGGATTTAAAAAAGGAAGTCATGTTGCCCTTTTTTCCCTTTCCAAATGAATTTGATAATCAGGATAAATACCTGCGGCATTTAACATTTCAAGGTGCAGCCAATCGCTATGGAAGTATTACTCCTGATGCTGAAGAACGCATTAATTTCGAATTAAGTGTAATTGAAAGAATGGGCTTTGCCGGCTATTTCTTAATTGTTGCAGATTTTATAAAAGCTGGACGAGACCTAGGCGTTTTTATTGGTCCAGGTCGTGGTTCTGCGGCAGGTTCTGCCGTAGCATATTGCATCGGCATCACCAATATTGACCCGATTAAATACAACTTACTTTTTGAGCGTTTCTTAAATCCTGAACGTAAGTCCATGCCCGATATTGATACGGATTTCGACGATGAAGGCCGTCAAAAAGTGATTGATTATGTGGTTGAAAAATATGGTAAAAATCAGGTAGCTCAAATAGTTACTTACGGCTCTATGGCTGCAAAAATGAGCATTAAAGATGTGGCCAGGGTCATGGATTTACCACTCAGCGAATCAAATGCACTTGCCAAATTAGTACCTGAAAAAGCAGGAATAAAATTGCATAGGGTATTAAAAGCGGATTTAACTGGTCCCGGAAGTTTAAAAGAAAAAGAAGCTTTACAAGGAGACGATTTAGAAAATATAAAATTGTTAAGAGCTAAATTTAATGAAGTTGGCACACTTACCAGTGACGTGCTGCATGAAGCATTGATTTTAGAGGGTTCAGTAAGAAATACCGGCGTTCATGCATCGGCATTAATCATTGCCCCCGAAGACATTACCAATTATATTCCAGCTGCAGTTGCAAAAGATTCTGATTTATTGGTTACCCAGTTTGATGGTGGCGTAATTGAATCTGCAGGAATGTTAAAAATGGACTTTTTGGGTTTAAAAACCCTCACCATTATTCGTGATGCACTTCAATTGATTAAAGAAAATTTTGGATTGGAAATTGAAATTGATGGCATTCCATTAGACGATAAAAAAACCTTCGAACTCTATCAAAAAGGAGAAACCAATGGAACTTTTCAATTTGAATCTGAAGGAATGAAAAAACATTTGCGCGATCTAGTTCCCGATAAATTTGAAGATTTAATTGCCATGAATGCCTTGTACCGACCAGGTCCTATGGAATACATTCCAAACTACATTAAAAGAAAACATGGTGTGGAAAAGGTACAATACGACCTTCCCGAAATGGAAGAAATCTTAAAGGAAACTTATGGTATTACTGTCTACCAAGAACAAGTAATGTTGCTTTCGCAGCGTTTAGCAGGCTTTTCAAAAGGTCAGGCCGATATGTTGAGAAAAGCAATGGGTAAAAAAGATAGAAAAACGCTAGACGAGTTAAAACCACTGTTTTTAGAAGGTTCAATCAAAAACAATCTAAATGCTGAAAAATTAGAAAAAATCTGGACCGATTGGGAAGCTTTTGCATCTTATGCATTTAATAAATCACATTCAACTTGTTATGCTTTTGTTGCTTATCAAACGGCCTATTTAAAAGCCAATTATCCTGCAGAATTTATGGCAGCCAACCTAACCAATAACTTGGCTTCAATGGATAAAATCTCCTTCTTCATGGATGAATGTAAACGCATGGATTTAAATGTATTAGGTCCTGATTTAAACGAGAGTAAATTAAAATTTGCTGTAAACAGAAAAGAAGGTAAAAGCATTATTCGTTTTGGTTTGGGAGCTGTAAAAGGTGTAGGCGAATCTGCGGTTGAAAGCCTGGTAATAGAAAGAGAAAAAAGCGGCCCTTTTCAATCAATTTACGATTTTGTGAGAAGAGCAAATTTGCGTTCTGTAAACAAAAAAACCATGGAAAGTTTGGCTATTTCTGGTGCTTTTGATGGATTATGCGGACCCAATAGGGCCCAATTTTTTCATACCGAATCATTTGGGAAACCTAACTTCCTCGATACTTTGGTGCGCTACGGTCAGAATGTACAAGAAGGAAAAAATCACGCTTCAAATAGTTTATTTGGCGATAGTACCGAAGAAATTTCAGTGCCAGAACCTAAATTTCCAGTAACAGAACCTTGGCATGTTTTAGAAATGTTAGAAAAAGAAAAAGAATTGGTCGGCATCTATTTAAGTGGTCACCCACTCGATGATTATAGAAATGAAATGCGCAATTTTATTCCATTTAAAAATTTAGAAGAATTGCAAAATTATAATGGCAAATCAGAATTGAGAAGTGGTGGAATAATTACTGCTTTTAATGAAAGATTTGCAAAGAATGGAAAGCCTTTTGGAAGTTTTGTTATTGAAGATTTTTCAGGTAAAAAAGAATTTGTTTTATTTTCCGAAAAATTCCTCTTACACAAACATTTCTTAGAAGTTGGAAGAATTGTTTACCTGAATTGGAAAGTAAGTAAAGACTTCAGAAATCCCAATGACTTTACTGTAGAAATTCTTAAAATGGGTGTACTTGCTGATTTAAAAGACAAGTATTCTAAAATTTCATTGAGTATTTCTGAAACCGTTTTAAGTGAAAAGACAATTGAAGATTTATCCATATTGTTAAACGGCCATCCAGGAAAATGTGTGGTAAGAGTTAATTTAAAATCAAAAGATCCTGCATTAAATGTCGAATTTAAATCAACACATTTAAAAGTAGATGCAAATCCTGAGTTATTAAAAGCAATAGAGAAAATGAATGGTATTGAGTATTTTTTAAATTAATATAGTTCTATTTATTTATATGTTTATTATTCAAAAATTCGGTGGAACAAGTGTGGGAAGCCCCCAACGCATCAAAGAAATTGTTCATTTAATTGACACCTCTTCTCCAACTATTGTTGTTTTAAGTGCAATGAGCGGAACTACTAATTCGTTAGTCGAAATTAGTAAAGCGCTATACATAAGAGAAATAGACAAGGCAAATAAATTCATTGATGCTTTAAATGAAAAATATAATGTTATAATACCAGAATTGTTTTCAAGCCAAGAAAGTATCCAAAAAATTAGTCAATTAATAGCGAGTCACTTCAATTATATTCGCTCTTTTACTCTGGATATGTTTACGGCAAATGAAGAAAAAGCAATACTTGCGCAAGGCGAATTACTCAGTACTGCAATATTTCATTATTATTTAAATGAAATAAATATTAATTCGGTTCTTCTTTCTGCATTAAATTTTATGAGAATTGACGAGAATGAAGAACCTGACGAAAAATACATTGAATCCAACTGTAAACTTGAAATTGAAAAATATCCCAATAATAAATTATTTATTACCCAAGGGTATATTTGCAGAAATGCATTTGGAGAAATAGATAATTTAAAAAGAGGAGGAAGCGATTATTCTGCTTCATTGATTGGAGCGGCACTGCAAAGTCCTGAAATTCAAATTTGGACAGATATTGACGGAATGCACAATAACGACCCAAGAATTGTCGACAAAACACATCCAATAGAAACTTTAAGTTTTGAAGAAGCTGCTGAATTAGCCTATTTTGGGGCTAAAATCCTCCACCCTACTTGCATTTTACCGGCTCAAAAAAGAAATATTCCTGTAAGGCTTAAAAACACCTTACAACCGATTGCTAAGGGAACACTTATTTCAAATATAAAAACAGAAGAAGGAATAAAAGCCGTTGCAGCAAAAGATGGCATTACTGCAATAACAATTAAAAGTGCAAGAATGCTGCTTGCTCATGGATTTCTACGTTCTGTCTTTGAAATCTTTGAACGATATAAAACTCCAATTGACTTAATTACTACAAGTGAAGTTGCAGTTTCATTAACTATAGATAATGATGCGCATTTATCAGAAATAATTAATGAAATAAAACAAATTGCAACAGTTGAAATTGATTTGAACCAAACAATTATTTCTATTGTTGGACAAATACCAAAGTCAAAACCAGGTTACATCTTCAAAATTGTTGACGCACTTAAAGATTTCCCTTTGCGCATGGTATCTTATGGTGGAAGTTCAAACAACATTTCAGTTTTGGTAAATAGCGATTTAAAAAAAGACGCCTTAATTGCCTTAAATAATAGTTTATTTAATTATTAATTAAAATGTTTACACAAAAACATATCAATTTATTTAATAATACAGAAACACCTTTCTATTATTATGATATTGCCATTTTAAAAAATTCATTAAAGGAAATTAAAAATGCCGCACCTGCAAATTACCAAATTCATTATGCATTAAAAGCAAACGCTAATCCTGTCCTTCTTAATATTATAAAAGAAGCCGGAATGGGTGCAGATTGTGTTAGTGGAAATGAAATTAAACGTGCTTTAGAAATTGGATTTAATTGCCAACAAATTGTTTTTGCAGGTGTTGGAAAAAGCGATAAAGAAATTAATTATGCATTGGATAATAATATCTTTTGTTTTAATGTTGAAAGCATTCATGAATTACAAATATTAAATGAATTAGCAATAAATAAAAACAAAATTGCAACTGTCGCTTTGCGCATCAATCCTAACGTTGACGCATATACACACAAATACATAACCACCGGATTAGAAGAAAATAAATTTGGAATAAATCCATACGAATTTGATTTTATCCTAGCCGAAATACAAAAATGTAACAATATTAAATTAATTGGCCTGCATTTTCATATTGGTTCACAAATACAAGATTTAAATCCATTTAAAAATCTTTGCCTGAGGGTGAATGAAATAAATAAATGGTTTATATCGAAAGGGTATTTACTGCCACACATTAACTTAGGTGGAGGACTTGGAGTAAACTATAAAGAACCTGACAGAGAAGCTATTGTAGATTTTAAGGCTTATTTTGAAGTATTTAAAAATTTCTTGGAATTAGCTCCTCAACAAAAAGTACATTTTGAATTGGGACGTTGTATAGTTGCACAATGCGGAAGTTTAATAAGCAGAGTACTATACATTAAAAATGGAATAAATACAAATTTTGCCATTTTAGACGCAGGAATGACAGAATTAATAAGACCAGCATTATATCAGGCGTATCACAAAATAGAAAACATTACTGCCAACAATTTAGAAAATCCTGACTTAAGAAAAAAGTATCTAAAATACGATGTAGTTGGTCCAATTTGCGAAAGCAGCGATTGTTTTGGAAAAGCTGTAAACTTAGCAGAAACTAATAGAGGCGATTTAATCGCTATCAGAAGTGCTGGAGCCTACGGCGAAGTGATGAGCAGCAAGTACAACTTAAGAGATGAAGTAAAAGTAATTACCTCAATCGATTAAAAAACATTGAGTTTTAGCGCATTAAAGTTACACTACCCTGCTTCTTTAATTCACCTGCTTTTGAAGTATACTCTGCAATAAAAAAATAAATTCCATCTGAAAGTTTTTTACCAGAAGATGTTCCATCCCACACTTTATCAATACTTTCTGACTCAAATACCAAAGTTCCCCACCTATTGTAAATCAACAATTTAAAAATTTCGTCATTGCAACTTGTAACTGGAAAAAACGTATCGTTAATGCCATCGCCATTGGGAGAAAATACGTTAGGAGCATCAGGTAATACAAATGGCTTAACTTTTATTTGCGCTTCTTTAGTTATTACTTCACCTTGACAACCTCCAGAAATCACACATCTAAATTTTGCTTCATTATAATCATTACTTATAGATTTAAAAGTCAAAGTTGCTGTTTCACTTCCAGAAATATTTAAGCTATTTTGAACATCTTCAAATCCATTACCTGTATCAACTTGCCATTGAAAAATACCCGCTCCACTATGGGGAAAAGTAAAAATAACTTCTTCTCCTGTGCAAGTATTCTTGTCTTGTGGATCTCCAGTAATGGAAAGATTTGGAGGAGCAACATATAAGGGAACTGTGTCTGTAAACAAGGGATTTCCGCATGGACCACTAATCTTACAAAAAAACAAATTTCCATTTTCGCTCAAAGGAACACTTGATAAAGTAAGTTCATTAGTACTTACATTTCCATAAACAGGAGAAATAGATATTGTAACAAAACTATTTCCATTGTCTTGACTTCCAAACCACTGATATGTAAAACCAGCAACACTGCTCCCCACCGTAAAACTTCCATCACTACCCGCACACAAATTCAAAGTATCGGGTTGAGAAAATGAACCCCCTGACAAGGAAACTACGTTCAATGTTAATCTTGCATCTGCAGGTCTTTGAAAATACTCAATTACCATATTTACATTTCCCGATAAACAAATTCCGTCAGGAAAAGCTGTAACTGTAGATTTGAAGCTATTGGGATAAGACTGCTCAATAAAACTATCCAAAATCCAAGTTACACCGCCATCTAAACTCAAACGAATTCCATCATCTCCTTGAATATTAAATGAATAAAACCCAGGCGCAAAAACTTCATTTCGCAACAATCGCATACTGAAATTACTGGTATAAGAAGTTCCGCATGTTAAACTTGTACCATCATTTACAGAGCCTGGTACTCCTCCTGTTGAGGATAAATTTATATCTAAATTTAATGAGTTATACTTATTATATCCTTTGTAGTTGGAAGAAAGAAAAAAACCTTGCGCATTCACAAGTGTTGGAGTATTTATTATTGCGGAGGTTGTTGGAACCCAGGTATAAACATGCGCATTCCAAGCACCAATTCCTGCAGAATCCTGCGGAGCTGATGGTAGTAAAACTCCAGGATTTGTAATTGTGATTTTATTTGAACTGTTGCACTGAAATAAATCATTTGCAGTATATCCGCTAGATGATTTCATTTTAATAGTATAATTGGTTCCAATTGGAGTACCAGCAGGAATTAAATACTCAATATAAATATCATTTATGTTCCCATTAAATGCAAAAGGCCCATTTTGCCAATTTGCACCTTGATTAAAGCTATATCTTGTAGCTACCAAAGTTTGCGTTCCATTAGCAAATGAACCTGCAGCATTAGAAAGCAAAGCTTGAATAACTGTTCCATTCGGAAAATTTTCAATTTGTGGAACTTTTAAAATCAAACCAGCTCCTGCGCAAACCACAGGACAGTCGTAAGGAACTGGTTCTGACCTAGAAATGTATTGCGCAAATGACAAATGTCCTATTAAGCAAAACAACAATAACAATAACTTATTCATTGTGCAATAATATAAAAATGTGGGCGCATTTATGGTAAAATGTTGAAGTTTGATTCCCTTAATCAAATCTTTTCAAAATGAAAACTGAAAAATATTTCAAACTAGAGGGCAGAAAAATTAAACGTTTATAAATGTTTATAAAACGAATAACCATTCATTTTTACATAACTTCGCTTCGTTGGGAAGGGGAGTTGGGTTACCTATTAAAACAATTTTATATATCCAAATTAATTTCACAAAATTTAAACTTTTGTTTTTTCATTAAGCAAATTTAATTAAACCCTTACAGTTCTCCGCAAAAGCCAGTGCGGGGATTCAAAGGTAGATTGTTTGATTTATGGATCAATTAAATTAGAAAGAAAGAAAAGATTGAAAAGCTACTTCTCCCGCATCGGTTTTTAACGGCTGTTAGCTATAGCACTTCTTTTTTCCGAGTTATATTTTTCCATCTGCAAAATACATATCAATTTCACCTTTTCCTTTTGCAAGTATTTTTCCGCGATTAATGCAATTGAATTTGTCTTTCACCAATTCGTAGGTTGTACCGCTTATGTTTACTTTGCCAACTTCCCCTGATGATTCCATGCGGCTTGCAGTGTTCACAGTATCACCCCAAATGTCGTAAGCAAACTTTTTGATGCCAACAATTCCTGCGACTACAGGACCAGTATGAACACCAATCCTTATTTCGAAAAATAGTTTTCCTTCCGCTTCTTTTTCAGCTTTGTGGCGATGCATAAAATCCTGTATTTCCAAAGCAGCTTTTATCACATCTTCTGCATGGGTTTTATTAGGTGTGGGCAGGCCGCCTGCAGCCATATAGGCATCTCCAATTGTTTTTATTTTTTCTACCCCGTGCCTTTGCATTATATAGTCGAAAGCTGAGAAACAAGTATTTATTTCGGCAACCAATTCTTTTGGTGGAAGTTTTTCAGACAATTGCGTGAAACCTTTAAAATCGGTAAACAAAACGGTTGCTTCATCTATTAATTTGGCATCGGAATTACCTTTTGCTTTTAGTTCTTCAGCTACTTCGGACGGTAGAATGTTCAAGAGCAATTCATCGCTCCGTTGTTTTCCTTTCTTAATTTTATTTCGTTGGGTAAAAAATACTCCTGCAAATATTAACACAACTGCAAAGCCACCAATGAATCCATTGCGAACCAGTTTTTGTTTTTGCATTTCCTTATCAGATAATGCATTTTTCTTATCCTGTTCAGCCTTTATAGCAGCTTCTTTCTTATCAAATAAATATTGCATTTCTAGATTGTCTATTTTTTTACTTTTCTCTAGATTATAAATAGAATCCTCTGTTTCTTTATAAAGAATATAACTGTTATATGCTTTTTCAAAATGCTTTTTATCTGCTTCTATAAAAGCCAACAATTTATAGGACTCTGACATTAAGCTTTTTAAATCTAATTCCATTGAAATCTGAATGCAGTTCTGAAGACTGCGATAAGCTTCAGGAAGTTTTTGAAGACTTATAAAGTATTTTGCCTTATTCAAATTAACATCAGCTACCATTCCGAACATTTTTAAATCTTTGGCCATGTTTAATGCACTATCTGCATAAATAATCGCATTTGTGCTTTTACCCATAGTGTGGTATGCCATTCCAATCGCATTTAAACACCTGGCAACAAACACCTTATCCCCCATTTCTCTATTTAATAATAATGCTTTAAAATCACTTTCAAGGGCTTTGTCATAATTTCCTAAATCATTATAAGCCAAACCCATTCCATGGTATGAATTAGCATTTCCTGAAGTATCCATTAGATTTTCGCTTATTTTCAATGCTCTTTCAAAAAATATTATTGCAGCTTTTTCCTCCCCCATTCTATGAGAAACCCATCCCAAATTTCTTAGTCCACTTGCAACTGCAGCTCCATTTCCTAAAGCTTCATTTGCTTTTAAGGCTTTCTGATAATACTCATAAGCTAATGGATAATTCGCTAACCAATAATAGGCCTGACCTATTCCATAATAATTTCTGGCAACTGCTTTTTTATTCTTTAAAACCTCATTTATTTTTAGTGATTTAAAATGAAAATCCAATGCTTTTCCATAAACTGATTGCTCTTTAAAAATGTATCCAATTTCGCTAAACGCTGCTGCTGCTCCTTTTGGGAATCTAATTTTTAATGAAAGCGCTAAAGCACTATCTGCATATTTTCTAGCTTCTTCATAATTCCTCATCTCTAATTCACTTTTTGATAAGGAAATCAAAGTCATTATTTTTGATGTATCACTTTTACATTTTTCTAAAACAACCAAAAGTGAATCAAGCTTAACTGCTTGTCCAAATAATAAAAAATTACCAAGTGATATTAAACATACAATAAGTAATTTATTCATTTAACATTATTAAAAATTAAATGCCCAAACTACTTTTTATAAGGTGCTAAAGGATATGCATAAGATTCATTTTTATTGAGAATTGTAATTGCCACTTTTTCATCAGGAACATTTCTATTTTCAAATCCAGCATGTGTAAATACTTTATTAAATATTTCTGAGTAAACAGGATTCCAACTAAACATTTGGGAATGGTCCATTTTATAACTAAAAACCCCTTCAGTATGCGTATAAACATTTTTGTATGCAAAAGGAGGATAAAAATCATTTATTATCAAATATCCATTATCAGAAAGACATCTGTCAGCCTCTAATGCTATTTTAAACAATAACTTTCTATCACACCAAGTAAGACAAAATCCAAAAATTATCAAATCAAAAGAGTTATCTTCAAAAGGTAAAGCATCTGCTGTTGCTACTTTTAAGTTGATTGATGAATATTCTTTACTTCCGTTTTCAATAGCTTTTGAAGAAGGATCAATTCCATAACATTCAGCTCCAAATACTTTATTAAAATTATTAAGTCTTGTTCCATTTGAACATCCAATTTCTAAAACTTTCTTGGGAGTAATTTCTAACTCTTGTAAAGATTGAATAATTAATCCATTTTCATTTTTATTCTTTTGATATGATGCTTGATTCCTTAAAAACCATTGATCCCCCTCAGCGGTTGCAAATATTTCTTTCTGATTTCCCATTTTATTTATCTATTTAATTAAGTAATTAAAATTAAGCTTCTTCTAATTTATTTATTTTCGAAAAATAGCTAATTTAAAGCCTTCAAAAATAGTATTTTTTTAAAATCAAAAAAGCCTATCTATTCGACAAAAAATAATAGGCTAACATAGTACTTAATGCATTTGCTTTTACTTAAAAGTATTTTGAAAGTAAGGAAATCTAACTATATTCGCCGCCTAATTAAAAAAGAATGATCTTTAACGCACACAATATTGACTTAGGTAACGGTAAAAAAACAATGACAGGTTCTGAAGTTTTACTTGTAGAATCAGAACGTTGGAAGTCTATTGAGAGAACTGTAAACATTCTATTTACCAAAGACGAAATCAAAAACAAACGTGTGGTAGATTTAGGATGCTTAGAAGGTGGTTACTCATTAGCTTTTGCAAAATTAGGTTTTCAGGTTATTGGCATGGATGCTAGGCAAGATAACTTAGATAAATGCGAATGGGTTAAAACTCATCACAACGTTCCTAATCTTACTTATGTATTAGATGATGTTAAAAATTTGGCCAACCATGGCATGTTTGACCTCATATTCTGCGCTGGTTTACTTTACCACTTAGATGAGCCAGCAAAGTTCATCGAAATAATGGCAAAACAATGCAACACTTGCACTATCATTCACACCCATTTTGCTTTACAACCCGATTCATTTTACGATAACCGAAGAAACCTAAATCTCGCTCAAAGATCTGTTAAAAAATTGTTTAACCTTCCAAATTATCATTACCCAGCGAAACACGACTTCTGGTTATCTGAAGTAGTAGAAAATGAAGGGTATAAAGGCCGTTGGTTTTATGAGTTTGATGAGAATGAAACAAAACAATCAATAGAGAAAAATTTTGCTGCTTCTTATTCGAATTACAAATCTTTTTGGTTTGTAAAATCTGAGTTAATTAGATGTGCCAGAAAAAATAATTTCAAAGTAATTTACGAGCAATATGATTTTGTAGACAAAAATATTGGTGAAGATTACATTGAAAAGTTCGACCGCGGTATGTTTGTTTTGATTAAATAATCAACAAAAAATTATATTTCGGTATATCCTTTACTATGAATGAACCCCTTCCTCTGGTAAGTGTTATAATTCCCGCATACAACGCTGCTCCTTTTTTAAGCATAGCCGTAAATAGTGTAATAACTCAGTCGTACTCCAATATTGAGATAATTATTGTTGATGATGGTTCTAAGGATGATACTTTAAAAGTTGCTCAAGCTTTAGCTCTTAAATACCCAAATGTAAAAGCTATCACACAAACAAATGGCAAACAAGGAAAAGCACGAAACAATGGTATTGAAAATTCTAAAGGGGAATTTTTAGCTTTTTTAGATGCCGATGATGAGTGGTTGCCCAATAAAATTGAGTTGCAACTTCATTACATTCAACAATATCAAGCAGACTTAATTTTTACGAATGGGTATTTGTTTATTACTGATAGTAAACTGTCGCTTCAAGAATTAAGCAAAACTACTGACCTTGCTATTGAAATTGGTTCTTTAAAAGGAATAATTCAAGGTAATAATGGTGTTAAATTGCTACATAGAAAAAATAGAATTCCAACCTCATCAGTGCTTTGTAAAAAAAACGCTGTAATCAAAGCAGGGCTTTTTACAACCAAACTGGAATTACAAAATTGCGAAGATTATTTGTTATGGCTTACTTTGGTAAATCAAGGTTGCAAATTAGTTGGCGTACCCGATAAACTATTCTTATATCGTGTACATCCCAATTCTTCTACCAATGGCATACGAAATCAACTATTTCCATTAATACGCAGCATATATGAAATGCAGCTTCCTTTATCAGCTCAGCAAACCATACAAGTTGCAGGACATAGTCGCGCTTTGTTCGAAGAATTAAATGCAGCAAACGATCTCAGTGCTGCAAAGCCACTAATGGAAATGTACGCGACTCAAGCTGCCAAAGGTGTTACTAAACTCATCTTAACGCTTTTGGTAAAAACAAATCTCCTACGTGTCTACCTCAGCATTTTCATGAGACATTCCGCTTCAATCTTAAAAACCGACAAAGACGACAGTTATCTAATCGGATCGCTCAACTAACCAATAAGTTTTAAATTTTGGGCGTGCCAGTTTGCCCCTGATAGTAATCGGGGCCAACTGTCGCGTTATCCATTTCAAGTCCTCAGTCCTCGTACCTCGTCCTTGCGGGCTTTTCATTCCTACCGCTCACGCTTGGCATCTTAAAAATAAGCGGCTGAACGGCCTGTTTGAGCTCTTTTTTATAGCCCTGGGTTTACCCGGGGAAATAAAAAAGGGACAAACGCATTGCTGAATTTGTCCCTTTTGTGGTCCTGCAGGGAGTCGAACCCCGAACCTCCTGATCCGTAGTCAGGTGCTCTATCCAATTAAGCTACAGAACCGTTTTGGAGGCGCAAAGATAATTTTTTATCTAATGCGTGTTATAAAGTTTAAATAAAATTTGAATAATTAGTAAATTACTTATTTTTAAACATTTACATGATTTCAACAGAAAGGCCGCGGTCTAATAAGGCTACTGCTCTAGGCTGTAACTCGTCGAAACTACCAGTTTTCACACTGCATTTGCCATTATGATGTACAATAAGGGCGCATTGCTCAGCTTGCAACGCTTCATGATTGCAAATTTCAATTAACCAACGAATTACGTCATCAAAAGTGTTTACATCATCATTAAAAACCACCAAATGTCTCTGATCTACTTCGAGCAATAATGTGTCTGAATCTTCTTCTTCTAAAAAATGAGTAGCGTTTCTCATGCCTGTTTCAAAATTTTATGCAAAAGTAACGAATTTATAGGCTGGTTTCCAAAAAGATTTTGAAATCTATTTCTTTCGCCTATTTATAAGATAGGTGCGACTTTCATTGCCTTTTATCATACGCTGTATGTTTTTAACATGGGTAAGAATTACCAATAATGGAATTGTAACAGCAAATATAATAGTAGCATCATGGTGGGCTCTTTCAATCCAAATAATAAAAGTAGCGTAAAATAAGGAAGCTAAAATCGAACCTAAAGAAACGTAATGTGTTAACAATAAAACAATGGTAAACAATGCGATACAAAACAAAGCTGCGATGGGCTGCATACCTACTGCTACGCCTAAAAGTGTAGCTATTCCTTTGCCTCCTCTAAAGCCTGCAAAAAGTGGAAAAATATGTCCAAATACAGCAGCAGCGCCACACAACACTCTAAAATTCTCAAATAAAACAGGTGAATCGGGTGCGCTTAAATTCCAAACGGGCAGCATAACGGCGAACCAACCTTTTAATGCATCGATGATTAAAACCGGAAAACCAGCTGTTTTACCCAAAACCCTAAATGTATTGGTAGCACCAGCATTTCCGCTACCATACTCTCGTACATCAATGTTATAAAATGTCTTGCCAATCCATACTGCAGAAGGAATAGAGCCTAACAAATATGCAATAATCAATAAAGCTAATCCGGTAATTAACATTTTGCAAATATAGTATTAATGTTAAGATAACATGAAAGTAAAGGGCCTAACAATTACCAAAAATTGTTAAAAACCTATGCCGCTAAAGAAAATTTTAACCTACTTCTCCAAAAAGTCTCTTTTTCGTTTTTCAATTCCTATCATAAACTGGTATGGAGGCTGTCCACTGGGTACATCAATAGAACGTTTTTTGCCGTCTAATTCGCGGATGGTTTTGTTGAAGTTTTCGTCGCCTGCAATTATGTTCATAATGTTTCTGGAGTAATTAAAGAAGAACCATTTTTGAGTTTCTAATTCAATGTAAACATTTAGGATGTCTCCTCCCCTTTTCTTCACCATTTCTATCTTACCTTTAATCACTTTGTTTATAGGAGTTTTTCCAATATTCGAAATAGGCACCCATCCTTCAGAAATGTATGAACGCGTTTCGGTATTCCATTTCATTTCTACATTTGAAAAAACAATGGCTTTGTTTAATTCGTCTGGGAATTTCTTAATTGTTCCAGTAGCAGAAAGATCTTTCAAGACCTTATCGGCGGTTTCTTTACCAATTAATCCTGTGAGTGCTTTTTTATAATCAGTAGAAGTTACATCAGCTGCTTGCAAACCAGTAGTAGTTGCGATAGTTTCTTCTATCATTTTCCATAACTCAGGTGTCATAAAAAAGTCCATAGCTATCATAGCCTTAAAACTGGTTTGGTCTGAAACTATGCTATGTGAAGCCTTTCCAAAAGTTTGCAATTTTACTTGGCCCAAATCTAGCCCAAAATTTAACCTCCCTTCACCCGATACGTCGCAATTGGCTTGTTTCATCGCTACAAAATCGTCTGGTAATTCAGGGTTAGCATATTTTTCTTTGGAGGTTACTTGGAACTCTTGTTTGGCTTTATCAAACTTTAAAAAACCTCTTGCATTTAGAATCTCTTGATCTCCGGTTTTCTGTTTCTTCGACATAAATACAGGATATACGTGCGTAGAATCTTTTATTAAAACGAGTCCTGCCATTAACTTTTCATTTTCTAAACTCTTAGGAAACGAATCTACAGGAATCATAATATTCCCCGGATCAATTTCATATTTGAATTTTAACCAATTCCTAGCTATACTTTCGCAAGTATGAGAAATACGAACACCTCCATCAAAAATCAAAAACTTACTAGGTGCAAACAAATTTACTTTTCCTTGAAACTCAAATTCAGGACTAAAAGTGAACTTCATGCTTTCACCTATATCTCCTGTTCCTATAGTATTTCCAGCGGTATCTTGAGTAATTGTGGTAAAAGAAATTTTTTGAATTTTTCCTAAAGCATCTTCAAAATCATAATCACCCGATGCTTTGAATTTCTTCTTTGCAGTAATATCAACGGTTGCATTATATACATCATGGTATTTTAAATCGTTATTGGCCGTTAACCTCGAATTTGTTAAAGTTGTCATAACAGCATTTCTTTCAATATTTATTTTTTCTTCATTTGGATAAATTGTAGCATCGGCAACACGAATCAATTTTACCCCTTCAGTTCGTATTGTTCTATCTGCCAAAGCATATTTAGCGCGTGGCGCAACGAAAGTTATGGAATCTTGGTCGGGCCGAACTGAAACGAAACGAGAACCAATTAAATCAATTTCATTCATAGAAGAATTCATATCTACCTCGTCTTTATCCATGTACCATCTTAATTCGTCCATATAAGCGATGTATTTATTCACAGGAAATTCAATGTATGAATCGGCTGAGTTAGACTTAAACTGACCTTGTCGGTTTTTAAAACTTACATCTGCTTTTACATTGTCCGTTTTAATAGCCACTTCTTTGGTTCCGTCGGGATTCACTTCATTACGAGCTGTAAACGCGAAAGAAGCAGTATCAGATTTAAAATCTTCTCTTTTAAATCTAAATTCTTTGGAAGCCACTTCAGCACTTGCGAATTCAAGTAATCCACTTCCTGTCATTCCTGATTCACCAATGTTTATTTTACCTTTCAATTTTGATTCACCCGCATACAAAGAAAGTGCTTCTTTTGTTTGAGCTACCTCAAACTTGTTTGGTTGGTAAGGTTCCCAATGTAGCTTCACCTCTGCGGCTTCAACATCTGGATATTCAACATTACCTTGTGTGGCGGCTTTTACATTTAAATTCTTGCAAAAAGCATTCACAGAATCAGGGTAAAAAACAAAATCATTAGACTTAGCAGATGCTGTAATATATTGAATTTCACCATCTCCTCTTAAGCCATTATGACTCAACTGCATAGCATTAATAAACTTTCCTTTTTCTTGATAAATTGGTAATCCAGCTTCACCTGTATTCCTTTTAAAACCTAAAGAGTAATCTTCCTGCAATCTCAATTCTTCTCTTAAATCAGGAAAAATGCCAGCAGAAGCGAAATTTCCTTTGAATATTAAGCCTTCATTAGAGAAGTTATCCAAACTATCTACTTGATAAGGGTCTAACTGAAAATAAAAATTATTTCTTTTATAAACACCACCTAAAATAGAGCCTTTGCTGTAATATGCATAAGAATTTTTTACCGAGTTAAAAATAGGGTACTTGGCCAAAGATTTCACACCGCTTTTATTATTAGGATGGTCAATTAAAATGTCTCCAATTACATATTCAATCACAGTTTTAACTTTTTTAAGTTGCACTTTTCCAAACTCATCTTTTTCGCTAGTTTCAACGCGTAATCGAAGAGAATCAACATTGTCGAGATTAAGTTTGAACTTATCATAATCGAAATCGAATTTCTTTCCAAAAAACTCAAAACGACCAGCCATGATGCGACCTGAAAAATCGAAATTTCTATTTTTATGTAATACCAATTCTTGGTTTCGAGGAAAAATAACCACATTTTGTGAATCACTCAAAAAAATCCTTTCCACACCATGTAATCTTAAATCCCAATTGAGTAGACTTAATTCTCCATTATTTTCGGAACCTCCTACGTTTGAATAAAATTGAATTACATCGTAATCTGCTCTTCCATTTACAGCAAGTATGTATTTCCTGAGCCTCGGTTTTAGAGTAACCATTTCGGTTGATTCATTATACAAAATAAATCCCATATTTGATAGTCTTCTCAAAATATGCCGAATTTGTGTTATATCTGATTTGTAGTATGAAGCAGCTTCAGAGGCTGTGAATTCCTCTCTTTTTAGTTTATCGGCTAAATTTCGAAGCACCAGTAATGGACTTTGTTCATCCATTCCTTGAATTTCGATATACCTTTCTTGTCTAAAATAGTCGGCCGATTCAAATACACTCTTGCTTTCTACTGCCCCCGCAATTGCTTTAAACCTAATTGTAGGTTCATCAAGTTTCCAAGAAAGTACTTCAAAATCCATATCAACTTGATGATAAGAATTGAAATAAGGAGTTTTAGATGCCCCTTCATTGTTGCGTAATAGATACAATTCTCTTTTGTTATCGAAATACCTAAATACTAATCCCGGATGCACAATTGAATCAGTGTCTAATCTAAATATTACCGCAGCTTCGGCAGTTTGTAAACTGTTTTGTTCAATTAAAAAAGATTTAGAAGTTGCTTCTATAAAAATCTTCCCTTCTCTTTTAAAAGTAAACTTGGCAGGTCTTGTTTCATTTCCCGAACCAATTAGTGAAGCACCTTGAATAGTCAAACCACCTTCATAATCAACATCTTTGAAAATCCCTGGAATTAAAAATTCGGCTTTGTATGAATTAAATCGAGGATATGTTGCTTCCCTTTTATCTGAATTATCCGTTAGTTTATCAGTTACATTTCCAATTAATGGTTCAGTAAAATATTTTGGAAAAGAAAAGATTGCCGAATCAGAACTGAATTTTGTAGTTTTTACTGAAAGCTGATATTTTACAAGTTTTGCCGAAGCCTCACTTTCTTTCAGATTTACTCTTGTCCAAAGCAGTTTTCCATCCTTTCCATACAATGTGTAACTTGTTGGATAAAAAACGCCTGAGGTATTATAAATTTGGGTACTATCACCTCTTGTTTTGCCATATAAATCAGTAACAGGAATAATAACTTTTGGGATTGAATCAAATTGAAAAACAAATTCAGGAGTTTTAATTTTCCATTCTATTGCCTCTGAAGAATAAAGCGCATTGCTTTTGAATAAATTTTCACAGGTTTTAATGTATTGCGAAAATTTACCTGCATTAGCTTTCACCATATACTTTTCCAATGTAATGTTCCAATCATTAAACTGCTGTGTTGTTTTATCGCTATTTGCAAATGAAATTATACAATCTATGTAATCTTTAAAGTTGGGAATAGCCGTATACCTTTTCTTTAACATTGAATTTGAGCAAATTATTACGCTTTGCTGTTGAGCTGAAGTTAATTTGGTTTTCCAAATTGGTTCAAATTCTTTTATCAGGTCTTTTGCTACTTTTTTATCGGCGGTTTCAATATACTGTTCTAATTCCTTAAGGTACTCTTCTGGACTAGAATTAAATGACTTAAACTGCTGCGCAAAGATTTGATTAAAGCAAAACAGGGTAATAATACCTATAAAAATCGTCTTATTTGATAACATAAATTTAAATGAAATGCTATAAAATTATACATTCAGAAATAGCCTAAAACACTTATGTTTATTAATTTTAAACAAGTTTTCAGCAATAAACTTGAATCGATTATAAATTCATTTTTTGTAGTTTGCTTATTTTAATTTAGGTTTGTGCAAAATGAAATTTTAAAATTTGATATGAATCTAATGTTAAAAAGAGTATTTCCTATTTTTGTTGCTGTTGTGTTTCATTCAATAGTATTAACAAGTTGCGGTGGAGACAGCGGAAAAGAAAAAGATTTAGCTGACACCAGCATAGTAAATGATACCAACATTTCTCCTGAAGCATTTTTTCAAGTTCCTTTACCTGGCGATTTATTTTTACAGCTTAAAGAATTTGGAGTTAAGGCAAAAGGAAACCTATTAAATCCAATTGAAAATATAAATAAATATACTGACCAAAAATTAAAGGCAATTAATTTTGGTACATATAGTAGCGATTTATTTTATTGTTCAACTTTTGACCAAAAAGCTGATGTATTAAAATACTTTAACAATATGAAAAAATTAGCTGATGAGCTAGGTATTTCTAGTGTTATTAATGATGAGACGCTAAAGAGAATTGAAAAAAATCTTAGCAATAAAGATTCTTTAAATAAAATTACAAATGAAGTTTTCTTTGATGCTTCTTCAAATTTAGAACGCAATGGACAAGGAGCTACACTTGCTTTAGTTGTAGCCGGTGGACTTTCTGAAAGTATTTATTTGAGCATACAATCAGTTGGCGCTTTTAAAGATAATAATCCAAGTATTCAATACATTGCTGACCAAAAATACCCCTTAGAAAATTTGTTTCAATATTTAGAAAAAAATGCGGGTGATGAGAAAGTAGCACAAACTAAAAATTCAATAAAGCCACTTAAAGAAGCTTTTGATGAAATAAAAGAAGATGTTAGCGAGCGTCAAACAGTTGCAGGCAAAAATGTTATTGGGGGTAGCACAAAGCTTTCTATAACTAAAGAAGATTACGAGAAAATCTCAGCTATAGCATTAAGTGTGAGAAATGAACTAACGTTGAACAATTCAATATCAAAATAATTACTTTAAAACTATGTCAAGAATCTTAATACTTATAACCTTTTTTGCAAGTTTGTTACTGACTAATGAGTCTAAAGCACAAAAGGGAAGCACGCCAATTGAAAAAACATATTATTGCACAGATTTTCATAAGAAAATGTGCAAATTCGAAAAAAAAGATTTAGAATTTAAATATAACTCACAATCTAGAAGTGCATTGTTTCGCCCTGGTCAGGTTTCTGTTTTTTCTTTTACATCATTTAAAGGATATGACTATAGATTAACTTTCTGTGGTGAAGAAAATTTAACTAAAGGCGCCCCAATAGCTTTTAAGGTAACTGACGCAAAAACAAATACTGTTTTGTTTGATAGCGAAACTGCTGAAAACTCACCTAAAGAATTTGAGTTTATCTGTAACAATAGTCTTAACTTAAAAGTAGAAATGACTTTACCTGAGGACGAAAGTAGTGAAAAAGCTAGCTATGGCTGTGTAGGCTTTTTGCTTCAAAGCAGAAGAAACTTACAAACTGGTTTTAAATAATTCTCTTAGATGTTCGATATCTACGATTTTTATGAAAAAATGGAAGATGGAAAAATAATGCTTTCCTTCAAAGGTGAAATCACATCTGATTTGCTCACTTCTATTTTACATATCATGGAATCGAAATTAGACAATATTGGGGAAGAGCCTAAACTAAAGAAAAAAGTATACAACGTATTAGTAGAATGTCTTCAAAATTTATATCACCACAATGATGGTACTGGAAATCAGAATCTTGTAAAATCAGATAGCCAGAACTCTGCATTATTTTTAATAGGAAGAAGCGATAATAGCACATATAAAATAATTACTGGAAATTACATATTAAAAGAAAATGTGCTTGATTTTCAATCTAAGCTAGAACTAATCAACAGCATGAGTAAAGATGAGTTAAAAGAATATTACATCAATACTTTAAGTAATGAGTCCTTTTCAGATAAAGGAGGAGGAGGACTTGGTATGATAGATATAGCGCGCAAATCTGGGCAAAAATTTGAATACAAATTTACACCCATCAATAACATTTATTCCTTTTTCAGTTTGATCATTAAAGTAACACAATAAATATGGAAATTCTTTCGATTGATATATCTCCAAAAACACCTCTTGTGAAATTTAATGCTCAGGAAGGGAAACTTGAATTCAGGGGACGTTCAATTCCTGAAAACTCTATCGAATTTTATACGCCTATTTTCGATTGGATTGATAAATATTCAATCCAGCCAAAAAGTGAAACAAATATTAATATTCAGCTTGAATATTTTAATACCAGTTCTTCCAAATGTCTTCTTGATATTTTCAAAAAACTTCAAAATTTACATACAAGTAATAAAAGCAAAGTTACGGTAACTTGGTTTTATGAAGAAGATGACGAAGATATGCTCGAAGCAGGTGAAGATTACCAAGCCATCATAAAAGTGCCATTTATAATGAGCAAAATCTAATTATTTATAAATTTCGTTGCTTAGTTAATTTTAAAGCTTTTAATAAGAAATTTTCAGACTTCCTCCAATTCAATTTCTTCATACAAGTAAACAAGCAAACCTTTTATTTTTTTTGGTTTTAATTGACCTAAATAACTCATGTATTTTTCCACTTGTGTTCGGTCTTCTGGCTTTTTCTTGCCTGATTTAAAATCAATTACTACATATTCTGTTTTGTTTTCAGCAACTTTGTCGGGGCGCAAAACTTCAGTGCTTGTTATAAGCATTTCTTTTTCGTTGTAAGTCCTATAATTATCGCTGAAATATTCTTGCAATTGTGGGTGATGGGTAATTTTTTTGAGGTAATGGATGTAATATTCTGCTTTGTTGTTTTCGGCAAATCCTTCTTGAACAAGTCTTTGTGTAGCTTTTGTTTCATCGCCTTTTAATTTAATGTATGAAAGGCCTAAGTGCAACATTTTTCCGTACTCTATTTTACTTGCATCTGTCTTGTTATCCCAAATCTTTTTTGCAACGCGAGAAATGATAATTCTTTCTTGCCAATTTCCAACAGCTACTTGGTTTTGGTAAATACTGTTTTCTACTTTCTTCTTAGCTTCTCTGGAATTTTCAAAAGCTGGATTTCCCCAAGTAATTAATTTGTCTGTTAAGATAGAAGGATTGTGTCCTTCAGCATATTTTTCTAGGTATTTTTCCCAGCCATTTTGCAAGGAACCAAAATTTCCATTCCTACCCGTAATAATGTAAAGTGCATCTTCAGGACGTGTAGTTGCCACGTACAAAAGATTTATCATATCTAACTCTGTTTTGTAAGTATCTTCTATTTTAAGATTTGCAAATTTGGTACTTAAAAGCTTATCATTAATGGGAATTCTGGATGCAGGAAGATTTTCTGGTAAAGCATCTTCATTGCTTACCCAAGTGTGACTTTTCTTTGTTTTTTCTCCATAAGCAAAAGGCAAAATAACCACTGGAAACTGAAGTCCTTTGGATTTATGCACCGACATTATTTTAACAGCATCAGCATCTTGGGGCAATACAATACTTTGTTTAATTCCTTTCTCATTCCACCACTCAAAAAATATTGGAATATCCACGGATTTGTATTTGCCTAAATTCCAGACTGTTTCTAAAAAGAATTGTAAAAATGGATTTTTATTTACTTCGAGATTAAAAATGACGCATAATTTATTGCATGTTTCAAATAATGATAAACTTCTTAAATCATTGATATTAATTTCGAATTTATTTTCCTGCAATAGCTGAATGATATCAGTTTCAATCAGTTTATGCTGATTTAAAAATACTGCAATGGAATTAAAATTTAATATTTTTCTTTCAATTAAATAATTTGATATGGCTAATAAATGTATGGCTATATTTTCATGAATCAGCAGCTTCAACCAAGAAAGAATAAATTGAACCTGAGGTGCTCTGCAAATCAATAAACTCTCATTTGAAACAACTGGAATTCCTAATTCGAGCAGCGAAGCCGCAATAAGAGTTCCGTTAACATTGGTTCTAGTTAAGATTGCAATATCTTGGTAATTGTATTTTTTTTCTTGGGTTAATTGCTTAATAATTTTCTCGCAGGCTTCAATGTTTAATAGTTGTTTTTCTTCTGTATCTATTTTGCCATCAATAAATTGTATGGAAACAAATCCATCTGTTTTAGAAGGAATGCTTTTTTGTTGATGTGCATCGTAAACATTTGTAAAATTTTCGGGCAGGTGATTTTCTGAAATATATTGATAAAATGAATTATTAAATTCAATTATTTCTTTCTTACTTCTGAAATTCGTTTCTAGGTTTTTAGGTGCAAAATGCTGATTGAGTAATAAATACCTGTCTTTTTGTATTTGTGGTAAATCGTTGGGATAATGTTTAGGTAATTGTGCAAATTGCTCTACATCGCCACCACGAAAGCGGTAAATGGCTTGTTTGCCATCACCAACAATTAAAGAATCTGCATTTTGAGACAGTCCGTTTTCAACCAATGGCAATAAGTTCTGCCATTGTAAAACGGATGTATCTTGAAATTCGTCAATTAAAAAATGTTCGAATTTTTCACCTAATCTTTCATAAATAAAAGGAACAGGTTCGTTGTATACAATTTCTGCAACACGTTTACTGAATTCAGAAATATGCACTATGTGCTCTTCCTCACGCATTTTATCAATAATTTTGCTCATTTCATTGAGCAATGCAATGGTAAAAAGTGAATCTTTAATTAAGGTATTTAATATATATTCTTCACCATTTAATTCCCAAATATTTTCTGCTTTTAAGAAATAATTTCTTAATTCATCTTTTACCGATTCTATTTGTTGAATTGTATCAGCTGAAGTTTTTTTAGCATACCAATTATCTTCTTTTATTGCCTTATAATGGTAAGAATTGGGGCTGAATTCTTTTACATCGTCGAATTTAATTAGCTTGTAAAATAATGAACCGATTCCTTTATCTCCTTGAGAAAAGCTGTTGATTTCTAAACCTGAATCATGGATTAACTTTACAGCATTTTTACCAATATCAATAAATTGCGCATCAATTTTAGTTTGAAATGATTCAATTTCGCTCCTAATTTTTAAAAAATCAGAAATGCTTAATACATGCAATTTTGAGATAATGTCGGAATAACCTTCTTTTAGTAAATCGCTTGCAGCTGCAAATAATTCCTCGTAGATATTTGAACTTTTCTCATTATCAGTTTTGAAAGTGGTAAAGCCTACGAGTGCTTTTGTTATTTCAGCATCGTTGCCTACTTTTTCAATAATTTGAGAAATGGCTTGTTGGAGAATGGTCTCATTATCTAATTCTACCGAAAAGTTAATGGGTAAATGCAAATCGTGCGCAAATGCTTTTACAACACGGTGCATAAAACTATCTATGGTGCTAATAGAAAAATCAGAGTAATTATGAAGAATAGTAGAAAGTAAGGTGGAAGCCCGTTCTTTAATTTCAGTTTCAGAAATATTTAATTCATCAGCTAATGCTTTTTTTAATTCATCAGCTTTTATATTTCCATCTCTAATTTGACGGAGGGCAATGATCACCCTTTCTTTCATTTCAGAAGCCGCTTTGTTGGTAAAAGTAATGGCAAGTATTTTTTTAAACAGGAATGGATCTTCGCTTTGCATGGCCATTTTGAGGTATTCTTTTACCAGTGTATAAGTTTTACCCGAACCTGCAGATGCTTTATAGACTAAAAATTCCATGCGCAATAAATTTGATTTTAAATATTTTTTAAAGTTAATTATTGAGCTGTTTTATTTTCCATCCAAAGTACAGAGTTACCATTGTTGTATTCGTTTTCTTCCCACAAAGTATTGGCTGGGTCGATTATCCAATTGCCATCCACAATTAATTTATATAAGTATTTGCCTGGTTTTAAATACATAGAAAATTTCCATTCATTATTTTTCAATTTTTCCATTGTATACCCTTCCTGATTCCAGTCGTTAAAAGTACCACTCAGCCTAACGCTTTTTACGGTAGAATCTGCTTTGTATACAAACGTATAATTGGGTTTTACCGTGAAAAAAGAATTTATATTTTCATTTCCGTCTATGCTAAATTTATTTTCAGGATCTGTCATCCAATTTCCATCTACAATAAATTTATATTCATAATTACCTTGCGGAAGCATATAATCTATTTTCCAGCCTTTTTCAGTTTTATTCATTGCCAATTCTGCAGTTCTCCAGTTATTAAAACTACCGCTTAATACCACATTGTTTGCATCTTTATAACCATTCAAATGAAAAGTAATGGTATCACCTGTTCCAATTTCAGAATTAAAATTTCCTTCTCCATCGGGCCTTACTCTTTTGTTTGCGGGGTCGAGCATCCAATTGCCATCTACTTTGAATTTGTAAGTATGCAAACCATCGCGCAAATAAATATTAACAAACCATCCATCTAAACTTCTTTGCATCTTAATATCATTCTCGTTCCAACCATTAAAACTACCTGTTAAATAAACTCTTTTTGCGTCGTTAAAACCGGCTAATTTAAAAGTGTAGTTATTCTTAAAAAATATAGAATTGTAGCCATTGTGTCCATCATCTTCATTCAACTCGTTGTTTTTATCTTCTATCCACTTTCCGTCTACAATAAATTTGTACAAATACTTTCCAGGAGCTAATTTCAGAGATGCTACCCAGCCGCTATCAGTTTTTGTCATTGGTAAACCTTGATGGCTCCAGTCATTAAAATTACCACTTAAAAATACTTTTTCAGCCTTTTCATTATTAGGTAACCAGATTACAACTTCGTCTGAATTATTTGCAATAACAGTAGTAAGTTTTTTAAATTTATTTACCCCATAAGCAACATCATCAGGGTAGCCGGGCATTTCTTTTGGATTCATTTTAAAAACGTTCGACATTAACTGTTCGATTAAAATTGGACTTACAGACCAATCCACATTATTATTCATGTCTTCTAATGGTCTTGAAAGCGTCGCTTGGGAATTATTTATTTTTTCTATTTTCCAACCTTCATTGCCTAGTTTTCCTAAGTTTTTAAATTGAAATAAACTGTCTATAGAAATAGGTGAAAGTGAATATTGCATAAAAATGCTATCTGCTTCTTTATTACTTAAATTTTTATTCAGTTTCAGCATCATTTTTTCCCCATCAATAGTAAAAACCTCCTCTTTTTGTGCAGAAAGATTAATTCCTGTTAAAAGAAAAAGCAGCAACAATATTATATTTATGTGATGTTTCATTTTAGTTCTTATAAAGGTACATCAAAAATTCGTTCTTCTTAAAATTTATATTCACAACTCCATTAAATAGCAAAGGATATCCAAACATTCCATCAAAGAAAGTTTCGTACACATTTTGTAATTCGCTGATGCTGGAAAGGTACGTTTGCATGTTATTTAATGGTATTTCTCCAATTGTAATTTGCTTTACATAACCGCTCAAAACTTCAGCTTTTTGACCACCAACTCCCATTAAAATAGCCCTGCGTTTGATTATAAATTCGCTTAATAACTTGCGGTTTACGTTAGTTGATAATACATTTACTTCAGCACCGGTATCGAAGCAAAAATTTAATTCTTTGTCTTTTATTTTTCCTTTTAAAAAAATGATGTTGTTAGTTAATTTAAACGGAATTTTAATGTCAGCAGTTTTTGTTTCGGTTTGTTTTTCAATACGCTCACCGTCTTTGTCAAGTTTATAAACTGTAACAAAATCGCCTCTTACATCAATTTCTAATTCAAACTCGGTAAAAAGATTAGTACCTAGCAATCCTAAAATCTTCACACCTTTAGCATTTTCTATTTGCGCAAGGCTGGTAATTTCTGCTTCTAAATTTTCGTAATACAGTTCCTGAATTTGGAGCTTTTCTACACGCGTTCTTAAAACCTCGCTTCCTTCTCCAGTTATCCCAGTTGCAAGTTGCGCAGATTGATTATAACCTTCGCGGAAATAGGTTTTATTCAGTACCAAACATGGCGCGCCGGTATCTAAAATGAAATTCCCAGTCATGCCATTAATATTCACTTCCATGAGCAATAAATTCTCAACATGATTTATTGGGATTACTAATTTATTGAAAAACCCGAGTGGTGCTGGTGCCCGAACAGGTGATCTTTTTTTGTAGGTTGGTAAAAATGCAGTTGTGTCGTTTATAGCCGAATAAATAAATATTGGGCTGAATAATAACAATAATAAAATGCAAAATATTTTGCGGAAATGCATGTAGGACAAACGTACAAAAAAGCCTTTATAAAGACTTCATGCATTTTTAAGTTGAATTTAACTTTTTATAAAACAGACCACTCGGCAGTTTCCGCCAGAGCCCGCAAGGCCGGCGCTTCGGAAAAGCCTTCGTTCAGCTTGCCGAAGCTTCCGCATTTCGGTTGGGCTACGGGGCATTTTGGTAAAATGAAAATAAAGTTTCCCCAATGCATTGTTCCTTCGAAGCGAAATCATCATATTAAATAGCCATGGGTTTTAACCCATGGCTATGGTTTTACCGCCTGATTATGGGTTTTAACCCAATAATTAAATAGAAGTTATAAATTTACAATAGTGTTGTAAACGGATTTAAATTTTATCATTTTTGCCTTCGGCACGACTTCCTTTTGTCTTGACATAAAAGGAAGCAAAAAGTCAAGAAGCTTCGAAGAGCTGTCCTGCGGACCACTCGGCAGTTTCCGCCAAAGCCCGCAAGCCCTGCGCTTCGGAAAAGCCTTCGTTCAGCTTGCCGAAGCTTCTAGCTTTTCGTTTGGGCTACGGGGCATTTGGGTAGTTTGAAAATCACATTTACTCCAATGCCTTGTCTCTGCGAAGCTAAATACCGCCTATTGAATATCATCGGGACCCATTATGTGCAATGGAGCGAGAAATTGGAAACTGTTCGAAGTCCGGAAATAAACAATTACATTCCTTACCGGACAAGTTTTTCCAATTTCCGCGGAATGCACATTAATGGGTGATGATATTAAATAGCGGTTTAGGGTTTTCTTTCCACCATTTCTTTTTCCCCTGAAAAGAAATGTGTGCCGCCGGAGGCAGGAGAAGTTAGAAATTTACAATACTGATGCATACGAGTTTAAATTTTGCTTTCTGCCTTCGGCACGACTTCCTTTTGTCTTGACATAAAAGGAAGCAAAAAGTCAAGAAGCTTCGAATAGCTGTCCTTCGGACCACTCGGCAGTTTCCGCCAGAGCCCGCAAGCCTGCGCTTCGGAAAAGCCTTCGTTCAGCTTGCCGAAGCTTCCTACATTTCGTTTGGGCTACGGGGCATTTGGGAAGTTTGAAAATCACATTTACTCCAATGCCTTGTCTCTGCGAAGCTAAATACCGCCTATTGAATATCATCGGGACCCATTATGTACAATGGCGCGAGAAATTGGAAGTTTATATTTTTCAAAACCACAATCCCGAAGGGATTTAATCTGAATAGAAATCATACGTCCATCGAATTGTTCGACCCCGAAAGGGTCGAATAAAAACATTAATACATTTTAGGTTATAATCATTTGAACCCTTCGGGTTCAGGATATCCAACATAGCTATGGGTTTCAACCTATGGTTAAGGGTTTTCTTTCCACCATTTCTTTTTCCCCCCAAAAAAAAGCGTGCCGCCGGAGGCAAAAGAAGCTAGAAATATACAATACTGTAAAATTCGAATTTAAAATCTCCATTATTTGCCTTCGGTACGACTTCCTTTTGTCTTGACACAAAAGGAAGCAAAAAGTCAAGAAGCTTCGAATAGCTGTCCTTCGGACCACTCGGCAGTTTCCGCCAGAGCCCGCTGGGCCGGCGCTTCGAAAAAGCCCCTGTGGCAATGCCATTCGTTCAGCTTGCCGAAGCTTCTAGCATTTCGTTTGAGCTACGGGGCATTTTGGTAAAATGTGTATTTAGGTATTTACCGAAGCCTTGAAATTCGAAGTAAAAAATTCGATTTTTCTCAATAATCGAATTTATTTATTTTTCTAAATGCTCGCGCAAACGGGCGCAGCGTATACCGTGTATAGCGTAGCACGTGGTGCCGCAGCAAAATGAATTTTGTGAAACGCAATGTGAACGCGGCATGCGCCAAAAACAAAAAGCTTACTTTAAAATCCTATTGCGCTTTTGCCCAATTATCTTTCAAAGAAACGGTGCGGTTAAATCTCAGCTTTTCTGGAGTTGAATCTTGGTCTAAGCAGAAATATCCTTTTCTTATAAATTGATAGGCAATGCCGGTTTTTGCTTCGGCAAGCGCTGGTTCTACATAAGCATTTTCAATTATAGTAAGGCTTTCAGGATTTAGAAAGGACTTAAAATCTCCATCTTCACGGGCTGGATCTTCTACCTGAAACAAGCGGTCGTACAAGTGAATTTCTGCTTTCATGGCATGCTTTGCGCTTACCCAATGCAAGGTACCTTTTACGTTAATTCCACTGGTGTCGTGCCCGCTTTTACTTTCGGGAATGTAACTGGCTTTAATCTTAGTAATATTTCCATTGGCATCTTTCTCAAAACCAGTGCATTCTATAATGTAAGCTCCCTTTAAACGCACTTTTAATCCTGGGCCTAAGCGGAAATACTTTTTGGAGGGTTCTTCCATAAAATCGTCGCGCTCAATCCATAAATTGCGGGGAAAAGGAACTAAACGATGCCCAGCATTTTCGTCTTCAGGATTGTTTTCTAAAGGCAGAAATTCCTCCACTAAATCGTAATTTTCAATTTCTAGAGCAATAGGGTCGAGCACAGCCATCATGCGTAAAGCCTTCTTGTTCAGGTCTTCGCGTACGCAGAACTCCAGTAAACTTAAATCAATGATGTTTTCTCTTCGCGCCACGCCCACTTTATCAATAAAATTGCGAATACTTTCGGGCGTGTAACCGCGACGGCGCATTCCGCTCAACGTTGGCATACGCGGATCGTCCCAACCGTTTACCAATTTCTCATTTACCAATTGCAGCAATTTACGTTTGCTCATCACCGTATAATTCAGGTTGAGGCGGGCAAATTCGTATTGTTTACTCGGGAAAATTCCCAATTGTTCGATAAACCAATTGTACAAAGGTTTGTGCAACTCAAATTCGAGCGAGCACAAGGAATGCGTAATTTTTTCAATGCTATCGCTTTGGCCGTGCGCAAAATCATACATCGGGTAAATGCACCATTTATTGCCCGTGCGGTGGTGATGCGCATGTTTTATGCGGTAAATAATAGGGTCGCGGAGCAGCATATTATTCGAAGTCATATCGACTTTTGCACGCAACACTTTTTCGCCATCTTTAAATTCGCCAGCACGCATACGGGTAAACAAATCGAGGTTTTCGGCAATACTGCGACTTCTATATGGACTATCTTTTCCCGGTTCGGTTGGAGTACCTTTCAAAGCTGCAATTTCTTCGGAAGTGCTATCGTCGACATACGCTAAGCCTTTATTAATGAGCGTTACAGCAAATTCGTACAATTGCTCGAAATAATCGCTTGCGTAGAATTCATTTTTCCAAGTGAAACCCAGCCAGGCAATGTCTTTTTTTATACTTTCAACATATTCAGTGTCTTCAGTAACAGGATTGGTATCGTCGAAACGAAGGTTGGTAGCACCGTTGAATTCCTGCGCCAAACCGAAACTAATGCAAATGGCTTTTGAATGGCCAATATGCAGATAACCATTAGGTTCTGGCGGGAAACGTGTTAAAACTCGCCCATCATTTTTGCCTTCTTTTATGTCGCCGGCAATGATCTCTTCTAAAAAATTCGGTCCTTTTTCGGTACTCATTGGTAAATAAATTCAGGGGCGCAATTTAGCAAGCCTAATTAAGAATTTGTGGAGTATTTTTAAATTATTTTGGGCGCCTCCCTGCGGGCCACGCTTTCGGCACCACGCGGTGGTTGCCTCAATCGTTGGCGCTTGCATTTGTTTTCAAAAATAGCTATGGATTTATATTGCAGCAGCAATTTTCAAAGCGGCTTCTTCTTTAAACTTTCCAAAAACTTCGGCTTCTATTTTTTGGAAATCCTCTTTTTTAAATGTTTTGGTAAAAACACCATTTTCGAGGAACAATATTTCATCGCAAACTTTTAATAATGGGTCAATGATATGCGATGAAACTAAAATTGTTTTTCCCTTTTCTTTTAATTGCGCAATAATTATTTCTAAGACCTTATTTGTTTCTAAATCTAACCCATTAAAGGGCTCGTCTAAAATAAAAATACTCCTGTTTTGTTTTAAAATACCCAATAAAGCCAGCTTCTTTTTCATGCCTGTTGAGTATTTTTCTATTAATTCTTCTAAAGGCAATTTTAAATATTGCTGCAATATTTCTAAATTAAAATCAGCATTTGTTTGCTCAAAAATACCCAAATATTCCCCGCCCGTTATGCGAGAATAAAAGAAGTTAACAGTTTCTAAATAGGCAATTTCTTTATGCGTAATTGCTTTTTCATGCCATGTAATTGTTCCTGTGTTTGGTTTTATTAATCCTCCAAGGGTATTAAAAAATGTAGTTTTTCCTGCACCATTTAAGCCTACAATTCCATAAATTTTAGAGGGTATAAAATTTACGCTAATGTCCTTTAATACTTGCTTTTCTGAAAAGCTTACGCTTAAATTATTGACTTTAATCATTCAGATATTTTTTTAGGTTATTGCAAGCTTTACCATAATTTTCAAAAGCCATAAAAAGTGGAATTGGTAATAAATAAGGAATTAAGCTCATCATTGCTACTATAGACATGGTGCCGTTTCCGGCAATTAACTTTTCTCCAGGTTTGTAATTGGCATATTTCAAGCAAATGGCCAAGCATAAAATGATAATTTGTAAGGGAATAAAAAGCAAATTAATTATCCATAAATCGGGATTAAATGCAGCTTGAATAAAAATTATCGGCAAATACAAAAGGAACATATAAAATGCATGTCTTTGCATTTTTCTTTTTAAAAATTCTTTAATGCTAACGGCCTGTTCGCGCAGAATTGTTAACGATTCTCCCTCATCATAAAAGGAAATAAAAGTCATTGTTATAAGCCAGAGACAAACCAGGGGCGCTATTCTGAACCAGCTGAATGCTAAAGCCAATAAATACAAAACAACAAGCGGAAAAAACGATTTTCTAAATCCACTAATAATTTCAAAATTTATGGCTGGAATTATCTTTGATATAGCTGGAAATAAGGTTTTAGGTGCCGGACTTATTTTAATTAATGGAATTATAAGCAGCAATAAATAAGTAATTAATAATAAATACCAGTTTTTAGTAAGCAATGCCATTGCAATAAATGGAGTGATTAATAAGGCATATTCGGCGTAAATGGCCCAGAAAGGCTTTTCAATATGCTGGTAAACAAAGTTTTTATCACTTCTATTAATTTGAATATACGTGCAAATAAGCAACAATGCGCAAGGAACGAGCGTAGCTAATTTATTGTCAACGAGTGCAACATAAGCGCATTTTATCATTAATGCTACAGTTCCTATTAAAAACAGCCAGGCAAAGCCAGCACCTTTCAACTCTCTGTTAAATTGTAGGATTCTTATTTTTAGTAGTGTGTTCATGCATTTATTTCCATATTCAACTGAAATTCAAGTTGCTTTTAACGGTAGGTTGTTGTAAATATTTTTGCTGCTCAAATTACATTATATTTTGTTTTCAGCTTCAGCTATTCTTTTGCAAGATTTTAAATCAAATTTGTAATTGACAGGAAAAAGATAATTGTTTAGTACAGAATTGCAATTTGAGATATGATTTTATTTGAAATCAATTATGAATATTAGATTAGCGGGTTTAAGAATCAATTTTAAAATCTAATAATACAAGAAAATAAAGATTTTTCATTAAAACAAGTTTGATTTTAAAAAATAAAAATAGTTAATAAAACTGAAATTAGTGGTTTTTTAAATTAAAGGTCTCGCGAAGCTTTTAGGTTGAAATCCATTCTGCGGCTTTCCTAAAATGTTATTAATAAACCGAATTTCCCCCATTCCATTAAATTAATTTCTTCAAGCAGCATTTGTGTTTTGCATTTATTTCAATACCATTGTATCAGAAATAAGATTTATCAGAATTTAAAAAGACACAATTAAAATAATGACTGAAATAGAAAAAGTTTCTTTTGCGTTGAATCATTTTGCTGAATTATCTCCAGAAGATTTTAATTTATCCATTTCTTTTTGGCATAAAAAGGAATATAAAAAAGGAGATTTTTTTAATCAGCATAAAATCGTTTGCAAGTATTTAGGTTTTATTATTGACGGTGCATTTCGCTCTTACATAATTGATAGTAAAACCTTTGAGGAAAAGAACATTTTCTTGTATACCCAAAATCAATTTGTTGTTCCATTTAAAAGTTTTATCAATCAAACACCTTGCGATTATCATACTCAAGCTTTAACAAATGCCGCTATACTTTATATAAATATCGACGATTTACTTTCGCTGTATAAGCATTCGCACCAATGGGAACGCTTTGGTCGATTAATGGCGCAAGAAGCATTTAACTTGACCATCGAAAGAATGGAAGGATTCGTTTTCAAAACGCCCGAAGAACGCTATTTAGATTTAATTAAAAATTATCCAGACATTTTCAATAATATTCCATTGTATCATATATCTTCCTATTTAGGAATTCAAGGACCTTCGCTAAGCAGAATTAGAAAAAGACTTGCTTTGAAATAAATCGATTTTAACCTGGGTTAAAGTTTTGGTAAATTATTCGACTCACCTTTGTTGAAATAATTTTTGTAAAATGAAAATAACAAAAACAATCGTGTTCATTCATGGACTATTTATGAATCCTACAAGCTGGGAACCATGGATAAAATACTTTGAAGCAAAAGGATACAATTGCTATGCTCCAAGTTTCCCATTTCACGAAGCAAAACCAAGCGATTTAAGAAAAAATATTTCTCCTTCTTTAGCTAAATTAACCATTAGTAATGTGGTTAAATCTTATGTTAGTTTTATTGATAATTTACCTGAAAAACCAATCATCATTGGTCATTCTGTGGGTGGTTTTATCACCCAAAAACTCATTGAAATGGATAAAGGAGTTAGCGGCATTTGCATTGACTCTGCTCCACCTGCAGGTATAATCACGTTCAAATGGAGTTTTTGGAAAGCCAATTTGCCTGTAATAAATCCATTAAAGGGAAATTCAGCTTTTGAGCCATCTGTTAAGTGGTATCAATATGCATTTTGCAATACAATGACAATGGCCGAAACCCAAATAGAATTTGACAAATTTGTTGTGCCGGAAAGCAGAAATATTCCCAGAAGTATGCTTACAGATTCTTATGGAAAAATAAACTTTAAAATCCCACATAAACCCTTACTTTTTATTGCTGGAGAAAAAGACAATATTATTCCTTCGTCTTTAAACAAGTCTAATTTCAATGCATATAAAGACAAAAATAGCATCAAAGAATTTAAAGAATTTGCAGGCAGAACGCACTATATATGCGGACAAAAAAATTGGGAAGAAATTGCGGATTATATCTTTAATTGGTTGGTAAATCTGAATTAAAAAAACAATGAAATGTTAAAATATGAGTTTTGAATAATTTTTTTATCTATTAACTATTTTAATCAACAACCTTAATTATACAATTGATGGTGTAGAAGAAAAAAGTAATAAATTATATTTTGATTTAGCTGAAATTGAAGTTTACATTTGATGATCGATTTAATTAAAAAGATTATAATAATTAGCGGATGAAAATAGTTAGCAGCAAGTTTATGATACAGAGGTCTTTAAGTATCATTTTCTATCTATTGTGGCAATTTCACGGTTTTTCGCAAGAGCATTTTAAACCGAAAGAAACTATCACATTCTCAAATGTAGAATGTTTGCTCCTCATTAATTATTCGCATGATTTAAGTTCTGGAGTCAACTATTACAATAAATATATAATCAAACGAAGAGCAAAAGACTTTTTAATTGTAGCTAGTTCAGCCAATAAGATAATACACCCATGGACAGTGCCGCTGTCGAAAAATGAAATAGAAAAAATGCTGATGCTGTTAGAAATCCGAAACAATCATACTTAATTACTAAATCCAGAATTGACAATTATGTGTCGGAAAGGCTTACCTATAAAATTGGAAACACCTCATACTTAGTATACAAACACATTAACTATAACTGTTATGACCCACTTTGTGGAATCAGGCATAATCATACAACATTTGTAACAGGTGAAACGTACTTTAGTCCAGACTTTGGAATACTTTTAAGCGTGGATAACAGTAATCTTGAATTTAATATTTTGTACCGAATAAAAGAGAAGAAAGTGCCTTCTGACTTAATTCTTAAAATTCTTAAAAACAGGAAAACTGACGATAAAATTATTCAAGAATACACCAGAAAAATAAGCAATCAATAATTGAAGAAAAGCAGCTGCTAACAAATGGCAAGCGCAAAAAGCACATTTAGGTTCGTATTAAACATTTTAGTAGTTTTGGACTTCATGGTTTCGTATAAACTTTTTAAGTTGAAATGCTTTATACGCCTGCCAAGGGAACGTTAGCACCAAGAACTGTTTGAAATAATATAGCTCGGCATTCAAAACATAATAACATTAAAACTGACGAATAAATATGAAAGCGACAATTACATCAATTGAACTAAAAGGACCGCTTAAGTTTTTTGCTTTATCAGCAAATGCACTAAATATTATTAAACAACTTAAAGCGACTAACTACAAGGACTTTAAAAAAAGAGGTATTTGGACTAAGCATTATACAATGACTCTATGGAATAATGAAAGTGAACTAAAAGAATTTGCAAAAAGCGGTGCACATTTAGAAGCAATGAAAAAAAGCAAACAAATTGCAAAAGAAATAAGAACAATTACCATAGATACTGATACTCTCCCATCTTGGGATGAAGCAAAAAAACTATTAGAGAATGCAAGAGTTTTTACATTTTAGTTCTAATAGTTATATTATAAAATGCTGTTTAGTGTAGGACTTGAAAGCTCATTAGTAAATTGCACTCGCAAAGTGAAAAATTAACTTGACGACTTTCATATGAAATTGGAAACGAAAAAGGCTTGAAGTAAAACTTAAATGAAAAAATTTGAAAATTATACTGCAGCTCCATTTGCTGAATATACATTTCGAAAAGTTCTAGGTGCTAACATATAAGGCTTAAACGCAGTATCGCCCCAAAGCGATCTTGCGTTTTAAGCCTTTGTTGACCGAAAGCTACGGTAGCCCAAAGGCTATTTTAGCGCATTATGGGGTTTGAATATTTTATCT
>Ga0247832_1001044_pt1 | contig 52265 bp, 47 predicted proteins | sample LaCruzMarch2015__10_FD_192407 | JGI IMG/M metagenome (GOLD analysis project Ga0247832, IMG submission 192407) | Freshwater microbial communities from meromictic Lake La Cruz, Castile-La Mancha, Spain - LaCruzMarch2015_4m | ecosystem: Environmental > Aquatic > Freshwater > Lake | place: Spain... | reverse complement strand
GCTGGTTAGAGCGGTAACGCTACCTTGCTCGATAGCTAACGTGAAATATTCCCAAGCCTTCTCAAAATCGTGCGGTACGGAGAGCCCCAGAAGGTATATGTCCCCAAGCAAGCACGTCGAAGCAAAACATCCTGCAGCTGAACAATTGTGCAATATTTTGAGCCCATCAATGACATCGCTCTCATCTCCTGCATGGACTACTGCCATGTAACCCAAACAAGAAAATGCTTCGCCATACCCTTCCGAATAAAGGCGAGTGAGTTCTTCGCGAGCCTCGATAAGCCTCTCGTGCTCTTCGTCGGAAACAATGTCCCTTTTGAAAACTATATCTCTCGCCCACTGAAAGTTCTTGATTTCGTGATCAGGTAGTTGCCCGAAGCGCACTGCATGCGCGCCGGGGCTTTGAGCTTCTGATGCATATTCGTCTGAGCTGGTCTTGCGGACAGTAAGGATTTCACCGAGCTTTGAGAGCAAGCAGGCCCCGTGCTCGTCCGGCTTCAGGTCTCTTTGTGCAACATCTTTATCAAGTTCATTGATCAGTTCATTCAGACGCGAGGGATTGTTTCCGTTAAAACTCGATACAGCGTCTTGCCCGAACATATTTACGCATATCCATAATGCCTTGTCGGTCAAATCCGTAATCAGGGTTTGCTTTTCGGAATACTCGTTGATGCTTGTCGGGGAAAACATAAGGTTATGTTTTGCAGACATCACATTCGAAAGCTCTACGCAAAGCTCTGCGTGTGAAAGCTTCGATAATTCTGAAATGTAAAGGAGCGTTCCGTCTACGGATTGTACGTCAGCTGATGGCTCGAATGGGTTAGTAATAACTACATCATCTTCTGCAGAGGGTTTGTTTTCCTCCGTTTGAAAATCCGGTTTTTTGCGGGAGTTTCTTTTGTGATATGGTGACAAATAAACCGTGCACACTTTATCCCCAGACTCGCGAGACAGCGCATAAGCATCGACTGGGTGCTTCACATACGCTGAACTCGTAGAGTGAAGTCTTACATACTTCACTTTGGAGCCGTCTGAAAAAGTAAGATTCTCCAGATACTCAATGGCACCCAGGACAGACTTCACAGGAATCGGATTGTTAACATCGAGCCCGAACTCGCCAATAGCACCCGGGATCTGATCGGCATCCACCCCATCTCCATAAATATCGCCTTTAGCCAACAACGAAAGTAACGGGTCATCCGTCACTGGCTGAGGTTCCGCATTTTGGGACATCAGCTTTTTGGACGAACCGCGCTTAGCGGCTTCTTTCGGTTTCTGATCCTGCTTCTTGGCGAACTGCTTTAGTATCAATCGAAACAGCCAACCCAAGATGATGAGAACTGAAAGGGCTAAGAGGATCAGGATGTTTCCAAAAAAGTTTTCTGGAATGCTGCCTTCATTGTTCACAGCATTCACGAATTGAACGACGATCAAAACCAGAACTGCAAACCAAATGAATTTTAAAACAGACATCTATCGTCACCTCACCCTGGTCTGCCTCTGGACTTCTCCCGATTTCGTGGACGTTTACGGGCTAGCGAATTCTAGTCTCTCCAGTCAGCTCCGTTCGTAATCGATAGGTGCCATGTAGCCAAGGGCGGCGCTCCGCTTCTTGGAACCCCCACCCTTTCCCTCAATAACTTGCCGCTCGTCCTGAGCGCTTGTCCGCCTCGCGCCCTGAAGGGCCTGCCAAGAAGGTGACCGGCGAGCATGACGATGACAATTTCTCAGCGATGTCTCGCTCTATTCGCGGATCGAAAATTGGAATGCCCCAGCGCATTTCAGTCGACTTCATACCAAAACTCTAACTCCGCCTCTAACGCCGTTCCCCTACATCCGGTCTATTCGATTGATGTTCGTTTTCGGCGATAATTTGCCTGATGGCGAAAACCTGTCTCCGCCCGACTTCGGCCAGCTATTTGCCAGTCAGCCGTCGACGACGCTTATGAATGACTTGGTCAATCGGCTCGACTAGGAGCGCGCTGTCGGACCATTTGAAAGTAGCTCAGAAATGTTATCGGCCATCGCTTCAGCGGCGGCGCGAACATGGCCATCTGCGAGGTGCGCATACCTGCGGGTCGTTTTGATGTCGGCATGACCAAGCAGCTTGCCGATCACTTCGAGCCCAAGACCGCCGGCCAGCGCGAACGACGCCGCCGAATGGCGCAAGTCGTGAAGCCGGACATCCTCAAGCCCCGCCAACTTGCGCGCCCGCAGCCAGAGCTTCGGTGTGCCTTGGAAGTAAGTTTCCGTATTGGCGCTCGCAAACACGTGTCCCAGCGTCCCGTGCTTTGAACGCTCTTCGAAAATCGCCCGCATTGGTCCGGTGATGGGGATGAGCTTGGCGCCTGTTTTCGAGGTGGCGAGGCGCAGGAAGCCCGTATGCAGATCGACTTCCTTCCAGGTCAGCTGTTCGATCTCGCCTTTGCGCGCGCCGGACAGCGCAAGCATGCGGATGATCGCAATCCCGGCAGCCGGCGCGCCGGCTTTCTCGATCTGGTCGAGTGCCTCGCCAAGACGGCGCATTTCATCAGGGCTGAGGAACCGTTCCATGGACCGGCTTGGCGTCTTCTCGACGCCGAGAGCGGGATTGGCAGGCAGAAAGCCTTCGCGCACGCCGAACGAGAATATGGACGATAGGAGCGACAGCGTGCGGCTGGCAGTCCCCTCCCCGCCCCGGACGCGGCGCACACCGCGAGCTTTGGACTTAGTGTCTTTGGCGGTATCGCCGCGCGCGACCGCGTCACGGAAACGAGCGATCACACCCGCATTGAGTTCGCTCAAGCTGACCTTGCCAATCAGGGGGAGGACATGCGCGTTGATCCGGCCGACATCGACCGCGATGTTGCGCGGGTCCCGTAACTTGCCCGCGAGCTTCCCGCGCTGGCGCGAGCGCAGGGCTGAACGTTCGATCCAGAGTTGGCAGAGCCCACCAACAGTCGAAGGTCCGGTTGCCTTGACGACTTTTGCAGGCGCCTTTCCAGCAGCCGCATCGGCAATCGCAGCGCGGGCTTTGCGGCGCGCGTCATCCGCGGTCATAGCGCCAGGCTTACCGAGAGTGATCGTTATCTTGCGGGCCGCGCGACCCTTTCCTACGCGAGTCTTTGCAATGAATGTTTTTGCGCCGCCCGGCCGGACGCGGACACCGAAACAGGAGAGTTCGTCATCCCAAAGGACGTACTCGGTGGGCCTCGGCTCCGCCGCCTCGATGCTTTTCAATGTAAGTTTCATATTGCCTTCGGGTGCCCGCTCCCTCGTCGCGACCTTTGCCTCTTTGCGACCTTTGCCTTTCCGTATATCGGGAAGGCAAATGCCGAATGGTACTCCACCGGGGCTCCACCAGATTTCGAAACGGAACGAAACACAATGAAACGCCTACGGACGGATGACCTGAAAATACTATATTATACTGTGTTTTAAGCCGTCTACTCGAAACTGGCCGAAACGCCAAAAAACAGCCCAGTGTTGCCCTCCGAAGGCAAAGGTCAGAGGTTCGAATCCTCTTGGGTGCGCCATAAAATCAAGGACTTAGCTGTTACTTTCTGACCGCCGAGCGCCTGATTTTGGCTTGGGTTTCCACCGAAATTGGCGCACGGTCGGCCGTTTCAGACCGTTTCGATTGGGGTTTGTGAGTGTGAGGTGTGCCGAATGCGGTTCGCCGGTGTCGCGTGCTGGGTCATGTGGCGCCCTATCTCTAAGGTATTCACGCGGAGATTGGCCCTCTTATTATCCGCACATCATGCGGACAATAAGCTCGCTTTTATCCGTATTATCGGATACAATCTCTGCAAGAGGTGCGGAGAATGTCGTACATATATGAGCAAGAGGCGTGGCCGTCATTTCGATGGAATGAGCCGGCTATCGCCGCAATCCTGACGGGACTGCGCCATCGCCAGGGCCGCTTGCTCGGGCGTATGGAAATGCTGGGGTTCGCTCTGAAGAACGAAGCAGTGCTGCGCACCCTGACCGCCGACGTCCTCAAGACGAGCGAGATCGAGAACGAATATCTGGATGTAGACCAAGTTCGCTCGTCACTCGCCCGGCGCCTGGGCATCGATATCGGCACCCTGACCCCGGCCGACCGGGACGTTGAGGGCATTGTCGAGATGATGCTCGATGCAACACAAAATTATGCAGAGCGACTGACCGAAGACAGACTGTTGGGATGGCATGCCGCCCTGTTTCCGACGGGGCGATCTGGCATGTCGAAGATCATCGTCGGCGCCTGGCGGGATGACGCATCCGGCGCCATGCAGGTCATCTCAGGCCCAATCGGACGATACCGCGTCCACTTTGAAGCGCCGCCTGCCAGCAAAGTTCCCGCTGAAATGAAGATCTTCCTGAACTGGTTCAACGCAAAGGATACGCTGGACCCTGTCCTCAAGGCCGCCATCGCGCATTTGTGGTTTGTCACAATCCATCCATTTGCTGACGGCAACGGACGTATCACGCGCGCGATTGCAGATCTGAGCCTGGCACGTTCGGAAGGCAGCGCGCAGCGCTTTTATTCGATGTCCAGCCAAATCCGCGCCGAGCGCTCCGCATACTACCTCATGCTTGAATCCACCCAGCGCGGTGACCTCGATATCACGAGCTGGCTTGAGTGGTTTCTGGCGTGCCTCGACCGTGCTTTCACAGGCGCAGAAACCACACTCAGCGCCGTGCTTTTGAAAGCCAGGTTCTGGGAACGCTTTTCCTCTGCTGGCCTCAACGACCGCCAGCGGCTGATGCTGAACAAGTTGCTCGACGGATTCGAAGGAAAGCTCACATCCTCCAAATGGGCCAAGCTCGCGAAATGCTCGCAAGACACCGCAGGCCGTGACATTGACGGCCTGATCAGGCTTGGCATCCTGCAAAAAGATCAAGGCGGCGGACGCTCGACGTCTTACGCGCTCATTGCATTGGGAGAGTGAGGATCGCAGCGTACTCATGCGCGCACCTCACCGGGCGCACTTCGCGACGCGACGGCGCCTCGCGGGCATGGGCCTGAATGTGAATCGGCGCCAGAAGTTGACCCCTCCAGCTTCAGCGAAATCAACGGGTAGCGTGCCGATCGGTGTCCAGACCCCACGACATTTACAGCGGATCGCTGCGATGAAGGGCGATACGATGTGCTCCGAAGGCAGCGTGGTTTCTGTCAACGGCACGCCGATTGCCGAACGCGCTGACGTGGGTGCAGTTGGCGATGGGTGGCCAGCGGGTGGGTTGCAGGCGCCGCCGAACTGACCGGAGCAGGCTAATGGCCGGTGTGCAGCCAGGTTGCGTTGCTGCGTGCGATGCGCCTCCGGGTCGTTCAACGGACAGCGCACGCCTTTTGCATTCCGGCAAGCACGGGAATATCAATACGGTCTGCCCGAACCCAGCCGCGACTGAATTCGACCATCTGAAACAACGCTGATCGCGCCCACAAGAGGCTGCAGCCAACCGCAAGGAAACGCCCCATGGACCTTCATCTCAAAGGCAAGACAGCCCTCATCCTCGGCGGCACGCGCGGCATTGGCCGTTCGATCGCGGACACGCTCGCGAAGGAAGGCGCCCATGTCGGCGTCTGCGCGCGCAACGCCGACCAGGTCGCCGCGACGGTTGCAGAACTGAAAGCCCTCGGCGTCAAGGCCACCGGCGCCTCTGTCGATGTCACGGACGGCGCCGCCCTCAAGGCCTGGATCGCGTCTGCAGCCACCGAACTCGGCGGCCTCGACCTTCTCATCTCGAACGCCGGCGCGATGGCACAGGGCAATGATCCTGCTGCGTGGGAAGCAAACTTCCAGCTCGACGTGCTCGCCGCCGTCAACGCCTTCGACGCCGCCCAGCCCCTGCTCGCGAAGTCCGCCGCCGCCACCGGCGACGCGGCCTTCGTGATCATCTCGTCGATCTCCGCCGCGCAGGCCGACCGCGCCGACAGCTACGGCCCGATCAAGGCCGCGCTGATCCACATGGCCAAGGGCCTCGCCCGCCAGCACGCCAAGGCCGGCATCCGCGTCAATGTCGTCTCCCCCGGCATGGTCTTCTTCGAGGGCGGAGTCTGGGACACGGTGAAGAAGAACGCGCCGGACTTCTTCGCCCAGGCGAATGCCCGCAACCCCACAGGCCGCTGCGCTACCCCGCAGGAGATCGCAAACGCCGCCGTTTTCCTGGCAAGCCCGCTCTCCTCCTACACGACAGGCTCAAACCTCATCGTGGACGGCGCAGTGTCGAGCCGGGTCAATTTCTAGGATCCGCTGATCACGAACCGGTTACCGGCTCGCGGCGTCCCGCCTCGCCGCAACCCTGCGTGGCAAGTATACAACTTGTAACGCTGCAGGTGCGACGGACAGGCGCCGCAAAAGCGTTTATGTTCAGAGCTCAGGACTTAGTACGCTCGGGGCCGTCATAGCCTTGAACGGATAGGTTCACCGTCTATCTGTCGAGGATAATGGCAAGCTTGTTCTCCCTCCGGCCGGCCCGTCTTGCGGGCGCAGCGCTCGCGGCGTCGCTGACAGCTGCGTGCGCGGGCGTGCCCCCTGCGCCTCTGAAGGCAAACCCGGCGACCGAAACCGGCACCGATTTCCTCGCCCTGCCGGGGGACGCCGCCCCGTCTGCCAACTGGTGGACGGGCTTTGATGATCCCGAACTGCAGCGTCTCGTCGAAACCGCCCTGCGCGCCTCGCCGGTGCTGCGCGGCGCGGGCTATTCCGTCGCTGAAACCGAGGCCCTCCTGCGCCTTGCCTTGCTAGGCCGCAGCCCATCCCTATCGTCCTCCGCGCGCGCGTCCGCGGACCGCCGGCTGAGCGAGGATGCGTTCGAAACGACCGGAAACCTCAACCTCGCCGCGAACTGGGAGCTTGATGCTTTTGGCCGCCTCGGCGGCGCCATTGCGGCCGCCCGCTTTGATGAAGCTGCCGCCCGGGAACTCCGGCGTGACCTCGCCGTCACGGTCGCGTCCGAAACCGCCCTCGCCTATATCGACCTGCGCAGCGGCGAAGCCCGGCTCGCCGTCGCCCGCCAGAACGCAGAGGCCCAGAAAGAAAGCCGCGATCTCGTCCGCACCCTGTTTGAAAATGGCCGTGCCAATGAGCTCGACCTCAACCGCTCGGAAACCCAGTACCGCACCACGCTCGCCTCGCTTCCCGCCTTCGAGGCAACGATTACCGCTGCGCGCAGCCGCCTCGCCGCGCTCACTGGCAACTCCGCCTCGCTCGCCTCAGGACTTGCCAATACCGATCCCGCCACCGCCGGCCGGATCCCGAGCCTGACCACCCCGCTCGCCGCCGGCACGCCCGAAGAGATGCTCCGCCGCCGGCCCGACGTGCGCCTCGCCGAGGCCCGCATCGGCTCGGCTCTCGCCCTCGGCCGCGCCGCCCGGGCGAACCTGTTCCCGCGTGTGACGCTGGGCGCAAACGTGCTGAGCCTGTTCAGCGAAACCGGCGTCGCCTTCAGCGACGAGACGGTCAGCCTCTCCTTTGGCCCGGCAATCAGCTGGGCCGGCCCGGACCTGCGCCGCGTCTATGCCCAGATCGATTTGAATGACGCGCGCACGCTTGGCGCCGCCGCCGACTATGAAGCCGCCGTGCTCGGCGCCCTCGCCGAGACCGAAACCGCCCTCTCCGCTTACGTCACCGAGCGCCAGCGCAGCGCCGATCTGGACGCCGCCTTCGTCTCCGCCCGACGCGCGTACGATCTCGCCCGCCTGCGCTATGAAGAAGGCCTCGATTCCTTCCTCGACGTGCTCGACGCGCAGCGCACGCTGCTGGACGCCGAAGACCGCCTCGCCGTGAACGAAGCCGAGATTGCCCGTCGCGCCATCCGCGCCTACCGTACGCTCGGCGGCATCTGGACGGACGCAGAACTCGCTGCCTTCCGGGCGGAACAGGAAGAAAATCCATGATGACGCTGATCCGAAACCCCATCGTCCGCGCCGCCGCCGTGATCGCGGTCGTGTTCACGCTGGCAAACCCGGCCCTCACCCAGCAACGCGGCGGCGGCGGCGGACGCGGCGGCGGCCAGGGGCCCGTCAGCGTGTTCGCTGAACCCGTCCGCACTGAGCCCTTCTCCAACCGCGTCGAAGCCATCGGCACGCTGGAGGCCAACGAGCGCGCTGATCTCACGCTCAGCGCCTCGGACCGCGTCACCGCCGTTTATTTCGAGGATGGCGAGCGCGTCAAAGCCGGCAAGACCCTGATCTCCCTCGCCCAGCGCGAACAGAGCGCCCTCGTCGAAGCCGCCGAAGCCACGCTTTCCCAGGCCCGCCAGGACCTTGACCGCCTCAGCCCGCTCGCAGAGCAGGGCGCCGTGTCCAAATCTGAACTCGAAGTCGCCCGCCGCAATGCTGACTCCGCGGCCGCACAGCTGCGCGCCGTCCAGTCCCGCCAGCGCGACCGCGTGCTCGTCGCCCCATTCGACGGCGTCCTTGGCTTCAGGATGGTCAGCGTCGGCTCTTTTGTGCGCCCCGGAGACGTCGTTGCGACCCTGATCGATGACAGCGTCATGCGGCTCGATTTTGCGGTGCCGTCGATCTTCCTCATGAACCTCAAACCCGGCTTGACGATTGAGGCGACGTCTAAAGATGTGCCGGGCCGAACTTTCAAGGGCACCGTTGCCAGTATCGACAATGCGATCGACCCGGTCACCCGGTCCGTCCGTGTGCGGGCAATGATCCCGAACGCGGACGGCTCGCTCAAGGCCGGCATGTACGCCGCCGTCACCCTGCTCACCGAGCCGCGCAAGGCGCTCTCTGTGCCGGAAAGCGCACTGCAGCCGCTCGGCCCCGAAACATTCGTCTGGGTTCTGGCCAAGGGCGATGACGGCGCGGTGGCAAGCCGCGTGAAGATTGAAGCCGGCCTGCGCCAGAGCGGGCGCGTGGAAGTGATGTCCGGCCTGCAGGAAGGCCAGCGCGTTGTCACTGAAGGCGCCCTGCGCCTGCGCGAAGGTGCGGTCGTCAAGATCCAGGACCCGGCAATCCTCAAGCCAAAGGCGGCTGCCCGCACGGGCGGCGGCGGAGACCCAGCCGGCGCGAACCGGGAGTAGATCGCCATGCTCCTGTCCGATACCTCGATCAAGCGTCCGGTCTTTGCCTGGGTGCTTGCCCTTGTCCTGATCGTGTTCGGACTCGTCGCCTTCTCGCGCCTGGCGCTGCGCGAATATCCCGATATCGACCCGCCGGTTGTCTCGATCTCGACGAACTATCCAGGGGCCTCCGCATCGGTTGTGGAAACCCGCATCACCCAGGTGATCGAAGACCGTATTGCGGGTGTCGAAGGCGTTCGCTTCATCAACTCCCGCTCCTCTGACGGACGCTCAAACATCTCGATCGAATTCCGGATCGATCGTGACATCGAGTCGGCTGCCAACGATGTACGCGACCGGGTATCCGGCGTCGTTGACCGCCTGCCGGACGAAGCCGATCCTCCGGAAGTCCAGAAGGCCGACGCCGATGATGACGTCATTCTCTGGCTCAACCTCGCGAGTGAAAAACTCGCGACCCCCGAACTCACGGACTATGCCAACCGTTACCTCGTGGACCGCTTCTCCGCACTCGACGGCGTCGCCCGGGTGCAGGTCGGCGGCGCGCGCGAGTACGCGATGCGCGTCTGGATCGACCGCCGCGCGCTCGCCGCCCGCGGACTGACCTCCGGTGATATCGAACGCGCCCTCCGGTCCGAGAACATCGAAGCGCCCGCCGGCAACCTCGAATCCGGCGATCTCTATTACACAATGCGGATCGACCGCGCCTTCCGGTCCGTCGAAGATTTCGCCGGCCTCGTCATCGCGCAGGGCGATGGCTACCTCGTCCGGCTCAGCGATGTCGCCCGCGTCGAACGCGGCACGGTCGACGACCGCACGACCTTTCGCGGCAACGGTGCGCCCATGGTCGGGCTTGGCATCGTCAAGCAGTCGACTGCCAACACCGTTGACGTCGCCAAGGCCGCAAAGGACCTTTCCGCCGAACTCAACACTTCCCTGCCGGACGGCATGCAGATCTACCAGGCCTTCGACAGCTCCGTCTTCGTCGAAGCCTCAATCCACGAAGTCTGGCTGACCCTCGCGATTACAGTCGGCCTCGTCACGCTCGTCATTTTCCTGTTCCTCGGCAGCCTGCGCGCAACGCTGATCCCGGCCGTCACTGTGCCCGTCTCGATCATCGCGACTTTCATCATCATGTATGCATTCGGCCTGTCGCTGAATCTCCTTACCTTGCTCGCCCTTGTGCTCGCCATCGGCCTTATCGTGGACGACGCCATCGTTGTGCTGGAGAACATCTACCGCCGCATGGAAGAGCTGGGCGAAACCCCGCTCGTCGCCGCCTATAACGGCACGCGCCAGGTGGGATTCGCGGTTGTGGCGACCACGCTTGTGCTGATGGCGGTATTCATCCCGATCACGTTCATGGGCGGCAATACAGGCCGTCTGTTCACGGAGTTTGCGGTGGCGATTGCCGCCTCGGTCGGCTTCTCTATGTTCGTCGCCTTGTCGCTGTCCCCGATGATCGCTTCGAAGATTCTCAAGCCACATGGCGAAGACCGCAAAGGCGTGATGGCCATCCTGCCAAACGCGGTGGACCGTGTATTCGACTCGATCAAGTGGGCCTATGGCCACATCTTTGACGTCGTGGTTCGGTTTCCGGTCTTCCTTGCGATAGGCCTCGTGGCGGCATTCGGCGCAATCTGGCTCCTGTTCCAGAACCTCGGCCAGGAATACGCACCGCGTGAGGACCGCGGCACCTTCTTCATCTCCGTCCGTGGTCCGGAAGGCGCCTCGTTCGAGTACATGTCGAAGTATCTTGACGAAATCGAACGCCTCCTCCTTCCGTATACGGAATCTGGCGAGATCAGCCGCCTTCTCGTGCGCGCACCGGGCTTCGGGTCAAATGCCTACAACCAGGGTAACGTCGTGGCCGTGCTCGACACGTGGGGAAATCGCCGCCCCGCCGACGAAGTGATCCAGGAAGTCAACGCCAAGATGGCGGACCTTCCCGGCATTCGCGCCACGGCCGTAATGCGCCAGGGGCTCTCCGGCGGCGGCGGGGGTGGCGGCGGCAAGCCGGTCCAGTTCGTGATCGGCGGGCCGTCCTATGAACAGGTCGTCGCCTGGCGCGACACATTCGTCGCCGCCCTCGAAGCAGACAATCCGGGAATCACCGACGTGGACTGGGACTATAAGGAAACCCAGCCGCAATACCGGATTGAGATCGACTATGCCCGCGCCGCAGACCTCGGCGTCACGGTCTCTGAAATCGGCTCGACCCTGCAGACCATGCTCGGCTCCCGCCGGGTGACCACGTACATTGAAGATGGCGAAGAGTATGACGTCCTTCTTGAGGGTTTGCGCTCCGAGCAATCGACGCCCAATGACGTTCAGAACATCTATGTGCGCTCGTCCCGGTCTGGCGAACTGATCCCGCTCTCCAGCGTCATCACCATCCAGCCCTTCGCCGATAGCCCATCGCTCAACCGGTACAACCGCGTGCGCGCCATAACGATCGACGCCAACCTTGCGCCTGGAACCACCCTCGGCGCGGCGCTGACGGGAATGGAGCGCGTCGCCCGCGACGTTCTCCCCGAGGAAGCCTCGATTGACTTCAAGGGTCAGTCGCTCGAGTTCCGAAATTCCGGCGGCTCCATCCTTTTCGTTTTCGGCCTCGGCCTGCTGATCGTCTTCCTCGTGCTCGCTGCTCAGTTTGAAAGCTGGGTCCACCCGCTGGTGATCATCCTCGCAGTCCCGGCCACCCTCGCGGGCGGCATGTTCGGCCTCTGGATCATGGGCCAGACCCTGAACATCTACACCCAGATTGGCCTCATCATGCTGATCGGCCTCGCGGCCAAGAACGGCATCCTCGTCGTCGAGTTCGCCAACCAGCTGCGAGACGAGGGCAAGGATTTTGACACCGCGCTCAAGGAAGCCTCCCTCGCCCGCCTGCGCCCGATCCTGATGACGGGCCTGACCACCGCCGTCGGCGCCATCCCGCTGATCCTGACACATGGCGCCGGCGCGGAGACGCGCGCCGCGATCGGCATCGTCGTCTTCTTCGGCGCCATTGCCTCGGTCACCGTCGCCCTTCTCGTCGTGCCCGCCGCCTACAGCCTGCTCGCCCGCCGCACCGGCTCGCCGGGCGACGTTGCGCGCCAGCTGGAAGCCGAAACCGCCGCGATCGCCGAGCCCGCTGAATAGCCTTCCCGCAGCCGCCCTTGCGGTGGACGCTTGAAACAAGCGTCAACGCTTCGCATAGAGGGGACTGATAAAGATAAGCGGGAAACGCGCAGGCCCATCATGAACCTCTTCTTCCGCTTTCTCCGCGTCTTCCTGCCCGCCTTCTTCGCGCGCGTGCACACGGGCCTGCTCGACCTACACATCGTGCGCTCCGCCGTCTGGCTGGGCGACCAGGACCCGATGGGTCACATGACAAACTCGCGCTATTCCTCATTCACCGACCTTGGCACGATGAACTTCATGGGCCGCACCGGCGCTTTGAAAGCCTACCGCAAGCGCGGCTGGATTCCGATCGTCCAGTTCGAATCCTTCAACTACATCCGCATGCTGCGTTACCCTCAGAAGTTCGAACTCCAGACCCGCCTCGCGGGTTGGGACGACTGCTTCATCTGCTTCGAGCACAAGTTCGTCGCGAAGGACCAGGTCTGCGCGACGAGCCGCATGGTCGCGCGCCTCTATGGCCGCAGGAAAGCGCGCGTGACGGCCGACATGGCGATGGAGGCGCTTGGCGTGAAATACGAAAGCCCGCCGCTGGACGAGCCCTTCCGCGGCATAATCGCCGACCTGCAGGCCCGCGGATGAGCACGATTTCAAAGTCCGGGCCCCTCCCCCTGATCATCGATTGCGATCCGGGCATCGACGATGCCGTTATGCTGATGATGGCCTTCCTCAGCCCCCGGGTCGATGTGCGCGCGGTCACCACGGTCGCCGGCAACGTCCCGCTCCGCCTGACCAGCCGCAACGCCCGCATGATCTGTGAACGGATGGGGCGCGGCAATGTGCCCATCTATGCCGGCTGCCCTCGCCCGATGACGCAGAAGACCGTCACCGCCGAAGATTTTCATGGGCTGACCGGTATTTCCGGCATCGAAGTGTTCGAGCCGAAAGCGCCCCTCGCCAAGGGCCATGCCGTCAATGCGCTGATCGACCTTCTCTCCGCCCCGCCGCCAGGCGGATACACTGTCATCGTGTCGGGTCCGATGACCAATCTCGCCGCCGCCCTCGTCATGGCGCCGCAGATCACCTCAGGCATCCGCGAGCTCGTCGTCATGGGCGGCGCCGATACCGCCGGCGGCAACATCACGCCCACCGCCGAGTTCAACATCTACGCCGACCCCCTTGCCGCGAACATCGTCTTCGATGCGAACTTGCCCACCGTCGTCCTCGCGCTGGACGCGACGCACCAGGTTCGCGCCGCGCCAGCCCGCGTCGAGCGCATCCGCGCCCTGCCCGGCGTAAACGCTGCCTTGATGGCCGACCTGCTGGACGCCGCGAATGCGCTTGAAACCCGCTGGCGCCCGGGCCTCTGGGTCCCGATGCACGACCCCTCGACCACTGGCTGGATCCTGGCGCCTCACCTCTTCGAGACCAAACCCTGCCGCATCAGCGTCACGGTCCGCCCCGGCAAGGATCTCGGCCGTACACGGATCGAGTACATGGCCAACGGGCCCCATCGCTGGGTCACCAAGGCCGAAGATGACGGCTTCTTCGCTCTCGTCGAAGACCTGCTGATGGGCCGCGCATGATCACCGTCGTCGGCTCCGTCAATCTTGACCTGGTCGCCTCCGGCGCGCCGCTGCCCCATCCTGGCGAAACCGTCACCGGCGCCCGCCTCGCGCGCTATCCGGGCGGCAAAGGCGCGAACCAGGCCCTCGCCGCCGCCCGCCTCGGCCAGTGCGTCCGCCTCATTGCCGCCGTTGGCAATGACGATATGGCGGAAGAAGCCCTGAAGCTCCTGCGGGCCGGCGGTGTCAATCTTTCGGCCACGCATTTCCTGAATGGCGAGACGACCGGCGTTGCGCTCATCGCCGTCTCGCCGGAAGGCGAAAATCTGATCGTTGTCTGTCCGGGGGCAAACAATGCACTCACGCCGGCCGATATCGACGGCCAAGCCATTGAGCACATGATCGGCGTCCTCGAAGTCCCCGTGCCTACCCTTCTCGCCGCCGCCCGGCGCGCCACGGGTTTCGTCGCCCTGAACCTCGCCCCGGCCCTGCCCGTACCGCCCGAACTGCTCGCCGAAGCGGACCTTCTCGTCGTCAATGAAACCGAAGCCGCCGTCTATGGCGACAGCCTCCACGCGCCGGGCCGCTATGTCGCCGTCTCGCTTGGCGCAGACGGCGCCGAGCTCTGGAAAGGCGGCATAAGAATCGCTTCAGCCAGGCCGCCGAAGGTTCACGTGGTCGACACCGTCGGCGCCGGTGACACCTTCTGCGCGGCCCTCACCGCCGCCCTGATCGAAGGCAAGGACGACGCGTCCGCCCTGGAATTCGCCGTCGCCGCCGGCGCCGCCGCCTGCACCCGCCCCGGCGCGCAACCCAGCCTCCCCATGCGGCCCGACGTCGAAGCCCTTCTCAAGGCCGGACCGGCAGATTTCAGCGCATAAATTTCGGATCTAGCCTCTGAAATCGCGCCTTCTCTCCCACCGGGAATTTTTCTGTCTTGTCACCCTGGCGAAATCCGGGGCCCAGAAAACCGGATAAAACAACGCTTCTGGGGCCCGGCGCTCATGCCGGGCCTGCCGAAGGACCCCGGGAAGACAGATAAGTGAAAAATCCGCAGGCGCGCCAATCCGGCAGCGTGCCCACTGGGGCTGGCGTGCGCAGCGATGACCTGTACGCTGGATGCGCCGCCCCGCCGGCATGACCGGCTTCCTGCGCCTCATCTGGCCGCCGACCTATGTGCAGCTGATCGCGCGTACGGGCTCGGTCCGGAAACACGACGGCCCCGGCGTGCGTTAACGGTCTGAAATCAGCCGCTGGGGAACCATCTGCCTCACGCACATGCCGATAAACTTCACCTGGACCTACTCGGAGAAGGGTGCGCTCCAGCCCGCAAAGTTCGATTCTCTCGCTGGCGAGCACATCGCGGGCCTCGCATGCACGCTGGCGGGTGAGGCTGTCACCGAGCCGCCCGCATCCTGCGTGCACACACGCTCATTTATCGCGCGCCCGGACACGGCCCAGGCAAAGCTCATCCCTGAAAATCAGAAACCATCCACACCGGCGCCTCATCGCTGCGGCCGCCCGCGCTGAAACAGAGGCGAACCCCTAACCTGCCTTGCCAATCCGGCGGCGTTGGACACTCGATGGAATGTGCAGGCTCTCGCGGTACTTCGCGACTGTTCGGCGGGCAATGTCGATGCCGAAGCCCGTCAGGATCTCGACGATCTGGTCATCCGACAGCACGTCTTCGGGCGATTCGTCATCGATCAACTGCTTGATCCGGTGACGGACGGCCTCTGCCGAATGCGCCTCGCCGCCGCCCGTCGCCGGGATCGAGGCGGAGAAGAAATACTTCAGTTCAAACAGCCCGCGCGGCGTAGAGATATACTTGTTGGTGGTCACCCGGCTCACGGTCGATTCGTGCATCTCGATTGCGTCTGCCACCTGCTTGAGGTTCAGCGGGCGAAGGTGTGCGACGCCGTGCGCGAAGAAGCCATCCTGCTGGCGAACGATCTCGCTCGCCACTTTCAGGATCGTGCGCGCACGCTGGTCGAGGGACTTGATCAGCCAGGTCGCCGAGGCGGCGCATTCGGAGATGAATTCCTTTTCCTTCTCGCGCATTGGCAAAGCGGTGACTTCGGCATAGTAGGCCTTGTCCATCAGCACGCGTGGCAGCGTGTCGGAATTAAGTTCAACGGCATACATGCCATTCGGCAGTTCACGGACATAAACATCCGGCGCCACAGCCACAGTCGTCTCGCTCGAGAATCCGGCGCCCGGCTTCGGCGACAACTGGCGCAGTTCCAGCAGCATTTCCTGGATATCGGCCTTGTCCACGCCGCACGCGTCCATCAATCCCTTGATGTCGTGCTGGGCCACGAGGCCCAGATTTTCCAGCATCGCCTTCATGGCTGGATCAAACCGGCCCCGGTCCTTCAATTGAAGGGCAAGGCATTCGGGCACCGAACGCGCCATCACGCCGGTCGGGTCAAAGCCCTGACAGACGCCGAGAACGGCTTCGATGTTTGCGATATCCGCGCCGAGTGACTTTGCGATATCTTCCAGCGGCGCCCGCAGATAACCGGTCTCGTCGGTCTCGTCGATCAGGCGCGAGGCGATCAGCCGGTCAGCGTCCGAGAGGCCCGCAAAGTTGAGCTGCGTATGCAGGTGCTCCTGCAGCGTCACATCACTGGAGAGGTTCGCCGTATAATCGAAATCTTCCGAGGCCTGACCATTCCCGGCTGTCGACCATTCGGTCTTGGCGGATGGTCCGGTCGCATTCGCCGGGAGGGCCGTGTCGGAACCGGTGCCCGGCTCGTAAACGTCCTCACCCGGGGCATCGAGCTGCTCGCGCGCTTCACTCTGGCTGGTGCGGTCTTCGCGTTCGCGCTCGTCCTGGCGCTGCGTCTCGACCGTTTCGGCGGCCGGCGCCGTGTCGCCTTCGATCTTCACGAGCAGCGGGTTGCGTTCGAGTTCAGCCTCGACGAATTCAGCAAGTTCCTGGTTCGACAGCTGCAACAGCTTGATCGCCTGCTGAAGTTGCGGCGTCATCACCAGGGACTGGCCCTGGCGCATGTCGAGAGAATGTTTCATGGCCATGAGCCGCGCCCCTTGAGATCAAGCGGCGAACTGCTCACCCAGATAGACCCTGCGCACGTCATCATTTCGCAGCACGTTTTCAGGCGTGCCGTCAAAGAGGACAGCGCCATCATACATCACATAGGCCCGGTCCACGATCTGCAGCGTCTCGCGAACCTGGTGGTCCGTGATCAGAACGCCGAGGCCGCGCTGCTTGAGAAAGCGGACGAGGTCGGAAATGTCAGAGATGGCAAGCGGGTCAATGCCGGTGAACGGTTCGTCCAGAAGCATGAAGCTCGGACGAGACGCGAGTGCGCGCGCAATCTCGACCCGCCGCCGCTCGCCGCCCGAAAGGGAGGTCGCCGGCTGCTTGCGGAGATGTTCCACGTGCAGTTCGCTGAGCAGGCTGTCCACCTGTGCCTGGCACGCGCGGCGGTCGGGTTCGACCAGTTCCGCAACAGCCAGCACGTTCTCTTCGACAGTCATCCCCCGGAAGATCGAGGCCTCCTGGGGCAGGTATCCGACGCCCAGACGGGCGCGCTGATACATCGGCAGGCGGGTGACATCCTCGCCGTCGATGGAGATCGAGCCCGAATCGGCCCCGATCAACCCCATGATCATGTAGAAGCAGGTGGTCTTGCCGGCCCCGTTGGGTCCAAGCAGGCCGACAATCTGGCCGCGGGCAAGGGAGAGGGAAACGTCTCGCACAACCTGGCGCTTGCCAAAAGACTTGGCAAGACTGGCAACTACCAGGCCTTCGGCCGCTTCGTTCATCCGGCTATCCATCCATCCACGGCCAATTTTCCGGCCTGCCTAAAACTTAGCCTGCTATACTTAAGATCGGTTTCAACAAACCCGTCAAATTCACGGGGTCTGGCCCGGCTGCGAGGACGGATCGATGACCATCCGGGTCCGGCCATTGCCGCCTTCCAGCGTGGTGCGCCGGTTCTTCACTTCCATCCGGAGCGTTGCGCCCTCGGCCACGTCGCGGTCGCGCATCAGGGCCACCTTGCCGGTCATGGTGATCGTATCGGTCGCCAGTTCGTAGACGCCGCGTTCGCTCTTGGCCTTCAGTTCTGGGGTGACGTAATAAACGTTGCCCTCGGCGACGATGCTCTCGACCTGGCCGAAACCACCCACAACGCTGGAGGAGGCAGGCGCGCCGGCGGTCTTGCCGGTGAACTTGATCGTCACCTGGTCGGCGCGCAGGCGGGCCGTGCCTTGCTGGATATCGACATTGCCGACCAGCAGCACCTTGCGCTCGGCCTCAAGGCTCTCGGTGCGGGCCGAATTGATATAGATCGGGCCGCCTTCCGAGGAGATTTGCGCGCAGGCCGGGGCGGCCATCAGGGCAAAACCCAGAATGTTCAGACAAAGGGCGGCGCCAGCGGCTTTACGGAGTGCCATCTTGCTCACTTTCGACTGTTGCGGGCTCTTCGGCCGGTTCAGGATAGATCACGGTGCGCACGTTGCCTTCAAAGACTACGCGGTTGCCGCCATCGAGGATTTCATACGAGTCCGCCCGGATATCGCCAAGGGGGCCCTTGCCTTCCAGAGGTGACAAACCTTCCACCCGGTCCTCACCGAGGACCAGTCGGGCGCCGCGGCTTACGAAGGAATAGCCGCCGCTGTCGGTTATGTTCACCGCTTCGTAGAGTTCGAGCACGCCCTTGTCACGGTCGTAATAACCGGTGGGAGCCTTGAGCTCGGCGCCTTTCGCGTCCCGCATGACCGGGTTGACGAGGTCCACCACACCGTCTTCGGCGCGGCGGCGCTGGGCGGCGTCGGCGGTGATGCTGAAGACTTCACCCGCCGAGTCCCGGCCCGTAAAGCGCGGATTGATCATCGTCACGGCCTCGCCGTCCTCGACCGCTCGCGGGCTGGCATCCTGGCTGAGCGCGCTGCGGAACACGAAACCGAGAAACAGGCCGATCGAAATCGCGGCAGCGCCGACCAATGCGTAACGCAGCTGGACGACCCGTTGCGACCGGCGGCGCGCCTGCGCCAGGGTCATCTGGCGCCGTGGGGCCCAGAGGGTTGCGGGGTCCTGATGAAGGCTGGCGTCCATTTCGGGGGCTGCCTGATCCTGCGCTATGTTAAGCAACAAGGCTTAGCCGCGTTAGACGACAAGTGAAAGCGCGGCGCGCACAGGTTCAGCTATGCGAAAAGATGTCTTCCTCGCCCCAGCCGGCGAGATCGAGTTCGGCACGAACGGGCAGGAAGCCGAAGCAGGCTTCGGCCAGCGACGTGCGGCCTTCGCGGGCGAGCATTGCTTCAAGACCGGCCTTGATCTGATGCAAGTAGAGCACATCGGACGCAGCATACTGGATCTGGGCATCGGTCAGCGTGGCCGCGCCCCAATCGGAGCTCTGCTGGGCCTTCGACATGTCGATCCCCGCAATTTCGCGGGCGACATCCTTGAGGCCGTGCCGGTCGGTATACGTACGGGCGAGGCGCGAGGCGATCTTTGTGCACCAGACGGGAGAGACCGTGATTCCCATCCAGCGGCGCATCATGGCGATGTCAAAGCGCGCAAAGTGGAAGAGCTTCACGACCTTTGGATCGGTCATCACCGCCTTGAGGTTCGGGCAGTCGAAATCCCGCGTCAGCTGGACGAGATGGGCCGTGCCATCGCCGGATGAGAGCTGCACGAGCGTGAGGTAATCCCGGTTCGGATTGAGGCCCATCGCTTCGGTATCAACGGCGACAACCGGTCCGAAGCTGAGGCCCTTGGGGAGATCCCCTTTGTGAAGCGTGATCTGGCTCATCTGCGGGCCTTAGCACGGCCCCCGTTAAGGGCAAGTGAGGACAAGACCCTACCCCGCCGCCTTCTTCACGGCGACGAGGGCTGTATCGAGCGCCGAGAGGAACCGCGACCGATCGGCCTTCGAGAAAGGCGGCGGGCCGCTGGCACCGATTCCGGCGACGCCGACGCGCAGGTCCGCCATGATGGCGCGGGTGGCGAGCGCCCCGCCGATCGAATCGGGTGTAAAGGGTTTGCCGGCGTGACTGAGCACTTTCGCGCCGGCTTTCAGGCAGCGATCCGCGAGCGGAATATCGGCCGTGATCACGACGCAGGCGGGTGTGGCCTCAGCGGCAATCCAGTCATCGGCGGCATCAAACCCGTCACTGACGATCTTGCGCGACAGCAGCGGATGCTCCGGAATCCGGATGTAGGAATTGGCGACAATCACCGCCTCCACGCCGCGCCGCAGGGCGACTTTGTAAATCTCGTCCTTCACCGGGCAGGCATCGGCGTCCACGAGGATACGAGGGGTCATGTGCAGCTCCGGTCAGCCGGCGGCGGGGGCGGCTTCCTCCCGGCGCGTAGCAACCCAGATCATGAGGAAATCGCGGCCCTGAGACAAGGTCTGGCCCTCGATTCGGCCATTCACGAGACGGCCGGAATGGCTGTAGGGCGCTTCGCCATCGGTGGTGACGCTGGCGAAGGCAAGCGTTTCCCCGCGCAGGGAGTATTCGGCTTCGAGGAATTCGGAACTGTAGAACGAGCCGGTGAGCTTGCCGTCTTCGGCGACGTTGAGGACCATGACGGTGGAGCTCGGGGGTTCGGTCGGCGACCAGAACATGGTCACGTCCCAGGTGCCGTTCAGGTCCTTCGGCGCAATCGCGGGAACGGCGACTTCGGCGGGCGGCGCCGGGGGCGCGGCGAGCGCGGCGCAGGCAGTGAGCAGGAGGGCGGCGAGCGCGGCGGCGGCTTTCATTGGCAGGGTTTCCGGTCTGAATGGGAGGGGTCGGCGATGCAACCAGAGCCTGCTATCGGCGGGACAAGCGCTGCCCCTTCCAACGGGGCATATCGGCTGCGGCTTTCGTTCAGGGCGTGTCCATCTCCGCGATCCAGGCGCGCACGAGGGCGAGACCGTCCGGGTCCGCAACAGTGCGTCCGAGTTCGGGCATCGCGATGCCGGGTTCGACCGAGGACATACGGAAGGCGAGGATCGATTCGTCCGGTTGGCCGGGGACGACAACCTGCATCAATGCACCTGCGCCGCGCCCGGCCGCCACGGGGTGCTTGCCGAGACCGAGCTTGACCGGATCGGTCTCTGTCGCCGAGAGCCAGAGCCCGGAATTGGAGGCCGAGCCATCCGGCTTGTGGCAATGCGCGCAGTTGATATCGAGCCAGGCGCGGGCGCGCGCTTCAACCGGCAGCGCAACATCGTACATCGCGGGCGCACGCGGCAAGCCTGGGGGCAGGCCTGAGAGAACGCCGCGCGCCGCCCAGTCTTCCAGCTGGCCTTCGTGATTGAGGTTGCGCGCCTTGGGGCCAATCGGCGAGAGGGCGGAGCCGGCCTGATGGCAGGTCTTGCACTGGTTCTGATTGGGTACTGAGTATTTGATCGTGAGCTGATCACCGGAGGGGCTTATGGTCTCGATGGTGCGGCGCCCGCCGACCGGCGAATAGACGGCCTCTGTGCCGGCCTCGTTCCAGAGATAGGGATAGGCCGCCCATCCTGTTTCCTTGTGGATCAGGAGGCGCGTCTCGACCCTGTAGGCTCCGGTTTGAGGTGCGCGCATGTCGGGCGCGAAAGCGAATGTCTTGACGAGGACGGTGCCGACCGGAAAGGCAAACACATCGTCCTTTCGGAAGCCTGCGGATGCGCCGCCTGGTACGAAGACGAGACGGTGCTTTTCGGCATGATCCGAAAACAGGGGCGTGGCCAGCGCGTAAGCCATAACCCCGCTGGCCGGGCTGGCGGCGGCGATATCAGAGAAAAGTCCGTAGGCAGAAAGTGTTTCGGCTGGCGCGTCCGCAAGGATTACGGCCATGTCCGGCCCCGAAGCGGAGCGCGCGCTGCACCCGGCAAGCAGCGCGGCCAGAAGGAGCGCGGCGAGACGCAAGGCCTAGTCCTTGACGTGGGCCAGCACGACCGGGGCGGGTTCGGCGGGCGGCGTTCCGGCTGGCCGGTCCGGCGAAGGCGCAATGGTGGCCGGATCGAGCGGATAGGCGGGCACGCCGAGGTTCAGGAAGCCGACCTCCGGCGCTTCGGCAATCGTGAGGTTCACCGGCTGCGGCTCGGCCGCGCCAGGCCAGCTGGCGACGCCGTCCCAGACGATCGGCGGCAGCTTGCCGCCAAGGGCTGCGGCGAGCGGCCCGAGCGTGCCCTGCGGATCATCCCCGCCGCCGGAATAGGTATTGCTGCGCACGACGATATCACGCGGCAGCGGGTTATAGGCCGGATCGGTGAATGATTCCGAATAGGCGGTGATCAGGACGTGTGCGGAGCGATTGTTCTCGAACGTGTTCTCGAACACATGCACGTTGCGGTTGGCCATGATGATGACACCGGTGCCGGAGGGCACGCCGGCAACGATGTTACCCGGGGGGGCGAAGTTGCGCGTATTGTTGGCAACGATCTGGTTGGAATAGATGCGGGTGGAATTGCCGCCCGAGACCGGCAGGGCCGGCAGGTCGAATACCAGGATGCCTCCGGTATTGTTGCGCGCGATATTTGCGTACACGTCGGCGCCGGTGGAGTTCTCGATCTCGATGCCGGCGACGTTGTATTCGACGACCGAGTTGCGCACGATGATGTTCTTCGACTGGCCGACATAGATGCCGGCGTCCGATGCGCCGCGCACGGTGACATGCTCGACCAGCACGTCCGCCGATTCGACCGGATAGATGCCGTAGGCGCCGTTGGTTTCGTCCGGCTCACCGCTCCACTCGACCGTGAGGTATTTGTAGGTGATGCGGTCGGCGCCCTTGGACTTGATGCCGTCGCCCTTGGTGTCGCGGACGGTGAAATCCTGCAGGGTGACGTCATCGGAGGTGACGAGCAGCCCCTCCCCCGCGCCGGCTTGCTGGGCGAAGTCCAGCACCGTGCCGCCCTGGCTTGCGCCGCGCAGGGTTACGCCGTCCACATCGAGCGAGAGCGGATCAATGAGGGAGAAGGTGCCTTCCGGCATGACAATCGTGTCGCCAGGCTTGGCGGAGATAAGCGCGGCTTGAAGGGTGGCGCCGAAATCGCCTCTGGCCGACAGGGGTGCGGGCAGGCCGGCCGCATCCGGCGCCGGGGCGACGGTCTCCTGACCGCAGGCTGCGAGGATAATGGCCAGAGGGAGGGCGAAGGCGGCGCGCGTAAGTTTCATGGACATTTCCCCGGATCCGTTGCGCCGAGTGTCAACGTCAATCCGGGGAAAAGCAAGCCAAGCTGAAGCCTGGGCTTAATGAACGCTGAGCGGGTTCAGGTCATGGGCGAGGGCGGCCGCAAAGGCGGCGGCGCGGCCTTCCACGATGGCCAGGCGCTGGCCTTCGGCGGAGGCGACCACGAACAGGTCATCCGGATCGGCGACATCGCCGAGCGCATCCGGTGGCAGGAGGCTGCGGATTTCTCCGTCGTCCAGAGGGCGGATATAGACGAAGGCATTGCTCTCAAGGGAATTTGGTTTCAGGCCGGTCGTCATAGGTCCACTCCTTTCCTCGCCCCGTCGGGGGATGGCTGAGAGAACCGGCGCTTTGGCTGTCTCCCACGGGAATGAAGGTGGGCCCCGATTGTGTCCGGTTCAAGCGCCGGTCTGCGGCAACACAGCGGCGGCGCCTGACAGCGCTGTGAAGCGGGGGTTAAAGGATCAATTTTTGACCTGTTTGCCCGAAAACCGGGTTTTCAAGCGGGTTTTCTTGGGCGGTCCTGGTGGAGCCAGACGGAATCGAACCGACGACCTCTTGCATGCCATGCAAGCGCTCTCCCAACTGAGCTATGGCCCCTGACCGGGAAGCGGGAGGGATAGTCTGTGCCCCCCGCGCTTTCAAGCCTTATTTCTCACCGCTCGTCATCATCATCACCGCCGCCGATTTCGAGGTCGTCATCGGCGTCGTCGTCTTCGTCGATTTCGAATTCTTCGTCATCGTCATCGGCAATGATCAGACCGTCTTCGTCCGCTTCGGCGCTGTCATCCGACACGCCGCGCGCGACCTTGCCGGCGGCCGGCTCTTCTTCTTCCTCACCGGCGCCTTCGATGATCACGTCATCGTCTTCGCCCACGAGTTCCTTGGTTTCTTCTTCGTCTTCCTCGGCCTCTTCCTCGGCTTCGGCGGCGTCTTCCTCATCATCCCGGATGATGGCGTCGTCCTCTTCCTCAGCGTCGTCATCGTCATCTTCGACGGCTTTGACGGCGGCGCGGGCGGCCTTGGCCTTCACTTTCGTGATGGTCGTGCGGATGACTTCGTCTTCAGGATCGAACTCCGCGCCGCATTTGGGGCAGACGGCGGGGCGTTTGTGAAGGTCGTAGAATCGCGACTCGCAGGACGGACAGACCTGCTTGGTTCCGAGCTTGTCCTTGGACACTTGGGCGCGCTCCTCTTGGTTGGGGGGGAAAGACCGGTGGGAAGCTGGCGCGCTTGCCATGAACGCCCGGCGCTGTCAAAGGCCGAATGACGACAGCAACCTATTCATAACAGGGCCTTCCCCCATGGTCTGGACCAGCCGACCCGTTCGCCGCATCGCCGGATCCGTCCGCGCGCCGGGGGACAAATCCTGCAGTCACCGCGCTCTGATCTTCGGCGGCCTGGCAAGCGGCACCAGCTCGTTCACCGGCCTGCTGGAAGGCGATGACGTGATCCGCACCGGCCGGGCGATGTCCGCGCTGGGAGCAGAGGTCGCGAATACGGGACCGGGCGTCTGGGAGATAACGGGTGTGGGCGAGCAGGGCCTGACCTCGCCGGCGGGCGAACTGGATTTCGGCAATTCGGGCACCGGATCGCGCCTGATGATGGGCGTGATGGCGGGGTTTAAGCTGACGGCGGCACTGACGGGCGATGCGTCGCTCTCCTCCCGCCCGATGAACCGGGTGCTGAGGCCCTTGCGAGAGATGGGTCTGAAGGACACGGCCGGGCCGGAGGGGCGCCTGCCCTTCACGCTGACGGGTTCGAGCGAACTCAAAGCCATCCGTTATGCGCCGCCGCAGGCGAGCGCGCAGGTGAAGTCTGCGGTATTGCTGGCCGGGCTGAACGCGGTTGGAGCGACAACCGTGGTGGAGGCCAAGGCGACGCGGGACCATACGGAGCGGATGCTTCAGGGCTTCGGGGTGAAGCTCGGCTTCAAGACGGCGCCGGGCGGGGCCACCGAAATTTCCATCGAGGGCAAGCAACCCTTGTTCGCGCTGGACGCCGCAATTCCGGGCGATCCGTCCTCGGCGGCCTTCCTGATTGCAGCGGGCATCCTGTCGCGGCAGGGGGACGTGTTGGTCGAGGGCGTCATGTCGAACCCGACGCGGTCCGGCTTCTACGATGCGGCCAACCTGATGGGCGCGTCCCTCGGCGCCGAAGAGCGGGGCCTCGCGGCGGGTGAGCGGCTGATCGACCTGCATGCAGGTTATGCGGGCCTCAAGGGCATTGCCGTGCCGGAGCGGCTGGTGGCGTCGATGATCGACGAGTTTCCGATCCTTGCCGTGCTGGCGGCCTTTGCGACCGGCGAGACACGCGTGACGGGGGCGCACGAGCTGCGCGTCAAGGAGAGCGACCGGATCAAGGCGATCGTCGCGATGCTGCGCGTCAATGGCGTGGGCGTCGAGGAGACCGAGGACGGCTTTATCGTCGAGGGTTGCGGCGGACCAGTGCCGGGCGGCGGCCTCGTCGAGACACGCCACGACCACCGCATAGCGATGAGCGCGCTGGTGATGGGCACCGCGGCGCTTAAAGCCGTGAGCGTGGACGACGTGTCGATGATCGATACGAGCTATCCGGAGTTCCTGGGGCACATGGCTCAGCTGGGGGCGGAGATTTCGGAAGGGTGACGCATGATCGACATCATCTACCTGCGGAAAGATCAGGTGGCGGCGCACCGCGCGGCCGTCGAAGCGGTCGCGGCTGAGCGGATTTACCTTGGCCTGGTGACGCTGCCGCCTTTTGATCCGGACCATGCCTTTCCGCTCCGGCTGATCGAGAATGACTGGCCGATGTATGCGGCGATGGACGGGGATGAGCTGGTGGGCTGGGCCGACATCACGCCTTTGGGCGTGCCGGAGAGCGTGCATCGCGGCGTGCTCGGCATGGGCCTCGTCGCGAGCCATCGGGGCGCCGGAACCGGGCGGCGCTTGCTGGACGCCTGTCTCACGCATGCGCCGCGCTGCGGCATGACGAAGGTGGAGCTGACCGTGTTCACGAGCAACACAGCGGCGATCGCGCTTTACCGGCGGGCTGGCTTCACCGACACCGGGATCATCAGGGATTATCGCCGGCTCGACGGCGTGACCTATGACGCGCTGATGATGGACGACTTCCTGCCTTAGCGGGCAGCGGTTTCAAGACGCGCGGGCTTGGCGTTAGCGCAGCGCCGCCGACAGCCCGGCAGAGGCGGCCGTATCGACATATTCGCGGACGATCGTGACCTTGCCGTCTTTCACGTCTGCGACGACGCAGACCGCAAGTTCCAGCGGCTTGCCATCCGGCAACGTGCCGCGGACGGCGTGTTCTTCGACGAAGCCGGCTTCGGTGGCGGAGCAGACGGCGTCCTCGTAGCGGAAGCCGGTGACCGCCTTGCCGACCATGCGGTTGAACTTGAGCAGGGAGCCGAGGCTCATTGGCGGGCCGTTATTCTGGCGCACCTTGAGATCGGGAGAGCACAGACCTCGAACCGCCGCCTCATCCTGACCGGCGAGGGCGGCAAAGAGTTGTCTTGCGATTTCGGCGTTGGTCATGACCCTGCCCTCCCGGTGCAAATGCAGACCGCAGAATAGACACTCGCAGCGCCGGCGTAAATCAGGGCGTCAGGTCGGAGGCCGGCGCGTTCGAACAGATCGTCGGCGGTCGAACCCGGCTTGAATTGGCAGACGCCGAACGAAGCGGCGACGCGGACGATATCCTGATTGCCGGGCGGATCGAAGGCCGGCGGCGGGGTATCGCTTTCTTCGACCGAAACAGCAGCCAGCATGGTCAAATCCCTTGCCCCGCTTCTGCGCCAGCTCCCGCCTCTCAGGGGCAGAACACGGCTTGGCTGTGCCATGTCTAAAAAGGACCTGGTTTGCTTTCTCTATCCCGATCTTGTTGACCGCTTGATCCAAAGCGCGCGTTCGCCAAGCCGCAGGCCCGCCAAGGCTGCCCCAGCGGCAGAAATTGACGCCGGGCGCGTAGGCGCGCTTCATGGGCGCCATGACCGACCTTCAAGCTCCCCTCTCCCTTTCGCGCGGACCCGCCCTGAAGAACCGCTTCATGCTGGCGCCGCTGACCAACCTCCAGAGCCATGCCGACGGCACGCTGAGCGATGACGAGTTCCGCTGGCTGACCTACCGGGCGCAGGGCGGCTTCGGGCTGACGATGACCTGCGCGGCGCATGTCCAGGCCGCCGGCCAGGGATTTCCTGGACAGCTCGGCATTTTTGCCGACAAGCACATCGCCGGCCTGACGCGGCTCGCCTCGGCGCTGAACGCCGAGGGGACACATTCGGTGGTGCAGCTGCATCATGCCGGCATGCGCAGCCCCAAGGAGCTGATCGGCGAGGCGCCGCATTGCCCGTCGGACAATGCCGAGTTCGGCGCGCGCGCGATGAGCCTGCATGAAGCGCAAGCCTCGCGCGATGCGTTCATCGCGGCAGCGAAGAGGGCGCAAGAGGCTGGCTTTCACGGCGTGGAGCTGCACGGCGCGCACGGCTACCTGATCTGCCAGTTCCTGTCCGGAGAGGTCAATCAGCGTAAGGACAGGTATGGCGGTAGTGCCGAGAACAGGCGGCGTTTCCTGCTTGAGATACTGGACGGCGTGCGGGATGCGTGCGGCAAGGATTTTTCGGTGGGCGTGCGCCTTTCGCCTGAACGGTTCGGCATGGACCTTGGCGAGATCCTCGGTCTTGCCGGAGACCTGATGCAGGGCGGCAAGGTCGATTATCTCGACATGTCGCTCTGGGATGTTTTCAAGACGCCGGAAGACGCCGCCTTCAAGGACAAGACGCTGCTGGAATGGTTCTGCGCGCTGCCGCGCGGCAAATGCCGGCTGGGCGCGGCGGGCAAGATCGTCAACGGCCGCGATTGCCTCGCGGCGATGGAAAAAGGCCTCGACTTCGTCGTCATCGGGCGCTCGGCCATCCTGCACCATGACTTTCCGAAAAAGGTGGCCGCCGATGCAGGGTTTGTCCCGATCGCCCTGCCCGTGCCGGAAGATCACCTGAGCGCCGAGGGCCTCGGCACGGCCTTCCTGAGTTACATGAAAACCTGGAAGGGCTTCGTGGCAGAGCCCGCCTGATACCATCCGCTGACAGACAAAAAGACCAAGGGAGAGACACCATGCAGATCAACAAGGACACAGCCGCGATCGTGACCGGCGGCGCCTCGGGCCTCGGACAGGCCACAGCGCGGGCACTGGCCAAGGCCGGCGCGAAGGTAGCGATCTTCGACATCAACGCCGAGGCCGGCGAAGCGACTGCCAGGGAAATCGGCGGCATCTTCTGCAACGTCAACATCATGAGCGAAGAGAGCTGCGTCGCGGGCTTCGAGAAGGCCCGCGCGGCCAACGGGCAGGAACGCATCACCGTGCACTGCGCGATGGCTGCGAAAGGCGGCAAGACGCTGAGCTGGGACAAGGAAAACGCGAAGTACAAGCGCCTGCCGACGGCGGATTATGCGTTTGGCGCCGAGGGCGTGCTGGTCGCCTCCTACCGAATTGCATCCCTTTCCGCTGAAGGCATGGCCTACCTGCCGGAACTGGAAGATGGCGAGCGCGGCTCGATCACTCTGACGGCGTCGGTTGCAGCGCAGGACGGGCAGGTGGGACAGGTTGTGTACGGATCATGCAAGGCGGGCGTCAACGGCCTCGTGCTGCCGATGGCGCGGGATCTGATGGACCTCGGCATCCGGGTGAACTCGATCATGCCGGGCATCTTTGCGACGCCGCTGATGCTGCGCGCCTCGGACAAGGTGCTGAACTCGCTGGCAGCTTCTGTGCCCTTCCCGAAACGCCTCGGCAAACCGGAGGAGTATGCCTCGCTCGCGCTGCAACTGGCGACGAACAGCTACTTCAACGGGCAGTGCATCCGGCTCGATGGCGGGATACGGATGGCGCCGCGTTAGAGCGAGACTGCGAGCCGCGGCGACACAGAGATTTCACACTCTGCGCCCTGCTGCGATGTTAAGAGCGTTGTTTCGAAATATCAGCCGAGGCTCTCCATGCTTTATTCTCGCCGCGCGCTCATCCGCTCTGCTGCAACCCTTGCTCTTGCGGCGCCGGCGCTGAAGTTTCTCTCGGGCTGCGCAACCGCCGGTCCCGGCGGGGTCGGCCCAAAAGCGTCTGCGCTTGAGCTGATACCTGACCCGAAGGGTCTTCTCGATCTGGCGCCCGGCCTTCGCTATTGGGTGGTCTCGCAAACCGGGGACGTCATGTCGGACGGGCTGGCCGAACCCGGCAAGCATGATGGCATGGCAACCTTCCCCGTCGCGGGCGAACCGGACCGCTGCCTGATCGTTCGCAATCACGAACTTGGCACCGACGACGGCGATGCCGGGATCGGCGCATTCGGCCGTGACGGCGCCGGCGCCAGCAGGATCGAGCCGTCGCTCATCTATGACCGCACACCCGGCGGGCGTCCGCATTCCGGCGGCACGACGACCCTCCTCGTCAACACCCGCACCCGGCGGGTCGAGCGCAGCCATCTGTCGCTTGCGGGGACTGCGGTGAATTGCGCCGGGGGCCCAACCCCCTGGGGATCCTGGCTGAGCTGCGAAGAGACGGAGCTGAAAGCGGGCGATGGCGGCGCGAAGGATCATGGTTTCGTGTTTGAAGTGCCAGCCGGCGCGACCGGGCTCGTGCAGCCGCTTGCGCTGGTCGACATGGGGCGCTTCCGGCATGAGGCGGCCGCGGTCGATCCGGCGACGGGTGTCGTGTACCTGACCGAAGATACCGGTGACAGCCTGCTCTACAGGTTCCTGCCGAGCGCGTCCGGCGAACTGCACAAGGGCGGGCGCCTGCAGGCCCTGGCCATTCTCGACCAGCCCGGCGCTGACACGCGCAACTGGTCTGCCGCCAGCGGCGGCGATCCGGCGCAGACCTTTCAGATGGGCCGGCGCTTTGGCGTCCGCTGGATCGATCTTGACGCGGTGCAGGCTCCGGACGGCGACCTGCGGATGCGCGGACGGGCCCAAGGCGCTGCGATCTTTGCGCGCGGAGAGGGCATGGCGCTCGCCATCGAAGACGGCAAAGCGGTGATCTATTTCGCCTGCACCTCGGGCGGCGCGGCCAAGAAGGGTCAGATCTGGCGCTATACACCGAGCCCGGAGGAAGGGTCCGCGTCCGAAACCGCCTCGCCGGGCATGGCCGAGCTGTTCGTCGAAAGCGCGGGCGACCAGCACTTTGATCATGCGGATAACATCGTCGCCTCCCCGATCGGTGATCTCATTGTCTGCGAAGACGGCTCCGGCGACGAATTCGTGCGTGCGGTCACACCCGCAGGCCTGGTCTACAAGATTGCCCGTAATGCGCATTCCAGGCAGTCGGAGTTCGCCGGGGCCTGCTTCTCGCCGGATGGCAGCACGATGTTCGTCAACATTCAGACGCCCGGCGTCACATTGGCCATCACCGGCGATTGGAAAGCGCTTCGCCGGCAAGCCGAACAGGCGGTGTGATCGCTGCGGCAGGATCTGTCTTGCCCACCTGAACTCAATTTGTGCCGCTGACCCCCGCCTTCGCGGGAATGAGCGGAGTTAGCTTGACTCGCGATAGTGTCTCCATCACTCCCCGGCGCCATGATCATTGCGATTGATGGCACGACGGCGTCCGGCAAGGGGACGATTGCCACGCGGCTGGCGGGGTATTTCGGCTTGCCGCACATGGATACCGGGCGGCTTTACCGGGCGGTGGCGATTTCGGCGCTTAAGCACGGTGTGCCGCTGGATGCGGCGGGGCCCTTGTCGGATCTCGCGCGGACGCTGGACCTGAATGACTTCATTGAGCACGAATTGCGCTCGGCCGAGGCCGGCCGGGCAGCGAGCGTGGTGGCAGCGATCCCTTCGGTGCGCCAGGCCCTGTTCGAGCTGCAGCGGGCCTTCGCCACACGGTCCGGCGGCGCGCTGCTGGACGGGCGCGATATTGGCACGGTGATCGCCCCGGACGCCGACGTGAAGCTGTGGGTGGACGCCGACGTACGCGAACGCGGCGCGCGGCGCTGGAAGGAACTCGTCTCGCAGGGGGCAACCTTCACGCTCGACGAGGTGATCCAGCAGCTCAAAACCCGCGATGCGCGCGACCAGGGGCGCAGCGACGCCCCGGCGCAGATGGCCGCCGATGCCATCTTGATCGACACCACTGATCTCACTATAGACGCGGCTGTGGAAAAGGCGGTGGTGGCTGTAGAGGCTGCCCTCGTCCGTGGAAAGACTGCCTGAGGGCCCCAACGGCTCAATCCAAACAGGCGGCGCCGCAACAGAACAAGACCACCCCCCAAACTACGCATGGGGCCGGATGTCCGCAGGCTGCAATGGTGCAGGCCCTGCCTTTGAACCATTCATGCCCTTCCCCGGAGACCCAATGAACACCTCAATGAACCCTACCCCCGCCGACTTCGCCTCGATGTTCGAAAGCTCGGCCGCCGCCGGCGCGATGAAGGAAGGCCAGGTCATCGCGGCCACCGTCCTTCGCATCGACAATGACTCGATCGTCGTCGACATCGGCCTGAAGACCGAAGGCCGTATCCCGATCAAGGAATTCTCCCTTGAGGACAAACAGCCGGCCCCCGGCGATATCGTGGACGTGTATCTCGACCGGATCGAGAACGCGCTCGGAGAGGCTGTCCTCAGCCGCGAGAAAGCCCGCCGCGAAGAGCGCTGGGTCAAGCTGGAGCGCAGCTTTGCCAAAGGCGAGCCCGTCAAGGGCGCCATCTCCGGCCGCGTCAAGGGCGGCTTCACGGTCGACCTCGGCGGCGTCAACGCGTTCCTTCCGGGTTCGCAGGTGGACATTCGTCCGGTGCGCGATGTCGGCCCGCTGATGGGCGAGGTTCAGCCGTTCGCGGTTCTGAAACTCGACCGCGTCCGCGGCAACATCGTTGTCTCGCGCCGTGCGATCCTCGAAGAGAGCCGCGCCGAACAGCGCGCCGAAATCGTCTCCGACATGAAGGAAGGCGATGTCCGCAAAGGCGTCGTCAAGAACATCACCGATTACGGTGCGTTCGTTGACCTCGGCGGCATCGACGGCCTGCTGCACGTCACCGACATGTCGTATAAGCGCATCAACCACCCTTCGCAGGTGGTGGAAGTCGGCCAGGAAGTCGAAGTCCAGATCATCAAGATCAACCCCGAGACCCAGCGTATCTCGCTCGGCATGAAACAGCTCGGCTCCGATCCCTGGGACAATATCTCGGCACGTTACCCGTCGGGCGCACGCCTCAAGGGCATCGTCACGAACATCACCGATTACGGTGCGTTCGTGGAACTCGAAGATGGTGTCGAAGGCCTGATCCACGTCTCGGAAATGAGCTGGACCAAGAAGAACGTGCACCCGGGCAAACTGCTCTCGACCACGCAGGAAGTCGAAGTGGAAGTGCTGGATGTGGACAGCGACAAGCGCCGCATCTCGCTCGGCCTCAAGCAGACGATGGACAATCCTTGGAACGCCTTCATCAAGGAACATCCCGTCGGCTCCGAAATCGAAGGCGAAGTGCGTGGGATCACCGAGTTCGGCCTGTTCGTGGGCCTTGGCCCCGACCTCGACGGCATGGTGCATATCAACGACATCTCGTGGGACAAGCCGGGTGACCAGGCCATCGAAGCCTTCACCAAGGGCGACCGCGTCAAGGCGAAAGTCCTCGACGTCGATGTCGACAAGGAGCGCATCTCGCTTGGCATCAAGCAACTTTCGGGCGACCCGATCGAAGCGGCCGGCGAATCGGGCATCAAGCGCGGCTCGACCGTGACCTGCACCGTGACAGAAGTCTCGACGGGCGGCCTGGAAGTCGAATTCGGCACGCCGCCGGTGAAGACCTTCATCCGCCGCTCTGACCTCTCGCGCGACCGGGCCGACCAACGTCCCGAGCGCTTTGCGGTCGGCGACAAGGTAGATGCCAAAGTCGTGACCGTGGACAAGGCCTCGCGCCGCGTCTCGCTCTCGATCAAGGCGCTCGAGATCGCCGAAGAAGCAGAAGCCGTGGCCCAGTATGGTTCGGCAGATGCCGGCGCCTCGCTCGGCGACATCCTCGGCGCGGCGCTGGCCTCGTCGGGCTCCAAGGGCAAAGCCAAGGCCGCTCCCGCAGCCAAGGGCGACACCAAGTCGCTCGATGCACGTGGCCGTCTCACGGGTCCGCAGGGCGGCGCAGATGATCTGAAGAAGATCAAGGGCGTCGGTCCGGCCTTCGAGAAGAAGCTCAACGAAGCTGGTGTTTTCCACTTCTGGCAGATCGCTGCGCTTTCCGAAGACCAGGTCTCGAACCTCGAGGAAGAGCTGGCCTTCCAGGGCCGGATGGAACGCGATGACTGGAAGGGCCAATCCGAAGCCCTGATGTCCGAAGGCTGAGGTTGGCCGGCGCCCGCAAGGGCCCCGTCTAAAATTCAGGCAATGTTTGCGGCGGGGGCCTAGCGCTTCCGCCGCAAATGCATTTAATATCAACAGGATGCTGAAGTCCCAACTGATCGATAAGCTCGCGGCAGAACACTCTCACCTGCGTCATGAAGACGTAGAGAAGGTGGTAAACGTGGTGCTCGAAGAAATCGGCGAAGCGTTGAAGCGCGGAGACCGGGTGGAGCTGCGCGGCTTCGGTGCCTTCTCGGTGCGCAAACGTGAAGCGCGCAAGGGTCGCAATCCGCGCACCGGAGAACCGGTGAAAGTGCCCGCAAAAGCCGTTCCCTTCTTCAAGGCCGGCAAGGAATTGCGCGCCCGCGTCAATGGCGGCGACGACCCGGAAGCGCGTTGAGCGCTCGCAGCCTTTCGCAGTCTTCATGGCATGCGCGCTTGACCCTTTGCTCAAACCCCGCAATCTGATAGCGCGTTGCGGGGGGCTAACCGTGCGGGGAGAAGGGGAATTATGTTAAAGGAATTCAAAGAGTTCGCGATGAAGGGCAACCTCATCGACATGGCCGTGGGCTTCGTCATGGGCGGCGCGTTTGCCACCGTCGTGACGGCGTTCATCCAGGGCCTGTTCCTGCCGGTCCTGGCACCGGTCATGGGCGGCATCGATTTCGCGAACCTTAAGGTAACAATGCAGGAAGCGGTTTTGAACGCGGATGGAACGGTCGCCAAGGAAGCCGCCGTGGCGGATCTTGGCGGGTTCATTACGGCGCTGATTTCATTCCTGATCGTCGCGTTCGTGATGTTCATGCTGATCAAAGGCATGAACAAGATGAAGAAGGCCGAGGCCGCTGCGCCGCCGCCGCCGCCTCCCCGCCAGGAAGTGCTGCTGGAAGAAATTCGCAACCTGCTCGCCAAGCAGAGCTAGGGGCGCAACCCGCGTTCACGGAGCATTAGGTTTTCAAGCCCATACTCCGGAACAGTAGAGTACCGAGTAGAGTAGTGAGGGGCGGCCAGATGGCCGCCCTTCTTTTTTTAGCTGGCGCCGTATCGGCGCTACGCGCCTCACGTGAACCGGGTTCAGGGCTTCTTTGATTCAGCGGGCTCCGCGCGAAGCAGAGCGCCGCGCATGAACCGGGCTCAGGGCTGTTTTGCGTCGGCCAGATCCGTGCGAACGCCTAACGCCTCGGCGAGGACCGCGTGGGAGCCTTCCGTGAAATGAAACGCCTGCCAGCCGCGTCCGCGCGCGGCGAGGATGTTTTCGTGCATATCATCGACGAGCAGGATCGTGGCGGGGTCGGCCTGCAGTTCGTCTTCGATGTGCGCAAAATAGGCCGCATCAGGCTTGGCAAGTTTCATCCGGCCGGCTGCGAAGATGCGCTCGACATGCGCTGTGAAGCCCATTTCGGTCTCGATGAAGTTCGTCCGCTGGGCTTCGTTGTTGGTGGCCATTACGTTCAGGACGCCGCGCGACTTCAGGGCGCCGGCGATGGCCAGCGTACCGGGATCGGGCAGCGCATCGGTGCGGAACCAGTAATCGAGAATCTCGTGCGTGCGGCCCTGGGCGCCGTTGAGCTCCGTCCATTCGGTGACGATGTCGATCAGGCAGGCCTCGCCGACCATCGCCTTCTGGAACCGGCCGCCAAAGAGATGCGCGCTGAACGAGCGCACGCAGAGGCCGAGGTCACGCTCGAAATGCCGCGACCAGGCAAACACGCCGTTTTCGATGTTGCGGTTGAGGACACCGTCAAAGTCCCAGGCGACGACTTGAATGGCGGAAGGATCGAGACGGCTCAATAGGTGTATTCCTCGATGCCGGTCAGCTTGATCGTGTAGGCGGCGTCGGCCAGTTCGCTTTCCTGGGTCTGCGTATAGATCGTGCCTTCGATCCAGACCGCCTGGGCGAGGTCTTTCATCTTGATGGCCTTGTCCGCGATCACGAAGATCGTCTGGTTCGGTGGCGGCGGCGGCGAGTGGATACAGGCGCCGAAATACGGGACCAGCAGGAATTCCTTGATCTGGGCGTCGGCGCCGTACTCGAACGGAACGGTGTAGCCGGGGATGCGGATCTTCTTGCCGTTGAGTTCCTTCACGGTGTTGAACGTGCCGACCTGAACTGCGGTATCTGCGGCGGAGCCTTCGGCGACGCCGGCGCCGGAATAAAGCATCGCCATCTGGGCCTGGTACATCTGGGCGAGGCGCTCCTCCTCCCCTTCCGGCATCAACTCTTCCCAGCCGATCCGTTTGACGCCTTTGGCGGCGAGCTCAGCGTCCTGCTTCTTGGTGGCTGCGGCGCGTTCGGCGGCTTTCTTCTCGCGGGCGGCGGCGCGGTCAGCGGCGGTTTCGCCGATCTTGTCGCCGACTTGCGGTCCGGAGACGGGTTGAACCTGGGCCGCGGCCGGGGCCGCGACGGGCGCCGCTGCTTTTGCAGCTGGCTTGGCGGGGGCTGCTTCAGCGGTGTCGGTGGAAGACGCTGCGCCGCAGGCGGCGAGGCCCAGGGCAAAGAGGACGGACACGGTGCGGGCTTTGAGCGTTTTCATCATGCGTTCCTAATTAAGCGGCGGACGCGCCGGGCGCCAGAGATGTTTGCCATGACTTACAGCCGCACACTGAGGCCATCCGCGAGGGAGCGGCGCATGGCGGTCAGCGCGGGGATAGCGCCGATCAGCAGCGAAGCCGCCGAAACCGCGCCGAGCACGCTGAGATCCACGAAACCGGGTGCGCCCATCTGGAAGGCGACGCCGTACTGCGCCTGAAGCATCGGCGCGAGCAGCGCGATGAGGCCATGCACCAGCGCAATGCCGAGCAAAGCACCGAGGACGCCGACAAGGCCAGCTTCGAATACCAGCAGCAGGAAGATGTGATGCGGCCGCGCGCCGGTGGCCCTGAGGATCGACATCTCACGCCGGCGCTCGTTGAGGCTGGTGAGGATGGAGGTCAGGATCGAGACGAGGCCGACCGCGATGACGAAAGCGGAGACGGCGAGCAGTGCGCGCTCGGCGACGGAGGTGACGTTCCAGAGTTCGGCGAGGGCTTCGCCGGGGATGATCGCCATCAGCGGCTCGCCCCGGTTGGTGTTGATGGCGCGCCGGGTGGTGAGGACCGTGCCCTTGCGCTCAAGCCCGGCGAAGATGGCGGTGACGCTCTTCGGCGTCAGGTCGAAGGACCGGATCATGTCTTCGGGGATGGTGTCGGCGAGCGGGTTCTTGGCGCCGGTCTCCCAGCCGACATGGATGGCGGTGATCGCTTGGAGCGAGACGTGCACCGTGCGGTCCACAGGCGTGCCGGTCGGCTTCAGGATGCCGGTGATACGGAAGGGGCGGTTTTCATGGCCGGACCCGAGATCGGCCGCGCCAAGGCCGTGCGACAGGGTCAGCGGGGTTTCGAGCGAATAACCAAGCTCGCGCGCGACTTCCGAGCCGATGACAGCATCGAAGAGATCGCCGAAGGGTTTGCCTTCGGCGAAGGTGAGCGCCTGTCCGCCGCCGAACTTGTAGTGTTTGAAATAATCGAGGTTCGTGCCCATCACTCGGTAGCCGCGGTGGCTATCGCCGAGGGCAATCGGCACGGTCCAGGCGATGTCGCCCCGCGCGGCGATCTTCTGGTAAGTCGGCCAGGACACTTCGGCCGTGGCGCCGCCCATGCGGAAAACCGAGTAAAGGAGCAGGTTCACCGAACCGGTCGGTGCACCGATGATCAGGTCTGTGCCCGAGATCGTGTTGCCGAAGCCTTCGCGCGCGCCGCTGCGGGCTTTCTCGACGCCGAGGAAGAGCGCGACCGACAAGGCGACCGCGACTACGGTGAGGATGACCGAGCCTTTGCGGTTGAGAAGGCTCGCCCAGGCGAGGGAGAGAAGCGGGCTCATGCGGCGGCCCCTGCCCGGGCCTTGACCTGGTTGATGGCGGCGAGATCGACGGCGCGGGTGAAGAACGGCGCGAGGCCCGCGTCATGGCTGACGAAGAGGAGGCTGGCGCCGGTGCGGGTCACTTCCTCCGAAAGGAGCGTGATGAACCGGTCGCGCGCATCGGCGTCGAGGGCGGAGGTCGGCTCATCCGCAATGATGAGCTTTGGCGCGCCGATGAGGGCGCGGGCGGCGGCGACGCGTTGCTGCTGGCCGACCGAGAGATCCGAGACGCGGCGCTGCAGCAGCTGTTCATCCTCGAGGCCAAGGCGGGCCAACAGGCGGCGCGCTTCGCTAGCCGCGTCCTTGCCGGCAGCCTTGCGGCGCGCGGGCGAGAAGCGCAGCGGCAGGAGGACATTGCCCGTGACCGAGAGGTAAGGCACCAGGTTGAACATCTGGAAGATAACGCCGACATGATCCGCGCGCAGACGATCACGGCGCGAGGGCGAGAGCGCGCTCATGTCCTCGCCGAGGACGCGGATGCGGCCCGCCTGCGGGGCGAGCACGCCGGCGATCAGGCCGAGCAGCGTCGATTTACCGGAGCCGGACGGCCCGCGCAGGAAGACGCGTTCGCCTGCCTCGACGCCGAAGGCGGGTATGTCCAGCACCTGGGGGCCATGCTTCCAGGAAAAGGTGAGGCCTTCGATTTCGATGACGGGACCGCTCATGCGCCGCTTACTTCAATGCAAGCTCAGGCGCAGACGGCGTCAGGTCTCCGGCCTTCTGTTCGGCGTCGGTGATGTAGATCGCGCTGACTTTCTCGAACACCGGAAAGGCGGTGAAACCTGCAAAGCGCACGGTGCGCACCTCGTCGGGCTTTGCGCAGGTCCAGACGAAGTGAACCACGGCGTCGGTATGCTCGCCGGAATCGTCCGTCATCGGGTGAGGCGCCCCGGCCTGGCAATCTCCGCCGTCCACCTCAACAAGGCCGGACAATTCGGCGGTGACGACATCCGTGTACGCCGCATCGGTTTCGGGCAGGCCGAAATTGGCCATCGGCGAGATCAGCTCGCCCATGAACTTGTTGCCCTCGCGCGTGATCGCAAGATCTGCAAGACCGTGGACGTGCGCTTCGCCGCCAGCGTGTTCGCCGCCGTGGTCATGGTCCTCGGCGGGAACTTCAGCGGCGGCGTCTCCGGCGTTCGCGGCCTGCGCCGCCGGTTCAGCGGGGGCGGGCAACGGTTCCGGTTTGGGGCCACCACAGGCCGCGATCAGGGAAGCGGCGGAGACGGCGAGGAACAGGCGGACAGCGGGAACGGTCATGGGCAGCTCCGGGAGGTCAGGGCAATCGCTCGGCATAAGCGGTAAGATTCCGCTCGCCAAGCCCATATTGAAACATTATAACACTTCTCGCAAGCGCCTTCCGGACGACCGGCAGGGGCGCCCGCCTTGCCAGCAGGACCATTCCGCCGATGCCCTTTTCCTTACAGGCCTCCGTTTCGTTTGGCCTGCTTGCGGCGCTGGTGACCTCACTCGGCCTTCTCGCAGTGGCGCTGCGCAGCGAATGGTCGGCGCGCCAGTCGGGCCTGTTTGCCCTGTCGGCCGGCGGCATGCTGATTACGATGAGCTTATTGCATATTCTTCCAGAAGCCCTCGCTTCCGGAACGCCAGCGCCGAGCTTCGTGCTCGGGGGTTTCTTCGCCGGCCTGCTGCTGAGCTTCGCGATGCGCACCTTCTTTCCTGAACGCGAAGGCCAGGCGCGGGCCGAGGCGTTCACGCCGCTGCTGGCCGTGGGCGTGCATTCCTTCTTTGACGGGGTGATTTATTCGGTCTCGTTCGCGGCGAGCTTCCAGTCCGGCGTCTATGCGTCGCTGGGGCTTATCCTGCACGAGTTTGCCGAAGGCATCATCGCTTTCGCGATCCTGTCCCGGCACGGGTTCAAGGTGCGCGAAGCGCTGGTCTGGGCGTTCATCGCGGCCGCCGCAACCACGCCGCTGGGCGCGCTGGTTTCAGGATTGTTCGTGTCCGGACTGGGCACCGATACGCTGGTGGCGCTGTATGCCGTGTCGGCAGGCCTGCTGGTCTATGTCGCGACCGGACCGATGCTGGCGCCGCTGAAAGAGGTTTCACCGATGCGGGCGATGGGATCGCTGGGCGCGGGCGTTCTGTTCGCGCTGGCGATCCTCGCTTTGCCGATCCACGAGCACGGCGTGCTCAATGCGCACGACCACGGCGCCGAGGCCGCGCAGCATTGAGCTCAAACCCGCTCAGCGTTTTGCGGCAGCGGCCTCTTCGGCTTCACGGGAAGTGAACCGGCGCGTGAACTGGGTGACACGGGGCGCGATTTCGGTTTCGAACCGCGAGCCGTTGAACACCCCGTAATGGCCAACGCCGGGCTGGATATAGTCCGTGCGCATATCTTGTGGAATGTTCGCGCACAGGTCGTGCGCCGCCTGGGTCTGGCCGATGCCGGAGATATCGTCCTTCTCGCCTTCAACGGTCATCAGGGCAACCGTGCGGATGGCGGACGGTTTGACGAGCCGTTTGCCACGATAGTGATAGATGCCGCGCGGCAGATGGTGTTCCTGGAACACGCGCTGGATGGTCTGCAGGTAGAACTCTTCCGTCAGGTCGAGCACGGAGAGGTATTCGTCGTAGAATTCGCGGTGCTTGCCGGCATTGTCGCCGTCGCCGCCGACGAGGTGGTTGAAGAACTTCCACTGCGCGTCGACGTGGCGGCCCCAGTTCATGTTCATGAACGAGGAGAGCTGGACGAAGCCCGGATAGACGCGCCGCAGCATGCCGGGATAGGGGCCCGGTACGGTGTGGATCATGTTCTCCTCGAACCAGGAGAACGGCCGTTCCTCAGCGAGCTTGTTCGGCACCGTCGGCGACAGGCGCGCATCGATCGGCGAGCCCATGAAGGTCATCGACGCGGGCAGCGCAGCGTCGTCTTCCTCGGCCATCATCGAGATGGCGGCCAGCACGGGCGGGCCCGGCTGGCAAACGGCGAGCACGTGCGCGCCGCCGCCGAGATAGGTCAGCATCTTGCGGATATGGTCGATGTAATCATCGAGATCGAACCGGCCGAGCCAGACCGGCGCCATGCGCGCATCCGACCAGTCGGTGATGTAGACGTCATGCGTTTCGAGGAAGCCTTCGACCGTGCCGCGCAGCAGCGTGGCGTAATGCCCCGAAAGCGGCGCGACGATCAGCATGCGGGGGAGCGGCGCTGCGCCGGGGCGGCGGCAGGAGGCGAGGATGTCTGCATCCTTCTTGAAATGGACGATACCGCACCAGGGCGAGCGCCAGGCGACCGTCGGCGTGACGGGAACGGTGACGCTGTTGATGCGCACCGAACCGATGCGCCATTCCGGCTTGCCATAATAGCGCGTCGCGCTTTCGAACACGTCGGCCATCGCGGCCAGCGACTTGCCATAACTGGTCTTGCCCACCGGATTGAGCGGAGACGCCAGCGCGGCGCGCCCGGCTTTCGCGGCGAGCCGCATCGGCGCCATCGCCACCCGGTTCATTTCGACAAGGGAATAGAGCATCGCCTTACAAGCCCTTCATGCTGCACTGCAACGTAAACACGGCGAGTGCGTTCCGGCAATGCCACTCGCCAGCCGGGCGCTTTGTTTGAGGGTTAATCCAATGTGTTGATGAAGCCATAAATTTTGGCTTTGGAACTCATCGCCCAGACAGGCCTTGCTGCTAAAACCTTTAGATCTTGCACCCATGAGGAGGAAATCGAGATGTTCCTGGACTGTCGACCGAACCCTCATGATGGCGGCCGGATGACGAGGGCGCTGGTCTACGAAAAGACACCGGGCACCCATTTCGCGATCGATGCCGAGGCGCTCCACCGCGAGCCGGAACTGCTCAAACCCTTCGGGCGCTGGCTGCACGTCCGGATGCGGGTGCTGGATACCGCCGCCTACATGATCTGCCTTTTGGGCGTGCTGGCGGTTCAGGCCGTGCACTGGTGGACGGCGGCGGCCGGTCTCGTCATCTGCGTGTTGATGCTGGCGGCGAACCGCAAGACGGCAGGCCTGCTCGCCCGGTCCGCGGCCAACGGTTCGACCGAAGCCTTCCGGCGCCTGCATGAGATGGGTTGTCTCTGGCTGGTGAAGTCCTAGAGGCCGATCAGGCCAAGCACGCCCGCAGCGAGGGCGGCGACCGTGAACATCAGGAACAGGCTGACCGAGGCGCCGCGCTGCTCCTTGCGCTTGGTGCGCACGCCCGGGGCGTTCTTGCCCTCTTTGGGGGCCAGCATCATGCGCGTGGCATAGAAGCCGAAGGCCGAGACAAGCGCCACAATACCCGCGATCAGGCTGCTGCCGCCGATCAACAGGCCGCCGGCCACGACCATCATGAACCCGGCTTGCGGGCTGGTGCGGTGGATGAGTTCGCGCACGTGATTGTCGGCCCGCGCGCCGGTCAGTTTGTCGAAACTGCAGTTCGGCGACACGATGGCTGCGACCCAGGATGCGCCGAGGACGAGCGCGGTGGCCATCAAGCCGAGATTGTTGAGCAAGGCGGCGAGGCTTTCGGACATGCCTGACTATTGGCGGATTCGCGTCTCTTCGGGAAGGGCTTCAAGGCGGGCCGGCAAAAGCCTCCAGATTCTTGTAGTCGCCGACCGCGCGAGAGCATTGGCGGCGCCGATTGGCCTGTGCAAATTGAGCGCGAGGAGGGTCCGGCGACAGTATGGCCTACAGGTTCAAGTCAGGCGACGGGTCGACGAGCGAGGCCTTGCGCCGGATTGCAGCGGAGGAGTTTGCCGCCATTGGCTCAGCACTGGCGGACAAATCTGTGCCACTTCACCGCAAGGTGCACGAAGGCCGCAAGGCGACCAAACGGTTGCGTGCCCTGCTACGCCTCGTCGCGCCGGTTCTTCCGGACGCCCGCGACGAGATCGCCGCCCTGCGGGACGCGGCGGCGCAACTGTCGGCGCTCAGAGACAAGAGCGCCCTGGCCGAAACGCTGGCGCGGCTGGACCTACCAGAGGACGTCTCCGCTAACCTTGGCGCTGCCCTCAACAAGCGCCGCTCCGCTGGCGCAGCCGCACAGAAGCGCTTGCTTGCAAGTTTCGGCGGAGAGATGGGCGCAGCAGCCGGGCGCGCGCAATCTTGGACGCTGACCCAGACCGGCTGGCACGCCCTCGCTCCGGGCCTGCAGCGCAGCCATCGCCGGTTCCGCAAGTCCTTTGAGTCGGCACGGCGCGGCCAGGATGAAGACCTCGTTCACGAGTTTCGCAAACGGGCGAAGGATCACTGGTATCAGACGCTGCTGCTGCGCGGCGCCTTTCCCGAGGTGATGTACGGCTACGCCGCTGCTGCCGAGCGGCTCTGCGATGATCTGGGCGACTGGCGCGATCTCGGCCTGCTGAAAGCGGCCCTGATGGACGTGCCGGCGCATCGGCTTGCCAAATCCGATGCCGTGGCCGCGCTGGCACTGATCTCCAATGCCCGCCGCCGCGCCCTGCGCCGCGCCTTCCTTACCGCGCGCCGCCTCACCGGCGAGACGCCGGGTGCCTATACGGCGCGGCTGGCGGCCTGGTCGAAATCGCGGAGCTGACCGCCGCTGCTGCGGTACTGGCGATACGATCATCACGGCCTCCGCTGGGGAAGTTGTTGGTTTCAGAACACGCTGGGAGCGAAAGCCCGGCGCCACTCAAAAACTACACAAAAATGTCGCAAGACTGAAACACGGCGTTGATAGCCCGCCCTCATCTTTAACGTTGGGGGTTGCCATGCACATGCCATCTGTATTCGGTCGCAAGTTTTCAGCCAGACTTCTGGCATCGTCCATGTTCGCAACCGTCGCGATTGTGCCGGCCGCTGCGGCAGGAACGGTTTCCGGCGAAGTTGTAGACGCCTCGGGGACGCGGACCTTGCGCGGTGCCACGGTTTCGATCGAGGAACTCGGACTGACGGCTCAGGTTGAAGCAGATGGTTCATTCCGCTTTGCCAGCCTGCCTGCGGGAACTTACACCCTGCGCGCTCAGTATCCCGGTGCCGCAGAGCAATCGCGCACCATCGTTGTCAACGAAACCGGAGACATCACGGAGTCCTTCTCTCTAGCATCGCGCTCGTATGGCGACGGTGACGTAGAGCTGGACACTGTGCTGGTCATCGGCCAGCAGGCGAACCTTCTGAGCTCGATTGCCCGCCAGCGCGCCTCCGACACCGTCGAGACCGTTCTGACCCGCGACGCGATCGGCCAGTTCCCTGACCAGAACGTTGCTGAAGCCCTGCGCCGCGCGCCTGGCATCAACGTTCTCAACGACCAGGGCGAAGGCCGCTTCGTCTCGGTTCGCGGCCTTGACCCGAACCTCAACTCCGCTTCGATCAACGGCAACCGCATCCTCGCGACCGGAGGCGACGAGCGCGCCGTCGCCCTAGATGTAATCCCTTCCGAGCTGATTGAATCCATCGAAATCAAGAAAACGCTTACCCCTGACATGGACGGCGACACGATCGGCGGCTCGATCGAGATCAACACGACCAGTGCGTTCGACCGCAAGAAGGACTTCTTCTCGGCCTCGCTCGAGGGATCCTACAACGATCTCAACGAAAAGACTTCGCCGAAGGGCAGCGTCGATTTCATCAAATTGTTCGGTGATCGTGTCGGCGTGGCTGGGGGTTTCAGCTACTACGACCGCGAGTTCTCGACGGACAACGTCGAGATGGATGGTTGGTCGGTTGCAGACGATGGCACGGTGTATGCGGAAGATGTCGAGTACCGCGACTATGATGTGCGCCGCGAGCGCTATGGCTTGACGCTCGGCGTTGACTTCCGCCTCAACGACACGACCGACCTCTATGTACGCGGTCTTCACTCGAGCTTTGACGATACCGAACTTCGCACACGCCTGATCTTTGCGCTTGATGAGCCAACCTCCGGCACCGGTACGGGGGCTACTTTCGACTCCGCCGACGGACGTATCCGGGTCGAGCGCGACCTCAAGGATCGCGGCGAGGCCCAGACCATCACGACCTATTCTGCAGGTGGCAAGACCCTCTCCGGCCCGTGGTCGTTTACCTATGATGCCGCCTATACGGAAGCCGACCAGACTGAAGACAATTCTTACGATCCGATCGTATTCCGGGCGGACTTCGAGGATCCGGGCCAGCTTGGCGTCACCTTCGACTACTCGGACATGGAACGCCCCGCTTTCGCGATCGATTTCGGACAGGCCGCTTTCCTCGCCCCCTCGAATTACGAGTTCGACGAGCTTGAGCGCACGACGCAAGAGCGCGCCAAAGACAAGGAAAGCTCTTTCAAGGGTGACATTGCCCGCGAGTTTGCGCTTTCCAGCGGCACTTTCGAACTGAAGACCGGCGCGAAACTGCGCCAGCGTGAAAAGTCGCTGGACTTCGTGTTCGACGTTTATGACGGATTTGACGGCGATTTCACCCTTGCCGATGTCGTCGGCCAGCCCACCTACGGTCTCGCCGATATCAGCCCGGTTCCTGGGCTTGAGCCTGTGCGTTCGTTCATCAATTCGAACATCGCGCTGTTCGAATTGAACCAGCTCGACACTGACTTTGCCTCCAATGCCGAGAGCTATGAAGCTGAAGAAGACATCTTCGCCGGTTACATCCAGGGCAAGTTCGAGATGGACCGGCTCCGCCTGATCGGCGGCGTCCGGATCGAGCAAACAGAAACGACGACCAGCGGCAACCGTACCGTCATCGTGGAAGAAGGCGCGCTCGTGAACGGCGTTCCAATCCCCGACGACACATTGTTCCTCACGCCGGTGACTTTCGAGAACGAATACACGGATGTCCTGCCAAGCCTCAACCTACGCTACGACGTCTCGGACAAGATCGTCGCCCGCGCAGGTGCCTTCCAGTCGCTGATTCGCCCGAACTTCGGTAGCTTCGCTCCCCGTTTCATCATCGAGGAGAACGAGGACAATGAACGCTCCGGCGAGTTTGGAAATCCGGATCTCGACCCCTACCGGGCGACCAATCTCGATGCGACGATCGAATACTACTTCTCACCAGAATCGGTGATCCAGGCCGGCGTGTTCTACAAGAAGATCGATGATTTCATCGTCAATGCCGAGTTCGAGAACGGCGTCTTCGCGGGTATTGCCTATGACGAGGCGGTCATCCCCATCAACGGAGACACGGCGGAAGTCCGCGGCTTCGAGTTCGCCTATGGTCAGGCCTTCACGATGCTTCCGGCACCGTTCGACGGCCTGCTCGCGAACGTGAACTACACCTACACCGACGCAGAGGGCGAAGTGCTCGGCCGGACAGTGCCGTTGCCGACTTCGTCCAAGCACACTTATAACCTCGTGCTCGGCTACGAAAACGGCCCTCTGAGCCTTCGCCTCTCGGGCGCAGGCCGTTCCTCCTACCTCGACGAACTCGGCGGCGATGCGGAAAGCGACCGTTACGTCAAATCGCACTTCCAGGTCGATGCCTCGGCGAAGTACCGCATCAACCAGAACTTCCAGATCTTTGGCGAACTTGTGAACCTGAACGACGCGACCTATACAGCTTTCCAGGAAGGTCCGGGCCGTGATCGTCTTCTTCAGTACGAAGAATACAGCTGGACCGCAAAGTTTGGTGTCAAAGCGAACTTCTGATGAGATGCGCCGGTCCTGGCGAGATGCCAGGACCGGCGGCTTCGTTCGGGAGAGATTCAAGACTGCAAAAGGAGACCGTCATGCAGAAAACCCCTATGGTCGGGGTCCTGGCGTTGGCGATTTCCGCGTGTAGCCATACGGGCGCTGCGAATGCAGACAGCCGGACGGCCCGGTTCGCTGTCGTGGGAGACACCGGCTACATTCCGTCTTACGAGCGTTATGCCGAAGAGGACGCCCCGCACCGCACGCTGGGTTCCTATCTTTCCGCCCAAGCCATCGACTGGCTGGAACGCAACCCGGACATGACCGGATTTATACCAACGCCTTGGGTCTTCGAATCTGCCCTCGGCGGCTTCATCGAAGCCAGCGGGATGTATCCGGTTGCCTTTGCTGCCGACGAGATTTGCCGGACGCTCGGTTGCAATTTCGCGGCGATGGTCGGCGACAATATCTATCCCGATGGGGCCACTCTCGGCGCTGACGGCATCACCGATGCGCGCCGCTTCTACGACATGCTGGATCGCCCTTATGGCAGGCTGGGCGCCGGTACGCCGGATTTCACCATCTACGCCGTGATGGGAAATCACGATTGGCGCATCTCCCGCGAAGCTACGACGGCGCAGATGAACTACCTTCAGGACCATCCCAATTTCACGATGCCTGATTTTTTCTACCGCGCCGAACCCGCCGGCCTGGAAGGCTTCGTCGAACTCTTCGTCGTCGACACCGAAATGTTGCTGGCCAGCACGCCGGTGCATGTCAACAATCTGGATGCGGAGGGCCGCGAAGTCCGGACCGGCGAAATGGAAACCTGGGACGACTTCGTGAAACCTGCCACTGAGGGCGAAAAACGAATGGTCGAATGGCTCAGCCAGTCGCTCGCGGAATCCAGCGCCCGCTGGAAAATCGTGATCGGCCACCATGCGCTCTGGTCCGGCGGGGGCAGCAAGTTCGAGAAGGCGCATTCCTTGCGCGCGCTTTACATGGGCGCTGTCTGTCAGCATGCCGACGTCTATGTCTCAGGCGATGACCACATGCTTGAGGTCTATGAGGATGATTGCCGCAGCGAAGGCGTCACCGGTCGCCCGCCCCTGCCGCTGCTGGTTTCCGGTGCGGGCTCCAAGTACCGGCCTCTTCATCCGAAGTTCATGGCGAACCAGCTCGCTGCCAACCCGGGACTTTCCAATCCGTTTTCGAAGGGCAATGTCTGGGGCCTGATGCATCTTGAACTGACCGAAGACGAGATGACCGTGCGCGTCTTTACAACGCCGGAAGACATGTCCGGCCGCCCCGTGCCGGAAGCCACCCTGGCCTATCAGCGCCGCTCAGCTGACGGACATTTGGCTGACATTGCCAGTCAGGCGTCTGGCAGGCCGGACCGGCAATGACCGTAGACGTCTCATTCAAGAAGGAAATTCCTCCATGTTGCGCCCCTCCCTCTTCGCCGCCGCCACATCTTTTGCGCTGATCACCGGCTGCGCGTCCGCTCCTCCGGTGATCGACGGGCAGGTCATCGTCACCGCCACAATGGAAACCGCCCCGGCCGGTGCTCGCGGCGACGCAGCGGATGATCCGGCCCTCTGGCTGCACCCGCAGGAGGCGGCGAAGTCTCTGATTCTCGGCACCAACAAACAGGAAGGCCTCGTCGTCTACAATCTCGACGGCAGCGAAGCGGCGCGTCTGCCGATCGGCCTGATCAACAATATCGATCTGCGTCAGTCTGCGGATCGCCCCTATGATGTCGCCGTAGCCAGCAATGACCAGTTGAATGCAATTTCCGTGTTCCTGGTCGACCGCGCCACGGGCACCGTTTCGCACCGGGGCGACGTGCCGACCGGGCGCCTGGAGCCCTATGGCATCTGCTCAGGACGCGAAGGCGGCCGGGACCTGGCAGGAGTGACTTACAAAGACGGAACGGTGGAAATCTGGGCCGTTTCCGAGAGCCCCGCAGAACTGACCGGCGAACTTCTGACGACGGTAAAGCTCGCAACCCAGTTGGAAGGCTGCGTGTTTGACGAGGCACAGGGCTTGCTCTTCGTCGGCGAGGAAGACCAGGGTCTCTGGAAGATGGCCTACCGCGATGCCGCGCCGGTGCCGGAGCAGATCGATGTCGTCGGCGGCGCGGCCGGGTTGGTGGCGGATGTCGAAGGCGTCTCGCTCTGGCGCGGCAAGGACGGCGCCGGCTGGATCGTCGTCTCGGCCCAGTCCGCAAACCGGTTCGTGGTCTACGATCGCAAGGACCCGCACCCCCCGATGGGCAGTTTTTCCATCGGCGAGAATGCCGCCCTCGGCATCGACGCGGTGACGCACACGGACGGTCTGGACGTCTTCTCCGGCTTGCTGCCTGGTTATCCGCGCGGCATCCTCGCTGTTCAAGACGACGGCAACCCGAAGTCCGGCCAGGACCAGAACTTCAAGGTCGTCGGCTGGGGGGATATCGAACAGGCGCTCGGCCTGCCGGTTCTCGAAGCGGAATAGGCCGACCGTTCAGGCGGGGCTCGGGTGAGCCACCAGCTGATCCGCGCAAAGAGCGGGCGGGTGCTAGGCTCGGCTAGGCTAGGCTAGGGCGGTTTCGTAGACTTTGGCATAATCGTCCGCGCTCATCGGGCGCGGATTGCCGAAATGGGCGAGATCCTTCAGCGCATACTCGACAATGCCGGGACCGTCCGACGCGGCAAGCCCCATGGCGCCGAGGTTCTTCGGGATGCCGATGGCGTTGTTGAGGTCCTGGATCGCGTCCGCGAGATCGGCGCCGGGCTTCAGGCCCATAACCTGCCGCAGACGGACATATTTCGCGTCTGCCGCGCCGTGATGAAAGCGCAGGATGTGCGGCAGGAACACTGCATTCAGCGTGCCATGGTGCAGCTTTTTCTCGTAGAGCCGTCCAGCCGCGTGGCTGAGCGCATGGACGCCGCCGAGACCCTTCACAAAGGCGAGCGCGCCTTCATAACTCGCCATCATCATGTGCCAGCGCGCTTCCGCATCGGAGCCGTCTTTGACGGCGCGTACCAGCATGCCCTGCCCGAAGGCGCGCTGGGCGCCGTCATAGCCAATACCTTCCGCAGGCGGATTGACCGACGGCGTGAGCACGGCCTCGATGCAGTGTGTCAGTGCGTCCATGCCGGTGGCCGCCGTGAGGCCCGCCGGCAGACCAAGGGTGAGGTCCGGATCGCAAAGGGCGACAACCGGGATGAGGTTCGGCGAGGCGAAGGTTTCCTTGCGGCCATTCTCCATGATGATGACCATGCCGACGGAGACTTCCGAACCCGTGCCGGCCGTCGTCGGGATAGCGATCAGCGGCGGGATCTTGCCGATCTTCTTCGCGCCCCCGATGATCGCGGCGTAGGTTTCGAGCGGTTCGGAATGGCTCGCCATCAGGCCGATGGCTTTTGCATGGTCCATGGACGAGCCGCCGCCGACCGCGATGATGCCATCCGCGCCGGACTCCTTGTAGAGCGCCGTCGCCTGGCGTGTCTGGGTCTCGGTGGGGTTCGGGATCGTTTCCGCAAACACGCCCGCCGGCGCGACGCCGAGCGCATTTTCGACCTTGGCAAGGATGCCGGACGCCTTGATGCCGGCGTCCGTGACGATGAAGGGCCGGGAGATGCCTTTCCCCTTGGCCAGCGCGGCGAGCTGCTTCAGCGCGCCGGAATCAAAGACGCATTGGGTCAGGAAGTTCATAACGGGCATCAGGTACACTCCAGCCGGAAACAGGGATCTGTCCCATGTTCCCAACTGGAGGCGGGAAGTTCAAGCCTTTCCTCAGGGGCAGGTCAGCCTGCTCCGAGGCGCTCCCGTCCTAGGGGCGGCGACGACTTCCGCTGCGGGTCCCCGCCGCAGCGGTTAGAAAATGTAACGCTCCGGATTTCATCTCAATACGGACGATTACCTATTCGCGCGCTTGTGCCGCGCGGCGCGCAGACGCGCGGCAAGCTGGCCAATTTCACTTGCGATTACAGAGGTTTAACGAGGTTCATCACTCAACAGAATATTGGATCCTGAGCCATGAACAAGCTTCTTCTTGCCGCCTTGATGACAGGTACGGCCTTGGCCGGATTTGCAGAAGCGGCGATGGCCGAAGACAATCCCTGGATGGTGCGCGCCCGCGCGCTGGCCGTGCTGCCAGACGAATCTGCCGCGCTCTCGGTGGGCGGCGCGCGCCTCGCCGGCGACGCCGATATCGGCGACCAGTATGTACCGGAACTCGACTTCACTTACTTCTTCACCGACCATATCGCCGCCGAGCTGATCCTCGCCGTGACACCGCACGATGTCAGCGCCGTGAACGTGACTGTGCCGGGCGCCTTGACCAATGCCAACATCGATCTCGGTGACGTTTGGCTCCTGCCGCCGACCCTTACCCTGCAATACCACTTCCGGAGCACTGGCCGGTTCAAGCCCTATGTCGGGGCCGGCGTGAACGCGACCTTCTTCTTCAACGAGGACGAAGGCCCGGTTGCAGACGGGATCGACTATGATCCGAGCTTCGGCCCTGCCCTTCAGGCCGGTGTCGACTATGACCTTGATGGCCAGGAAGGCGGCTTCGCCCTCAACGCCGACATCAAGAAGATCTGGATCAACACGGATGTGAAGGTCGATTTCACGTCCGCCCTCGGCGCGGCCGTCAATGCCGATGTCGATATCGACCCGCTCGTCGTCGGCCTGGGCCTCGCCTACAAGTACTGAGGCGCAAGGCGCGCCGCGTTTCCTGTCAGAGGAGGCGCGGCCTGCCCGTTTCTGCGCCATGCCTCTTGCGCGCCGGGTTCAAGCCGCTACCCCTTGGGCATGACGATCCTGACCGTAAAAGACCTCGCCGTAACCTTTGACACCGCTGATGGCGCCGTAAACGCTGTCAGGGGAATTTCGTTTGATGTGGCCGCGGGCGAATGCCTCGGCATCGTGGGCGAAAGCGGCTCCGGCAAGAGCCAGTCCGCCCTCGCCGCCATGGGCCTTCTGGCCGAGAACGGCGCGGCGACGGGCCAGATCCTGTTTAACGGCACAGACATGCTGACGGCGCCGAAGCCGCAGCTGCGCAAGATCCGCGGCGCTGAAATGTCGATGATCTTCCAGGATCCGCTGACGAGCCTCACCCCGCACATGACGGTCGGCGCCCAGATGCGCGAAATCCTTGCGTTGCATAAGGGCCTGAAAGGCGAGGCGGCGAACAGGCGCTGCGTTGACTGGCTTGAACACGTCCGGATCCCCGAGGCCGCGCGCCGGCTCGACCAGTTCCCGCACGAGCTTTCCGGCGGCATGCGCCAGCGCGTGATGATCGCCGTCGCCATGCTGTGCGGGCCCAAGCTGCTGATTGCCGATGAGCCGACCACCGCGCTTGACGTAACGGTTCAGGCGCAGGTGCTGGAACTTATGGATGAACTCAAGCGCGAGACCGGCACCGGCATCGTCCTCATCACGCACAATATGGGCGTGGTGGCCCGCATGTGCGACCGCGTGATCGTGATGCGCCATGGCGAGATCGTCGAACAGGGCCGCACCGATGACATCTTTTACGCGCCGAAACACGATTACACGAAAATGCTGCTCGCCGCCGTGCCGCGCATCGACCTGCCAGACCCGCCGGGCCGCCCGCCCCTTTCGCCCGCCCCTGCCCAGGACATCGCTCCGGTACTGACCGTCGATGACATGAAGGTCCACTTCCCGATCCAGGTGAAGGGCGGCCTGTTTGGCAAAACCAAGCCCCTGAAGGCGGTGAACGGCGTGAGCTTCGACCTTCGCGCGGGCGAGACGCTCGGCGTGGTGGGCGAGTCCGGTTGCGGCAAGTCGACCCTCGCGCGCGGCGTGCTGCGTCTCATTCCGCCGACCAGCGGCACGGTCGCCTGGCTCGGCAAGGACATCTCCAAGGCCGGCGCGCGCGAAATGAACGCCCTTCGCGATGATCTGCAGATCGTCTTCCAGGACCCGCTCGCCAGCCTCGACCCCCGCATGACCATCGGCGCCTCGATTGCCGAGCCGCTCCAGGTGCACGAGCCGAAGCTGAACAAGGCCGGGCGCGAGGCGAAAGTGCGGGCGATCCTGCCGCGCGTCGGCCTCGATCCGAACCTGATCAACCGTTACCCGCATGAGCTCTCCGGCGGGCAGAACCAGCGCGTCGGCATTGCCCGCGCGATGATCCTGCAGCCGAAACTTGTGATCTGCGACGAGGCCGTCTCTGCGCTCGACGTGTCGGTCCAGGCGCAGGTCGTGGACCTGCTGATCGAACTCCAGAAGGAATTCGGCCTCGCGATGATCTTCATCAGCCATGACCTCGCGGTCGTCCGTCAGATCAGCCACCGGGTCATGGTGCTCTATCTTGGCCGGGTCGTGGAACTGGCGGGGCGCGATACGATCTATACCGGCGCCCGCCATCCCTACACCAGGGCCCTGATCGCCGCGGTGCCGAACGCCGACCCGCGCGGCGAACGGGCCCGAGAAAAGCTGAAGCTGACCGGCGACCTGCCGAGCCCCCTCGACAGCCGGGCGGCGCTGCGGTTCCTCAAGTCCAAGGTCATCGATGATCCGGAAGCGGAACAGTACCAGCCGAAGCTCGTCGCCATCGGCGCGGGGCATTGGGTGGCCGAGCACGACCCCGCACCGGGCACAGCGGGATTGCTTGTAAATGAGGCCTTCCCCGCATAGGGTGCGCCCGCTTTACCCCCGGACCCTCTGCCATGCCCGACACCCTGC
>Ga0247832_1001042_pt1 | contig 52369 bp, 37 predicted proteins | sample LaCruzMarch2015__10_FD_192407 | JGI IMG/M metagenome (GOLD analysis project Ga0247832, IMG submission 192407) | Freshwater microbial communities from meromictic Lake La Cruz, Castile-La Mancha, Spain - LaCruzMarch2015_4m | ecosystem: Environmental > Aquatic > Freshwater > Lake | place: Spain... | reverse complement strand
TCCAATTTCCACCTGAGCCACTTAAGTTTAAAGAAGCAATTACAACAGGAGTTCCATTTCCAGGGTTCCAGACGTATATTCTTCCTGGATTACCACCAACGGCAACAACAATATCTAAACTTCCATCTAAATTAATGTCTGCTAATGAAGTATAACCGTCGTTTTCGCTAGGAACACTAATTGGTGTCATTGAGTTTCCTGCAGTCCCTGTTATATTGGTTATTACTACATTGTAAACAGTTCTTCCAGCGGCTAATTCTAAACCAGGACTTGTTGTTAAATTAGCTGCAACAGGATTAGATAAATCGCCAAAAGCTTGAACGGTCATGATTCCCATTCCTTCGGTTGCTCCTCCTTCTGCCAATTTTACTCCTGTAAGTGAATTAAAAATCTGATTGTAAACATAAACCTCAGGAGTTCCATCGCTATTAAAATCTGCAATTCCTAAGGCTGAACCATATTTCCCTAATGTTGGGTAACCAAATTGTGAATCAGATTTCCATTTTAGTGTTCCATCGTGCTCATAACAATACAAAAATCTTCTATCAGCTACATCATTACTGCTGTGGTCCATTGCGGCAATAATTACTTCCCCAAAACCATCTCCGTCAATATCTGCAACAGCCACAGGATCTGGGCCAACCCATGCCATAAAAGGAGTAGTAATGGTTGTAATTGTTGCCCCTGTAGCCCCATTTATAATTAAAATGTCTTTAGCCCTTCGCGGGTCTGACTCTACTATTCCATTGGTACTCATAATGATTACATCAGGAACACCATCGTTATTCATATCAGCCACCAAAGGAGTTTGGTAAACGGGTACAAGCGCATTGCTCGACCATTGACTGGAATAGTTTAGCGCTCCACCACCAATAGCAAATTCGCATGATGGTTGACACAATAGCGTCTGGTCATCGCAAGGACAATCAGGGTCAAATACATCTACTAATTCATCACCATCGTCGTCTATTCCGTTATTGCAAATTTCTTGTGCATGCAGCTGTCCGGCAGTAATGAACAAGAAAAATAAAAAGCAAGCGGCAATTTTCGAAATATGGCTAAAATTGAAAGGCTGACTCGAGTAAGGGTTTCCTATCATAAGCACGAAATAAGTAATCTAAAATTCTATTTTATCTTTAACCTTTGTGAATGTGGTTAATAAAGCAAAGTTGAGATACTAAATTCAATATAATTAACAAAAAAAGTTAAATTGTTAATAAGCAGGTGTTGAAAACCAAGTGTTAACAGTAAGAACTAAATTATTAATGTTCGATACTACCGTGTAGTGGTTGATTTAATTAAGAAACTCGATAAAATAAATGGCAATTATTTAAAACATTACAGTAAGAATCAAAGACAAATAGTAAAACTGGTTTTATAAAAGCTAATGTTGGCTTAATGTACTTTCAAAATAGCTTAACATAACGTGAACAAATAAGTTAACGAATACTTATTGTTGATAACAAACGCGATAGCTTATTTTTGAAGGATAAATACGCATAAAAGTTTCTATATAAAAACTAATAAATAATGACCAAACAACATTTTATTCTTATTTCATTTTTTTCCTCATTTCTATTTTGGTCAAGTCTATGTAATGCTCAGGAATCAATAAATGCGCTTGGAGGTCGTGATATCGGAAGTGGAGGCTCAGTTTCTTTCAGTGTTGGACAGTTAGTATTTACTACAGATTCACAAAGCGCAGGTTCAATAGTTCAAGGCATTCAGCGTCCTGTTAAAATAAAGACAACTGAAATCATAAAATCAGAAAATAATATATCATTTAAGGCTTACCCAAATCCTACAACCGATGATTTGTACTTGGAATTTAGCGAAACTATTGACGAAAAATTAAGCTATCAGCTTTATGATATTCAAGGAAAAGTTTTACTACATAATCAGATTTTGTTGCCCATTACACAAATTAACATGAGTAGTTTTTCAGCAGGAACTTACCTTATTCAGATTTATAATTTACAAAATAAACCTTACCAGACCATTCAAATCATCAAAAAGCAAGTACAATGAAACACATTGTTACCATTATAGCAATTGTGCTAGTATCAGTTAATACATTCGCGCAAGCTCCCAATAGAATTTCTTACCAAGCAGAAGTGCGCAATACCAATAATAGTCTTGTTGTAAACCAACTTGTTGGAATCCGCATTAGCATTTTGCAAGGTTCAACAACAAGCCCTGCCGTTTATGTTGAAACCCATACTCCATCAACCAATGCCAACGGATTGATTAGCATTCAAATAGGAGGAGGAATAACTTCGGGGAATTTTGCTAATATAAATTGGGGCAATGGTCCATATTTTTTAAAGACAGAAACAGACCCTACAGGAGGAACAAACTATTCTATATCAGGTACAAATCAACTTTTGAGTGTACCGTATGCATTGTTTTCTAATTCTTCTAATAATGGAGTACCAGCTGGAGGTATCAATGGTCAAATCCTCACCAATTGCAATGGAGTGCCCACTTGGACAACTGGAGGAATATGTCCGGGAACTGTTTCTGCTCTAATTTGCTCTGCAGCTAATAATACTGGCAATCTTACGTTTGGTGTTTCCTCAACAAACGTAAGCAGTAGCGTTCCTTATTCTGGTGGCAATGGTGGACCTCACAATGGCCAAACAGTAGCATCTACAGGAGTAATCGGTCTTACAGCAACTTTAACTGCGGGCATTTTTGCCAACGGAGCTGGTAATTTAACTTATACAATCACAGGCACGCCTGCAAGCAGCGGCACAGTGAGTTTTGCATTGAATATAGGAGGAAAAACCTGCACCTTAACAAGAACTGTTAACTTACCTATTGGAACAATTTCCTCAATCAATTGCTTATCAGCAAGTAACTCTGGCACACTTACACAGGGTGTCGTTGCGTCAAGTGTTAGCAGCAGCATTCCTTATACTGGAGGTAACGGAGGTACACATAATGGACAAACCGTATCATCTACTGGAGTTACAGGCCTAACAGCAACATTATCTGCTGGCATTTTTGCCAACGGAGCTGGTAATTTAACTTATATTATCACAGGTGCGCCTGCAAGTAGCGGCACAGCGAGTTTTGCATTGAATATAGGAGGAAAAACCTGCACGTTAACACGAACAGTTAACTTGCCCATTGGTTCAATTACTACCTTAAACTGCGCATCGGCTTCTAACACAGGTTCACTTACTCAAGGTATTGCAGCATCAAGTGTTAGCAGCAGCATTCCTTATACAGGAGGTAACGGAGGTACACATAATGGACAAACCGTATTATCTACTGGAGTTACAGGTCTAACAGCAACATTAACTTCAGGCATTTTTGCCAACGGAGCTAGTAATTTATTTTATGTTATCACTGGCACACCTGCAGGTAGCGGCACCGCAAGTTTTGCTCTGAACATTGGAGGTAAAACTTGTACATTAACAAGAATAGTTAATTTACCTATTGGCACTATTGCCGCTTTAAACTGTACATCAGCATCTAATACGGGTACACTTACTCAAAGTGCTGTCGCCTCTGGAGTTAGTAGCAGTGTTCCGTACACAGGAGGAAATGGTGGGACACATAATGGCCAAACGGTCGCTTCTACAGGAGTTGCCGGCCTAACCGCAACTGTGACTTCAGGTGTTTTTGCAAATGGGTCAGGTAGTTTAACTTACACAATCTCAGGAACACCCGTAAGTGGCGGAACAGCTAGTTTTACACTTAACATTGGAGGAAAAACCTGCACCTTAACAAGAACAGTTTTGCTTTTAGGTACAATTTCTTCTTTAAATTGTGCAACAGCAGTTAACAATGGAATACTTGTTCAAGGTAATGTTACAGCTAATTCAAGTAGCAATGTTCCTTATACAGGTGGAAATGGGGGCGTTTATAGTACTCAAACAATCTCTTCTACAGGTGTAGCAGGTCTAACAGCTACAATTAATGCGGGCTCTTTTGTTATTGGTGCTGGTAGTTTAACCTACATCGTTACAGGCACACCTGCAAGCGGCGGTACCGCGAGTTTTGTTTTGAACATAGGAGGTAAAACATGTGTTTTAACACGAATGGTTAATGTAACAGACATTGACGGTAACAGCTACTCTACAGTCGCTATTGGCAACCAGATCTGGATGAAGGAAAACTTGAAGGTAAGTAAATACCGAAATGGGGAATCAATTGCAACAGGATTATCAAATACTACTTGGGCAGAAACAACAGCCGGAGCCTATGCTGTTTACAATAATGATGCATCTATCAATTCAACATATGGCAAGCTTTACAACTGGCATGCAATTGCAGATCCACGAAACGTTTGTCCAACAGGCTGGCATGTTCCTAATGATGCAGAATGGACAACGCTTACCTCATTATTAGGCGGAGAATCCGTTGCCGGGGGAAAAATGAAAAGTACAGGAACGCAGTTTTGGTTTAGTCCAAATGTAGGTGCCACTAACGAAAGTAATTTCACAGGTCTTCCTGGTGGGTACCGTTACGACTCAGGTACATATGGGTATAACGGAGGTCTTGGTGCATGGTGGAGTTCTACTGCGCAAGATTCAAATAACGCATGGTACCGTTACCTTTTCTACTATTATGGTGCAGCTTACCGTTTCGATTCCAATAAGCATTATGGGTATTCGGTGCGTTGTATAAAGGATTAAACCAATAGCTGAAATTAGTTTTCAAAATCAAATTTTAAAGTTTAAAAACCTTAATTTTCCGAATCATCTAAGTGTTTTTTAGTTCTTTTATACGTCTTCTTTGATGGCTCCACTTTTTTTGGTGGAACTGGTCCCATTTTTTCGCGGGTAATTTTTTTGAGGTGTTTTAAGATTTCTTTTTTCATAACAAAAATGTTAGAAATTCCACCAAGGTTCTAAACGTTGCTCGGTTAAAAGATTCGACATTGCTCCAATTTTAGGAACAATAACGTTGAAAGGCTTATTTTTAGATGCGGCAATAAAACGGTTGATTGGCTCATTCCACGAATGCATAGAAAGGGCAAATTTTCCCCAGTGCACAGGCAACACGTTTTTAGCATTTAAGTCAATGGCAGCTTTTACTGTTTCTTCGGGCAACATGTGTATTTGTGGCCAGTATTTGCCGTATTGACCACATTCTAACCAAGTAAAATCGAATGGACCTAATTCTTCGCCAATAGTTTTAAAATGAGAATCATACCCAGAATCTGCTCCAATATAAAGGTTGAAGTCGAACCAATTTACCACAAAAGATGACCATAAAGTTTTTGCACGAACCAAACCTCTGCCTGAGAAGTGTCGGGCGGGTGTGGCCGTAATTTTTAAATCCTTGCTTATCTGAGCCGTTTGCCACCAATTGAGTTCAGTAATTTTATCTGAAGGAATTCCCCAATAGTTTAAATGACTCGCGACGCCAAGTGAAGTAAGTATATGATTTACTTTGGGTGCAAGTGCTACAATTGTTTTATAATCGAGGTGGTCGTAATGGTCGTGGGTGAGAAGGAGTAAGTCGATGGAATCGAAATGTTCAGCTTTTGTGTGGTCGGCGCCATTAAATGCTTTAGCAAAACCGCCAACAGGCGAGGCTGCTCCGCTAAAAACAGGGTCTACTAAAATTCTATAATTATTGAATTCTAAGAAATAGGAGGAATGCCCAAACCAAGAATAGTTTAGCCCATTTTCAACTTTATTTTGAAGAGAAAATTCCTCAAAAGGCAAGGTTTGTAAAGGACTGTTATCTTTTGGTTTATTTAAATTATCGCGAATAGTTTTAAGCATGGCTCCCCGCTCTGTCATTACGCTAGTTGGCGAGACATTTTGAAACTTACCATTTTTATAATTGGCAGATTTTTCAATATGGGCTAAGGAATTACCCGATGGATTTTTTCCGAATATTTTGGGAAGCATTGGCCAAAGGTAATGCTAAGTTGTGAAAACAGATTTAGGGATTTGTTACCAAAGCGTTTTGATATGATTAAGGCTTGGCATCTTCACCTAGTAAATCTGGTAGTTTATCTTATTTTGGATTTTCAATTTGATTTCAAGGTGCTACTTTCTATTATAAAATGTTGAAATCAAAACTGATTTCAATTTTACCTATACAGCCGCGTGAGGTGCTGAGCGTATACCGTGTATAAGCGAAGAACCGACCTGAAAGGGCACGCCAAAATTACTTTTGTTATTTCTTACTCGTTCCAAATAATAGAAGCCGCGCCCAAAACCGCAGCGTCGCTCTCGTGCAAGGCAGATGGATGAATGTGAATATGGCCTTTGTAATTGTTGAGCAATTGTTTTTCGAAAGATTCGCGGGTGGGTTTAAAAAGAATTTCACCTGCACGAATTAATCCTCCAAAAAGGAAAATGGCTTCAGGACTCGTATATGCTACACTATTGGCCAATGCAAAACCTAACATTTCTCCGGTAAGGCGATAAGCTTCGATGGCTGTTTTGTCGCCTTCTTGTGCCATTTCGGCAATTTTACGCGCATCGTGTGCATCTGTCGCTTTCGGGTTTAACTCTTTGAAGGTGCTGACTAAACCTGTAGCGCTAACATACGTTTCTAAACAACCATGTCTTCCGCAGCCACATAGTCTTCCGTTTGGAACAACAATCACGTGACCTAATTCTCCTGCAAAACCATCGAAACCATAAATTAACGAGCCGTTGGCAACTATACCGCTGCCGAGACCCGTTCCTAGGGTAATGACTAAAAAGTCTTTCATGCCTTTGGCTGCTCCAAACTGTTGTTCGCCAAGCGCTGCAGCTTTTGCATCGTTGGTAAGTTTGCAAGGAACTTTAAGGCTTTTGTGGAGCATCTCTGCTAATGGAACAATTCCTTTCCAACTTAAATTGGGGGCATTTTGTATGGTTCCGGTATATGGATTTCCGTTAGGTGCGCCAACTCCGATTCCTTTTAGGGTAAGATTAGGAATATCATTACGAATATTCGCAATTTGGTGATTTATAACAGTTGTAGCAGCTTTAATAAAATCTGCAATTTCGGGATATTGTTTTGTACGAAGTCCGTCTTTAGCTAAAACACGTCCTGCTTTACTTACTATTCCTATTGTTGTGTTTGTACCTCCTATATCGATACCTACAACTACTTCTTCCATCATGCGGCAAATTTAGTGTGCAATTACCTTATTATCGTAATTTATACCTTGCTTTTTTAAAATACTGCTTGCTTTATAGCCATAAAAAGCCAAATACACAAAGCAAGCAACTCCAATAACATAGCTGTATTGAATACCTAAAATATGCTCATCGGCAACAACACCTTGCAGTAAGCTTATAAATCCGCCGCCCATAATCATCATAATAAGAAAGCCAGAACCTTGGTTGGTATTTTTGCCCAAACCAGCAATGGCAAGTGTAAAGATGCAAGGCCAAAGCGTGGAACAGAATAAACCAACACTGATAAATGCGTAAACGCTTACCATTCCATCGGCCAGCATTCCGATAATTAAAGCTACAATTCCGATACTTGAAAAGATTAAAAGTTGGCGTGCAGGATTTCCGCTGCTGAGGTAATCGGCTCCAATCAACACTAAAATTACAAACACATAATAATACAATGAAGATGTATCGTGCTGGGCAATGCCATTTGCAAGTAGAAAAATGCCAAATGCTGCGTAAGGTAAAATAAACCTAAAGATGGTTTTGTAGCTATCGCCCACGTTTAAGGCTCCTACGGCTCCTGTCCAGCGGCCAATCATTAAACTGGCCCAAAAAAGTGAAACATAGGTGGCTATTTCATTTGTTGGAGTATTTAAGTGAATGCGCATAAATTCAGGCAAATTAGAAGCTGTTGAAACCTCCACGCCAACGTACAAGAAAATGGCAATCATTCCCATCCACAATTGTGGATAATGAATGGCTGAACTATGTCGAGAAGTAGATGTTGTTGCAGCATCAATTACAGACTCTGCTGTTTCTTTTTGTAAAGAAGGTAGATGTTCGGCATCAATAACAGGTTCTTCGGTTTCTATTTTATTGGGTAGCGATGAAAATTTAAAGAACAAGGCAACAATGATGAATGCAACACCCAGAATTAAGTAAGGTGTTTTAACTGCATCTAGTGAGTTTAATGTTGATGGAGCTGCAACAGAGCCAAAAATGGCAAAACTTACCACCAAAGGACCAATGGTTGTCCCAAAATTATTGATACCACCAGCAAGGCTCAAACGCTGGGAGCCTTTAGAAGGGTCGCCAATGGTAATGACTAATGGATTGGCGGCAGTTTGTTGCAATGAAAACCCAAGTCCAACTATGAACAATCCCGTAATCATTAATACGAACGAGGACATTTCTGCTGCTGGGTAAAACAACATGGTGCCAATGGCAGAAATTACAAGACCTAAAGCAATTCCATTTTTATATCCAATTTTATTTAAAATATCGCCGCCGGTAGCTTTAGAAAGGCCAAAATAAATAACTGAGCCAATAGTATACGCAACATAAAATGCAAATGAAATCATTTGACTTTGCCATTGTTCCAGGTTTAGCTTTTCTTTAAAAACGGGAATTAATATATCATTACTGGCGGCTACAAAGCCCCAAAAAAAGAAGACAGAAATAAGAACAAGAAAGGCATTGTTGTTTTTCATCCGAAAATTTGAATAAGCGGCAAAATAGATAAAGTGATTGAATTAGCAATAAAAAAGATGGTTATAAAACAAAAACAAAAAAATGCTCTTGAAACTCAAAAACGTTTTTTAGCAGAGACTGATGCACTTACTTTTAATGTGCCCAGAGTAATCCTAAGAATTCTTGAGATTATCCTGAAAAATTATTGAGTGCACCTTGCTGTTATAACAAAGCTAAAATTAACACAAACATTCGCTAGTCATATTTTCAAGTATGTTTGTGCAAAAGAATTAAGTACACAATAAAAATTCATAACACTTAATTTGAGTTTCTTTAATTCATTTTTCTTTGTGATGTAGGCTTTTTTATCGGCTAAATATTGAATTTTTCCAAATAGAAGTCTATGCCCTATCAGGAAACTTCTTACTTCTTTGCAACCTTACCTATTCAAATTTTGTAATTGCTAACTTCGGAAATAATTTGTCGTTTCAAAGAAAAATCAGTCAGTTTTCTTGTCTTTTTTACGGGACTTATGCTTTCATTGTTATTTCTCATTTTAGGTTTTTTGTAAACCTATTTCAGGGGAAGACACTAACACTAAACAATAGGTATTTACACCTATTTCGCCCAGTGAAAATCACCCTAATTCACCTTAATCACCGCAGTTTGGCTTACGGTAGTGTTAAATTTACTACCGGCAGGAATAATGGCTTCTTTGCCTTTCGCAAACAAAACAGGCCAAAATAAAAGCGCACCAATTACTACGGTTTCAGTTGTTTTGTTATCGCCGGCTTTAGATAAGTAACCGCTCAGTTGCACGGTTTGCCCGTCTATGGCTTTTACTTGACTTAACTGAATGTCGAGTTTGCCTTCTTTGCCAAGGCCTTTGGCTTTTTCGGAGTTTACTACAATGCCTTGTAAAGAAGTTCCTCCTGCAATAACTGTTTTATTATCGATAACAACATCGCCTACTACCTTAAATTCTACTGCTTGTCCTGCTTGCACGTATTTGGAATTGAGGTCCCAAGCGAGTTCAACTGTAAATTGAGTGCCTGATTTTAATTCACGTTGCGAGTTCGGGTCGATAGAAGCATTTGTTGATGTGCTCCCAGAAGTATTAGAAAATAAGTCTTTGGAACCATTGGCGTATTTTATCATAAAGACCTCTGATTTGTATTTGGTATAGAGAGGTCCATCATTGTCGTTGAATTTTCTGTATTGAATATCGTTTGGATTTACTGCTGTAACTTTGGCTTTTATTTCTTCTCCATTTTTGAGGGTGATGATGTCTTGGGCTGAAAGTGTTGCAGATATTATTAAAAAAAGAAGATAAATTAATCTCATAGCTCGATGTATTGATGAAGGTAAAAGTACAAAATGCAAAAAACTAATATCGTTTATTTTAAACATTAATTAAAATCCACATTAACAAAAAATATGATATAGAACAATGATTTACAAAAACCTTAAGCTGCGTTGCTGCTGTAAGGCTTAATTGCATTTAATTCATTATACTTATGTTGTTCTTCTTCTTCAATATCAAAATCGGCTTGTAGCCCTAACCAAAATTTAGAACTATTTCCAAAAAATCTAGAAAGTCTTAATGCTGTATCTGCTGTAATTCTTCTATTTCCTTTAATAATTTCTGATGTTCTGGTTTGGGGAATTCCAATTTCCTTAGAAAGCTTGTAAGCAGTTAGAGCTAAGGGTATTAAAAACTCTTGTAAGAGAATTTCTCCTGGATGAATATTTTTTAATCTTTCCATTTTTAACTTATATTAATGATAATCAACTAATTTCACTTCACTCGCATTTCCATTGTTCCACATAAAAATAATCCTCCATTGGTTATTCACCCTGATAGAATAAAATTCTTTTAAATCACCTTTCAGCTTTTCTAGTCTATTTGATGGAGGAATCATTAAATCACTAATGTTTTGAGAATTATTAAGCATTCTTAGTTTTCTTCTTGTAATTTCTTGAATTTCAATTGAAACGTCTTTAATTTTTTCTCCCTCCCAAATTTTTCTAGACTCTTTGTTTGCAAAAGATACTATCATTTAAAAACTTTCAATTACTTACGCCAAAAGTAAGTATATTATTATAAGAATCCAAAAAAATTTCACCCAACTTTAGTTATATCCCATACTCAAGCCAACATCACCTTTTACAACCAAACTTACTGATGCGGTATCTTTACTGGAATTTTGGATGATAAATGCCGTATTCCGCTCAACTTTTACCTTTTCTTGTTCGTTGGGTTTGATGTCTACAAAAGAATGTCGGCCCCCATCAATTGGAGCGCGGTGCACCTGAATGGTGTTGGTGGAAAGATTTCTGATTTTAACTGAGAACTTACCATGTTCGTTATTTCCCAGCACAAAACTTTCCTGAGGTTTTATGGTGGTAGTAGAATGCAATGTATTGAAAATACGACAAGAAGAAATGAACATTAATAGAATGGAAGCAAAAAGTAAGTTTTTCATAAGTTGGTTTTTGTAATTTGTTGGGACAAAGTTGATGACTTACTATGAATGAATCGCTTCAAATTACGATTTGAGACCAATTAAAAATGCAAAGCTGCGCGAAGGATTGAGGCAAATAGCTCCCAACTTTTTTCTAGTTGGGACTATGGCCGATAGCCTGATCCGAATAACGTAAAGAATGTTTAATAAGAATGCACAAATGAGGGGCGCGCCCAAATAAAATTTAAAATAAGTCTATAAAAAACGGATTAGTTTTGTGGCCAAAATTATTGGAATATGCTTGCTGAAATTATTACGATTGGTGATGAAATATTGATTGGTCAAATTGTAGACACCAATTCGGCCTGGATGGCGCAGGAGCTGAACAAAATTGGTATAAAGGTGAAGCAAATAACATCGGTTTCTGACGATGAATTGCATATTTTGAATGCGCTGAAGGAGGCAGAAAACAGGGCGCGCGTGGTACTGATTACTGGCGGCTTAGGCCCAACTAAAGATGATATTACCAAAAAAACTTTGGCAAAGTATTTTAATTGCGGAATGGTGTTTAATGCCGCTCAATTTGAACAGGTTACGCGTATTTTTAAAAGCTTTGGAAGGGAAGTTACGCCAATAAATAAACTGCAAGCGGAAGTGCCTGAAGCTTGCACTTGCATTGTAAATAAAAACGGTACTGCTCCGGGTATGTGGTTCGAAAAGGGGGAAACGATATTTGTATCGATGCCTGGTGTGCCTTATGAAATGAAGGGAATGATGAGCCATGATATCTTGCCTTTGTTGCGCAAAATACTACACACACCAACAATTTTACACCGCACATTTTTAACACAAGGTGTGGGCGAAAGCATGCTGGCGCAATGGATTGAAGAATGGGAAGATGCATTGCCTGCGCATATAAAATTGGCGTATTTGCCAAGTCCAGGAATGGTGCGTTTACGTTTAAGTGCTACTGGAGAAGATGCTGGGATTTTGGAAAATGAAGTAGCAGCATTAGCGGTAAAATTATATGAGTTGGTTGGTGAACATATTTATGGAGAAGGGGAAATTACCTTGCCTCAGCTAATTCAAGATTGGTTTATAAAAAACAAGAAAACTTTGGCCTTGGCAGAAAGTTGCACTGGAGGAAATATAGCGCATTTGTTGACTTCTGTGGCTGGTTGCTCTGAATATTTTGAAGGAGGATTTGTGAGTTATAGTAATGCTATGAAGATTGCTCAATTAAATGTGGCTGCGAATTTAATTGATTTGCATGGTGTGGTGAGCGAAGAGGTAGCTATTGCAATGGCGGAAGGTACGAGGCTTGAATTAAAAACCGATTTTGCACTTTCGGTAACTGGCATTGCCGGGCCAGATGGAGGAAGCGAAGAAAAACCAGTTGGCACAGTTTGGGTAGGAATTTCAGGCCCGGAAGGAACATTTGCCAAACATTTTAGGTTTAGCACAGACCGCAACAGAAATATTACACATGCATCTTTGAGTGCATTGAATTTGTTGAGAAAAGCGGTATTAAAAAACTAATTTTTAAGATCGGCACGGCCGCGATACTCGGTAACTAAATCGTCGGCAATAATGGTAATGGTATACTCTGTTTCAATATAACCATCGTAGGTAAGTTTGAATTTCCCTTCTATTTTTCTTCCCGGGCCAAAAGGTTGAGGGTCGAAGATAATTCCAGCAGGAGCAGAGTCGGCATCAATGGTGTCTTGTGGAATCCCGTTTTCAGTGTACCAAAAGAAACGCACTTTGGATTTATTGAGATTTACTAAACGGATATCGAGTGTGCGTATGGTATCTGGTTCGTAAACATCTTCACTTATTTTAATAGAATCTTTGGCTGTCCAAATTCCTATGAAGGGGTCTGTATTGTATTTGCAATTGCCATCGTCTGATTCTGCTTTATCGTCGAAATTGCGGGCGTTGATATCTGTACAACCTGTTTTGTCGCATGAGTCAAACACAACTGATATAAGTAAAAGAAATAATAAAGATTTTAGTCTCCAAAACATGCCGCAAAAGTAATATTTTAATTGATTGGGAGATGTAAAACGCTTAACAACAATTCATATTGCTTATTATCAATTAAATGTAAAGTTAACTTCGTTGTTTTTTATATGCTACTTCTTTCTAATTTTGCAGCCGAATATTCAAAAACAAAAAAAACATGAAAAAAGTAACATTATCTGTGTTAGCAGCAAGCCTATTGTTGTTAGCATCTTGCGGAGGTGGAAACGCTGAAGCTGAAAAATTAAAAGCTGATTCTATTGCTGCTGCTGCAAAAGCTGATTCTATTGCACAAGCTGAAGCTGCTGCTGCTGAAGCTGCAATGGCTGCTGAAAAAGCAACTGCTGATTCATTGGCCGCAATTGCAAAAGCTGATTCTATTGCTGCTGCTAACGCACCAAAAGGAAGCAAAAAGGTAACTACAACAAAAACTGTAGAAACTAAAAAAGAGGAGCCTGTTAAAAAAGGTGGAATGAAAGAAGGAATGGGAGGTAGCACTACTCCAACTGAACAAAAATCTGGTGATAAGCCTGTTAAAAAAGGTGGAATGAAAGAAGGCTTGAAATAAGCTAAAATAGCCATTAAAAAGCAAAAGGCTGTCTAATTTTAATAGACAGCCTTTTTTTGTTTCAGAAATCAGAAACATTTAAAATTTTAAAACTTAATTATTAAACTTAGAGTTTTAAAAACCAAACATTGGTTTGCTTAATTATTAAATACTTCCTAGATTTAATATAATGAGAATTTATGTTCAGTCATTGCTTATAAAAAGTAAATCGTTTTAAACTCAATATTGATAAAAAATTATTTAGAAGCAAGGTTTCTAAATCTAATTCTTGGTGAAGCAGGTAAAAAAAAGGAGTTGCATGAAAATGCAACTCCTTTATTAAAAAATCAAGTATGTCTAATTATTGACGAGTACCGTTTAAAGTAAAAACACAAGTTTCAGGAATTGAACCGTCAAACTCATTAATTGTTACGTTTAATGCGTTTCCAGCAACATTTCCATTACCAGTATAGGCAAAACCAGAAACAGTTTGGTTATCAATTGTGAAACCTCCACCAGAAACTGTACAAGTTAAAGATGTTCCGCTGAATGTAATGACAATTTTGTTTGTAGCAACAGTGCTTTCAGCAATTGTAAATGTAACTCCTGTAACAGCATTAGTCCCAGTTACCCCGCAATTAACAGTTCCGCTTACGCTATATGAGCCTAAAAGTGCTTCTCTTTCGAATGTGCAAGTACCATCATCATTATCTGCTTTATCGTCGTAATTAGTAGCAGTTGAATCTGTACAACCATCTTTTTTACAGCTAGTGTAAGAAACAGATACAAAGCCCATCATTAAGGCCATAGCTCCAATCTTAGTAAATTGAGATAAATTCATTAAAATGTTTTTCATGTTTTTAAGTTTTTTATTGTTTTCGGTGGCAAAAGTAAACGAAAACTTTATCATTTGAAAATTTTCGTAATTATTTGATTTGCATAATTATATACATTAACTATGTAAAGTTCTCTTGTTCAACATTAGCAAATTTTAACTTATTTTAACAAAATACAAAGCAAACCCACCAAAACATGTTAATTTGATGCTTTTTGCACCTCTATAATCCTTTTTTCACAAATATATTTCACAGAATCACAAAAAAAACATAAATATTATTGCATTGAATATCAAATTATTAGCCCAATAATCACAAATAATTTTAACATTTTTTATGAAATAGCTTGGATTTTTTAAGATTTTTTTAACTTTGTGCCCTTGTAAACTCAAAAAAAAACAAAACGAAAATGAAAAAAGTAACATTCGCTATCCTTACAGTTGGTATCGCTGTATTAGCATCTTGTGGAGGTGGAAACGCTGAAGCTGAAAAAGCAAAAGCTGATTCTATCGCTGCTGCTGCAACTACAGATTCAATTGCTAAAGCGGAAGCTGAAGCTGCTGCTGCTGCTGCTGCTGCAATGCCTGATACAACTGTTAAAGTTGATACAACTATTGCACCTGCAAAATAATTTTAAAGTTTCTTTAAAAGGAAAAGCTCAATCGAAAGATTGGGCTTTTTTTGTGTGTAAAAATTTGGGTAATACTCATTTTTTCAACCTTTTTCCAGATAAAAGGGCTTTTGCACTTAGTTCAGTAATTACTTTTTTACCCGTTTTAGCTTCTAGTTCCTTCATTGCCACTTTTGCAACATTGCCACCTTGAGCAGCTATTACTTTGCTTTCTTCATAATCTTTTGGATTTATTGCCTGAGAAATTTCTTTTGAATTTAAAATTGGTAATATTGCTCTAAAGCCCTATCAATAGTTATTTCAGGATCTTGCATTTCATCTAATCTTTCTGCAGCTATTTGGGCCAACCAGTTTTTAAATGGTTCTGCTTTGGGACTCGGTATAGATTGTATGAGGTGAAAAAGTTGTTCCGTATCGGCAACGTCTGTTAACCTTAATTTCCCATCTTCGGACACCATTTTCAAACGTCCGATATTTTCGGACAGTTCACTTCCCTCCTTTTGAAGTTTTGTTTTAAGATCACTCCAATACTTTCTTGGTCTTTCACTATCTGTTAAAATTCTAATAACATCTATAATTGAAATATTCCACTTTTCTAATTCTGCATCCCATGAAGTCCTTATCTTTTTGTCTTCAAATAATTTTATATCATTTTGAATATTCATTTTTCTAAAATTTATAATAACATCAAAATACTATAAAACATAAGCTCTATTCACTCAATCACTTTAAATTTTCTTCACCATTGCTGTTAATAATTATCTCTACCCACAATTATCACAACCTCCCCAATGGTTTTTTTTAGCCTTCCCATTGCCTCTGAAATGCCTATACAACCAATAAACCGAACCTACAACGCATATTAAAACTAGGAGCTCTTGCATGTGGCGCAAGTTACAATTTATAATACTTTTGCCGCTACAATTCAAAAACGTACAATGCAACTCCAGTTTTCAAGGAAAGATAAATCCGATTCCGAACTCCTACACATATACAAAACATTGCTCCTCCCAAGAATGATTGAGGAGAAAATGCTTAACCTCCTTAGACAAGGTCAAATTTCTAAATGGTTTTCAGGAATTGGTCAAGAAGCAATTTCTGTAGGAACTGTTCTCGCAATGGAAACTGATGAATATATTCTGCCAATGCACCGTAACCTAGGAATATTCACCGGCCGCGGAATGCCTTTTCACCAACTTTTTACCCAATGGCAAGGAAAATTTAATGGCTTTTCAAAAGGGCGTGAACGCTCTTTCCACTTCGGAGCCAATGAATACCATATTGTTGGGATGATTTCTCACCTTGGTCCACAAATGGGCGTAGCAGATGGAATTGCACTCGCACATCAACTTAAAAAAACCAATAAGATAACTGCGGTTTTTACTGGGGATGGCGGAACTTCTCAAGGAGATTTTCACGAATCTGTAAACGTTGCTGCAGTTTGGGATTTACCCGTAATTTTTATCATTGAAAATAACGGCTATGGACTTTCTACGCCGTCTAATGAACAGTTTCGCTTTAATTCATTTACTGAGAAAGGTCCTGGATATGGAATCCCTGCGCGACAAGTAGATGGAAATAATATTTTGGAAGTTCTCGATGCTATTCGAGAAATTCGCGCAGACATGCAACAAAACCAAAGACCTTGGCTATTAGAATGCATGACTTTCCGCATGCGTGGACATGAAGAAGCTTCTGGAACTAAATACGTGCCTCAGGAACTCTTCGACATTTGGGCGAAGAAAGACCCGATAAGCAATTATGAAGCTTTCTTGCTTAATGAAAAAGTGTTATCTCCTGAAAAAATCACTGAAATAAGAGCTGAATTCAAAAAATACATAGAAGAAGGTGTGGCTGCAACGTTTGCAGAACCAGAAATTATTCCTGATACTGCATTTGAACTCAACGATGTGTACGCTCCCCATCATTTCATCCCAACACTTCCTGCCTCTGATAAAAAAACTGAAAAGCGCCTAATAGATGCCATTTCCGATGGTTTGGCTTTGGCCATGGAAAAACATCCTGAGCTCATCTTAATGGGCCAAGACATTGCCGAATATGGTGGTGTTTTCAAAATAACAGATGGTTTTGTTGAACGGTTTGGAAAAAATCGTGTGCGAAATACACCATTATGCGAAGCAGCTATTCTTGGAACTGGCCTCGGTCTATCTATCAATGGCATGAAAGCAATGGTAGAAATGCAGTTCGCCGATTTTGTAACTGAAGGCTTCAATCAAATCATCAACAACCTCGCAAAAAGTCATTACCGCTGGGGACAAAATGCAGATGTGGTTGTAAGAATGCCAACAGGGGCAGGTGTTGCAGCTGGTCCATTTCACAGCCAGAGCAATGAAGCATGGTTTACCCACACACCTGGTTTAAAAGTAGTGTATCCCGCGTTTCCTTCAGATGCCAAAGGATTACTTTTAGCGTCTTTCGAAGACCCAAATCCTGTTTTATTCTTCGAACATAAAGCCTTGTACAGAAGCTATGCAGAAGAAGTAAGCAACGATTATTACACCATAGAAATTGGAAAAGCAAATCTGTTGAAAAAGGGAAAAGCTTTGAGCATCATCACTTACGGTTTTGGTGTACACTGGGCACTAGAAATTTTGGCCAAACACCCAGAAATTGATGCTGACTTGCTCGATTTACGCACTTTATTGCCACTCGACGAAGCAGCCGTTTTTGAAACTGCTCGCAAAACTGGAAAAGTCATTATTTTACATGAAGACTGTCTCACCGGTGGTTTTGGTGGAGAATTAGCTGCCCGTATTTCTGAAAATTGCTTCGAAAGTTTAGATGCTCCTGTTATGCGTGCTGCTAGTTTAGATACTCCTGTGCCATTTTCTTCTGTGTTAGAACAAAATTTTCTTCCAAAAAAACGTTTCGAAGAAAAACTACTTCAACTCTTTAATTACTAAGTATGGACATTCTACAAGTAGAGAAACTCAAAAAGCAGTACGGAAAACTTGTTGCTGTAAATGAAGTTAGCTTTACTGTTAAAAAAGGCAGTGTTTTCGGACTTCTTGGCCCCAATGGAAGTGGCAAAACAACCATGCTCTGTTGCTTAATGGGAATCTTAAATGCCGATTCCGGCCAATATTCCTGGCTCAACGGCACAGATGAAACTGAAGCAAGAAAAAAAATCGGAGCATTAATAGAAACGCCTAATTTCTATCCATACTTAAGCGCCGAAAAAAATCTTGAAATTGTTGCACTTATCAAACAACAAGGCAAAGACAGAATAGAAACGGTTTTAAAAGAAGTAGGCCTTTTTGAACGCCGCACTTCCGCTTTCAAAACATTTTCTTTGGGCATGAAACAGCGGCTCGCCATCGCTTCTGCACTTTTAACAAATCCAGAAATTCTGGTACTCGACGAACCTACCAATGGACTCGATCCACAAGGAATTAATGAAATAAGGCAAATCATTCTCCAACAAAGTAAAGCGGGCAAAACCATCATTCTGGCTTCTCACCTACTCAACGAAGTAGAAAAAGTTTGTACCGATGTAGTAATCCTTAAAAAAGGAAATGTGCTGGCAAGTGGCACAGTGAGCAGTTTGCTAAAACAAACAAATCAAATTGAAATTGCAGCAAATAACAACGATGCATTATTGCTTGCTTTACAATCAATTCCTAATGTAATAAGTGCTTCCTTCAACAAGCAGCAACGCATTACAGCTGAATTAGAAAAAGGATTTTCTGCTGCAGAATTAAACGCCGCATTATTTGCCAAAAATATCAGCATCAGTCATTTACAACAAGTTAATACCGACCTCGAAAGTGAATTCTTAAAATTAGTAAACCAATGAAAAGGCTCCTCCAAATAGAATGGCTCAAACTAGCCTCCTACCGCACTTTTTATGTGTTTACAATTGCTTACGCACTGCTAATTTTAGGTGTTTATTATGGTTTCGATAAGCTTATTACCATTGGTATTCTCGATCTTTCTATAGTGTACAAATTTCCTAAAGTATGGTATTATGCAGCCTATGTAGGAACCTGGTTTGCTCCAGTACTTTGTTTGCTCATCATAAATTTAGTAGCCAACGAATTCAGCTTCAAAACACTCCGTCAACATATTATAGATGGATTAACAAGAGAGCAAGTGTTGTATGCTAAACTATTTTTAGCAGCAGCATTAAGTATTGCAGGTGGTCTTGTTGCAGGTTTAACAGGTTTAATTGTAGGTCTTATAAAAAGCGGCGCAGGAATAGATGGCGCCATATTTCAAAACCTCGATTATTTGCTAAGACTCATCTGGATGACATTCGGCCTTCAAACTGCTGCCATTCTTATTACACTTTTGGTAAAACGTTCTGCACTCTCCATCTTGGTTTTCCTAGGTTTTATGTGGATTATTGAACCACTCGTAGGCAATATCTGGCTCAAAGACCTATATCCATATTTTCCCTTAAACGCATTCGATAACATTGTTGCCTCTCCCATTTCTATTGACCCTCCAAGCTTTGGTATGCAAAGTACACCAATTGGAGTAATGGTTGCAGCTATTATTTACCCATTCATTTATATAGCTACTTCCATTTATATCATAAAGAAAAAAGACTATTAATGTTGGGCGCTCCGTAGCAAGTTTTCAAAGCTGCACCTTTCTTAAATTTGAACAATATGCTGGCCTTAGCCTAACGAGCGGCATTTTAACTATCTTTGTTTAGGTAGAAATTCAAATGAGACAAAGAATTTACATAGACACTTCCATTGTTGGCGGTTACTTTGACGAAGAATTTAAAGAAGCAACAATAAAGCTTTTTGAACGTCTCAACAACAATGAAATAATTTTTGTAGTTTCTGATCTTCTTGACCTTGAATTAATAAAAGCCCCTCAAAAAGTTAGAGAACACTTATTAAATTTTTCTTCCGACAAATTTCAAAGAGTGGAGCTAACCGAAGAAGCCATTAATCTTGCAAATGCATACATAAACGAGAAAGTAGTCGGTAAAACAAGTTTGGAAGATTGTCGTCATATTGCTTTAGCGACTATTCACAAAGTTGATGTTTTAGCAAGCTGGAATTTTAAACACATTGTGAATCTTAGCAGAATTAAAGGCTACAATTCTGTTAACTTAAAACTAGGATATTCAATGATTGAAATAAGAAGCCCTAAAGACTTAGTAAATTATGGAAACGAATAAAAAAGACCAAACTGCACAACAAGCTGGAAAACAGTTTGACGCTGTAAACATGATGAGAGAAATAAGAGAAGAGATTAGTGCTGAAACTCAAAATATGACTTTTGAAGAATTAAAAGCATATATCAAAAAACAACTTGCTGACAATAAATCAAAACTTATTGGACAATAAGAAATTTGTATACTGGGCGCTCCGCCGCATTTCTTCGCAAAAAACACCTCCTCAAATTTAACTTCTGTTTTACAATTACAATCGAGGGGCGTCCCGTATTCGCCCATACTGCCTTCGTTCCTCAGGCGGTATTTGGCTCATCCGGTAGCGCAACATATCGATTTCAATCTTACTTTTGCCGTTCATATTTTACTTTTTTAAAATTGAACCATTCTTAACATTTCAACTAGTAAGGCCGTTCAAAAAAACCATTATGAAAACCATCCATTCTTTCACTTTAGCAGCAATTACTTGCTTTATTTACTTAATTTCTCCCACAATTGTAAATGCTCAGTGGTGCAATTCCACACCTTTTGTTGGTACCTTCAACGATATTGCATTTCCCGACCAATTTACTGGTTATGCTTGCGGACCAGCTGGTGGCATTGGCAATTGCTCCCTTAACAGCAGTATCCATAAAACCATGGACGGTGGTAAAAATTGGGTAAGACTCAATACTGGCGTAAACAATGCCATGAATAAATTATATTTTCTCGATGCATATACAGGCTGGGCTTTAGGGGCAAGCAGCACTTTACTTAAAACAACAGATGGGGGCATGTCATGGGTTTCTCAAACTACTGGAGTAGGTACTGGGCTTAATGATTTTACTTTCCCAAATGCAAATACAGGTTTCCTGGTTGGCCAAAATGGAATGTTAAGAAAATCTACCAATGGCGGTAGCACTTGGCAAACCATTGCTTCTGGTGTTACGGGAACTATAAATGGTGTTTCGTTTATAGATGCAAACACAGGTTTCTTTGCAGCCAGCAATGGAGTAATTCGTAAAACTACCAACGGAGGAACTTCCTGGCAAACCGTTTACACTGGAACAGAATTTTTAAAAGACATTCATTTCTTAGATGCCAATAACGGTATTGCCATGAGCGTTACCAGATTTTTAATTACAAGTAATGGTGGTAGTTCATGGACACCAATAGATACTGACCCTTCACACATATTATTGCGCATGCAACTCATAAATAACAGTTTAGGTTTCGCGCTCAACGATGCCAATCAACTTTTAAAAACAACCAATAATGGCCTTACTTGGTCCACAACAGATATTCCTAGCGGATATAACCTAAGTTGTTTATACATGTTAAACCAACAAAAGGGCTATTTTGGAGCAAACATTGGTCAAATAGTAATCACCGAAGACGGTGGAAACACCATTTTTGGTTTAACCTCAGGCCTAATCGGACGTATAGAGAATCTTCATTTTAGAAATCGTACTCAAGGCATTCTTGTAAGTGGTAATGGAGGAATTTTAAATACGCAAAACGCTGGACTTACATTCGGAAAACGAGAAAGTGGCACAACTGCGAACCTACTCTCAGTGCAGTGGCTTACAGATACTTCAGCGCTAGTTGTTGGAGATTCTGGCGTTGTGCTCAAAACTACAGATGCAGGTTTGTCTTTTAATCGCATTCAAACTTCATTTACCAATACAATAACTGACCTTTGGGCAGTAGACTCATTATACGCTTACGCAGCCTTAGGAAATGGAAGAGTTCTAAAAACTATAGATGCAGGTGAAACCTGGACCTTTCAAACCACTGTAGCCATCGTTCCTTTTTATGGTATACATTTCCTTAACAGAAACGTAGGAATGGTAGTAGGTGACAACGAAATTTACAAAACTAGCAATGGAGGAGCTTCTTGGATTCCTTGCAATACAGGAATTCCTTTAAACGGCGATTTATCTGAAGTGTGGGTCATTTCTCCTTCCATTGCTTATGCTGTAGGAGGTTTTGGCAAATTATATAAAACAATTAACGGAGGTACCCTTTGGGAGCCAGTATTTCCTGCCGATAATTCAAATGCAGAAATTTCAGAAATGCAGTTTTTTAGCGAAGACACAGCATATTTTTCCAGATTAACAAGCCAATACCTAACCATCAACGGCGGGGTAAACATTAGCGCTGCAAGCACAGCATGCCTTGCTAACAACGGCGGTATGAATACCATTCACTTACCAGAAAGAGATTGGGGGTTTTCGGGCGGTGGTCTTAATGGAGTATTTCATTCATGGCAGCAGCTCGGTATTTACAGAACTTACCTGCAAGACAGCACTTTTTGCACTGGTTCAAAATTATTAGTAGGCTACAATGCTTCAGGATTATTCCTTAACACACATACATTTACCGCCCAAATAAGCGACAATACAGGCAGTTTTGCCAATCCAACAAATATTGGAAGCCTCGTTTTACCAACGCCACATACCATTCCGGCTGGCATTATAACTTGCACACTTCCTGCAAATTTAACTGGAACTGGTTATAGAATTCGTGTTGTCTGCGATAATCCTGCTTTGATTGGGCCTGATAATGGCTACGATATCACAATTGCAAGTAATTTCCAGCATTCTGTAAATATTGCTTCCCCAAACCAGGAAATAGATTGTTCTAGTAATTTTCTAAACCTAACTGCAGCAGGAACTGCACTTGGTTTAAATCCATCTTTCGTTTGGAGATTAAATGGCAGCATTGTTCCATCTTCAGGAAATCAAGTTTCACTTACAGACCTAAATGGTGTTTCAGAAATAGTTGTTCAAGCACAAAGTTCATTGCTTTGCGCAACAACACTTTTTACAACTGATACGCTCGTTTTTACTTTAGGAGATGGTCCCGAAGTGTTTGCAGGTAGCGATACCACCATTTGTATCGGTGAAACATTAAACCTTGGAGAAGCCTCCAATTTAACTGCTTCCTGGTTTCCAACTGATAACTTAAGTGCTCCAAATTCGCCTGTCACAGTGGCAAGCCCGCAAGAAACTGTTGCTTACATTCTTACTTTAACAGATTTAAACGGATGCGCTGGGAAAGACACTGTAAACATTACAGTAAACTCATTGCCCACAATTCCAGTAATCACAGAAAGCGCAGGTTACCTAATTATAAATGCAACAGCTGGAAATGAAACAACATGGTTCCTCAATGGAGAAATTATCCCCGACGAAACAAACGATTCGCTACTCATTTTTTCTTTCGGAACATATACATCCACAGTTTCTGACGAAATTGGCTGTAGCAGCACTTCTGCTGAATATGAAGTTTCAAGTGTTTCTAATCAAGCATCAAATCAAAGTATTAAAGATTTCAATATAATTCAACAAAACAACACATTGATTTTAAACGGATTAGGCAATTTCTCAACTGGAAATGTTTTCATTTACGACATCAGTGGCAGAATAGTTTACACTGCTGCTTTAGCAGCTAAAAATGGTACGGCGAATATTTCTTTACCTCAACTTATTGAAGGAATTTACTTTATTTCAGTTGGCACACCAACACAACAATTAGTAAAAAAAGTGCTACTTTCAAATTAAAGAAAAACTATATTTAACTGCCGAGTCTTTTCTTGGTTTAGACATTCTGACACACAAAAGCCTCATATCCTTGTTGTATTGGGAACTTATACTGTTCAAATTGTCATAAAAATACTAAAGGAACAATTCTTGAAAATGGGGCGCTGCTATTGATGATTTTGCGTACTTTTGCGCCCCGTCATCAGACACTTCAAATCAAAATATCATGATAAAATCAATTGCCGGATTGTTTGGAAAATTATTCGGAAGCAAGGCAGAAACTGATTTAAAAGAAATAAAACCATTATTGGATAAAACTATTGCGGTTTATCCTCAAATGGCCAACCTCAGCAATGATGAATTACGCGCTAAGACAATAAATTTTAGAGCTTTGATTCAAACGCGCATTGAGAATGAAAAGCAAGAAATTGCAGATATTCAAGCAAAAATTAATGCCGACCCGAACATGGACTTCATGCAAAAAGAAGCTATGTTTGAAACAATCGATAAAATTAAAAAGAAGATAACCAATGAAATTGATGTGGTTTTGACTGAAATTTTACCGGAAGTGTTTGCGGTTGTGCGCGAAACTGCTCGTCGTTTCAAAGAAAATTCAAGTATCGAAGTTACGGCGACAGAGCTCGATAAATTATTAGCTGCCAAAAATTCCCATATTAAAATTGAAGGCAATAAAGCAATTTTTGCCAACAGCTGGTCGGCTGCAGGAAACATGGTGACTTGGGACATGGTGCACTATGATGTGCAGTTGATTGGTGGTATCATGTTACACAAGGGCAAAATCTCTGAGATGGCAACTGGTGAAGGTAAAACTTTGGTAGCCACTTTACCTGTATTCTTAAATGCACTTTCAGGTGAGGGTGTTCACATTGTAACTGTAAACGATTACTTAGCACGTCGTGACTCTGAATGGATGGGGCCACTCTATGAATTCCATGGTTTGCGTGTAGATTGTATTGACAAACACCAGCCAAATTCTGATGAACGCAGAAATGCATATGCCGCAGAAATTACTTTTGGAACAAACAACGAATTTGGTTTCGATTATTTGAGAGATAACATGGCACGCAGCCCAGAAGATTTGGTGCAACGCGGACACAATTTCGCAATTGTTGATGAGGTCGATTCTGTTTTGATTGATGATGCAAGGACCCCATTAATCATTTCTGGTCCTACACCAAAAGGCGATAACCAAGAATTTTTAGCATTAAAACCCAGGGTTGAGAAATTAGTGAACGCCCAGAAAGCATACATCAATACTGCCTTATCTGAGGCAAAGAAAACATTTGGTAACAACGAGAAAGATGCTGGTATGGCATTACTACGTGCTCACAGAGGTTTGCCAAAAAACAAGGCTTTAATTAAATTCTTAAGTGAACCTGGGGTAAAAGCATTAATGCTGAAAACAGAAAACCAATACATGCAAGACCAAGGACGTGAAATGTTTAAAGTCGACCATGAGTTGTTTTTTGTGATTGACGAGAAAAATAACTCAATTGAGCTTACTGAAAAAGGTATTGAACTAATCACTGGAGTGAGTGAAGACCCTCATTTCTTTGTAATGCCCGACGTTGGAAATGAAATTGCCGTAATTGAAAAATCAGTAATTGGTGTTGACGAAAAACGTGAAAAGAAAGACGTGCTCATGCGCGATTTCGCCATTAAATCTGAGAGAATTCATACCATTAACCAATTGTTAAAAGCATACGCCCTATTCGAAATGGATGTGGAATATGTGGTAATGGATGGAAAAGTAAAAATTGTAGATGAACAAACTGGTCGTATTCTAGATGGTCGTCGCTATAGCGATGGCTTGCATCAAGCCATTGAAGCTAAAGAAAACGTAACTATCGAAGATGCCACACAAACTTATGCTACTGTTACACTTCAGAATTATTTCAGAATGTATAACAAATTAGCTGGTATGACTGGTACTGCAGAAACAGAAGCTGGTGAGTTTTGGGATATTTACAAGTTAGATGTTGCCGTAATTCCTACAAACAGAAGCATTACCAGAAAAGACCACCAAGATTTAGTATACAAAACAAAACGCGAAAAGTACAATGCTGTTATTGAACAAATCGTAGAAGAAACTACTAAAGGTCGTCCAGTATTAGTTGGTACAACTTCAGTTGAAATTTCTGAGTTGCTCAGCAGAACCTTAAAACTAAAAGGTATCAAACACAATGTATTAAATGCAAAATTACACCAACGTGAGGCTGATATTGTTGCAGAAGCAGGTATGGCAGGAACGGTTACCATTGCTACAAACATGGCTGGTCGTGGTACCGACATTAAATTAGGTGCAGGTGTTAAAGAAGCTGGTGGTTTAGCCATTATTGGTACTGAACGTCATGAAAGCCGTCGTGTCGACAGACAGTTGCGCGGTCGTGCCGGTCGTCAAGGTGACCCAGGTTCTTCTCAATTCTTCGTTTCATTAGAAGACGATTTGATGCGTCTTTTTGGTTCCGAAAGAATTTCTAAGGTCATGGACCGTCTTGGAATGAAAGAAGGTGAAGTTATTCAAAGTGGAATGATTACCAATTCCATCGAACGCGCGCAGCGTAAAGTGGAAGAAAACAATTTCGGAATTCGTAAGCGTTTACTAGAATACGATAACGAAATGAATCGCCAGCGCGAGGTCGTATACAAACGCCGCAGAAATGCGTTGTATGGCGAAAGACTTGCTGTAGACATTGCTAATATGATGTTCGAAACCTGTGAGAACATTGTATCTGAATATCAAGATTTAAGAGATTTTGAAGGATTTAAGTTAGAAGTTATTCGCATACTTTCTTTAGATACTGCAATTACCCATGAAGATTTCCTAAAAAGTAAATCTGAAATTTTAGGAGAACAATTGTACAAAGAAGCGGAAGCATTTTACAGAAGAAAATCTGAGCATATTGCCGCAGTTGCTTTGCCAATCATTCGTCAAGTTTACGATACCCCCGGAAATACTTATATCAATATGATGATTCCGATTACTGATGGTCTAAAAGCTACTCAGATTATGGTTAATATGAAACGTGCTGCTGAAACTGGTGGACGCGAAGTAGTAACCGCCATGGAACAATCTACAACACTCGCAATGATTGATGATGCCTGGAAAGAGCATTTGCGAGAAATGGACGAATTGAAGCAATCTGTTCAAAATGCAGTGTACGAGCAAAAAGATCCTTTATTGATTTATAAAATTGAATCTTTTAAATTGTTCCAGCAAATGTTAGGAACTGTTGGTAAAGAAATTACCGCATTTTTAATGAAAGGTAATTTACCAACACAAGACCCTAACGCTTCGCAACAAGCACCTGCTCCAAGAGTGGCCCTAAATGTTCCAAAAAAGCAACCTGCACCTCAATTAAAGTTAAGCCGCTCTGATGCACCACCTGCGTCTTTAAGAGAACCTTCTGCTAACGATAGCGACACTATTGTAAAACAACAGCCTGTTATAGCTGACCCAAAAATTGGTCGCAACGACCCATGTCCTTGCGGAAGCGGCAAAAAATATAAAGCTTGTCATGGGCTAACTGCAGAAAATTAATGCATGGAGATTCAAGAATTGCAGCAAACCGTTGATAATTGGATAAAAGAAAACGGAGTACGCTATTTTAATGAATTAACCAATACGGCTATTCTTACCGAAGAAGTAGGTGAAGTAGCCCGTATTATGTCTCGTAAATTTGGTGAACAATCTTTTAAAACTGGTGAAACAGGCGATAATTTAGGTGATGAATTGGCTGATGTAATGTTCGTGCTTGTTTGTATTGCCAATCAAACTGGAATTAACCTCCAAGAAGCAATTACTGCCAATTTAGAAAAGAAGTCCAATCGGGATAAAAACCGCCACAAGGAAAATAAAAAATTGCAATAACTTATTTGTAAGGCACTGCAATACAAGCAATACTCACCGAATTAGCTCCAGCATGCAGCAAATGTTGGGTGCAGGATTCTAAAGTTGCTCCCGTTGTTACAACATCATCTACCAGTAAAATATTCTTATTTGCAACTCTTCTATAATCTGTAACTTCAAATACAGATTCTACATTTTGCCATCTAGCAAATCTCGAACGCCTCGTTTGAGAACCCGTTGCATCTCTTTTTATTAATATATCATTTTCGTTGCTTGCCGACAATCTCTGGGAAAGACCTCTGGCAAAACTTTCACTTTGGTTATAGCCTCTAAGCCTCTGTTTATCTGGATGCAAAGGAACTGGAAGAATCAACTCCGAATCATTATAGTAATTACTTTCCTTCAATTCCTGACCATACAATTTTCCCATCTCCTCGCCTACTTCAGGAGCATTCTTATATTTCAATGCATAAATTAATTCTTGAACATTCCCATCTTTCCTAAAATACAAGAATGCTGCAGCAGCTTTTACAGGAGCACGCCCCCAAAATAATTGTTCCACCGGGTTTCCCTGATATAAATGAAAATTTGTTCTTGGAAAAGTATATCTGCAGGTTAAACAGATTACCGATTCTTTTCTTAATAGAACCTCGTTACAAGATGCGCAAATACGAGGAAAAAACAAATGTAATAATGAGTTAAACATAATAAATATCTAATTTTAATAATAATAATCATCCAAAATTAACCAAAACCTTTCTCAAATTGCAGCTCTCTTGCAAAAAAAAATATCTTTGCATGGCTTTTAATATTTCAATAACATTATGGAGAACAACACAGCATCAAACGAAAACCAAGAAAAAGAAAACAAAGGAAGAGGACTTATACTTATTCTATTTATTTTAATAGCATTATTAGCAGCTCTTTCGGGTTATCTATTTTTTGAATTAAGTGCTTTGAAAAAGGTAAAAGCAGAAGTAGAAAACCAAAAAATTGCTGCTGAAAAAGATACCGACGAATACCGCAACCAATTGCGTGACCTAACCGCAAAATATGATAGCTTAATGCAAGCGCACGAAGGCTTGCGTTCAGAATTAGAAACTGAAAGAGCTAAAGTCATAAAGCTCCTTGCTGATTATGAGGCTTTGAAAAAAGCAGGTGGATCAATGGATAGTCCAGGTGGAGCTTCTCTAAGAACCCGTTTAGAAGAACTACAAGCAACTTATGACGAAAGCGAAGGTGTTATTTTAGAACTTAAGGCTAAAAATCAGGAACTTACAAACGAAAACTTCCGTGCTACCAAGCAGCTAGAAGAAACCAATCTTCAAAATGGAAAACTTACCAGCGAAAATAGCAAACTAAATAAAACAGTTGAAATTGCAAAAAGGTTAAAAACCTATGAAGTTTATGCCGACGCAGTAAAAGTTTCTGGCGGGGGTAAAAAAGAAAAGGCAACAGAAAAAGCAAGCAAAGCCAATCGCTTACGTGTTTGCTTTACAGTGCTAGACAATCAACTTGCTGATAAACAAGAAAAAAGCGTATATGTAGTAATCAAAGACGTAGACAAAAAAACATTTACTACAGGCGACAAATCTAAAATTACATTATTAAATGGTGATGAAATTCCTTTCAGTATTAAAAAAGAAATTTTCTATGACAATAAGGTAATGCAGCTTTGCTTGAATTGGGAAGTAAGCCAAACTGAGCCACTTAAGCCAGGAAAATACACTGTAGAAATTTATGCAGAAGGCGTTCAAATTGGCCAAACCGACTTTGAACTAAAATAGTAAACAAAATCTATATTGATATAGAAAAGCCACTTCAATAGGTGGCTTTTTTGTTTTTGGGGGCCAACCGCGCTATCGCCCATAGTCTTTGTTTTACAAACAAAGAGCTATTTGGCTCTATCGCTGGCCCACTTCGACAAGCTCAGTGACCACACTTGCACAAGCTCAGTGACCTCAATGCCACAACCTCTGTGTACTCAGTACTAAAAAATGAGAGAAGCGAAAAAAACTCTGTGCCCTCACCTCGACAAGCTCAACCGCTCTTCAACAAACTCCGTGCACTTTGTGCTACAACCTCTTCGCTCTCAGTGCTAAAAATGAGCGAAGCGAAGAAAAAACCACCTCTATAGGCTCAGCAGCCTTATGACAATAAATGAACCTAGCGAAGAAAACCGCTGTGCCATCACTTCGACAAGCTCACTTCGACAAGCTCAGTGACCACAGTGACCACATTGACCATTGGGCTCTCTTTGTAAAAGTTGGACTCCGAAAACAAATTATTAGCAAGCAGTTTCAAAATCTAAAACTTTCTGCATTTTACTTCACAAAAATGAAGTACTTATTGATATCGTTGCATAATATCAATACAAACCAAACATATATCCAACCCTATAAACCAGCGGTCCACCATAAATTGTGCTTTCTGCTGATCCATCATCCGCTAAGTTAAATAAGAGAGATATTGTAAAATAAGAGTTGTTACCAGTTTTTTGTCTAAACCCAGCCCCAACTAAATAAGCTGGTGTCCACCTTCTACCTTGCATTAAATCAAATGTAAGAGGGTCATTATAAAAGTATTGGTTGCTAATCGTTTCTAACTCAGCTGCAAGAAATAACCCTGGTAACCTTTCAGGTGCTGGTAATATTCTTAAGAAACCTCTTGCTCCGTAGTAATGTGTTCGGTAAGATTGCCCCAAATATCTTTCAGAATAGAAAGTGTAGCTCGGCCCAATGCCAGCCGAAAAATAACTATTGATGTTATAACCAACGTATGGTGACAATTCTATCAAAGATCCAAAATTCGAAATACCTAATCGAAATGTGCTCCCAATAAAAATCTTGCTTTTTGTTGTTTCTCCAAATTCTGTTTGAGCTTCAATTCGTTTTGCGCTAAGAAGGATGATGGCGATTAGTGAGACAATGTATTTAGGTTTCATAAGTAATAACTAAAACAGAATTTATATAACGATGTAAATGTAATGTTTCGTGTAAAAATGATGTTAAACTTCCAGTAAATTTTACGAAATTTGATTTTAGCAAAATATAATTTTAACTTTGTCTGTTATCCTAATATTTAATATCACATGGAGTCAAACCCGCTGATCGATCAGTTACCACCTCACCTTAAACAGTTTATTAAAGATCAGCCCTATAATGACTATTCTGCCATCGACCAAGCCGTTTGGCGATATGTAATGAGGTTGAATGTAAACTACCTTAAGACTGTTGCCCACGAAAGTTATATGGATGGACTTGAAAAAACAGGATTAGAAGTGGACAATATTGCGCACATGTATGGCATGAACCGTATTTTGAAAGAAATCGGTTGGGCTGCTGTTGCTGTTGATGGATTCATTCCTCCATCAGCATTTATGGAGTTTCAAGCCTACAATGTGCTTGTAATCGCAGCGGATATTCGTCAACTTAAGCATATAGAATATACACCAGCACCAGATATCATTCACGAAGCAGCCGGTCATGCGCCAATAATCGCTGATCCTGAATATGCTGAATATCTTAGGTATTTTGGAGAGATAGGTTGTAAAGCACTAAGTTCAGCCAAAGATTATGAACTCTACGAAGCCATTCGTCACCTTTCAATCATCAAAGAATATCCTTTCACACCCCAAGAAAGTATTGATGAAGCCGAAAAAGCAATTGAAAACATACAATTGAACATGGGCGAGCCCAGCGAAATGGCATTAATAAGAAGATTGCATTGGTGGACAGTTGAATACGGACTTATTGGAACCCCAGAAAATCCCAAAATTTATGGTGCGGGTTTGCTGTCTTCTATTGGAGAAAGTAGTTCTTGCATGAAACCTGACGTAAAGAAAATACCATACACATTAGCTGCAATGAATGTTGAGTTCGATATTACAAAGCCTCAACCTCATTTATTTGTAACTCCAAGTTTTAAACACCTAACTAATGTTTTAGACCAGTTTGCAGATACTATGGCATTAAGAAAAGGAGGAACATATGGAATTCAAAAAGCAATTCAAAGCAAAAACTTGGCAACAGTAGTTTTAAGCTCTGGCTTGCAAATTTCAGGGACTTTTAACTTTGTTACTGCAGGTATAGATAACCAACCTGCTTATTTTACTACAAACTCTCCTACAGCATTAGCCTGCAATGATAGACAATGGTTCGACCAAGGAAAATCTCAATATAGAAACGGGTTTATTGGAATTTGTGGAAATCCAAATGGAATTCAAGGTTCGTTGGAGAATTATTCTATTTCAAAATTAAGTGAAATAGGTATAATTGAAGGACAAATCGCTGAGCTTAACTGGGATTCTGGTATTAAAGTGAAAGGAAAAGTTGCTAGTTTTAGACGAGCATTAAACGGAAACCTTCTATTAATAAAGTTTGATAATGCCGAAGTCACATTTAAGGAAGAAGTTCTTTACTCTGGAGATTCTTTTCAGTTAAGTATTGGACAAAGTGTTGATTCAATCTACAGCGGAGCCGCAGATAAAATTGCTTTCCACGACCTAGCAAAGATTCCTACAGAGCATACCTTTAAAGTAGTAGTCGATAAGTCACTAAAACGCCTTCAAGATTTATATGCCGATATCAGAGAAATTCGACAAGGAAAAAGAGAAATCGAGAAGTTGAAGCCAGTGTTTTCGAACCTAAAGAAGAATTATCCAGACGACTGGTTGCTTGTTTTAGAAGTTTATGAGTTGTGCATCGAAAAGAATCTGCCAAGTAATTTCATTATAGAAGTGTACGATTGGCTTCAAGATGTCAATAATAGAAACCCTCAGTACGATAAGCTAATTGAAAATGGACTTAGGCTGGTAGACAATAATAGCATGGTAACTGCATAGTTATGAAAGCAAATGTGATTATTGCAGGTGCAGGTAAAGGTATTGGCCTAGAACTTACACAATGGTTTTTAAAAAATGAATGTAGTGTTATTGCTATTAGCCGAAACATCACAAATTTAAAGCCCCAAGTCAATCTTAAAACTATCAAAGCCGATATAACTGAAGCAGAAGTCATAAAAAATAAGGTCAATTCAATAATTTCGTCTCAAACCAAAACTGATATACATATATATGTATATAATGCCGGCTTACTCATTAATAAACCCTTTTTAGAGTTAAGTTCAGACGACATGTTAAAGATGCTCACAGTTAATTTTCTTGCAGCATGCACCACCACTCAATCATTAATTCCTTGGTTGTTGGAAGCCAAACATGCACATGTGGTGTTCATTGGAAGCATGGGAGGTTTCCAAGGGAGCGTCAGATTCAAAGGCCTTTCAGTTTATAGCGCTACAAAATCTGCTCTTACTAGCATATCTGAAAGTCTAGCCGAAGAGTTTAAAGAAACAAATATTTGCTTTAATACGCTTGCTTTAGGAGCTGTTGATACCAAAATGCTACAAATTGCATTCCCTGAGTACAAGGCAAAAACAAGTCCTGAGAGTATTGCTTCATTTATTGGAAGCTTTGCTTTAGAGCAATTCATACACTTTAATGGAAAGGTAATACCAGTCGCATTAAACAAGCTATAAATTAAGTGTTTTGATTATCAGTAATTTATCACTTATTTTAAGATTTATATCATCATACACTTGCGCGTATCAAATTAATATCTACTTTTGCCGCCCCTTAGTTCTTTAAACGTCTGCTAAAAACAACCAAATAATCGTTGAAAAAATAAATGAAAAAAATCTTGTAAAAGATTTGGTAGTTTAAAAAACGATTGTACTTTTGTCGCCCTGTTCATTGAGGCCTGTCTCCAACTAAAAAATGTGCTGAAAAATAAAAAAAAATTATTTTTCAAAAACATTTGGAGATGTCAAAAAAGGTTGTAGTTTTGCAGCCCGTTTCTGAACAAGAAACACGCAGAAAAAAGAAATGATTTTTGCACGCAGATAGAAGAAATGAAATCTGCACGTTCTTTGAAAATATTGAGGAAGGAAAAATAAAATGAGTTTCACGAGTAGTTAAATACTCGAGAAGAATATCTGAGACATACTCCCGATGAATAATCGGGAAAACAATATCAAACTTACAATGGAGAGTTTGATCCTGGCTCAGGATGAACGCTAGCGGCAGGCTTAATACATGCAAGTCGAACGAGGTTTGGTAGCAATATCAAACTTAGTGGCGCACGGGTGCGTAACGCGTATGCAACTTGCCTTCAACTGGGAGATAGCCCCTCGAAAGAGGGATTAATACCCCATAGTAATCAGATATCGCATGGTAATTGGTTTAAAGCTACGGCGGTTGAAGATAGGCATGCGTGACATTAGCTAGTTGGTGAGGTAACGGCTCACCAAGGCTACGATGTCTAGGGGTTCTGAGAGGATGATCCCCCACACTGGTACTGAGACACGGACCAGACTCCTACGGGAGGCAGCAGTAAGGAATATTGGGCAATGGACGCAAGTCTGACCCAGCCATGCCGCGTGAAGGATGACGGCCCTATGGGTTGTAAACTTCTTTTGTACGGGAATAAACCCAGGTACGTGTACCTGGCTGAATGTACCGTAAGAATAAGGATCGGCTAACTCCGTGCCAGCAGCCGCGGTAATACGGAGGATCCAAGCGTTATCCGGATTCATTGGGTTTAAAGGGTGCGTAGGCGGATTTATAAGTCAGTGGTGAAAGCCTGTTGCTTAACAACAGAACTGCCATTGATACTGTAAGTCTTGAGTACATTTGATGTGGGCGGAATGTGTCATGTAGCGGTGAAATGCTTAGATATGACACAGAACACCGATTGCGAAGGCAGCTCACAAAACTGTAACTGACGCTGAGGCACGACAGCGTGGGGATCAAACAGGATTAGATACCCTGGTAGTCCACGCCGTAAACTATGATCACTCGATGTTGGCGATATACTGTCAGCGTCTAAGCTAAAGCATTAAGTGATCCACCTGGGGAGTACGGTCGCAAGATTGAAACTCAAAGGAATTGACGGGGGCCCGCACAAGCGGAGGAGCATGTGGTTTAATTCGATGATACGCGAGGAACCTTACCAGGGCTTGAAAGTTAGTGACCGCTGCCGAAAGGTAGCTTTCCTTCGGGACACGAAACTAGGTGCTGCATGGCTGTCGTCAGCTCGTGCCGTGAGGTGTTGGGTTAAGTCCCGCAACGAGCGCAACCCCTATCTTTAGTTGCCAGCGAGTAATGTCGGGGACTCTAGAGAAACTGCCCGCGTAAGCGTGGAGGAAGGTGGGGATGACGTCAAGTCAGCACGGCCCTTACGTCCTGGGCTACACACGTGCTACAATGGACGAGACAGTGGGCAGCTACATAGTAATATGATGCTAATCTCCAAACTCGTTCTCAGTTCGGATTGAGGTCTGCAACTCGACCTCATGAAGCTGGATTCGCTAGTAATCGGATATCAGCAATGATCCGGTGAATACGTTCCCGGGCCTTGTACACACCGCCCGTCAAACAATGGAAGCCGAGGGTACCTGAAGTCGATAACCGCAAGGAGTCGCCTAGGGTAAAATTGGTAACTGGTGTTAAGTCGTAACAAGGTAGCCGTACCGGAAGGTGCGGCTGGAACACCTCCTTTCTAGAGAAGATAATCTTCACCTATTTATAGGTAGAAACTCATCTTTTTCCTTCCTCTTATTTTATATATAAAAAAACCAAAAGCTCACTGAGTGATGGTGTTCACCATCAGAGTGCTGGAATGAATTTGGTAAACAAATCATAGTCCCGTAGCTCAGTTGGTTAGAGCACTACACTGATAATGTAGGGGTCAGCAGTTCAAATCTGCTCGGGACTACATAAATATAGAGTTTTTGGGGAATTAGCTCAGCTGGCTAGAGCACCTGCCTTGCACGCAGGGGGTCAACGGTTCGAATCCGTTATTCTCCACTTTTTTGTTCTTTACATGTTGAATTAGCTCTTAGGAGAGCAAACTTTTGGAAACAAAAGCTAGGAAATGGTTCGAATCCATTATTCATACACATTACATATTTATATGTAAGCGTTCTTTGACATATTGAAAGAAAATACGAGATAATATCTCAAAAATATCAAACCGTCGTTTGATAAGAAAGTAATTAAGGGCGTACGGAGGATGCCTTGGCTATTAGAGGCGATGAAAGACGTGATAAGCTGCGAAAAGCTTCGGGGATCCGCACACAGGAATTGATCCGAAGATGTCTGAATGGGGAAACCCCTTAGGTCGAAGACCTATGATCCCGAATGGGAGGCTAACCCGGAGAACTGAAACATCTAAGTACCCGGAGGAAAAGAAAACAATTGTGATTCCCTAAGTAGTGGCGAGCGAACGGGGAACAGCCCAAACCGTAGTTGTTAAGGCAATTGCGGGGTTGTAGGACTACAATATTGACTTTGTATTGTTAGTGGAAGGTTCTGGAAAGTGCCACCATAGCGGGTGATAGTCCCGTACACGAAAACAATGCGATACATAGTAGTATCCTGAGTACCACGGGGTCGGAGACGCCTTGTGGGAATTTGCCGGCACCATCCGGTAAGGCTAAATACTCCTAATAGACCGATAGTGAACTAGTACCGTGAGGGAAAGGTGAAAAGCACCCTAAATAAGGGAGTGAAATAGTACCTGAAACCGTACGCTTACAAGCGGTCGGAGTCTCTTCGTGAGATGACGGCGTGCCTTTTGCATAATGAGCCTACGAGTTACTCTTTACTGGCAAGGTTAAGCCCTTCAGGGGCGAAGCCGAAGCGAAAGCGAGTCTGAATAGGGCGCTCAGTCAGTAGAGGTAGACGCGAAACCTTGTGATCTACCCTTGGGCAGGTTGAAAGGCGGGTAACACCGTCTGGAGGACCGAACTGGTAAACGTTGAAAAGTTTTCGGATGACCTGAGGGTAGGGGTGAAAGGCTAATCAAACTGGGAAATAGCTCGTACTCCCCGAAATGCATTTAGGTGCAGCCTCGAGGTTGAGTTTTATAGAGGTAGAGCTACCGATTGGACTAGGGGGCTTCACCGCCTACCAAATCCTGACGAACTCCGAATACTATAAAATATACTCGGGAGTGAGGCTGTGGATGCTAAGGTCCATGGCCGAGAGGGAAACAACCCAGACCATCAGCTAAGGTCCCCAAATATATGTTAAGTTGATCTAACGTGGTCCGATTGCATTGACAGCTAGGATGTTGGCTTGGAAGCAGCCATTCATTTAAAGAGTGCGTAACAGCTCACTAGTCGAGCGATCGGGCGTGGATAATGACCGGGCATTAAACATATTACCGAAGCTATGGCATCGAAAGATGGGTAGGGGAGCATTCTAGCAGCGTAGAAGGTGTGACGTGAGTCATGCTGGAGCAACTAGAAAAGCAAATGTAGGCATAAGTAACGATAATGCAGGCGAGAAACCTGCACGCCGAAAAACTAAGGTTTCCTGATCAATGCTAATCAGATCAGGGTTAGTCGGGGCCTAAGGTGTAGCCGAAAGGCGTAGCCGATGGACAACTGGTTAATATTCCAGTACTAGTATTGCTGCGATGTGGTGACGAAGGAGTGAAAGAACCGCGTACTTACGGATTGTACGTTAAAGCTTGTAGATATAAGATTGGTAGGCAAATCCGCCAGTCTTGTCGAAGGTGATAGTACCGCGAACCCTCGGGTAAGTGGATAGTGTTCCTAATCAGACTTCCAAGAAAAACCGCTAAGCTTCAGGCAAATACTACTCGTACCGTAATCCGACACAGGTAGTTGAGAAGAATATTCTAAGGCGCTCGAGTGAATCATGGCTAAGGAACTCGGCAAATTCGTCCTGTAACTTCGGGAGAAAGGACCCCTACGCAAGTAGGGCGCAGTGAAAAGATTCAGGCAACTGTTTAACAAAAACACATGGCTTTGCTAAATCGAAAGATGATGTATAAGGCCTGACACCTGCCCGGTGCTGGAAGGTTAAAAGGAGGGGTTAGACGCAAGTCGAAGCTCTGAATTGAAGCCCCAGTAAACGGCGGCCGTAACTATAACGGTCCTAAGGTAGCGAAATTCCTTGTCGGGTAAGTTCCGACCTGCACGAATGGTGTAATGATCTGAATACTGTCTCAGCCATGAGCTCGGTGAAATTGTAGTAGCGGTGAAGATGCCGCTTACCCGCAACGGGACGGAAAGACCCCGTGCACCTTTACTATAGCTTAGCATTGACTTTGGGCATTTGATGTGTAGGATAGGTGGGAGACTTTGAAGCAGTGGCGCCAGCCATTGTGGAGTCAACCTTGAAATACCACCCTTTACATGTTTGAAGTCTAATCTCCCTATGGGAGAGACATTGCTTGGTGGGTAGTTTGACTGGGGTGGTCGCCTCCAAAAAAGTATCGGAGGCTTTCAAAGGTACACTCAATACGCTTGGTAACCGTATGTAGAGCGCAATAGCATAAGTGTGCTTGACTGTGAGACCGACAAGTCGATCAGGGCCGAAAGGCGGATATAGTGATCCGGTGGTTCCGCATGGAAGGGCCATCGCTCATAGGATAAAAGGTACGCCGGGGATAACAGGCTGATCACTCCCAAGAGCTCACATCGACGGAGTGGTTTGGCACCTCGATGTCGGCTCGTCACATCCTGGGGCTGGAGAAGGTCCCAAGGGTTCGGCTGTTCGCCGATTAAAGTGGCACGCGAGCTGGGTTCAGAACGTCGTGAGACAGTTCGGTCCCTATCTGTTGTGGGCGTTAGAAAGTTGAGTGAACCTGACTCTAGTACGAGAGGACCGAGTCGGACGAACCTCTAGTGTACCTGTTGTCACGCCAGTGGCACCGCAGGGTAGCTATGTTCGGTTGAGATAAGCGCTGAAAGCATCTAAGTGCGAAACTCATCACAAGATTAGCTTTCTTTTAAGGGTCGTAGAAGACTACTACGTTGATAGGCTACAAGTGTAAAGTCAGTAATGGCATAGCTGAGTAGTACTAATTGCCCGTAAACTTTCTTATCGCGGTTAAGTTTTTTTAATATTATTTTGTATTTTCTTTCGTATATGTCACTTATTTATCTATAAATAAGCAAAATCTTCAGGTGACTATAGCGGCAAGGCCCACCTCTTCCCATTCCGAACAGAGAAGTTAAGCTTGCCAGCGCAGATGATACTGCCTTTACCGGTGGGAAAGTATGTCGTTGCCCGATTTTTTCTAAAGCCCCTTAATTGGGGCTTTTTATTTTGTTTCAATTAGACTTTTTTAAGTCATAAAAATATTGCGGGGTGGAGCAGTTGGTAGCTCGTTGGGCTCATAACCCAAAGGTCATCGGTTCGAGTCCGGTCCCCGCTACTAAAAGGCGATGTGTTTCTTACTCATCGCCTTTCTTGTTTTTATATATTTGACCAAAAATATTTCGAATTATATTGAACAAATTCATTCTTTTTACGTTCAAAAACTTCCTATACTTTAACTCTTTAAATGAAAAAAGCCGCTCTCTTTTTATTTCTAATTTTTAATTGTTTTTTCTCTCTCTTATTTGCGCAAATTGAAAATACAGATTATTTTGATGGACAGATTTATTTTAAATTAAAAGACAGTTATCCGCTTCCTTCTAAGATTTTGTCAGATAAGGTTAATCTTTTAGATTTTCCCTTTTTGAATGAAGTAAAAGATGTTTATGCCATTTCTAAGTTAAGGGCTTCTTTTTATTTTGCTAAACAAGAAAATTTAAGACAGACTTTTAGACTTTATTTTAATAAGGCTGAAAAGGTTAATGAACTATTAGAATTGCTAAAAGAAAATCCTATTGTGGAATATGCTGAAAGGGTTCCTATTCATAGAAAAACTATTGTACCTAATGATTTAGGTGCAAATAATACTGGAAGTTCAGGACAATGGTTCTTACATAAAATAAAAGCTCAGCAAGCTTGGGATTTGACCTTAGGAAATTCGGCAATCAAGGTAGCTGTGGTTGACGATGCTGTTCAAACTACACACCCTGATTTGGTAAATGTTTGCATTGCAGGCAGAGATGTTTCTGATAACGATAATAACCCGAATCCACCTAATGCTACTTTTGACCATGGAACACATGTAGCTGGTATTATTGGTGCGCAAACTAATAATGGTGTTGGTATCGCTTCCATTGGTTTCGGTATTAGTATTATTCCAGTAAAGGCAACCAATGAAGCTGAATTTGTAACAGATGGTTATGAGGGAGTAACATGGGCTATCAATAACGGAGCAGATGTGATAAATATGTCTTGGGGAAGTTCTGAAGGAAGTCAAACTGGACAAAACATTATGAATGCTGGAAATGCGGCAGGAGTTGTCTTAGTTGCAGCTGCTGGAAATGATAACGTTAGCTCAACTTTTTTCCCTGCTGGTTTTAATTTTGTTATTTCTGTAGCTTCTACTTCTAGCTCAGATGCTAAATCTTCTTTCAGTAATTATGGTTCATGGATTGATATTTCTGCACCAGGAAGTGCCATCAGAAGCACTGTGCCAGGAAATGGTTATGATCTTAAAAGTGGAACTTCAATGGCATCTCCTCTAGTAGCAGGTCTTTGTGGTTTGATGCTTTCGGCCAACCCAAATTATACTCCAGCTCAAATATTAACATGTTTACAAGAGTCGTCTGATAATATAAATGCTCAAAATTCCAATTATATTGGTCAATTGGGTGGTGGTAGAATAAATGCAGAAGCCTCGATAATTTGCGCCAATGCCAGCGCTGTTGCTTTTGACGCTTCTGTTTCTTCAATAATTTCACCAGTAAATTCTTCTTGTGAAACAAATTTTCAGCCTGAAATTACTCTTAGAAATAATGGTCAGTCTGCTATCACATCTCTGCAAATCACAATTCAATTAGATGCAAGTTCTCCAACTATTTTTAATTGGTCGGGAAGCATAGCTTCTCAACAAAGCATTAATCTAATTCTTCCAGCTATGACAGCTTCTGTAGGAAATCATACATTAAATATATGTTCATCAACAATTAATAATACGCAAACTGATGGTTTCATAAGCAATAATTGTAAAACAAGATTATTTACAATTGTTTCATCAATTGGTAATAATTTACCATTTATTGAAACCTTCGAATCCGGTAATTTTTCAAACAATGGTTGGTCATTAATTAATCCAGACAATTCATTAACTTGGGAGATAATAACAGCGCAAGGTTCTATTCCTGGATCTAAGTCAGCTAGAATTCCCTTTTTTAGCTACACTTCTATTGGTGAAAGAGACGGTTTAGTTTCCCCAACTTTCAATATGATGCCATATTCTAACGTATCCCTAAGTTTTGACCATGCCTATAGAAGATATGAAGCGGGTGTTTCAGATTCATTAATAATTAGTGTATCAACAGATTGTGGGGCAACTTATCCTACAAGAATTTTTGTTGGTGGAGAAAGTGGTTCAGGAACTTTTGCAACCGCTGGCATTTCGACCGCAGATTTCATACCTAATAATGTTGACGTTTGGTGTGATGGCCCTATAGGCTCAGATTGTCTAAATCTTGATTTGTCATCTTTTGCTGGAAATACAGGTGTGCGAATAAAGTTTGAAGGTTATAATAATTATGGCAATAACCTATATTTAGATAATATTAATATTATTGGAACCGTTGTTGGCGCTCCTGCTATTTCAGACTTTGCTATTCAAGGAAACACATCTGTTTGTTCTGGAGAACAAGTGCTATTCACCAATTTAAGCGGGAATCTGCCTACTGGCTTTTCTTGGTCTTTTGAAGGAGGAACTCCCGCGGTTTCAACTTTAGAAAATCCTTCTGTTACATACATTCAACCTGGAACATATTCTGTAACACTTGTTGCTACTAATTCAATTGGGCAAGACACAGAAGTTAAAACCAATTTTATTACAGTAGAGCCAGCACCCATAATCGAAGTTTTTTCTACTGCGCTTGAAGTGTGCAAAGGCACAGCAGTAACGCTAACAGCTACAGGCGCTGATATGTATGAATGGTCTCCAATTATTGCAATTTCTTCAACTACAGGTTCTTCAATTCAAGCAGGCCCTCCTACTACAACTACATATACCGCTGAAGGTCTATCTTCTTTAGGTTGCTCAGCTAGCTCAACTATTACTATAGTAGTAAATGACTTACCTTCAGTTCCTCAAGTTACTCAGCTAACAGGTGGAGGGCTTCAATCGAGTTCTTCAATAGCTTATCAATGGTTTTTTAACGGAATAGAAATCCCTGGCGCTACTTTTCAAACTTGTATTCCAGAACAAACAGGAGAATACCAAGTAGAAGTGGAAAACGACAAAGGTTGTAAACGGAGGTCGGAAATACTCTTTCAAAATGTAACTTCAATCGATGATTTATTTGATTTTTCTACCGATTTTGTTATCTCTCCAAATCCTGCTAATAATATTATTAGTATCTTAAATGCTCCATTTGCAATTGAACAATTATCTATTGTTTCAATTGCTGGAAAACTTGTTTATCAATCGGAATCTAATATGAGTAGTATTAACGTTTCTGATTTTGCTTCAGGTATTTATTTTGTTCGCATTCAACACAAAAATGGAAGTACTTTCCGTCGTTTAGTCATCGAGAATTAATAGAATCTTAATTACTTATTTATTATCTAGTTGTTTGTAAAACTAGATAAGTGGATTAATTTCGCCAAATTATGATTAGAAGGGTTTTACGAAAAACTTCTTAAACACTTTTTGCACGCGATATTTAAAATAAATGACTAAAGACGAAAAAATTATTGCTTTCGATCCCAACGGAGTTGGCTTACTTGAAAGCAACATATTTGGATTACCATTTTCGAAAGAAGAATCCGATATTGTATTATTACCCGTTCCGTGGGAAGTTACAGTTAGTTATTCTGCAGGAACTGCTGAAGGACCTTTAGCTATCTTGGAAGCTAGTAAGCAAGTTGATTTATATGATGTTGATGCTCCCAATGCGTGGAAATCAGGTTTGTATATGATTGAGGTAGATGAAAAAATCAAAAAGCTAAGTGATGATTCTAGAGCACTTGCTGAGCAACACATTGAAGCAGTTATTGAAGACATTCCTTCACTTTTGAATAAAGAAATTGATACTGTTTGCAAGAAGTTAAATGATTGGGTAGAAGCAAGTACTTCAAAATTATTAAAAGATAACAAAATAGTTGGACTTATCGGAGGAGATCACAGTACACCTCTTGGATATTTAAGAGCTTTAGCTAAAAAATATCCTGAGTTCGGAATCCTTCAAATAGATGCACATTGCGATTTAAGAGTTGCATACGAAGGATTTGAATTTTCACATGCTTCAATTATGTTTAATGCATTGAAAATTCCTCAGATTTCAAAGTTAGTTCAAGTTGGAATTCGAGATTTTTGTGAGGCAGAAGCAGATATGATTAAACAATCAAATGGAAGAATCGAAACCTTTTTTGATTATCAATTAAAAGAAAAGCAGTTTGAAGGCGAATCCTGGAAAACTCAAGTAGAGAGGATTGTAAAACACTTGCCTCAGTATGTTTATATCAGTTTTGATATTGATGGACTTGACCCAAAACTTTGTCCAAACACAGGAACTCCTGTTGCTGGAGGACTAGAGTATCACCAAGCCGTTTATCTAATCAAAGCTGTTCAAGAATCTAAAAGAGAAATTATTGGCTTTGATTTAAATGAAGTTGCTCCAGGGGAAACAGAATGGGACGCAAATGTTGCAGCAAGACTTTTGTATAAAATGTGCGTTTTTACTGGAAAATCAACAGGTTTGTTTTAGAAAGTATAACTCATAAAATCAATTTTCTACAATCATTTAGTCTTGTTTTCAGAAGGTTAGTATAGCTTAATTTAAATACTTTTTTAAATATTAAACCTTAGACAGTTTCAAAGCATTAATTTTTATATTTGCGACGCAACTCAATTTGTTAAATGCTAGAAAGGTATACCGCTGAACAATTAGTTAAAACACCGTTTATAGATTTTGACGCTAAGACTGGTATTTTAGAACTTAAAGGGAAATCAATACCTGAGAATAGTGTTACATTCTATAAACCCTTGTTGGAATGGCTAGAAAGTTATAGCGCTTCTCCAAACATTTTAACAGTGTTAAATTTTCAATTAGATTATTTCAACACTAGTTCAGCAAAAATAATTGCAGATATCTTAAAAAAACTTGATAAGCTTCAAGACTCAGGTTTAAGTAATGTTGTTGTAAATTGGTATTATCAAGATATTGACGAAGATATGCTCGAAGCTGGGGAAGATTATATGTCTTTTACCAAAACAGTTTTTAATTTAATCTCTTACTCTAAATAAAAATTACATGAAAAAGTACTTCTTGCTTTTAATTATTCCGTCTTTTATTTTAGCTTCTTGTGGAGGCAATCATGAAGAAAAACCAGAGACCGCTTCAATTGATACTTCCGCTAAAGTTGACACTTCAGCTGCTCCTATAGATGAATTAGTAGACTTTAAATTTCATGTTTATTTAGCCAATATTCCTTCTCCATTCGAAACAATATATGAGTTATCAAAAGTAAAAGCACCTTTCAATAAGAAATTGATTAACACCTTAGAAAACGAATCTAAATATATCACATCTAGTAAAAAAGCCCTTAATTATGGTGTTTACGGAGTTGATTTAGCTTACCTAGCAACAAATGAGCAATTTAAAGAATTGCCAAAGTATTTTAAAACCACTCGTAATATTGCAAATAGCTTAAATACTGCTGAAAGTTTTGATAAAGTAGTAGGAAAGCGAATGGAAAGCAACTGGGAAAATAAAGATACCATTACTAGATTAATGGATGAGGCTTTTGAAGCCACAGACGCATATTTAAGCAGCAATCAGAGACAATTAATTGCAATTCAAATTTTAACTGGAGGTTGGGTTGAGAGCCAAAATATTCTATTTTCTGTAATGAAAGATGTGGAAAAAAATGTTAAATACGAAAACATTTATAAAATCTTAAACGAGCAACGCTTTCACTTAAAGAGCATTACAGAACTCTTAATGAAATACGATAGTAAAGCTGAATTAAAAAACTTAATTGCTAAAATGTCTGCGCTAAACGATGAGTTTCAAAAAACAAATAATGAAACTATGGTAGAAAAGTATAAATTAGCAGAGCTGTCTGCAAAAATTTCAGAAATAAGAACAATGATTATAAATTAATCTATTCTAAAAAATTTATGGAAAGCAAGAGTTGATTTTTTTCGTCTCTTGCTTTTTTTTATGCTATGAGCGAGAAAATATTAAAGGCATTAATGCAGCTGTTTGCGCTTATTGGAAGCAGCAATTCTGAAAATAACCGTGATATTAACACAGTTGAGTTTTTCTTAAAACAGCAATTGAATAAAGAACTTGTTGAAGATTATCTCAAGATTTATCAAGATTATTTTAAATCTTTCGAAACTAAAGAAGTAGGAGAAAAATTAAGGAAACGAACTGCTGTAAGTTCTGTTAAAGTAATAAAAATTTGCAGGGAAATTAATAGTGAATTAAACCAAAAGCAGAAATTACTAGCCTTATTACGTTTGATTGAAATAACCAATGTTGACGGTAAGTTAAATGAGTCTGAAGCTGATTTTTTATTAGCTGTATCTTCAGAATTTAACATTCCTGAAAATGAGTATGCAAATTGTCTTTCTTTTGTTTTAAATAATGAGGAAAATAATCCTATTGAGCCTTCAGAATTACTGATTATAAGCAATTTAGTTAACAATCATTCCATTGAGCACATTCATGACAATTTCTTCGAAACAAATGAAGAGAAAATAAATGTTCTTAGATTGAGAAGCATAGGAATGTTCATTGTAAAATATATAGGTAAAGCTGAAGTATTTTTAAACGGGCAACTGCTCGAAGGAAAAAGAATTCATATTTTCTCTCAAGGAGCTTCTTTGAGGAGCAAGAATTTCAAACCTTTGTATTACAGTGAAATAGTTAGTCATTTTATTTCAGACAATCAAAGTCAAGACCTCTCTTTTGAAGTTAAAAATATCAATTATTGGTTTAAAAATAGAAAAAAAGGATTAAGAGGAATTTCGTTTAATGAGGAAGGTGGGAAAATGGTGGCGATTATGGGAGGCAGCGGAGCAGGGAAATCTACTTTATTAAATGTTTTAAATGGAAATAATAAACCCAGCGAAGGGCAAGTATTAATAAATGGATTCGATTTACATAAAGAAAAAAAGAAGCTGGAAGGGTTTATTGGCTATATCTCTCAAGATGATTTACTAATTGAGGAACTATCTGTCTACCAAAATCTTTTTTATAATACGAAACTTTGTTTTGCTGATTTTAATGAAGTTCAAATTTCAGAACGGGTAAATAACTTACTAAAAGACTTGGGGTTATTCGAAATTAAGGACCTAAAAATAGGTACACCATTGCAGAATACTATCAGCGGAGGTCAAAGAAAAAGATTAAACATAGCTTTAGAGTTAATTAGAGAACCTTCAGTGCTTTTTGTAGATGAGCCCACGTCTGGACTATCATCTAGAGATTCTGAAAATATAATGGACTTGTTGAAAGAATTATCTCTGAAAGGAAAGTTGGTTTTTGTAGTTATTCATCAGCCTTCATCGGAGATTTTTAAAATGTTTGATAAATTGTTGATTTTAGATTTGGGAGGTTATCCCATTTATTATGGGAATCCTGTTGAGTCGCTAGTTTATTTTAAATCAGCAGTAAATCAAATTAATGCACAAAATGCAGAATGTAAAACTTGCGGAAATGTAAATCCTGAACAAGTATTTAATATTATTGAAACTAAGGTATTAGATGAAGATGGAACTCCCACTCTTAAAAGAAAATACTCATCAAAAGAGTGGAATGAAATATTTCTGAAGAACCAAGTCACTAAACTTGAGAGTAAATCAGATTCAAAAAAGACAATTTCATCTAAATTTAAAAAACCAGGTTTCTTTAAGCAACTAAACGTTTTTTTAGTAAGAGATATACTTTCAAAATTAAGTAACAAACAATATCTAATTATTAATTCCTTAGAAGCACCTTTATTAGCATTTATTTTGGCTTTTCTTACTAAATTCAGTTATAGTGAGAATACATATATATTTTCTGAAAATAGAAACTTCATAGGGTACATTTTTATGTGTGTTGTAGTTTCTCTATTTATTGGTTTAACAGTGAGCGCAGAAGAGATTATTAAAGATCGTAAAATTCTAAAAAGAGAATCATATCTTAATTTAAGCAAAGGAAGTTATTTATTATCAAAAATTATTTTGCTCTTCTTTATTTCCGCAGTTCAATCATTAACATTTGTATTAGTTGGAAATTACATACTTGAAATTAAAGGAATGTACACAGATTATTGGTTTGTTCTTTTTACAACTTCATGTTTTGCAAATATGTTAGGCTTGAATATTTCAGCTTCTTTTAATTCAGTTGTTACCATTTATATTTTAATACCTATTTTATTAATTCCACAATTAATATTGAGTGGTGTAATTGTAAAATTTGATGAATTAAATCCTTTGTTATCTAGTAAGAGCAGGGTTCCTTTAACAGGCGATTTAATGGCTTCCCGCTGGGCTTTTGAAGCAATTGTTGTAAATCAATTTGTAAATAACGATTTCCAAAAATTAACTTACAATTCCGAAAAAATAATGTCAAATGCAAATTTTAAGAATAATGCATGGTTTAATAAAATGACAGAAGTTTTAAGCGAACTAGAGCAACAGTTAAAAGCAAATAAACAATTCACTACGAAATCAACTTTGCTTTTGGTAAATGAAATTGAAAAGTCACAAATAGAAACAGGTTTAAAGTTTAAATATTTTGAGGACTTAAAACAGGGCGTATTCAGCGCTGAAATAGGCAAAGAAGTTAATTCCTATTTGAATTTGGTAAAGACTTATTATATAGAAATATACAATTCTGAAGAGATTAAAAAAGATGCAATTTTGGGAAAATATGAAAATCCAGAGAATTTTAAATTATTGGATAAGCTCAAAGAAACCACATTTAATAATAAATTAAAAGAATATGTTTCTGAGAAAGATCCTTTGGCCGAAAATGAATTTATAGAAAATAATAGAATTTATTCTAATATAGAACCAATTTATCGTGATGCAGAGCACAAATCATTTATTAGGGCACATTTATTTGCACCTACAAAAAGGGTATTTGGTAAATTGTATCCTACTTATTGGGTAAATGTTAGTATTATTTGGTTAATGTCGCTAATGTTAATGGTAACCCTTTATTTTGATGTTTTAAAGAAAATTATAGATAGTTCAGAAATATTCAAGAGAAGGTTTTCAAATGAAAAATAAATAAAAATTTAAATTCTTATTCCAACCACACAAATATCGTCGGTTTGTTCATTTTCTCCTCGCCAATCTAAAATTGTTCTTTTTAATAATTCACCTTGTTCTTTCAGAGGCAACTCTTTCAAATTGACAAGTAATTCCTTAAATTTACTTCTTTGAAATTTTAATTCATCTTTTCCTCCAAATTGGTCTGCATATCCATCACTTAATAAGTAAAATGCATCTCCAATTTCAAGTTGTATTTCATGATTTGTGAATTTCTTTCTATTATTTGATTTTCCAATAGGTTGTTTATCTGCTTTAATTTCAATTAATTCTCCCGATTTTTTAATTAACCAAAAAGGATTATTGGCTCCAGACCATTGCAAATGCTTTGTTTTACTATTAAATGAGCAAAAAGAAATATCCATTCCGTCCATAATTTCATCATCATCTTCATTATTTAATGATAAATCAAAACTTACAATTTCAGAAACTTTATCTAGAATTTCTGACGGTTTTTTAATTCCGAACTCTCTTACAGTTTTGTTCAGAGCGTTGTTGCAAATAACAGACACAAAGGCTCCAGGAACCCCATGTCCAGTGCAATCACAAACTGCAAAAAATAAAGTATCTGAATCTTCTAAAGTTTCCATCCAATAGAAATCTCCAGCTACAATATCTTTAGGTAGATAGAGCACAAAAGAATCTTTAAAATATGACTCAACTTCAGCCAAGGGAGGAAGGATTGTAGCCTGAATGCGCTTCGCATATAAAATGCTATCTAAGATTTCACGATTCTTTTCTTCTACTATTTGTTTTTCATTAACCAATTCAAGGGTTCGTGAAATCACCTTTTCTTCTAATATTTTATTTTGATTTTCTAAGATTTGTTGCTTTTCTTTTTCTTTTCTTAAATTTTCTGCAGCTAAATTCTCAATCTTGATGAGTTGTTCGTTTTCAACTTCAATTAATTGATGTTTTAGAATATTGTGATTATTCAGGATTCTTTTTCCTAAAAGCAAAGAAAATGAAAGTGGAAAAGTAGCTGTTCCTATTATAAATAATATCTTTTTTAACAAATAGCCATCTATTAAAAACGAAGAAATTAATAAAACAAATGAAATACTGCTTATAATTAAAATTAAGATTACACCCTCTTTTCTTTTAATATAACCCTTATATAAAGCAAACGAGTTATTTACGAGTGTAAAAACAAAAAACAACAGTATTAAAACTAAATTAGGGATTGAGACTTGTAAAAAATTTTCAGTGTTAGCGGCATCTTTATTTAATAATGCGTAAACAAAAATGACAATCCCGATAACTGAAATTGGAATTAAACTTTTATTTTTTTCTAGTAATATCTTTGATAATAAAAGCGCTGTAAATTCAATTGATAGAATTAGAATTAACATTAAAATTATGGCAGAAACCCTGAATTCAAAAGCACAGAAAAAGCTACAAATAGAAAAACAGAAAAAGGAGAAAAAAAGATTTTCTCTCTTTAATTTATATGAGAAAAAAAGGATTAAAAAAATAATACCAAAAGCCACAAAATAAGAAGCCAAAGCAATATTTCTATAAGTGCCAAAATTAGATATTACTCGTTCATATAAATCCATAGTTATTAAGTCCTATAATTGTATTTGATAAAATATTGAAATTAACTCAAATTAAACAAAAAAGCCCCAGATTAACCGAGGCTTTTTATAAAATCAATATTTACAGTATTAACAGTATTGTTCAAATGCCATTTTAAGGTTTTCTGCAATCATTTGTGGAGAGCGACCTTCAATATGGTGACGTTCTATGAAATGAACCAGTTTCCCATCTTTAAACAAAGCCATTGCTGGTGATGAAGGAGGATATGGTGCAAAATATTTTCTGGCTTGAGCTGTAGCTTCTGCATCGTTTCCAGCAAAAACTGTAGTTAGTTTTGATGGCTTATGACCTGCATTTTCTAGTGCTAATTTAACTCCTGGTCTTGCAGCGCCTGCTGCACAACCACATACTGAATTTACAACAACTAATATTGTTCCTTCCTTTGATGTCAATGTGGCATCTACTTGAGCGGCTGTTTTAAGTTCCTCAAAACCAGCAGTAGTAAGCTCTGCGCGCATCGGGGTAACAATTTGTTCTGGGTACATAATTTATTTATTTTTAAGAATACAAATGTAAGTTTAAAAAACACAGATGCCACTATTTTGTTGTTGAAATTCATTTTCTAATTAAAATGTTGCTAAGTCGTCGCATTTCCTAAATTTGCATTTCTTAAATTAAAAAATAATTAATGGATCAGTTTTCTTATTTGTCTAATGCAGATCCCGCAGTACTTGACGATTTATATACTAATTACCTTCAAAATCCAGCTTCTGTTGATGAAACATGGGGCAAGTTTTTCGAAGGAGTATCCTTTGCAACACAGAATTACTCAAGTAAACCAGGCCTTGCTGTTGGTGAAATTCCAGAGAATGTAAGCAAAGAATTTAAAGTTATTAATTTAATAAACGGGTTTCGTTCGCGCGGACATCTCTTTACCAAAACAAATCCTGTAAGAGAAAGAAGACAATATACACCAACATTAGATATTGTTAATTTTGGTTTAGAAGCTACTGATCTAAATACTGTTTTTCAAGCAGGTGTATTAATAGGAATTGGCCCTGCTTCTTTGCAAAACATTGTTCAACATTTGCAAGAAACCTATTGTCAAAGTATAGGTGTTGAATATATGTACATTCGTAACCAAGAGGTTGTTGAGTGGATTCAAAAGAAACTCGAAGGTAGCAAAGGGAAACCAAATTACAGTAAGGATGAAAAACAACAAATTTTTCAGAAATTAAATGATGCTGTTGGATTTGAAAGTTTCTTAGACAAGAAATTTGTTGGCCAAAAAAGATTTTCACTGGAAGGTTGTGAGGCTTTAATTCCAGCTATAGATCATGTAATTGAAACAGGCGCAGAACTGGGTATTAGAGAATATGTTATGGGAATGGCTCATAGAGGAAGATTAAATGTACTTTCAAATATTTTCAAAAAAGATACAAGAAGCATTTTTACTGAGTTTGAAGGAAAAGAATATGACGACGAAGGAGATTTTTCTGGTGATGTGAAATATCACCTAGGATATTCTACAAAAGTAAAAACCAGACAGCAACTGGATGTTAAATTAACACTTTCTCCTAATCCTTCTCATTTAGAAGCTGTTGGGCCGGTGGTGCAAGGTATTACACGCGCTTTTGCAGATGTAGAGCACGATAACGATTATAAAAAAATTGCTTCTATTTTAATTCATGGAGATGCCGCCATTGCTGGTCAAGGTGTGGTGTATGAATTGGTGCAAATGGCAAAGCTAGATGGCTACAAAACCGGAGGAACCATTCATATTGTGGTAAATAATCAGGTTGGTTTTACAACCAATTATGTGGATGCCCGATCTTCTATTTATTGTACAGACGTGGCTAAAGTTACATTAAGTCCTGTGTTTCACGTAAATGCAGATGATGTTGAGTCTGTTGTTTTCGCAGTACAATTAGCAATGGAATTCCGCCAGAAATTTCACGGTGACGTTTTCATCGATTTGTTGGGATACAGAAAATATGGGCACAATGAAGGAGATGAACCTCGTTTTACTCAACCAATTTTATACAAAGCAATTGCAAAACACGATAATCCTCGTAAAATTTACCTAGAAAAGTTAATGCAAGAAGGTAATATTGACAATGCTTTGGCAGAGAAATTCGATACAATTCTTAAAGACGATTTGCAGAAAGCTTTAGATGAAGCGCGCAAACGCGATAGAACTGTAATCAATAACTTTTTGGATGAAAGATGGAAATCAATTAGACCATCAAAACCACAAGATTTTATTGCTTCTCCAGAAACAGGCGTAGTCTTAAAAACATTAAAAGATATTGCCAAGGTAATTTACACCATTCCTGAAGGAAAGCAATTCTTCAAAAAAATGGAGAAATTGATGCTCGACAGGAAAGAGATGATTGAGAAATCAGACCGGATAGATTGGGGAACGGCCGAATTGCTAGCTTATGGAAGCCTGCTCCATGAAGGCCATGATGTTCGTTTCTCGGGACAAGATGTTGAACGTGGAACTTTCTCCCATCGTCATGCAGTTTTGAAAATTGAAGATTCTGAAGAAGAGTACATTCCTTTATTAAACTTAAATAAAAAACAAGGTAAATTTCAGATTTACAATTCTTTATTGAGCGAATATGCAGTCTTAGGTTTTGATTATGGTTATTCATTAGTACAACCTCAAGGATTAACTATTTGGGAAGCGCAGTTTGGTGATTTCTTTAATGGAGCACAAATAGTTATTGACCAATTTGTATGTTCTGCCGAAGATAAATGGCGCACGATGAGTGGATTGATAATGCTGCTTCCTCATGGTTATGAAGGGCAAGGTGCTGAGCATAGTTCCGCAAGACTTGAGAGATTTTTGGTATTGTGTGCAGAACACAATATGATAATTGCAAATGCTACTACACCCGCAAATATGTTTCATTTATTGAGGCGTCAAATTAAAGCTGCATATAGAAAACCTTTAATTGTATTCACACCTAAGAGTTTATTGCGACATCCAAAATGTG
>Ga0247832_1001037_pt1 | contig 52509 bp, 55 predicted proteins | sample LaCruzMarch2015__10_FD_192407 | JGI IMG/M metagenome (GOLD analysis project Ga0247832, IMG submission 192407) | Freshwater microbial communities from meromictic Lake La Cruz, Castile-La Mancha, Spain - LaCruzMarch2015_4m | ecosystem: Environmental > Aquatic > Freshwater > Lake | place: Spain... | reverse complement strand
CGTAGACACACTCCCGACCAAAATTTTTCGCAGCCTGGCCTCACCTACCAGCAATTGGCCCTATGACAACAGCCCCACCAGCGATGGCAACCCACCAGCAGCTAACACACCTAGAACCAACCGCCCACGTTCTGCCACCATTGTGCTTACCCGCATAGATGGCGGTGTGATCGGAACCGACTTTACGTTGTATTGATTTAAAGCCACCTCTGGGCGCGGGTCAGGACTGTCAAGGTCTTGACCCGCGCCTTTTTGCTACCTCGGGAACACCCATCTCAATTTAATCTACTGATACTTTTCCTTCTATTTGATATTGATAATTCATTATTGAATTTATTCGGGTTTATCCCGCCCACAAAACGTCCAAACGACCTTGTACTGGCCGAGATCGCCTATTAGATTAGGCGGTTATGAAAATGATTGGTTTATGTTTGTGAAGACACGTTATTTGGCTTGGTTCTTCAGCGCAGTTTTGTTCTGCTCAGGCTTGGCTTATGCCCACCCACATCTTCGCTTGGCTTATCAAATTCAGCCACTGCTTTCCAATGGTGCGTTGAGCGGCTTTCACGTCAGCTGGCAAATGGATGCGCCCAGCAGTCTTCAGGTACGCGAAAACATTGATCTAAACAAAAACAGCGTGCTCGACCCCGATGAGTTACAGGCCTTCGCCGACAGCAACAGCCCGCTGATGCAGCCCTACAACTATTTTTTAACCATTGAAGATGGCAAAAGCGCAGCGCCCATGCCCTTTGAGGTGCGTAACTTTTCTGCAAGAGATGGCGGTCGTGGTTTTCAAGGTGGCATTTACCTTGAGTTCGATGTGCAGCTGAACCAACCCCTGAAACACAACCAAGCACAGCTGCAAATGCAAGACCCGACTTGGTACATCGGTTTTATGCCTCGCATGGGGCAAGTGCTCACGGCTGAAAGCGAGTGCAATTCCAATTTCACGCGTGAAAAACGCCAAACGCCTACCCAAGGCGAACAAGAAGTTCAGCGTATCGTTGTGCAATGCCTGTCAGGGTCTGTGGCCCGACCTGATGAGCAAATTTCACCCATCAACGGGCCCAACAACGGAGTCAATTCATGAAGATCAAAAAAATTGCTGCCGCTTTCTTGGCAAGCGCCCTCTTGGGTACTTTGTCCATGGGAAGCGCTTTTGCCTATGAAAAGTGCCACAAATCCAAATGGGGCCCCAACGACCAAATGGGTGCTTTGAACAACATCACCAAAGACAATATTTTGGCGGCCACCAAGCTGATCAAACAAGGCAAGAAAATGGCCATGGCGATCGAGACCAATTCCAAGACGCCAGCTTTCCCTCCCCGCACTTACTCCATGACCATTGTCAAACCTGGCCAAGAAAACGGTCAAACACTAGGCAAAACCAAGCTCAGCTACCACGATGACATTTTGCAAGCTTGGGTGGGTATCGGTACGCAGCTCGATGGACTGGGTCACATCGGTATTGACAATGTCTACTACAACTGCACGCCTGGTATCGATGTGACAGGCGTCAGCGGTTTGAAGAAATTCGGCATTGAAACCTTCCCAGGTGTCGCCACCCGCGCTGTGCTCTTGGACATGACAGCGGTCATGGGCAAAGACATCATCCCTGAGGGAACACCTTTCAATCAGCCTGAAATCGAAGCTGCCTTGAAGCGCCAAGGCAATATGAAGATCAACAAAGGCGATGTGGTGATTTTCTATACCGGCTGGCACAAACTGTTGGGCGTGGATGACAAGCGCAATGGCGCAGCCCATCCTGGCTTGGGTGTTCAAGGTGCTCGCTATTTGGCTAACTTGGGTGTTGCCATGATTGGCTCAGACACTTGGGGCTTGGAAGTTGTTCCTTTCGAAAATGAAGGCCAAGTGTTCCATGTTCACCAAATCTTGTTGGCTGAATTCGGTGTATTCATTCTGGAGAACGTGGTGGCCGAACAAGCCATCAAGGACAAGGTTTATGAAGGCATGATCACTGTTGGCCCACACCGCACCACTGGTTCGGTCCAAGCCATTGTGAATCCGATCTTTGTTTACTGATTTCACTTGCAAGTGACAAAAGGCAGCTTCGGCTGCCTTTTTTTCGAACAACATTTTCAGTATTTTTTGGCTGCCGAAAGAGCGGGAAAGGCCTCAGGGATGGTGGCCACCTGGCCGCAATGCGCGGCGGTGTAGCCGGGCAACTGATTCACGGCAAACTGAAATTCGTCGCTGTTCAAAATTTTCAAGACCGCTTGCAAGTGCGGCTTGTCCAAGTCGGACTGGTTGCACAGCAAAAAATAGCGCTCGGTGGCCAAGGGCAAAAACTCCAGCTTGAAGCGCCGCGCAGGGGTCTCCACGCCAAAGCCGACATCGGCCATGCCACTGGCCACATAGGCGGCCACGGCCGCATGGGTGAACTCGGCTTGCTCATAACCAGCGATTTGGGCTGGGTCGACTTGGGCCTTTTTCAAAAAGCATTCCAGCAAAAACCTCGTCCCGCTGCTGGGTTGGCGATTGACGAAACGCAAGCCTTTGCGGGTCAGGTCTTTCACCTCGTAAATTTTGTGGGGATTGCCGCTGGCCACCATGAAACCTTGGCGGCGCGTGGCCACATGGATGATCCGGCTTTCCTTGGGCTTGAGCCATTTGGCGTAATGCTTGAACGCCAGTTCTTCATACTCACCCTGCGGGATGTGAAAACCAGCAATTTCACAAGCTCCCGCATGCAAAGAGGCCACCGCCTCCACACTGCCGACATATTTGCGCTCTACATGGGTGCCCGACAGCGCCAGCTTTTCAATCATTTTTTCCACGGCAAAGCCATGGCTGGCATGAACCCGCAACACCTCGTTGCTGGTGGACAAAACCCGGCCAATTTCCCCTTCAAGTTCCGAGGCCAAAGTTTCCAGCATGGGGGTGAGCCTGGCAGAGATGCGGTGCCCAGCCCACACCAACTTCTCGGCCAAGGGCGTCAGGGTGGAACCTTTACCACGCTCCATGTTCAGCAAAGACATGCCCAACTGCTGCTCGCCTTGGCGGATCAAGCTCCAAGCGTGGCGGTAGGAGGCACCAGTCTTTTTGCAAGAGCCCGACAAGCTACCGTGGCTTTGCACCTCGGCCAGCAATTCCAACAGCCTCGGCGCCAAGTTGTGACCATGGGCGTCACTGATGGTCCACTGCGGCTTGATCGAGACTTTGTGCATCCAGGATATAGGCTCTCAAGAGCATATTAGTTGTGTTGAAGAGTCCTATCTTAACTGAGCACTGTAGACATATTGCGGCGTCTCAGTGATTTCCCTAGACTTGGTTGTGCTGGGAAAGCATACGTTAAAGTCGAACGCTGGCACAACAACCAAAAAATTGGAGACAACATGAGCACATCAGTTGACGCTTCCGAGAGCGCGGCAAACGGCACACCTGGCATTTTGTCAAAGGAACGCATCATTGCAGGCGAGGGATTCAACCGCTGGCTGGTTCCACCCGCCGCTCTGGCTATTCACCTTTGCATCGGCATGGCCTACGGCTTCTCGGTATTTTGGCTACCGCTGTCCAAGGCCTTGGGCATCAAAGAAGCGATTCAATGCGGCCCCGACATTGGCTTCTTCCAAGAATTGTTCATCTCCACTTGCGACTGGAAAGTCTCAACACTGGGTTGGATGTACACCATGTTTTTTGTGCTGCTGGGCAGCTCAGCAGCCTTGTGGGGTGGCTGGCTCGAACGTGCAGGCCCGCGCAAAGCAGGTGTGGTCAGTGCCATTTGCTGGTGCGGCGGCATGCTGATTTCTGCAGCTGGCATTTACTACCACCAGTTTTGGATGATGTTGTTGGGCTCCGGTGTCATTGGTGGCATTGGTTTGGGCTTGGGCTACATCTCCCCTGTCAGCACACTCATCAAGTGGTTCCCAGACCGTCGTGGCATGGCCACCGGTATGGCCATCATGGGCTTTGGAGGTGGTGCCATGATCGGCTCACCACTGGCCGCTGAACTGATGAAGATATTCGCGACCGACCTTGAGGTGGGCGTGTGGCAGACCTTTGTCTGCATGGCCTTGGTTTATTTTGTGTTCATGATGGGTGGCGCATTGGGCTACCGTGTTCCTCCCACAGGTTGGAAACCAGCGGGCTGGACACCACCGCCGCAGCAAGCCAACAACGCCATGATCACGCAACAACATGTGCATGTCAGCAAAGTGTGGGGCATCCCACAATTTTGGATGGTGTGGGTGGTGTTGTGCATGAACGTGTCTGCAGGCATTGGCGTGATCGGCATGGCCAGCCCGATGTTGCAAGAGGTGTTTGGGGGTGCCCTGATTGGCATCGAGGCCAAGTTCATCGAGCTGGATAAAACACAGTTGACGATGATTGCAGGCGTGGCCGCGGGCTTCACCGCGCTGCTGAGTTTGTTCAACATCGGTGGTCGTATCATCTGGGCCAGCTTGTCCGACAAGCTCGGTCGCAAACTCACTTACGTGGTGTTTTTTGTCCTTGGCGCCGCTTTATACGCCTCGGTGCCAGCCAGTGCCATGGCCGGGAACAAGCTGTTGTTTGTGGCCGCGTTTTGCATCATCTTGAGCATGTATGGCGGTGGTTTTGCCACCGTGCCCGCCTACTTGGCCGACTTGTTTGGCACGCAAATGGTGGGCGCTATACACGGTCGCTTGCTCACCGCATGGGCCACAGCCGGTATTTTGGGCCCCGTGGTGGTGAACTACATGCGCGACTACCAACTCGGCTTGGGCCTGCCGCGTGAACAGGTTTACAACCAAACCATGTTCATCTTGGTGGGTATGTTGGTGGTCGGCTTGATCGCCAACCTGATGATCCGTCCTGTCCATCCCAAGCATTTCATGACGCCCGAGGAATTGGCCCATGAGAAAAAACTTGCCCACGAAAAAGCCAGCGCTTCCGAAGTACACGGCACCGGCGCACCTTCACATGTGAGCCCTGTGATCGTTTGGTTGGCTTGGACAGCCGTGAGCATTCCTTTGGCTTGGGGCATCTACCGCACCTTGCAAAGCGTTTCCAAATTCTTCAACTGATTTGTCACCATGAACAAAGCCCTGGTCGCTCCTGAACTCTCCCTGGTCAGTCAACTCTTGGATAAATACCAAGGGGTTGCAGGTGGCTTGCTGCCCCTGCTGCATGATGTCCAGGATCGCCTGGGCTTTATCCCCGCACACACAGTTCCCCTGATTGCCGAGGGCATGAACCTGTCGCGCGCCGAGGTGCATGGCGTTATCACTTACTACCATCACTTTCGCAGCACACCGCCTGGCAAACACGTGGTGCAGGTCTGTCGTGCCGAGGCATGCCAAGCCTGTGGCAGCGAAGCCCTGTTGGCGCAGGCCGAGCAAGCCCTGGGCTGCAAAGTGCATGAAATCAGTACGGACGGTTTGTTCTCGCTGGAACCGGTTTATTGCCTGGGGCTGTGCGCCTCTTCGCCTGCGATCCAGGTGGACGACAAGATGTACGCACGCATGAACGAGGCCAAATTGAATCAACTCATCTCAACCCTGAGGAGCGCATCATGAGCGTGACGCTTTACGTACCCTGTGACTCTGCTGCCTTGGCTGCAGGCGCCGACCATGTGGTGGACGCCTTGAACAAAGCCGCTGCCGCTCGCGGTGTGGCCATTGACATTCAGCGCAACAGTTCGCGCGGCATGTTTTGGCTCGAACCCCTGGTGGAAGTGTTGACAGTGCAAGGTCGCATGGCTTATGGCCCGGTGTCGCCCGAGGATGTGACTTCCTTGTTCGATGCCGGTTTTTTGAACGGCGGGTCCCATGCGTTGTCGCAAGGTGTGACCGAGCAAATCCCTTATTTGGCCAAACAACAACGCCTGACCTTTGCCCGCATGGGCATCACCCGACCTTTGTCTTTGGACGACTATGCCGCCCACGGTGGTTGGGTCGGCTTGCAAAAAGCCGCCGCCATGGATGGCGCGGCTGTGGTGCAAGAGGTACTCGAATCGGGCTTGCGTGGGCGAGGTGGCGCGGCATTCCCAGCGGGCATCAAGTGGCGCACCGTGCTGGGCACGGCGGCTGCCCAAAAGTATGTCGTTTGCAATGCCGACGAAGGCGACTCTGGCACCTTCTCCGACCGGATGACCATGGAGGGTGACCCCTACATGCTGATCGAAGGCATGGCCATCGCCGCTTTGGCCGTGGGTGCCACCAGCGGCTATATCTATATTCGCTCCGAATACCCGCACGCGATCGCCACCATGAACACCGCGATCGCCCTGGCCGAGTCTGCTGGTTACTTGGGAGACAACCTGCTGGGCAGCGGCAAAGCTTTTCACCTGCAAGTGCGCAAAGCCGCGGGTTCTTATGTGTGCGGTGAGGAAACCGCCATGCTCGAGAGCCTCGAAGGCAAGCGTGGCATTGTTCGCTCCAAGCCCCCACTGCCCGCCATAGAGGGTTTGTTCGGACAGCCCACCGTGATCAACAACGTGATCACCTTGGCCAGCGTGCCGATCATCATGGCCAAGGGCGCGGCATTTTACAAAGACTTTGGCATGGGCCGCTCGACCGGCACATTGCCGTTCCAGATCACCGGCAATGTATTGCAAGGTGGTTTGGTTGAGCGCGCTTTTGGTTTGAGCTTGCGCGAACTGTTGTTTGACTTTGGTGGTGGCAGCCGCAGTGGCCGCCCGATCAAAGCCGTGCAAGTGGGTGGCCCCTTGGGCGCCTATGTGCCTGAATCGCAATGGGACGTGCCGCTGGACTACGAAGCCTATGCCGCCATGGGCGCGGTGGTCGGACATGGCGGTATCGTGGTGCATGACGAGGGTGCCAACATGGCCAAGCTCGCACGCTATGCGATGGAGTTTTGTGCCTTGGAGAGCTGTGGCAAATGCACCCCCTGTCGCATCGGCTCGACGCGCGGCATGGAAACCATCGACCGGATCGGCTCGGCGGCCAACAAAGAACAACAAGTGCATTTGCTGCGCGACCTGTGCGACACCATGCTCCACGGCAGTTTGTGCGCCATGGGTGGCATGACCCATTTCCCCGTGCTGTCCGCACTCAAACATTACCCCGCTGACTTTGGCCTTCCCGCCAAAGCAGAAGCTGTGAACTAAGGAACCACCATGTTGATGTACCTGAAACAAGAGCGTGACCACGGCACCCCTGCGCGTACCGCCAGTCAAACCGTGCAACTACAAATCGATGGCTATGAGGTCAGCGTGCCCAAGGGCACCTCTCTCATGCGGGCTGCTGTTGAAGCGGGCATCCAAGTGCCCAAGCTGTGCGCCACTGACAGCCTTGAGCCGTTTGGCTCATGCCGTTTGTGCTTGGTGGAAATCGATGGCCGCAAAGGCTTTCCCGCTTCTTGCACCACACCCGCAGAAGCTGGCATGGTGGTGCGCACCCAAACCCCGAAGTTGCAGGACCTGCGCAAAGGGGTGATGGAGCTCTATATCTCCGACCATCCCTTGGACTGCCTGACATGCAGTGCCAATGGCAATTGCGAATTGCAAGACATGGCAGGCGTCACAGGACTGCGCAATGTACGCTATGGCGTGGGCGAGGCCGCTGGTGCTCACCATTGCGATGCTGAAAAAGACGAGTCCAATCCATACTTCACCTATGACGCCAGCAAATGCATTGTCTGCAACCGCTGCGTACGTGCCTGCGAAGAAACCCAGGGCACTTTCGCGCTGACCATTTCTGGCCGCGGTTTTGAGAGCCGCGTGTCCCCCGGTCAAGACCAGCCGTTCATGGACAGCGAATGCGTGTCCTGCGGCGCTTGCGTCGAGGCTTGCCCCACCGCCACCTTGCAAGAAAAATCCATCATTGAGCTCGGCCAACCCGAGCACAGCCTGATCACCACCTGCGCTTATTGCGGCGTGGGTTGCGGCTTCAAAGCCGAGATGAAGGGCAACACCGTGGTTCGCATGGTGCCTTGGAAAGACGGCAAAGCCAATGAAGGCCACTCCTGCGTGAAAGGCCGTTTTGCCTGGGGCTATGCCACCCACCAAGACCGCATCACCAAACCCATGATCCGCGCCAAGATCACCGACCCATGGCAAGAGGTCAGCTGGGACGAAGCCATCAATTACGCAGCCTCCGAGTTCAAACGCATTCAGGCCAAGCATGGCAAAGACTCGGTGGGTGGCATCACCTCATCACGTTGCACCAATGAAGAAACCTACTTGGTGCAAAAACTCGTGCGTGCGGCTTTCGGCACCAACAACGTTGACACCTGCGCCCGTGTTTGCCATTCACCCACCGGCTATGGCCTGGGTCAAACCTTTGGTACCTCAGCGGGTACGCAAACCTTCAAGTCGGTGGAACACGCCGATGTGCTGTTGGTGATCGGTGCCAACCCGACAGATGCTCACCCCGTGTTTGCCTCTCGCATGAAGCGCCGACTGCGCGATGGCGCCAAACTGATCGTGGCCGATCCACGCAAGATCGATTTGGTCAGCAGCCCACATGTGAAAGCGCAACACCACTTGGCCTTGAAACCCGGCACCAATGTGGCGCTGATCACGGCGCTGGCCCATGTGGTGGTCACCGAAGGCTTGGTGGCCAAAGACTATGTGGCGCAGCGTTGCGAAGGCAAGAGCTTCAACGAATGGTGTGAATTTGTCTCCAAACCTGAGAACTCGCCAGAAGCTTTTGAAAGTGTGACTGGCGTTCCCGCCTCGGAAGTTCGCGCTGCAGCGCGCATGTATGCTGCCGGTCCTAACTCAGCGATTTACTATGGCTTGGGCGTGACAGAACACTCACAAGGCTCGACCATGGTGATCGGCATTGCCAACTTGGCCATGGCTTGCGGCATGGTGGGTCGTGAGGGTGTGGGTGTCAACCCCTTGCGTGGCCAAAACAATGTGCAGGGCGCTTGCGACATGGGCAGTTTCCCGCATGAGTTACCTGGCTACCGCCACATCTCGGACACGACCACACGCACTTTGTTTGAAGGTGCTTGGGGCGTGCACCTCAGCCCAGAGCCAGGCATGCGCATCCCGAACATGTTTGACGCCGCCATGGACGGCTCGTTCTTGGGCTTGTACTGCCAAGGCGAAGACATCGTGCAGTCTGACCCCGACACACAACACGTCTCCGCGGCGTTGTCGGCGATGGAGTGCATCGTGGTGCAAGATATCTTCTTGAACGAAACCGCCAAGTACGCCCATGTGTTTTTGCCTGGTTCTTCGTTCCTGGAAAAGGATGGCACTTTCACCAATGCCGAGCGCCGCATCTCGCGTGTGCGCCAAGCGATGCCTCCCATGGCCGGCCTCGCCGATTGGCAGGTCACGGTCAAATTGGCCAAAGCCTTGGGTTATGAAATGCACTACACCCACCCTGAAGATGTGATGAAAGAAATCGCTGCCCTCACGCCCAGTTTCTCGGGTGTGAGCTACGCCAAGATCGATCAACACACCAGCCTGCAATGGCCGTGCAATGACAACACAGCAGACGCTGGCATGGACATCATGCACACCGCTGGTTTCATGCGTGGCAAGGGCAAGTTCTTCCCCACCCAGTTCGTGGCCAGCCAAGAGAAGGTCACCCGCAAATTCCCGCTCTTGCTCACCACGGGTCGTATCTTGTCGCAATACAACGTGGGTGCGCAAACACGTCGTACCCTCAACAACCAATGGCATGATGAGGACCGACTGGAAATCCATCCCCATGATGCCCAAGAGCGTGGCATCAATCAAGGCGATTGGGTGGGTATCGAAAGTCGTTCTGGCCGAACCGTGTTGCGCGCTGAAATCAGCGAACGCATGCAAGCCGGTGTGGTCTTCACCACCTTCCACTTCCCCGAGTCGGGCGCCAACGTGATCACCACCGATGCCTCAGACTGGGCCACCAACTGCCCTGAGTACAAAGTGACCGCGGTACAAATCGTGTCTGTCAGCCAACCCTCAGAGTGGCAAAAGAACTACCAACAGTTCAACCAGAAGCAGCATGGTTTGCTGGCCAAAGCACAGCAAGCTGAACAAGCCTTTGAGGTGGTTGGCAAGTGAAGGCTTGGGGCAACGCTGATATGGCGTTGGCCGAAGAAGTGCCAGTCGCGCTGGTCTTCAACGGCATCTCACATGCCGTGATGATGGCCAGCCCCGCTGACCTGGAGGACTTTGCGCTGGGCTTTGCCCTGACCGAGGGACTGATTGACAGCCCATCGCAGTTGTATGGCATCGAGCATGATGTCCTGGCCCAAGGCATTGAAGTGCGCCTGGAAGTCGCTGCGCATGCCGAGCACCGCCTCAAGGAAAGACGCCGCACCATGGCTGGACGCACCGGCTGTGGCCTGTGTGGCGCGGACAGCTTAGGGCAGGTTCGCTTGAGCCTCCCGCAAGCCCCGAGCGTGGGCCTGGCCACTGAGGCCATGTTCAAGGCCCATGCCCTGCTGCGACATCACCAACCTGAGAAACAGCGCACCGGCGCCACCCATGCAGCAGCCTGGGCCAATCTGGAGGGCGACATTGTTTGTGTGCGCGAGGACGTGGGCAGGCACAACGCTTTGGACAAACTTATTGGAGCCTTGCGCAAAAGCACACAAGACATGACCCAAGGCTTTGTCTGCATCACCAGCCGTGCCAGTTTTGAGATGGTGCAGAAAACCCTGCAAAGCGGCGCGGGTGTGCTCACCGCTGTGTCAGCACCCACCGCACTCGCTGTTGAATTGGCACAAGACCACAACCTGCTGTTGACTGGCTTGGTGCGCGGTGACGGCTTTTCGACATACAGCCACGGTCATCGCATTCAACATAACCCCCTCACACAGCAAGAAGCACATCATGGACATTGACAACTTGGTACGCATGGCCAATCAAATTGGAACCTTTTTTTCGGCCTATCCAGACCCCGAAGAAGCCAAAGCCAGCATCGCCAATCACATCCAAAAGTTTTGGGAGCCGCGCATGCGCAGCTTGATGCTCGACTGCATGGCCAACGGTCAAACCCCCGAATTGATGCCCTTGGTGCATGAAGCTTTGACACTGCATGCCGCCACCTTGCGACCCAAAACACCTGCTTCCTCGGCGTAATCGCTCGATAAAGCCGCAATTAGCTGAAACCCTTTTCGGTTTAACACCCTGCTCGGTGCGTGAATGCATGCTTAGGCATGCAAGTACGTGCAGCAGTGTTTGCTTTGGCAATCTGGGGTCAAAAAACCCACGCTTTGCTGGACTTTGAATTGCTCTTCTCCTGTGCAAACCACAGGAGATTGACATGCAACACAAAGTTTTTTTCAAACACCTACAAACCAAACCAGCCAGGGCCGCGGTTGATTTTTGCAACGAGGGGATCGTTGGCCTGATCCTGAGTTTGACCTTGCTGTCACCTGTGGCTGCACAAACAACCACGCTTGGCGTGCACACCTTCAGTTACCACGACCGAGGGTATTTCAACAATGTCAACACAGGCATCTACCTCGAACACGCAGGTGTGACCGGCGGTTATTACAAGAACAGCTTGAACAAGGACTCGGTTTATGCAGGTTACACCATGAAGTACGCCTTGCCAACCAACCCCTTGTTTCAATCTGCAGCAGTGATGGTGGGTGTGGTGAGCGGCTACAGAACCCGCAGCTACCCACACGATTACTCACTCATGGCGGCAGCCAGCCTCAAGCACGACTTCAATGAACAACACGGCATTCGTTTGTCTGTCTTGCCTACCCACCGCAAAAGCCCAGCCAACTATGTGTTGCACCTGAGCTATGAAATCAAGGTGAAATAAACCCAGGTACTGGGGCTGATGTTAAAAAGATCACTGGCCAAAGCCATGCTTTTTCAGCACAGCCTGCCCCTGGGTGGATTGCACGAAAGCCATGAACTTTAGGGCTTGGGCGGCGTTGGCGGAGAAAGCCACTTTGGCGATCGGGTAGTGAATGGGGGACGAGGTGGACACTTGAAACGCCACCTTCACCTTGTCAGCCATTAAGTGCGCATCACTGGCGTAGACAAAGCCTGCATCGACCTCGTTGCGTGACACATAGTCTAGAGCTTGTCGCACGTTTTGGGTGCTGATGACCTTGGGTTGCAGCTCGGACCACAATCCCGCTTTTTCCAACGCACCTTGCGCGTAATGCCCCGCCGGCACACTGGCGGGCACACCCATGGCAAAGCGCTTGAACTCGGGTTTTTTCAAGTCTGCCAATTGTTTCAATCCCAAGCCTGACTGAACAGGTGTGATGAGCACCAAGCGATTGGTGGTGAACACCTTCTTGTCTGCCGCATTCACCACCGCTTTGGCCACCGCCTTGTCCATGGTGTCGGTGTCTGCACAGGCAAACACGTCCACGGGTGCGCCATTGACAATTTGTTGAAGCAATGCACCTGAAGCACCAAAGTTGAACCTGACTTTGGTGCCTGTGTTTTGAGCCTCAAACTGGGTGCCCATCTCTTGAAAGGCCTGGGTCAGACTGGCAGCCGCTGACACCGTAAGGTCTTTGGCCAGCACTGGCAATGACCATGCCATGAAGACAATCAACACCCAACTTTGGCGCTTCCATGGCGGGTCAATTGAGCTTGTGTGTGACACCTTGTGCAATCCTTTGAACCAGATTTAAATAGAAAAGCAAAATCCAATCGCTATTCTAAATTAGAATAGCAAAACGCCACTCATTTGAAAATGCACAGGTATGGCCCCCCAAAAAGCACATGATCTAGGCAAAGCCCTAGGCCACAGCAAAACCGACAAGCGCATCGATATCCTGCGCCGCTTGCAAGACGCTGGCTCGATCTCGGAGGCAGCAAGGCGGGCTGGTGTGAGCTACAAAGCCGCCTGGCAAGCCATCGACATCCTCAGCAACCTGGCTGGCACACCGCTGGTCGAGAAAGTGGTGGGTGGCTCGGGCGGCGGCGGTGCTCAACTCACCCAAGCAGGCAAAGAGCTTTTGAAAGCCTCGACGGAATTGGAGAAGGCCAAAACCCAGTTGGTGAAAAAAGCCTCTGCCAAACCCACCACAGACAGCAGCACCGCTTTCTTGGGGCTGCGCACCACCATGCGCAATCAGTTTCCTTGCGCCGTGTCTGCCATTGTCAAAAAAGCGGGCTTTGTGCGTGTAGGTCTCACCTCCAAGGGTGGCTCGGTATTCCATTCCAAAATAACGGCTGCCAGTGCTGAATTGTTCGGGTTGCACACGGGCCAACAGGTGTTGCTGCTGTGCAAGGCCACCGCTGTGCACATCAAGAAAGCCTCTGGCGAAAAGGACAAGAATGTGGTGCATGGCATCGTGGTGCGCAAGTCACGCGGCAGTGCCAGCGGTGAAGTCAATTTGCTGGTGGAACCCGGCATCACCATCGTGGGCTTTGTTGATCAATTGAGTGGCTTCAACATCAGCGACGAAGCCCTGGCTGAAATTGACGAGACCGCGGTCGTTCTGGCCTTGTCCCACGGATGAACCACTTACCCGTTTTCAAATGGACAGAGCCCCGTCTCTGCAGCACACATGGATGAAGCTTGGATAGCCCTGCGACTCACACTCAAAGTGGCGGGGTTTGCCACCCTGATCAACCTGGGCTTAGGCATTGGCGTGGCCTATGTGTTTGCACGCAAAAACTTTTGGGGCAAGGATGTGCTGGACGCGGTGCTCACCCTGCCCATGGTCATGCCGCCCACGGTCTTGGGTTACTACCTGTTGGTGCTGATTGGGCGCAATGGCCCCATCGGGCACTTTTTGCAATCCTCCATGGGCATCAACCTGATCTTCACTTGGCAAGGGGCGGTCATTGCAGCCGCCATCGTGTCCTTTCCCTTGGTGTTCAAGGCAGCCCGTGCAGCCTTTGAGTCCTTGGAACCGCAATACGAACAAGCTGCTCGGGTCTTGGGCATCAGCGAATGGGCCATCTTTTTCAGGATCACCTTGCCACTGGCTTGGCGGGGTATTTTGTCTGGCGTTTTGCTGTCTTTTGCCAGGTCCTCTGGTGAGTTTGGTGCCACCTTGATGGTGGCGGGCAGCATCCCGGGGCAAACCCAAACCTTGTCGATCGCGGTGTATGAAGCGGTGCAAGCAGGTCAAGATGATGTGGCCAACTTTTTGGTGCTACTCACCTCGGTGGTTTGCATCACGGTCTTGTTGGTCTCGGGCAAATTGATGCCAGGGCGCGTGGTTGAAACTCGCTGAAGGAAAACAGATGATCTGGGATGTCTCCGTTCGCAAGCGCTACCAAGGCAAGGACCACCAATTTGACTTGGACATGGCTTTTCAAAGTCAAGCGCAGCGCCTGGTCTTGTTTGGCCCCTCAGGCGCGGGCAAGACACAGTTGCTGAAAATGCTGTCGGGTCTGGTTACGCCAGATACTGGACATATCCGGTTTCAACAGACCGCTCTATTCGATTCAGCCCAGCAAGTCTGTCTTGCGCCCCAGGCTCGCTCGCTGGCCTTTGTGTTTCAAGAATACGCCTTGTTTCCACACCTCACCGTGGTGCAAAACATCGCCTTCTCATTGCGCAAGTCCTGCTTGAATCCGCCCAAGCAAATCGAGCATCCTCAGGTGGACCAATGGCTGTCCAAATTCGCACTCAAACCCCTGGCAAACCAATACCCCCACCAGTTATCGGGTGGTCAAAACCAACGTGTGGCCTTGGCCCGCGCTCTGGTGATGCAACCCAAAGCCATCCTGTTGGACGAGCCGTTTTCTGCCCTGGACCAGCATTTGCGCCAGAGTCTGCGAGACGAGTTGCTACAGGTACAAGCCTTGCTGTCCATTCCCATGATCCTGATCAGCCACAACCCTGATGATGTAAAAAGCTTTGGCGAACAGGTGATTGAGGTCCGGGAAGGCAGATCCGGCTTGGTTTCCCTTACAGTCAGTCCATGAATTTTCCAGAGACACTGACATGCCATTTCGCTTAAAAGCCTTTTTCTACCTGCGTTTTTTCACCCTGTTGTGCTCGGTAGCCTTGCCCGCCTTGGCGCAAGACGTGGCCAGCTTGCATCAAAAAGCCGATGCCGCCATGTGCGCCAACTGCCATGGCAGCGAAGGGCGAACGGTCAAAGGCTCGGCGGTCCCTTCGATTGCTGGCCTTCCCCGCGACTACATGGTCGCGCAAATGAAAGCATTCAAGGACGGCAGCCGCCCCGCCACAGTCATGCACCAGATCAACAAAGGTCTGACCGACAAACAAATCGAGAGCATGGCCGACTATTTCGCTGCACAAAAACGCTAAGGACATACTATGCAAAGAAGGACTCTGCTGCAATCTGTCTTGGCACTCGGCTCCCTGTCTGCTTTGTCAGCTTGTGCCGCACTCACCAGCAAAGCACCTGCCAAAGCACAAGTGGTGGTCATTGGCGGCGGCTATGGTGGCGCGACTGCCGCCAAATATGTGCGTATGTTTTCGGATTACAAAATCAGCGTGGTGTTGATCGAGCCCAGCAGCAGCTTCATCTCCTGCCCCATGTCCAACTTGGTCTTGGGTGGCAGCAAGCAGCTGCATGAAATCAGCACCTCCTATGACGCTTTGAGCAGCAAGCACGGGATCACCGTGGTGCGCGATTGGGCGGTCGGCATCGACCCAGACAAAAAATCCGTGCGTTTGAACAACGGCTTAGCTATCGCTTATGACAAGTTGGTGCTGTCACCGGGCGTGGACATGATGTTTGAAACCGTTGAAGGCTTGCAAGCCGCGCATGACAATGGACAGATTTTGCAAGCCTGGAAAGCCGGTGCCGAGACCACGGCTTTGCGCAAACAGCTCGAAGCCATGCCCGATGGCGGTGTGTATGCCCTGACCATTCCCGAAGCACCTTACAAATGCCCACCCGGTCCTTACGAGCGTGCCAGTCAGGTCGCGCATTACTTCAAGCAAGCCAAGCCCAAGTCCAAGGTCTTGATCTTGGACGCCAACCAAGACATCACCTCTAAAGCCGCTTTGTTCAAAAAGTTTTGGGGTGACAACTACAAAGACATCATTGAGTACCGCCCCAACCACAAGACCGTGGGCGTCGATGCTGCCAACCGCACGATTCGCTTTGATCTGCAAGAAAACCTCAAGGCCGATGTCTTGAATGTCTTGCCTGACATGCGCGCAGGTGCGATTGCGTTGCAAACCGGTTTGGCCACAGCCAACAAACGCTGGTGTGGCGTCCACTACCAAACCTTCGAATCTGTGGCTGCCAAAGACATCCATATATTGGGCGATGCGATTCAAGTCGCACCTGCCATGCCCAAGTCGGGCCACATGGCAAATTCACACGCCAAGGTCACAGCGGCAGCGGTGGTTGCCCAGTTGTCTGACTTGGCGGTCAACCCTGCACCTTTTCTGACCAACACCTGTTACAGCTATGTGAGCGACCAATTGGTGGTGCATGTGGCATCGGTTCACCAGTACAACGCAGCCGAAAAAACCTACAAAACCGTGCCCGGCTCAGGTGGCTTGTCGAGCGAACCGAATGCGCTTGAAGGCACCTATGCCTGGAATTGGGCGCAGAACATTTGGGCTGACACCTTGCTTTGAGTTCAAACCAAAACAATTGGGGTCAGATTCCAATTAACTTTGAAACGCTACTTTGCCGGCAACAATCGTGGCCTTGACCTGCCCCACCATTTCACTGCCACTCATGTCAAACGCAAACGGTGTGTGTTTGCTTTGGCTGCGCAGCGCCTCAGGCTTGACAGCCCATGAAGCATCTGGGTTGTAGACGCACACATCGGCCACACCACCAACACGCAACTGCCCCAAGCCCTGCCCTCGCGCACCCAACAATTGGGCGGGTGCGCTGGTCACCACCTGCAATGCCCGCAGCAGATCGACCTGGCTTTGCGCCGCCCATTTCAAGGTGGCTGACAACAACAGCTCCAGTGCGGTCGCCCCTGCTTGGGCTTGCGCGAAGGGCAAGGCCTTGGCGTCACCTTCGACAGGCGTGTGATCAGACACCAGCAGATCGATCGTGCCGTCTTTCAAACCTTCACGCAGTGCATCGCGGTCGCGTTGTTGACGCAGTGGCGGCGTCAAGCGCGCACGGGTGTCAAAGTAGCCCATGTCGGCATCGGTGAAATGCAAGTTATGGATGCTCACATCCGCGCTGATGGCCAAGCCTTCGGCTTTGGCTTGACGCAACAACTCAACGCCCGCCGCGCTGGAGAGGCGACACACATGAACGCGAGCCCCAGTGGTGCGCATCAAATCGATGATGGTGTGCAGTGCAATCGTTTCTGCGGCCACCGGTACGCCACTCAAACCCATTCGGGTGGCCAAGGGGCCGCTGGCAGCCACCCCTTTGCCAAGCGCTGCGTCTTGGGCCCGCAACCACAGACAGTAGCCGAAGGTGGCGCCATACTGCATCGCCCGTTGCAAGGCTTGGTTGTGGCTCATATTGTGCTCGGCTTGGGAAAAACCAATGCAACCAGCCAAGGTGAGTTCGGCCATGGGCGTCAGGGCTTCGCCGTCCAAACCACGTGTGAGGGCACCCAAGGGAAAGACGCGTGACAACTGCAAACGCGCCGCGCGAAATTGCAGCATCTCGACCAAGCCGGGCTCGTCCAGGACTGGTTGGGTGTCGGGTGGGCAGACTACGCTGGTGACACCACCCGCCACAGCGGCGGCGAGTTCGGAGTCGAGCATGCCTTCGTGCTCGTGGCCGGGCTCACCCAAGCGGGCGCAGGCGTCCACCAAACCTGGCACCACGAAGCAGCCGTTGGCGTCGATGGTTTGTGCAGGCTTGAAACCAGCCGAAGGCTTGCCTATGGACACAATGGTGCCGTCGTCGATCGCGATGTCTGCGCGGGTGTTCAGGCCAGAGGCCGGGTCAATCACTTGCCCGTTTTGAATCAGGATGCTCATGCGTCGTTTCCTGACACGATGGACATCACCGCCATGCGCACAGCGATGCCAAAAGTCACTTGCGTCAAGATGACGCTTTGTGGTCCGTCGACCACCGCCGATTCGATTTCCACGCCCCGGTTGATCGGGCCGGGGTGCATCACGATCGCATCGGGTTTGGCCAGTTGCAGTTTGGCTTGGGTCAAACCAAAACTCTTGAAATACTCTTGACTCGAGGGCAACAAAGCACCGCTCATGCGCTCGTTTTGCAGGCGCAGTGTGATCACCACGTCGCAATCGCGGATGCCGTCCTCCAGGGTGTGAAACACCTTGACACCCAGTTGAGCCAAATCCGCGGGTATCAGGGTTTTCGGGCCAACCACCCGCACCTCGGCGCAACCCAAGGTGGTGAGCGCATGAATGTCCGAACGCGCCACCCGCGAGTGCAGCACATCACCCACAATGGCCACACGCAGGTTGGCAAAGTCTTTTTTGAAATGACGGATGGTGTAGGCGTCGAGCAAGCCTTGTGTCGGGTGGGCATGACGGCCGTCGCCCGCGTTGATGACATGCACGTGCGGGGCCACATGCTCAGCGATCAGATAGGGGGCACCCGATTCGCTGTGGCGCACCACAAAAATATCGGCGGCCATCGCGCTCAGGTTGGCGATGGTGTCCAGCAACGACTCGCCTTTGCTGGCCGAAGAGCCTGCTATATCGAGGTTGAACACGTCCGCGCTCAAACGCTTGGCGGCAATCTCGAACGTAGTGCGGGTGCGGGTACTGTTTTCAAAAAACAAATTGAAGACGCTTTTGCCGCGCAGCAAGGGCACCTTTTTCACCTCGCGGTCGTTCACCGATACAAACTGGCTGGCGGTGTCCAAGATCTTTGTCAGGATGTCGCGTGACAAACCTTCGGTGGACAACAGGTGAATCAATTCACCGTTGCGGTTGAGTTGTGGGTTGCGTTTGTAAAGCATCTCAGCCCTCCACCGAAAAAGTGAACTGTTGTTGTGCGTCACGGGTCAGGCGCAAGGACTGGGTGGCCGGGAGGCTCAAGCGGGCCGCAGCATAGTCGGCTTGCACCGGTAACTCACGACCACCCCGATCGACCAAGACCGCCAAGTGCACGGCGGCCGGCCTGCCGTAATCGAACAACTCGTTGACCACCGCGCGGATGGTGCGCCCGGTGAACAAGACATCGTCAATCAACCAAATCGTGGCACCGTCGACCGGAAACGGTAGTTTGGTGGCCGCACTGTCAGCCATACCGCGCTGCGCGAAGTCATCGCGGTGCATCGAGGAAGACACGACACCCAAAGCTTCAGAACGACCGAGGTTGGCATGCAAGCGTTCGGCCAACCAAGCGCCACCCGTGGTGATGCCGACCAAATGGGCGGTGGGACCAAGGCGTTCGCGCAGGTCGTTCAGCATCTGACCATACAAGGCTTGCGCGTCGATTGATAAATGACCAATGCTCATGGTTGAAGGCTTCTTAAAAATTGATCCAGGATGACACAGGCCGATGCCGCATCCACATCGGTCGCACCAGCAGCCCGGGCTTCGGTGGTCGAGTAACGCTCATCGACCTCAAACACCGGCAAGCCAAAACGGCCGTGCAATTGGCGGGCAAATTGTTGGGCCCGGTCGGTGTTCTCGTGCCGCGCACCGTCCGGGTGGTAAGGCACGCCCACGACCAAGGCGTCGGGTTGCCAGCGTTGGATCTGCTCGGTGATCAGGGGCCAACGGGCGTTGCCACTGGCGTTGACCGTGCCTTGGGGTTGGGCCACGCCCAATAAGCGCGAGGCATAGGCCAGGCCAGTACGCTTCAAGCCAAAATCAAAAGCCAAAAAAGATTGCAGTGCATCGGACACGGGCGGCGGCGTCGCAGCCAGGTTCATGCGTGACCTGCCTGCGGCGAGAGCATCCAGGCTTGCAAGCCCAGCAAAGCAAGCGCGCTGTCATAGCGAAGCTCGATGGGCGTTTCAAAAATCACCTGGGCATCGGCTTGCACCGTGAGCCAGCTGTTTTCTGCCAGCTCTGACTCCAGTTGCCCTTGCGCCCACGCGGCATAGCCCAAGGTGATCAAGACCCGCTTGGGACCAGCGCCTGTGGACAAGGCTTCGAGCACGTCTTTGGAGGTGGTCATCTCCAAGCCCCCAGGCACCGCCAAGGTGGAGGCATAGGCATGTTCTGCGTCAGATTCGCCGCTGCTGCTGGTCATCGGGTCGTGCAGCACAAAACCACGCTCGGTGTGGACCGGGCCGCCTTGCAAGACGGGGATTTCAATCAGGTCAGCCCGCCCGAGTTGGAGCTCGACCTTTTCAAACAGGTCTTGCATGGACATTTGGCTGGGTTTGTTGATGATCAGGCCCAGGGCACCGCGCTCGCTGTGCTCGCACATGTAAACGACACTGCGGGCGAAAGACTCGTCCATCAAACCGGGCATGGCGATCAAGAAATGATGCGTGAGATTGATGGGCGCAGAATCGATGGTCATGCAGTGATTTTAGGGGTGAACATGCCACACAACGATTTGAACCACTTTGCCAAGGTTTTGGTTTGGTTTCGCCGCGATTTGCGCCTCAGCGACCACACCGCCCTTAGCCACGCCATGCGCCACAGCGACCAGGTGTTTGGGGCGTTTGTCTTTGACCGAGCCATCTTGGACAGCCTGCCACGGCGCGACCGCCGCGTGGCATTCATCCACGCGTCTTTGCAAGAACTCGACGCGGCATGGCAAGGGCTGGCAGACCAAGCAGAGGCCAAGCTGTTGGTGCGCCACGGGCAGGCCGTGCAAACCATCGTGCAACTGGCCAAACAACTGGGCGTGCAAGCGGTGCTGACCCACCATGACGATGAACCGGATGCCTTGGCCCGGGACGCGCAAGTCATTGGTGCCTTGGCGAATGCAGGCATTGCGTTTCAAAGCTTCAAAGACCATGTGGTGTTTGAGCGCAGCGAGGTGTTGACCCAAAGCGGCACGCCTTATGGCGTGTTCACCCCGTACAAAAACGCGTGGCTCAAAAAAGTCACGAGACACGACCTGGCCGCCCGCGACACACCCGCCAAGCCCGGTCAATTAGCCGCTGTACCCCAAGCCTTGCGCCAGCCCGTGCCGAGCCTGGCGGACATGGGGTTTGAAGTGATTGATCTGGCAGCCTTGCACATCCGCCCGGGCATGTCAGGCGCGCAGGCCTTGTTGAGCGATTTCGAGACCCGCATGGACAAGTACCAAGCCACGCGCAACTTTCCCGCGGTCAAAGGTCCAAGCTACTTGAGCGTGCACCTGCGGTTTGGCACGGTTTCGATCCGCCAATTGGCCCGGCTGGCCTACCCCCGTGCAATGCAAAACGATCTGGGCGCGCAAACCTGGCTGTCCGAGCTGATTTGGCGGGATTTTTACCACCAGATCCTGCACCACCACCCACATGTGGTTAGCAAGGCCTTCAAGGCCGAGTACGAGCTGATCCAATGGGACAAGGACAAGCATGGCAAAGCCTTGTTTCAAGCTTGGTGCGATGGCAACACGGGCTACCCACTGGTCGATGCGGCCATGGCGCAAATCAACCAAACCGGCTATATGCACAACCGATTGCGCATGGTGGTGGCGAGTTTTTTGGTAAAAGATCTGGGTATCGATTGGCGCTGGGGTGAGCGCTACTTTGCCGAGCATTTGCTGGACTTTGACCTGGCAGCCAACAACGGCGGTTGGCAATGGGCGAGCTCGAGTGGCTGCGATGCCCAACCGTATTTCCGCATCTTCAACCCGGTCAACCAAAGCGAGAAGTTTGACCCGCATGGCAAATTCATTCGCCGCTACCTGCCGCAGTTGGCGGGCTTATCAGAGAAAACCATCCATGCGCCCTGGTTGGCCAAGCCACTCGAGTTGCAAGCCGCTGGGGTGAGGTTGGGTGACAACTACCCCCTGCCGGTGGTGGACCATGCACAAGCACGTGCCAAAACCTTGCTGCGCTATTCGGTGGTCAAGAAAAGCTGAAGCCGTGAAGGCTCAGATTTCTACCATTTCAAAATCGTCTTTGCGGGCGCCGCATTCGGGACATGTCCAGTTCATGGACACCTGGTCCCAGGGCGTGCCGGGGGCGATACCGTGCTCTGGATCTCCCGCAGCTTCGTCGTAAATCCATCCGCAAATCAGGCACATCCAAGTCTTGTTCACAAAGGTCTCTTTCATTTAAGGAATGAAGGTCGCGGCGTCAAAACCGTGGCATAGAATGAATCAAAGTATAGACTTCAATGAATGCCTCCATCCCACTTCCTGACGAAGGCAAGATTGCCGAAATGGCTCACCCTTGTGTGCTGTGCTTCAACAGCAATGACCCCAGTGGCGCAGGTGGTTTAACCGCCGACATCTTGGCCATGTCCTCAGTCGGAGCGCATGTGTTGGCCATCGCCACGGGCACCTATGTGCGCGACACTGCCGAGACCTTCGACCACATGGCTTTCGACGAAGAAACCATCGACGAGCAAGCGCGCAGCATCCTGGAAGACGTTGCGGTGCAGGTGATCAAGGTGGGGTTTTGCGGCACCCCTGAGATCCTCTCCACCATCGCCGAGTTGTGCACCGACTACGCATCCGTGCCGGTGGTCGCTTACATGCCCACCTTGTCTTGGTGGCAAGACGACCCGATTGAGGCCTACCAAGACGCCTTTCTCGAACTGTTGTTGCCGCAAACCACGGTCTTGGTGGGTAACCATTCCACGCTGTGGCGCTGGCTGTTGCCAGATTGGGGCAGCGACCGCACGCCCACTGCCCGAGACCTGGCCAAAGCAGCAGCTGAAAAAGGTGTGCCCTACACCCTGGTGACTGGTATGCCCCAAGGCGGGCAGCATCTGGAAAACGCTTTGGCCACACCGCTGACCGTGCTGGTAAGCGAAACCATTGAACGCTTTGACGCGGTGTTTACTGGCGCAGGCGACACCTTGAGCGCAGCCTTGGCCGGTTTGCTCGCCATGGGCGACGACCTCGAGGCCTCGGTGGGCGAAGCACTGGGCTTTTTGGACGGCAGCTTGGACGCGGGCTTTCGCCCCGGTATGGGCCACGCTGTGGCCGACCGCTTGTTTTGGGCGCAAAGCGTTGAAGACCCTGATCAAGATGTCGAGCCAGCTGACAGCAACGCCACTGCCGAAGATTTTTCCTTGCCTGGCCATCAAACCCGACACTGAATTTCACCCACGACCAATACACCATGACCGATCTGAACCAAACCCTATTTGAGCGTGCGCGCCAAGTCATCCCCGGAGGCGTCAATTCACCGGTGCGCGCTTTCCGCGCGGTGGGTGGCACACCGCGTTTTGTCAAACGCGCAAAGGGCGCGTATTTTTGGGATGCTGACGACAAGCGTTACATCGATTACATCGGCTCTTGGGGCCCAATGATTCTGGGCCATGGTCATCCAGCGGTAGTCGAGGCGGTGCAAAAAGCGGTGTTGGAGGGTTTCTCTTTTGGCGCCCCCACCGAGCGCGAAATTGAACTCGCCGAAGCCCTACTCGAACGCATGCCCTCGATGGACATGGTGCGCTTGGTCAGCTCCGGCACCGAGGCCGGCATGAGCGCCCTGCGCTTATCGCGCGGTGCCACGGGCCGCAGCAAGATCATCAAGTTCGAGGGTTGCTACCACGGCCACGCCGATGCCTTGCTGGTCAAGGCAGGTTCGGGCTTGGCGACTTTTGGCAACCCCACCAGCGCCGGCGTGCCGCCTGAAGTGGTGCAACACACCTTGGTGCTCGAGTTCAACAACATCCCGCAACTGGAAGAGGCCTTTGCCTTGCACGGCAAAGAACTGGCTTGTTTGATGATCGAGCCGATCGCGGGCAACATGAATTTCGTGCGTGCCTCTGTGCCCTTCATGAAACGCTGCCGCGAGTTGTGTACCCAACACGGCACACTCTTGGTGTTTGACGAGGTGATGACCGGTTGCCGAGTCGCCCTGGGCAGCGCACAAAGTGTTTACGCCCAGTCCTTGCCGGGCTTTGAACCTGACCTCACGGTGCTGGGCAAAGTCATTGGTGGCGGCATGCCGCTGGCGGCCTTTGGCGGCAAACGCGCTGTCATGGAGCAACTGGCCCCCTTGGGACCTGTCTACCAAGCGGGTACCTTGAGCGGCAACCCGGTGGCCACCGCCTGTGGTTTGGCCACCTTGCAAGAGATTTCCAAGCCCGGTTTTTTCGATGCCTTATCTGCCCGTACCCAAAGCCTGGTCGATGGCTTGACAGCCGCCGCCACGAAAGCAGGCGTGCCGTTCAGCGCCGATTGCCAAGGCGGGATGTTTGGATTTTTCTTATTGCCCGAGTTGCCGCAAAACTACGCCAAGGTGATGACCAGCGACAGCCCCAAGTTCAACAAACTGTTCCATGGTTTGCTCGACCGCGGTGTCTATATTGCGCCAGCCTTGTACGAAGCCGGCTTTGTGAGCGGTGCCCACAGCGCCGAGGATATCGAGGCCACGGTGCAGGCTGCGGCCGAAGTATTCGCCACACTGTGATGCGCAAAGCCGCCTTTTCGTTGGTCGTTTTGTTTGCCTCAATGGCTTGGGCCGACGGTTCCTCAGATAGCCCGCCAGCAGCCACCCATCCCCTGGCCGCGCGACACAGCATCTGGCTCAACCCCGGTTTTTACTCGGCGCACTTTGACACCAACAAGGGTTTGCGCAACGAGAACTTCGGCTTTGGCGTGGAAGTGCAAATCAATGAAGACTGGTCGGCCACGGCGGGCCGGTTCATCAACAGCGACAGCGCCCACTCCAACTACCTGGGCGCCTACTACCAGCCTTTCACTTTTGCCAACGCCAAATGGGGTGTGGTCATAGGTGCTTTCAACGGCTACCCCAAGGCGTTTGATGGCGGCTGGTTTCCAGCCGTGCTGCCGGTGGCCACCTGGGAAAGCCGCTGGGTTGGCCTGAATCTGGCGCTGGTGCCGCCGCTGCAAGACCGCTTGTATGGCGCGGTCACGTTTCAGCTCAAGGTCAGGGTGCAGGACTGATTCTGTTGAGAATATCGTAAGTATATGATTTTATTGGATATTTTGAAATAGATGTTCAAAATTCAAAAAGGCGGCGCTGCGGGAAATCATTTGTGCAATATCGAAATTGCCTAGATTTCTCATGGCATCTGCGCTGGATTTGGTCTTTTTCTGGGGCTGAGGGCACCCTTTCCAATCTGGCTTGAATGGCTCAAGCCAACACTTGCAATCGACTGAGGTTGAACCTCTCAAAATCTTGGTCGAAGGTGACCATGCGCAAACCGGCGGCCTCGGCGGTGGCGGCCAACCAGCCATCAGTCCACAAGCGGTTGGGCAGCCCTTTTTCAACCAATTCCACCACCAAGTCGCGCAAGGTCCTGCCCTCTTGAGCCGCACGGGTTTTGAGGTGCTTGAACAGCGGGTCTGGAGGGTCGAGGGTGGTGCGGATGGATGAAGTTTCACACAAAAACATATTTGTGCGCAGCAGATTTAACCACGCTCAATGTCTGAAATGCCTCACGCCCGTGAACACCATCGCCACGCCGCGTTCATTGGCGGCATCAATCACTTCTTGGTCGCGCATCGAGCCGCCGGGCTGGATCACGCAGGTGGCGCCTTGGTCCACCACCACGTCTAGGCCATCGCGGAACGGGAAGAACGCATCGCTGGCCACGACTGTGTTTTGCAAACTCAGGCTGGCGTGACCGGCCTTGATGGATGCGATCCGAGCTGAATCCAAACGGCTCATCTGACCCGCGCCCACGCCCATGGTCATGCCGTTGGCCACGAACACGATCGCGTTGCTCTTGACAAACTTGGCAACCTTCCAGGCGAACAACAGGTCTTGCATTTGTGCAACAGTTGGCGCTTTGTCGGTCACAACCTGCATGTCTTCCAAACGCAGCAGATGGTTGTCCGCGGTTTGCATCAAAAGGCCCGAGCCCACGCGTTTGACATCCACCAAGTTCTGGCCGTTGGCCCAGGCGTTGTCGCCGCCGGGCGGCAAAGCGATTTGCAACACCCGTACATTGGCCTTGGCTTGCAACTGCAGCAAAGCTTCGCCAGAGAAAGAAGGCGCCATGAGCACCTCGACAAACTGCTGCCCGAGCGCCTGCACCGTGGCCAAGTCCACCGGGCAGTTGAAAGCGATGATGCCGCCAAACGCCGAGGTGGGATCGGTTTGGTAGGCTTTTTGGTAGGCGGACAAAGCGTGTGGAGCCACGGCCACGCCACAGGGATTGGCGTGTTTCACGATGACGCAAGCGGGCATGTCAAAACTCTTCACGCATTCCCAAGCCGTATCTGCATCAGCGATGTTGTTGAAGGACAGTTCTTTGCCCTGTAACTGTTTGGCCGTCACCAGGGAACCGGGCGCCGGTTTGGCATCTCGGTAAAAAGCGGCGAGTTGGTGAGGATTTTCGCCGTAGCGCAGGTCTTGCAGTTTGATGAACCGGCCATTGGCTTGCCCAGGGAACAGGCTGCGCTGTTGGCTGGCCAGGTCCAGTGAGGAGAGGTAGTCGCTGATCGCGCCGTCGTAGTCACTGATGCGGTTGAAGGCGGCCACGGCCAATTGGAAGCGGGTGGTTTCGCTCAAGCCTGGATGCGCTTTCCACTCTTCGACCACTGCCGCGTATTGCGAGGCATCGGTCAGCACGGCCACGTGTTTCCAATTCTTGGCGGCAGAACGCACCATGGCTGGGCCACCAATATCGATGTTTTCAATCGCCTCGTCCAAGCTGCAGTCGGGCATGGCCACGGTCGCTTCAAAGGGATAGAGATTGACCACCAACAGGTCGATGGTCTCGATACCATGGGCTTGCAGCGCCTGCATGTGAGCAGGCAGATCGCGCCGCGCCAGCAAACCGCCATGCACCATGGGATGCAAAGTTTTCACACGGCCGTCGAGCATCTCAGGAAAACCTGTCAGGTCAGCCACTTCTCGCACCGGCAAGCCTTGGGTACTCAGCAGTTGGGCAGTGCCGCCGGTGGATATCAAGCTGACGCCCAGGCCATGCAGGGCCTGCGCCAGTTCAACCACACCGGTCTTGTCGGACACGGAAATCAAGGCATTCATGGATTCAACTTTCTAAGGGATGCAGACCCACAATATGTAAAGTGGGTTTCAAAGCAAATGGTGGTCGCCGAGCTTCTTGCGCAAGGTGTTGCGGTTCAAGCCCAACCAAGCAGCCGCTTTGGACTGGTTGCCCTCGGCATGTTTCATCACCACGTCGAGCAGTGGTTTTTCCACAAACTGGATCATCATGTCATGCAGCTTCTCGGGCGGCTCACCCCGCAGGTCCTTGAAGTAGGACTCCACGCTGTGGCGCACCACGTCTTCAATTTGCTTTTTGCTCATTCACTGGTTTCCAAAACGGACTCGGGGGCGGCAGGGATCAGGCGGTCACCCTGCTGGGCCAAGCGGTCGAGATAGTCAGCCACCACACGCATTTGTGTGTCGCAGTCTTCAATCCGGTTCATGGCTTGCTTGAAATCCATGGCATTCGCCATGCCTTGGGTGTACCAAACGATGTGCTTGCGGGCAGTACGGACACCGGTGTACATGCCGTACAAGCTGTAGTGGTCTTGCAGGTGGTGCATCAGCAAGCGCTTGACCTCGGCCACCAGGGGAGGTGCCAGCAGGGTGCCGTGTTGCAAGAAATGGTCGATTTCCCGAAAAATCCAAGGCCGGCCTTGGGCTGCACGACCGATCATGACCGCGTCCGCGCCGGTGGCTTGCAACACCTGCAAGGCTTTGTGAGGAGAGTCGATGTCGCCATTGGCCACCACAGGGATGCTTACCGCGGCTTTCACCTGGGCGATGCTGTCGTACTCGGCTTGGCCTTTGTAGCCTTGCTCACGGGTGCGGCCATGCACCGTGATCATTTGCACACCGGCGGATTCGGCTTGGCGTGCCAAGGCAACCACGTTGCGGTGCTCGGCGCTCCAACCGGTGCGCATCTTCAAGGTGACCGGGGCACCAAAGGGCTGGGCCGCTTCCACCACCGCTTGCACGATGGCGATGGCCAAGTCTTCGTCTTGCATCAAGGCGGAGCCGGCCCATTTGTTGCAGACTTTTTTGGCGGGACAGCCCATGTTGATGTCGATGATTTGCGCACCACGCTCAATGTTGTAGCGGGCCGCGTCAGCCATCATTTGCGGTTCGGTGCCAGCAATTTGTACCGCGATCGGGCCAAGCTCCCCCTCATGGTTGGCGCGGCGCGAGGTTTTCAAGCTGCTCCACAGGTCTGGGCGCGAAGTGACCATTTCACTGACGGCATAACCTGCACCAAGCTGTTTGCACAAGCTGCGAAAAGGCCTGTCGGTGACCCCGGCCATGGGGGCCACAAAAATGGAGTTGCCTGTCTCGAACGGACCAATGCGCATAGGGTGGGGTGAAAGACTTGCTGAAAATGGAGGCACGATTCTAGCCATCTACCTCATGTTGTGGGGGCCTTGTGTTTGTTTTTTTGTGTGTGCTTTTGTGTGCAGGCAGCCTCTTACACTCCTGGTAAATGGACATATTTTTCCAAAACCTGTTGACCAACTGGGCAACGCCAGAATTGGCCTTGCTCGTTTTGTTTGTCAGCGCGGTCTTGGCTGCCACCTTGCTGCCAATGGGTTCAGAGCCCGTGCTGTTGGCTGTGCTGGCCTTGCATCCGCCGTTGCTGTGGCTGGCTTTGCTGGTGGCCACGGTGGGCAACACCTTGGGTGGTGCCATCGGTTGGTGGATGGGCTGGGGTGCTGAGCGTTGGCTGGCCCATCGCCTGCAGCCAGGCCAGATGACTCTGCACAGGCGAGCGCTGCGCTGGTTGGAGCGACTGGGCCCGGCGGCTTGCTTGGGTGCTTGGCTGCCCATCATCGGCGACCCGCTTTGCTTGGTGGCCGGTTACCTGCGATTACCGTTTTGGCCTTGCGTGGCTTACATGGCGGTGGGCAAGGCGCTGCGCTATGGGGTATTGGTTTGGGGCTGGGCTTGGCTCATGGCTTGGTGGTGAACCAAATACAAAAATAAGATGGCCGGGTCAATGAAACTTTGTATTTACACGTTCAATCAAAAATCTCTTTCAGCCAAGATTTTGGTTGCTGGTGTTTGCTCGATCCCGACGGGTACTTGGGTGCTGTAACGCTGCCAGCACGCTCCAGCAATTTGTCAAGCTCACCGCGATCAAGCCAAATTCCGCGACAGGCAGGACAGTAACCAATTTCCACGTTTTGGCGATCGCTGATCACCAAGGTTTGGTCTGTGCAGCGAGGACATTTCATCATCGTTCATTCCATTCAAAGACAAGATCAGCCCGTCCAGCGAGCTAAAGGTTTAATCGCTGTGGCCGCCTATGCTCAACAAGGCCAGCAGTGCATTGGGTTTGCGCAGCACCTTTTGAACTTGAACAGAAGTCAAGTCCTGCCCCACCTGGGCTGGACCAGGGAAATGGCTGGTGGACGAGACCGCAGAAGAAGAGTGATGGTCATTCATGCCAATTGCTCCTTGATGGGTTCAACTATAGGCGAACCAAGCATGTATAAAAACCAGATATGCATCAACACTCTTAAAAAACCTGAGAATGTCAAGTGCCTTCAACTACAAACACCTCTGCTACTTTTGGGTGGTTGCCAAAGAGGGCGGGGTTTCCAAGGCCGCGGACACATTGAACATGACGGTTCAAACCAAGAGCGCCCGTGTGCCTGAGCTCGAAAAAGCCTTGTTGGGCTATGGGCTGGTCAAAGCAGCTTGGGCCTTGCGTGTGCTACTGAAACCGCGTGTTCGGGGATAAGCGCCAAAGCGGAGTGCCGAGCGGATGCTTAAGACGAGAACAAGAAGTTCATGACATCGCCATCCTTGACCAGGTATTCCTTGCCTTCGGCCCGCATTTTCCCCGCGTCCTTGGCACCTTGCTCGCCCTTGAAGCTGATGAAGTCGTCGAAGGCAATGGTTTGGGCGCGGATGTAGCCCTTCTCGAAATCGGTGTGAATCACACCGGCGGCTTGCGGGCCGGTGTCGCCCACGCGGATGGTCCAGGCGCGGACCTCTTTCACACCAGCGGTGAAATAGGTTTGCAGTCCCAGCAAGGTGTAGGCCGAGCGGATCAGGCGGTTCAAGCCGGGCTCGCTTTGGCCAAGTTCTTGCAGGAATTCCAAGCGATCGGCATCGTCCATCTCGGACAACTCGGCTTCGATCTTGGCGCAAATCGCGACCACCGGCGCGTTTTGCGCTTGGGCAAAAGCCTGGAGGCGGTCTAAGAGCGGGTTGTTCTCGAAACCGTTTTCCGACACATTGGCCACAAACATGGCCGGTTTGGCGGTGATGAAGAAAAACTGCTTGAGTTCGGCGTGTTCTTCTTTGCTGAAGTCGATGGTGCGCACAGGCTTGGTGTCATTCAAGGCGATTTGGCACTTTTCCAAAATAGCCAATTGCTTGACTGCTTCTTTGTCTCCGGAGCGGGCAATTTTGCTGACGCGGTGAATGGCTTTCTCCACCGTGGCCAAGTCGGCCAGGCACAACTCGGTTTGAATCACCTCAATGTCGGCAATCGGGTCGACCTTGTTGGACACATGAATCACGTTGTCATCTTCAAAGCAGCGCACCACATTCACAATCGCGTCGGTTTCGCGGATATGGGCCAAAAATTTATTACCCAATCCCTCGCCGGTGCTGGCCCCGGCCACCAGGCCGGCAATGTCCACGAATTCGACAATGGCTGGGACGATGCGCTCTGGTGTGATGATTTGCGCAAGCTGCTGCAAGCGTGGGTCGGGCACCTCCACCACGCCGGTGTTGGGCTCGATCGTGCAAAAAGGGTAGTTTTCCGCAGCAATGCCCGCTTTGGTCAGGGCGTTGAACAGGGTGGACTTGCCAACGTTGGGCAAGCCCACGATGCCGCATTTCAAACTCATACTCAATCCTTATTGGCTTGGCACACGCTGGGGTTGTGCGCGAAAGGTGAAATTCTACGGGCAGGCAACTCCTACAATAAACATATGGCTTCCAACTTCGATGTGTGCATACGCGGCAGTGGTTTGGTCGGCAGCAGCTTGGCGCTGCTGCTGGCGAGGCAACGCCTGCGTGTGGCCTTGGTGGGTTCCCCACCGGTTGCACAAGACGTGCGCGCTTTCGCCCTCAATGAGAGCGCACGTGAATTGCTGAGTGATTTGCGCTGTTGGCCCACTCCCCTGCATGCCACCCCGGTGCAAAGCATGCAGGTCTGGGGTGACGCTGGCGGACAGGTGCAATTTCAATCGCCCTCTTTGCACGGCCTCACTCACATCGTGGATGTGCCAGTGCTGGAAGACATGCTGCGCGAAGCGGTGGATTTTCAGCACACGATTGAACGCGTGAGCGAGCCCGTGAACGCCAAATTGACCGTGGTCTGTGAAGGCCGCAACAGCCACACCCGCCAAGAACTGGGCGTGTCTTTCAACACCCTGCCCTACCAACAACACGCCTTGGCCACCCGGGTTCGCTGCACAAAACCACATCACCAACAAGCCTTGCAATGGTTTTCGCAAGCACATGGCGAGCTCGACATCTTGGCCCTGCTGCCCATGGGCGGTGGGCAAGGGCATGAAGCTGCTGTGGTTTGGTCCTTGCCCAGCGCACAAGCCAGCCGCTTCCAGGCCTTGACAGATGCTCAATTCGCTCAGGCCCTGACCCATGCCAGCCACCAAGCCTTGGGCGCATTGGAAGTGACTTCGCCTGTGCAAGTCTGGCCTTTGCAACTGGCAAAAGCGGATCAGTGGAGCGGCCGTTTCGCCCAAGGTGGCGCTTGGGTGCTGGCAGGCGATGCTGCCCACACCATCCACCCTTTGGCCGGCTTGGGCTTGAACCTGGGCTTGGCTGATGTGCGCAAACTCGCCCAGGTATTGCAAACCCGTGAAACAACCCAGTTTTGGCGCGGCGTGGATGACCGCCATCTGATCAGGCAGTACGAACGCGCGCGCAAAGCCGATATGTTGGGCGTGTGGTTGGCGTGTGACGGTTTGCAGCGCCTCTTCAATCACCCCAACACCCTGGTGCAGTCGTTGCGTAACTGGGGCTTAGACAGCTTCAACCAACTTACTCCACTCAAACAATGGTCCGTCAAGCAAGCAATGCACTGACCCAACGCAAAGGCTGACATGTCTTCTCCATCCTCTTTCAAAAACATCGGTTTGGCGCTCTCAGCCCTGTTGTGCCTGGGTCAGGCCTGGGCACAGGGCGAAGAAGCGGCGATCCGCAAAAACCTCAAAGAACGCATGCCTCAATTTGAACCAATTGACGAGGTGCGACGCTCGCCCATGACCGGCTTGTTCGAGTTGCGCGTGGACGGCACTGACATTTACTACACCGATGCTGCTGGCAATTTTTTACTGCAAGGTCAGTTGATTGACACCAAAACCCAACGCAACCTGACTGAAGAGCGACTGCAAAAAATCACCGCCATCGATTTCAAAACCCTGCCGATCAAAGACGCGATCACCCTGGTTCGCGGCAAAGGCGAGCGTAAATTGGCAGTCTTCGAGGACCCCAATTGCGGCTATTGCAAACGCTTTGAGCGCGAATTGCTCAAAGCTGACAACATCACTGTTTACCTGTTTCTCTACCCCATCTTGGGCAAAGATTCGAGCGACAAAGCCAAAGCGATATGGTGCGCCAAAGACCAAGGTAAAGCCTGGCTGGACTGGATGGTGCGGGATCAAGCACCTGCCAACGTGTCTTGCGACACCGCTGCCATCAGGCGAAATCAGGAATTTGGGCAAAAAATGAAAATCACTGGCACACCCACCATGGTGTTTACCGATGGCACACGCGTGCCTGGTGCGATCGAAGTTGCCCAAATTGAAAAACTCCTGAGCAAGCCCTGACCTGTATGCCCACCCATGCACTGGCGCCTGTGGTTTTCTGTGTGGCCGTGCACGATTTGCATGCCCATCTCTGGTCGGTCGAACTCACCGTTGCCCGCCCTGCTGCCCAACAGGTGTTGCGATTGCCCGTTTGGATTCCCGGCAGCTACTTGGTTCGTGAATTTGCCAAACAAGTGTTGCAGGTGCAAGCCGAGCAAAACAACCACGCCTGTGCAGTCACCCAAATCGACAAGTCGGGTTGGTTGGTCAACAGTGATGAACACCACCCCTTGACCGTGCGCTACCTGGTGCATGCTTACGATGCCTCGGTGCGCACCGCTTGGTTAGATGCCCAAAGAGGGTTTTTCAATCCCACCAGCTTGTGCATGCAAGTCCTTGGTCAGACCGAACTGCCCCACGGCCTGCAATTGCAAGCGGTCGTGGAGGCCCCCGATTGGCGGGTTGCCACTGCCTTGTCATCGCACAAAACCAATTCAGCAGGATTTGGTAGCTACCTGGCAGCCGACTATGACGAACTGGCTGACAGCCCGGTTGAAATGGCGGCCTTTTGGACAGGGCAATTTGTCAGCAAAGGTGTGCCGCACCAGGTGGTGGTCACTGGCGCTGCGCCTTCCTTTGATGGCCAACGTTTGTTGGCAGACATGCAGGCCATTTGCGACACCGAAATCGCTTTTTGGCATGGCCGCGGCAAAGCACCTCATGACCGTTATCTGTTTTTGATCAGCGCCGTGGCCGATGGCTATGGCGGCCTAGAACACCGCCACAGCACGGCTTTGATTTGCAAGCGCGAAGATCTGCCCCGCGTTGGGCAAGCCACAGCCTCTGACGGCTATGTGGGGCTTTTGGGCCTGATCAGCCACGAGTATTTCCACACCTGGAATGTCAAGCGCTTGCGACCTGCTGCGTTTGAGCGTTACGACTACTCCCAAGAAAACTTCACCGACTTGCTCTGGTTTTTTGAGGGTTTCACCAGTTATTACGACGATGTGTTGCTGTGCCGCGCCGAGCTGATTTCGCCCGCCACCTACCTGAAGTTGCTGGCCAAAACCATCAACCAGGTGTGGCAAACGCCTGGGCGCAAAGTGCACAGTGCAGCACAAGCAAGCTTTGAGGCTTGGACCAAGTACTACCGTCCTGATGCCAACAGCCCCAACCTCACCGTCAGTTACTACACCAAAGGTGCCTTGATTGGCTTGTGCATGGATTTGTCGCTGCGCCAAGCCGGGTTCAGTCTCGACCAAGTGATGCGGGGCTTGTGGAAACGCTGCAAAGCAGGCTCCATGACCGAAACCGATCTGCTGGCGGTGTTGCAAGAAACCACTGGCCACAGCTGGCAGCGACAACTCAAAGCCTGGGTGCATGGCACAAACGATTTGCCAGTCATGGAATTGTTGAAATCGCAAGGTGTGAGTGTGCTTGAAGAGCCCGCTCCTATGGCGCAGCTTCTGGGCTTGCGGGTAAAAGAAAACCATGCGGTGCAAGTGCAAACCGTGCTCCATGGCAGCCCAGCTGAGTTGGCGGGTTTTGCGCCTGGCGACGAGTGGCTGGGTATCAAGCTCACGACCAGCAAAACCCGTTCTGGTTGGCGGCTGAACAAACTCGATCAGCTGCCCATGTTGTTAGGCAAAGCCAAGCATCTCATCGCGTTGGTCTCACGCGATGGGCAGTTGCTTGAACTGCCGCTGCGCATGCCCGTCAAGCCGGTGATGCAATACCGCCTGGGCATAGAGACCCCCGCGCGGGTTGGTCAGTGGTTGGCTGACAAGCCCCGTGCCTGAGACGCCTAACGGCTGCGCATATCGAGCACGCGCCGCGCCTTGCCTTGGCTGCGTTCAAGCTCGCCTTCAACACACAACTGCACCAAGAGTGAGGTACCTATGTAGGCCTTGGCGTCATGCATCAGGGCTTGTGCAGCTGCTCGAGCCGCGCTGGACTCGGGGCTGACGCCTTGTCCGGTTTCCACTTTCACCGTGAGGATGTCCAACGGCCCCTCTTTGCTCAGCACGCAAAGGTAATGTGCACTCAAGGCAGGCTGGCGCAAGATCAGCTCTTCGATTTGCGAGGGAAACACGTTGACGCCGCGCACGATCATCATGTCATCGCTGCGCCCGGTGATTTTTTCCATGCGGCGCATGGTGCGAGCCGTGCCAGGCAAGAGGCGCGTCAGGTCACGGGTGCGGTAGCGGATGATCGGCAAGGCTTCTTTGCTGAGACTGGTGAACACCAATTCACCCCATTCACCGTCAGCCACAGGTTCGCCGGTGTCCGGGTTGATGATTTCAGGGTAAAAATGGTCTTCCCAAATCGTCGGGCCGTCTTTGGTTTCGACACATTCATTGGCCACGCCAGGCCCAATCACCTCTGACAAACCATAGATATCCACCGCATCAATGCCCATGCGTTTTTCGATGACTTGCCGCATGTCATTGGTCCATGGCTCTGCACCAAAGATGCCTATGCGCAAACTGCTGTCCTTGGCAGACACACCCTGCCGGTCAAATTCATCTGCCAGGGCCAGCATGTAGCTGGGGGTGACCATGATGATGTCGGGTTGGAAGTCTTGGATCAATTGCACTTGACGCTCGGTTTGGCCTCCGCCAAAGGGGATCACGGTCAACCCCAGTTTTTCTGCACCGTAATGCGCACCCAAACCACCGGTGAACAAGCCATAGCCATAACTGATATGAACCGTGTCACCTTTTCGCGCACCCGCAGCGCGGATGCTGCGCGCCACACAGGTGGCCCAGGTGTCGATGTCGTTTTGGGTGTAGCCAACCACCGTGGGTTTGCCTGTGGTGCCGCTGGAAGCATGGATACGCACCACTTGCGACTTAGGCACAGCGAACATGCCAAAGGGATAGCTGTCTCGCAAATCGGCCTTGGTGGTGAAAGGGAATTTGGCCAAGTCCTGCAAACTTTTTACATCATCCGGGTGCACACCTGCCGCATCAAACTTGGCCCGGTACACAGGCGAATGGGCGTAGGCATGTGCCAAAGTGGCGCGCAAGCGTTTCAGCTGCAAGGCACGCAGTTCGTCGATACTGGCCTTCTCAATCGGTTCCAGGGGCAATGTTGTGCTCATGTGGGTACCACTTGTCCTTGTATCTGTGCGCTCTTGCCGCGGAACACCGCAACCACCTGGTCATGTTGGTTGCGCACCGTCATGTCATAAATGCCGTGTCGTCCGCTCAGGGCCTGTTCTTGCCCCACACAGGTCAGCACATCACCCTCGTGGGCAGGCTTCAAAAAATCGATATGGGCCGCAGACGCCACGGCTGCTGTGTTGTGACTGTTGCAAGCAAATGCAAAAGTTGAATCAGCCAAGGTGAAAATGAAGCCACCGTGACACATGTGGTGTCCATTCAGGTGCTTGGCTTTCACGTGCATGCGCATGCTGGCTTGTCCGGGTTTGCAATACAGCAACTCCATGCCCATGGTGTTGCGCGAAGCCGTGTCAGACGCAAACATGGTGACGCCTACCTGCTGCGCCAAGTCATCAGGGTTGTAGGTGGCAGGCATCTTCATTCGCCTTTGAAGTGCGGTGCACGTTTTTGCAAAAACGCGGTCACCCCTTCCATGTAATCATGGGTTTTGCCCAAAGCTGATTGGGCATCGCGCTCGGCATCGAGTTGCTGGTTCAGGCTGCGCTGGCCCGCATCGCGCAGCAACGCGCGTGTAGACACCAGCGCTTTGGTGGGCATGGCGGCCAAGCGTTCGGCCATTTGCAAGGCTGTGGCGATGCAGTCATCCGCCACATCCCAAATGAGCCCCCATTCTTTGGCCTGAGGCGCCATCAATTTGTCACCTGTCATGGCCAAGGCGGTGGCACGTGCCAGTCCTAAGCGTTCGACCAAAAACCAACTGCTGCCTGCATCAGGGATCAAACCGATTTTGCTGAACGCTTGAATGAAACTCGCGGTGGGCGCTGCAATCGCCACATCACAAGTCATGACCAAGGAGGCGCCTGCACCTGCAGCCACCCCATTGACCGCAGCGATGGTGGGCATGCGCAGGTTTTGTAATCGACGCGTGGTGGGATTGAAGGCTTGGTCAATGATGGGACCGGGGTCTGCACGCTCAACCAAATTGGGTCCGTCGGCGAAATCGAACTCTGCCAAATCCGCACCCGCGCAAAACCCACGGCCGGCGCCAGTAATCACCAGAGCTCGCACGGTGGCATTGGCTTCAGCTTTGTCCAATGCAGCCCAGAGTTCATGGTGCATTTGCCGCGTGAAGCTGTTCAAGGCTTGGGGGCGGTTCAAGGTCACCACCGCGACTGCACCGCGCTCTTCATACAAGACGGTTGAATCAAGCATGTTTGTCTCCTTTTTCTGGTAATTTAACACCCTGAACCTTGCACCACGCTTGGGTATAGTTGTGACGATTCAGACTCACCAGAGGACCCGCATGACCTACGAACTCATTCAAGTACACACCGAAGCCGACAAGGTTGGCATCATCACACTCAACCGCCCCAAGCAACTCAATGCCTTAAACAGCGCATTGATGGTGGAGCTGGGCCATGCACTCCAAGCCTTTGATGCAGATACCGCCATTGGTTGCATCATCATCACTGGCAACGAAAAGGCTTTTGCCGCAGGCGCAGACATCGCGGGCATGGCCAAATTCACCTTCGCCGAGGTCTACAACCATGACTTCATCACCCGGGACTGGGAAACCATCCGCAGCATTCGCAAACCCGTGATTGCCGCGGTCAGTGGTTTTGCCTTGGGGGGTGGTTGCGAATTGGCCATGATGTGCGACTTCATCATCGCCGCTGACAACGCCAAGTTTGGTCAACCAGAAATCAAGCTTGGCATCATCCCAGGCGCGGGTGGCACCCAACGTCTTCCCCGCGCCATCGGCAAAGCCAAGGCCATGGACTTGACGCTCACTGGCCGCATGATGGATGTGCAAGAAGCCGAGCGCTCCGGTTTGGTCAGTCGCATTGTGCCCCTGGAAAAACTGATGGAAGAAAGCTTGGCTGCGGCCTTGGTGATTTGCGGCCATTCGCAAATTGCGGTCAAAGCCGCCAAAGAATCGGTCAACCGCGCGTTCGAAAGCGGTTTGTCCGATGGTGTGATGTTTGAGCGTCGTATTTTTCAGTCCTTATTTGCCACACACGACCAAAAAGAGGGTATGGATGCATTCATCAATAAGCGCACACCCGAGTTCAAAAACCATTGAATGGATAAGGAGTCGGTATGACAAAACCCAGCCAATCACACGCGTTGGTTCACCAGTCAGGCCACTGGCTGCTCAAGTCCTTTGGCGCCATCGTGGCTTTTTTGTTGCTGGTGTTCTTCCTTGGCCCGATCAATGAATTTGGACCAAGTACGCCATCTGCGCGTCCTTCACCGCCAGACAACACCTTGGCTTTGGATGATTGGTTGCAGACATCAGAAACCCAATGGAGTGATATCAAGCCGGGCGCGGCCAAAGGGATTGTGTGGGCAGATCAAAGCAAGCAACGTACCGAATGGGCTGTTGTCTACCTGCATGGTTTTTCAGCCAGTCGTCTCGAAACCGCACCCGTGGCGGATTTGGTGGCAAAGCAACTCGGCGCCAATTTGTTCTATTCGCGCCTGACAGGACACGGCCGCACAGGTCCCGCCATGGCCGAGGCTTCAGCCCAAGATTGGATGGCCGACACCCTGGAAGCGGTGCGAATTGGAAAAACCTTGGGACGCAAAGTCCTGCTCATCAGCTGCTCCACAGGCTCCACATTGGCAGCTTGGCTGGCAACGACAATGGATGCCAACATGGTGGATGCGCATGTGTTCATTTCGCCCAATTTTGGTTTGAAGGACAAACGCTCTGAGCTGATCAATGGTCCCTGGGGCCAGCATATCGCTTACGCAGTCACCGGGGACACCATCAGCTACACCTCTGACAATCCACGCGATGCCCTAGGGTGGACCCAAAGTTATCCCACCCAAGCGCTTTTTCCGATGTTGGCCTTGGTCAAGAAAGTGCGTGACAGTGATTTATCTTTGTTCAAAACACCCGTATTGATGATGTTCAGTGAAGCAGACCAAACGGTTGATCCTGAGGCAACAAAAACTGCCTTTGCCAAACTCGGGGCGACCGAAAAACAACTCCTGCCCGTGACTTTCAGCCAAAGCAAGGGACAACATGTTTTGGCGGGCGACATACGCGATCCAAAAGCTGTCGAGCCCATGGTCAAAAGCATTCTTCAATGGACCCAACAAGCCAGCCCATCCAGGATTTCTAATGATTAAAAAAATGCATCGCTTGTTTTTCTATCCTTGCAGCCTTCCAAGTGCAAGCCCAACTCGTGTCCAAAGTGCTCAATTGTGGCCCGGTCTACTCAGGGTTTCCATTTACCATCGAGTTCAAGGGCGAGTCTGCGGTCCTCAACTTCAAAGATGAAACCTATGCATTGCGCTTTATCCGGGCGTGGCAAACCACACAGCGAGAAAAATGGGTGGACTATGGCAATCCCGAGTTGGTCGTGTCGAGCAGCTGGCCGGTAGAGCCCTATGTGGCCATCAGCTTGGTCAACCGAAAAAACTCCATGGCTGTCAGTGATATGACCGAGTTGCCATGAGCTGCCAATGTCCTATGCTGGACTCTGTTAATTGCGTGGTCACAACGAAGTATCCCGCAGGGTGAATCCGCAAACCACCCGGCTTTAATGCACAAACCCCAGTTCAGTATTTGAGCTGATCAACAGACTGAAAAACAAAAAAGGTTTGATTCACAAGACATGCGCTTGTTGTCCCATGCGGCATTTCCGGGGCTGAGCTAAAAGACCATGGGCTCTGTGGTCAGCGGTAGCGAAACTGTGAATTGAGTACCCCGACCAAGCTCTGTGGTGTAACCGATGCTGCCTTTGTGTGCATCAATGATGGTTTTCGAAAGCCACAGCCCTATGCCCATGCCATTTTGCTTGCTGGTCCTCAGCAATTCAAAGACCATGGGCTGAACCTCTGACGAAATTCCGCAACCGTTGTCGGTGACTCTCAAGAAAACCTGATCATGGGTGCAATCCGTTTGCACGGTGATGGCGCGGGAATTTTTCAAGTCAGCTGACAAAAAGGAATCGCTGGCATTGGCCAACAAGTTGATCAATACCTGTTGCAACTGAGACTTGTCACCAGTGATCATCAAACGTTGAGGATGGAGTCGCAACTGCAAATCGATCGATTGCAGCTGCAAAGTGGATTGGCTCAAAGAAACCACTTCGTTGACCAACTCGTTGAAATCAAAAACTGCGGTGGATCTAGAACCCTGTGCAAACATAGTGCGCAAGGTGCTGATGATGGTTGCAGCCCGGCGGTTGGCTTTTCGCAGACCTAACATAGCTGTTTCAATGCTGGCATCTGGTCGTGACTTGGCATTTCGGTCATTGAGCACCAGCTCGATCATGTCCGCATTGAGCTGAATGACTGTCAACGGCTGATTCAACTCATGGGCCAAGCTCGCCACTAAAGCTCCCATGCCTGCGGTTTTGTTGTAGAGCGTCAATTGACGAATGATTTCTTCGCGTTCATCCAAAAGGCTTTTGAGACTCAAGCTGGTGCGTTGCATGGCATCAGCTCGCTCGGTCGTCAATATCAATTCCTTAGCAACCACCATTTTTTTTCGCTCGGCAATCTCCAAGAAGATCCTTAAGAAAGCAATATTGCAAAGCGTTATGGCAATGAATTGCCCGATCACCATCACAGCCTGATGCCAACTTGGCTCGTAGATGTCATCGATCGTGCCCGACATGAAAACGCCAAAGGTCCGAACAGCCAATGTGCTGCTCAATGTCAAACCACCCCATATCAATAGCTTGGCACCAAGCGACGCTTGCAATTGATAGAGACGCTGGCCAATGCGAAAATAATCAAAACACAAAAGCGCATAAAAAGCATTGAACAAAATCAAGGCTTCCCATTCAGCCTGTTCAAAGTGAATCAGGTAGACGAAAACCAGGAAATACAACAGATTGACCCACTTGTATAGCGTAAAGATGCGTTCTTGTGGCTCGGGATACAAATACATCCGCAGGGCAACCATGCGACCCCAGTTGCCAATCAGCATCAAAAGCTGCGCGACATAAAAAAATACAAATTCAGAAATTTGTCCACGCATGGCCAACAAGACAACGGCCATGCCACTGAACATGCCTGCCGCGCACCACAACCGAACTTGTTGACTTCGGTACTCTTGCAAGGCCAACCAAATTGCACCGTGCAAGATGAAATACACGAAGCAGATCATGAAAATGGTTGTTTGTGTATCTAAATGCATGCATTTTCAGTGGTTGACTTCAATGACCACATTGCCTATAGTTTGGCCCGCCTCAACAGTCAGGTGCGCCTGGGCAGTTTGCTGCAATGAAAAAGTTGCCCCAATGGTGTGCTTGAGTTGTTTGTTTTCCAGCATCCTGTTCAAGATATGCAAACTCGGTTGACGCTGCTGAATCGGAATGTCATAGACCAAGAAAAAGCTCATGCTGATGGAGTTCATCAGCAAGGGCCTGAACATCACAGGCACTTCCAGCGGAGGATTGGACCCATAACAAATAAAGTGGCCGTGTGGCCGCAAAATGCCTTGCGCAACCCATGTGATGGTGGTGGAAAAATCCATGTCAATGATGGTGTCAACCCCTATTCCGTTTGTCAGGTCTTTGACCTGGGCCAAGACATCATCGGTTTTGTAATACAAACAGTGATCTGCCCCAGCCGCTTGGGCATGCGCAGCCTTGGCTGGTGAACCCACGGTGCCAATGACTTTGGCACCCAGCCTTTTGAGCATCTGGGTCACATAATGACCGACAGCAGACGAGGCACCGGTAACAAGCACAGTCTGCTTTGTCACATCTCCCGCGATTCGAACGGCTTGCAGTGCGGTCAGTCCTGGGATCCCCATGCAGGCACCTTCCTGAAATGAGACGCTCTCGGGCAAATGCGCAGCTTGTTCAGAGGGCAGACATATCCATTGCGCTGACGTTCCCATGGGTCTTTGCCATTGCGCATTCCATACCCAAACCCGCTCTCCCAGCCGTGCGGCATCCACATCTTTGCCAACTGCATCGATGATGCCGGCACCATCGCTGTGCGGCACGATGAAAGGCGCTTGGAGTGGGCGCGCCAGACGCGACTTGACATCGGATGGATTCACTCCAGAGGCGAACAATTTCACGCGCACCTCGTTGTCAGCGGGATCTGGCGTTGGTTGATCTCCGTAAATCAGAACTTCTTGAGCGCCACCATTGCGCTCATACCAAACAGCTTTCATGGGCTTTACCTTGTGTTGACACACCTTGGCGTGATCACTCGCGCTGATGACAAATCCAAGGTCTCTTTTTTTTTGACTTTAACAGGACAAATTGATTCACAGGATGGGAATACGGAAACTTTTGATCGCCATTTTCCAAAAAAATCATTCTTCAATCATTGATAAGTGATTTCCCTAGTAGTCGCCCTTTTCTTATTGACAAAACACGGTCAAGCTTCAAACTAGATACACCAAACACCATTTGTGTGCGGCCCTTAAATCAAAAGGAGACTTTTATGAGTGATAAACAACGCCCCTTTGGCGTTTCCATGACTGAAAGAGAGTTCGACGAGTGTTTGCATGCGGATGAAGCCGCTTTTCGTTCGCCCATACCGACACAAATTGTTTCCAATGGCGAATACAACCCAATGCCGCAAACAGAAAAGCAAAAAAAGGTTGAGTTTCTGATCAAAGAAATTGCCGACAAAGAAGCCAAGCGTCACAACACAACACGCCGCAAATTTCTGGCATCTTCCTCAGGCATGGCCGCTGCTTTCATGGCCATGAACATGGTTCACGGTGATATTTTTGATGTCAATGCAGCCGAGGTCAAAAGCCCTGATGCAGCAGGCGACCGCAAAGCCAAATACAAGGGTCAATTCATTTTTGATGATCAAACCCACTTCATTCGCGACGACTTCAAGGAAGAAGGCTTGTTGGGTTTGACCAAATGGGCTGAGGGTGCCAAAGTCAATCCAAATATCGGCAGTGTTCCCACCAATTTGTCGCGCTACAAAATGGACAATTACCTCAAGGAAATTTTTCTTGACAGTGACACCACTATTGCGTTGTTGTCTGGCGCGCCATTTGATGACCCGAACTGGTGGCTGCTCTCCAACGATGCGATTCAAAACGCCTGCCGCGCGGTCAACAAGATGGCCGGCAGCGTGCGTATGTTGGGTCACTCCATCATCACACCCAAATATCCCAATTGGATGGATGAAGTGGACCGTGCCATTGCTGAACTTAAACCTGTGTCTTGGAAGTCCTACACCATTGGGGACCCCTTCGGACCATCGAAATACGCATGGCGCCTGGATGATGAAAAACTCATGTATCCGTTCTATGAAAAAGCGCTCAAAGCGGGTATCAACACCATTTGTATTCACAAGGGTTTGATGCCGCGTGACTATGAAAAAGCATTTGCCGGTACTTGGGAAAATGCAACTGTCGCTGATGTGGGTAAAGCCGCCAAAGACTGGCCCAAAATGAACTTTGTCATCTACCATGCGGCTTTGCGTCCTTGGTTGGCTGACAAACCAGACATGGAAATGGCGCAGTTTGAAAAGGACGGCTATATCCAGTGGGCGACCGACTTGGCTCGTATTCCTCAAAAATATGGTGTCAACAACGTTTACGCAGAAATCGGCTCAAGCTTTGCCAGTACCGCTGTAACAGACCCTCGTTTCTGCGCTGCATTCATTGGTCAATTGGTCAATCTGATGGGTCCAGAGCGTGTGGTGTGGGGTACTGACTCTGTCTGGTATGGCTCGCCGCAATGGCAGATTGAAGCCATGCGCCGCCTTGAGATTCCTGATGACATGATGAAAAAACAAGGCTGGAAAATCAAACTGGGCGATGGCCGCGGATCTGTCAAAAACAAGATCTTCGGTGAAAACTCAGCCAAGCTGTATCGCTTGGACGCACAGAAGATCGCTGCGGATGCAAAAGCCTTCGACCACGACATGATTGCCCAAATGAAGACCGAGTATTTGGCAATGGGTGGCGAGCGTAGCAATGCAGCTTATGGCTACATTGCCAAAGAAGGGCGAAGTGACAACCTTGCTTGATCAAGGTTTACTCGACTGAGTCAGTAGCAAGCTGCGTACAAGGTGTATGCAGCTTGCTTCCTTTTTTTGAAACCATTCTTTCAGAGATGCATATGAACACTATCCAAAAGACATCTGTTGCTTTATTGTCATTGGCCCTGTTTTCCCTGACTGTTTATGCCAATGAAGAGACCAAGCAAACCCGTGTGGGTACCTGTCAAGACGCAAAAAAACAGCAAGACTATTTCTGTGACATGAAAAATGCCGCCACAGACTCCATGGTTGCATTGGGTACGGCATGCAGAAATGCCAAGATCAATGTCAAGGAGGCGTGTGAAGGCGTGGTGCTTCCAGACCCTGTGTACAAATCATGCGCTATGGAACAAAAGTGCTGAAGCCAGGCCTTAAGCCATTTGCCATTATTTGCCGTTGAGCATGTGGTTTTCACGGTCTTCCCTTGGCCGCAAGCTGAGCTTGGGTTTATTGACTTTGGTGTTGCTGTCTTGGCAAGCATTTGCCCAAATACTGCGTACTGAACCCAAGCCGGTTGGCCCACAGCAGGTGTATTTGCAGCCCGTGGCAGGTCTGAATTTCAAACAAATCGGTGTTTTCAGAGAAGGTGAAAAGGAATTCTCGGTGCCATGGGTGGTTTTCCCGCTGCTTGGCGGCCACTGGGGTTTGGGGCCAACCTTCATAGCTGACGCCTGTTCTGTTTGTCATGTTCAAGCAGGGCGGGGGCGTACCCTTGATAGCGCTGTCATTACTCAACAAATATTGCGTCTGTCTGTCCCGGGAGAGGGTGCGCACGGAGCGCCAAAGCCTCATCCAAACTATGGCGACCAAATTCAAGTCACCGGTGTGAGTGTGGGCTTGAAGGAAAACCGAAAACCAGGCGAGGCAGATGTATTTGTCGATTGGGTATTTCACCGTGTCACGCTGGCAGACGGGACCGAGGTTGAATTACGCAAACCACAGTTACGCATAGAAAATTTGGCTTTTGGTCCGCTAGAGTCTGATGTCATGTTTTCATTGAGAAACACACAAGCTATATTTGGTTTGGGCTTTCTCGAAGCTGTGCCACAGGCAAGCCTTGAAGCCATCGCCGATCAGCAAAAAAAACAAGGTTTGAATGGCCGTATCAACTTTGTCCGTGACGATATTCATCGTTCGCAAGCTGTTGGACGCTTTGGCTGGAAGGCAGCACAGCCAAGCATCAGGCAGCAAACTGCCACTGCATTTCTCGGTGACATGGGAGTCACCTCGTCTTTGTACATAGAAGAGAATTGCCCGCCAGTTCAAACACTTTGCTTGGCCATGCCGCCAGGTAATCGCCCCGAATTACTCGATTACAACTGGGATCAGTTGGAGTTTTGGCAAGCGGCACTGGCACCCCCACCGCCCAGGCACCAAGAATCTGCGCAAGTGCAGCAAGGTAAAGTTCTGTTTGAAAAAGCTGGATGTGCCCAATGCCACCTGCCAGCGTTGAAAACAGGCGATTACCCTTTGCTGCCTGCGATTGCAAACACCACTTTCAATGCTTATACCGACTTGTTGTTGCATGACATGGGTGAAGAATTGGCCGACGGGAGACCTGAATTCATGGCAGGACCGCGAGACTGGCGTACCGCGCCTTTGTGGGGCATAGGCCTGTCGCAACAGGTCAATGGAAGCTCCCATTTTCTTCACGATGGCAGAGCGCGCAGTGTACTAGAGGCTATTTTGTGGCACGGCGGTGAAGCTAAAAAAGCAAGAGATGCGTTTGCGTCCATGCCAAAGATTCAACGAGATGCAGTCTTGCAATTTGTCAACTCGCTATGAAAAAACAACTCCTGGCCGGATTGATTGCCTGCTTTTCATTGAGCTTCACGCACGCTGAATGGCTTGAATATGCGGACAACGGCAAAGCTGTTTTTTATTACGACCCAGCTACCGTACAAATAAACAAAGACAAGGTGATAGTTTGGGAAATGCTCAATTACAGCTTTCCCTTGAATCGCGTGTTGTCTAGCAAAACACGCAAGGAATATGACTGTGGCAAACAGCTGTTTCGCAATTTAGCGGGAGAATTTTTTGCTGGCCCCCTGCTCAGTGGCGCGCGGATCAGCGGTAGCGATGAGGCTGACAGCGATTGGCGACAAGTCGTTGAAGGAACCCGCAACCTGGAGTTACTGCAAAAGGTTTGCCCAAAGATCAGTTGACCCTGGAATTTATACCAAAGAAAAATCATGAAGCAAATCATATGTTTATTGGGCTTGTTGATGGCCCCACTGCTGGGCGCTGCACAAGGCGTTGATTTTATTTATCCCAAAGATGGCGATACCGTAGAGCCTACCTTTTGGGTCAAGTTCTCTGTCAGTGGTTTGACATTGGCACCAGCCAATGAGGTCAAGCCAGGAACCGGACACCATCATTTGTTCATCAATTCAGCAGATATTGAAGAAAATGTCGTCATACCCTTTGATAACCAACACAAGCACTATGGCAAGGGGCAATCAGAAGCTGAGTTATTTTTACAGCCTGGAAAATACAAACTGACTTTGCAATTCGGGGATGGTGCCCACCGCTCCTACGGCGCAGCCTATAGAAAAACAATTTCAATCAATGTGGTTGGCATACCCTGATGCTTGAACAAGGTGCTCGGACATCTCGTCTCAGGGCATTAAAATCTGACTGATGAGCATTGAACCTTATCCTGTATCTCAAACCTTTGATCGCTTTTTCAGTTCTGAAAAATCAAGCGGAATACTGATTATTCTTTGTACCCTGATTTCAATGTCCATTGCCAATTCCCTTTTTGGCGAACAGTATTTGGAGTTTTGGCGTTATCCCATCTTGGGGCTCAGCATTGAGCACTGGGTCAATGACGGTTTGATGGCTGTGTTTTTTTTGTTCATTGGCCTGGAGTTAGAGCGTGAGTTGTACAACGGCGAACTGTCTGACTTCAAAAAGGCTTTGCTACCACTTTATGCAGCTGCTGGCGGTATCGCGGTTCCTGCACTCATCCATTTCGGCTTCAACGCAGGCACTCCCACGCAGGTTGGCATGGGGATTCCCATGGCCACAGACATCGCGTTTGCACTGGGTATTTTGGCTTTGCTGGGCAAAAGGGTACCTATTTCATTGAAAATTTTCCTGACAGCACTGGCTGTCATCGATGACCTCGGCGCGATCATTGTGATCGCTGTTTTTTACACCGCAGAGATCTCCGCGATGTACCTTCTGGCTGCTGCTGGTGTCTATGCATTGATGCTCACGATGAACCGGTTTTTCCGCGTGATTGCTCTGCTGCCTTACTTGGTGGGCGGCGCAGTGATGTGGTTCTTGATGCTGAAATCAGGCGTCCATGCAACCATCGCCGGGGTTTTACTTGCTTTTGCCATTCCGAATTCAAGCAAGCAAGATGACGAAGATTCGCCCTCGCACAAGTTGGAGCACTTTCTTCATCTCCCGGTTGCATTCGTGATCCTGCCTCTCTTCGCGCTTGCAAACACTGACATTGTTTTTTCAACCCATTGGGCTGATGATCTTGGCACAAGCAACAGCTTGGGCATCTTGGCAGGACTGATCATTGGTAAACCACTTGGCGTCGTGCTGGTCACGTCCATCGTGGTCATGCTTGGAATCTGTCAACTTCCTCGTGACATGGATTGGAAACATGTTTTGGGCGCAGGTCTGCTGGCCGGCATTGGCTTCACCATGTCGATCTTCATCACCAATTTGGCTTATGCTGGCAACCCTGAAGTCATCACGGCCTCTAAGATAGCGATTCTGCTTTCTTCCCTGGCAGCTGGTGCTGTTGGGTTTTTATGGTTGAGGCTGATACCAGCGACCGAGTCGCCAAAATAACCGTTATGGAACGGCCAGTATAGATTGGCCGATGTGTTTGCAGTCTTGCTCACAAGCTGAGCCATGTGGAAACACCCCAGAGCGCCACATACAACACCGAACCTGAGATCAATCCGCTTTGAGCAAATGCGCCCATGAATTTGGCGGCTACCAAACCCCAAAGTGGTATCAATTGCTGAGCATGCACACCTAGGAAATGTGCAGGTCGAATGTCTTTGTAGAAATGCCAACCGACTATGGGCAGTCCTTGACCTGCTGGAGCTTGATTGCCACCCAGCATGAACCCGCTGATGGTGGAGAGCACAAAGGTCAGCACAAGTCCAATGATCACGCCCAGAGTTTCAACGGGCATGCCTGCACCACGAGGTTCTTTCCAAATTTCCCATGCCAACCAAGCTTGTGAGGCGGTCAACCCGACAGCAGCAATCGCCATGACCCCAAACATGAATGCGTGGAAAGGGTCGCCCACGTTGTAGTGAGAAGCAGCGCCTTGTGAAGCCTGATAGCTGATGTATACAACCTCAAACAACGAGGTTGCGATGAGCAATGCAGTGATCCACACAAACACACCGGTTTGATCAAGGTTTGAATTGGCTACATTAAGCACCCAAACCGTGGTCAATGCGAACATGGATGTGGCCGCCATGAATTTCATTGGCTTGACCCAAACACCGACATCACGAATCAAACGGTGGTCATTGAGCGACCAAATAAAGGTAATGATGAGCGCAATCAGCATGAGTGCCCCATAGCTGACTAAAAGCTTAGAGGTCCAGCTCAGCGACTGCCATATCAACTTGGTTGACAAGATATGATTCATGAAATGAATATCCACTTTGATGCCTACCTCTAATCACTTCAGTTTATGCCTTTTGCTGGGCTTGATTTCATTCAATGCAACCAGCCAAAACCTGTTTGGCAATCCCAGTTGTGCAGATTGGCAGCAACTGTCGCACATTCAGAAAACCACATGGCTCAATGCCTATCTGGTGCCCTTGAACATGACCAATGTCGCCAGGAAGAAGCCCTTGGTCGACAAGTTCCGCCAACTGACATCGCTGGATTCAGCGGTTCAATATGTAGATGGTTTTTGTACTGCAAATCCAGGTGACGTTGCAGCTTTAGGCGCGATACGTTTTCTTGATGAATTCACAAGTGAAGTCAGCAAAGATTGAATTTCGGGTCGCGTGCAAAAAAGTCAGCTGACAGTTCATTCGCCACCCTGGTTTATTCTTTTTTTCAGGCTGATTACTTGCCTGTGTGATTCGCCGCTATGAAATTGCCATTTTCAGAAAAAAACAAATACAGGGTTGCCTTTGTCTTGTCACTGACGGCTGGATTTTTGATCACAACCTTCCATTCTTTTCGCTTTTCGCCGTCAATGGCCGTGATGGATTCGGGAATGATGGCTTTCCAACCAGCTTCAAGCTTGCCACGAGCAATCAACCGTTCTACGCGTTTGTCTGCGCACTTCAGAACCGTTTCTTTGGCAGCAGGTTTGCTGCCGTGGAAGTGGCAGTCTTCGCCTGCACCCGCAAAAACGGATTGAGAAATGGTGATTGCCAACGCAAGGCCAAAGTATTTGAAGAGCTGTTTCATGCTTGTTCCATTGATTTAAAGTGAATTTCGGGGTGAAGTGGTGGCATTTTGAATGTCCATATCCTCATGGATGTGGATATGTTCTTCCACAGGGAATCGGAACAGCTCTGCATTCGCATCGTGCTGATAGCCATGCAACTGAACAAACAGCAAATAGATACCTGCCGCCATCAATCCCAGATTTGCAAAATAGCTGAACCGAAAAAATGCGCTTGATTTTCTGAAGATTGCGAGCACACCCACCATCACCATCAGGGCTGCCGCTTGTCCCAATTCAACGCCTACATTGAAGCTCAAGATGCGAAGCAGCATTTGCCAGGCATCATCCCCCAAAGGAAGCTGTTGTAAACGGGTGGAGAGACCAAAACCGTGCAGTAAACCAAAGGCAAAGACCATGCCAAGCAGGTTCGGTGATGGCATATCAAAATGCTTTTGAAAACCACCGTTGTTGTCGAAACCTTTGTAGATCACGCTGATAGCAATGATGGCGTCGACCAACCAAAAATTCCAGGTGATCTGGAAATAGGTAGCCAAAACCAAGGTGATGCAGTGACCAACCGTGAAGGCGGTCACAAACTTCACAATGTCTTTGAAAGTGCTTAAGAAAAACACCACGCCAAGTAAAAACAACAAGTGGTCGTAGCCTGTGAGCATGTGACTGGCACCCAGTCCCACATACTGCATATAGCCACCATCCAACATGCGTTGCTTGTCCGCTTCGCTGATGCCGTGTGCAAACGCAAGCAATGGCAACAACAAAATCCCCTAGGGATGACTTTCAATCCGCGTGATTCGTCTGCCTGTATATATTTGTTATGCAGATGTTCATGGCGTACATACCGCCTGCGTGAATTGTCCTTCCGGGCTTTGTGAGGTCAAAGTTACCAAATATTCACCAGACGCACCTGCTGACACCAACACCCCGTATTCGCGCATGTTTCTTTCATCAGCAACCTGCTGTGCCAGACGCCACACGGCATTCAAATCTCGGGTTGAAACCACAACATGCTGAGACTGCTTGTCATGAAAACCGGGCTTGAGTCGAACCACATGAACATGCAACTGATTTTGAGTGCGTTTGGTCAGGGGATTGACTGCCAGTGCTATTTCGTGAGGCTTGAGGCGCTCAAGGGCAACTTGCCAAGAAAAAGACCAAATCGAATCTGGGCGCCTGCTGTCTTCAATGCCAGTGACGGTGGCTTTGGGCATCACCAAACCGTGCACAAAATCTGGGGGGCACCCGCACATCTTGATGTCTCTGATTGCAACAAATTCGGTGTTTTCCGCCCACACTTCTGTCGTTGCACGACAGGCGGTCTTGCCAGGGCAATTGGCAATCTGTTGAGGTGCACGACACTGTTCACAATAAGCTGGCGTGTCTGTGCGAAGGCATTGCTGAACAATCTCCAACAAAATATTGCTGTTGGCTAAGCTTGGGCTGGTCTGGAAAAATCCAAACAACAGGATGCTTATCTGCAAAAGCATGGGTACAAGCCAAGCTTGTTGCTCGACTTGTACCCTGCTCATGCTCAGCTCAGTGTGAAGTCTGTGCCAATCACACCGCCATCTTCACGCGTCAGCACGATCGTGGCCGAGCGTGGACGACCGCTTTTGGCGGTGCTGGCAGACGCGGGATTACCATTTCCAGTGATGCTGTAAGGCCAGCTGCTTCTGGGTGAGGCCAAGTTGCCGAAAGTAGTGTTTTCACCTGGGTGTTGGATGTTGATAAACAAAGCTTTGCCATCATGGGTTTCCGTGATGCCAGTGATTTCGCAATCAATGGGCCCAGTGAGTAAGCGCTTGAGCTGACCGACTTTGCCAACACGGGTAGTGACAGTTTGTGTTTGGGCGCCAAATGAATTGGTAACAGTTACGGAGCTTCCATCGCCCACTTGTCCGGGTATGGCAGCCAACAACATACAAGTACTACCGGACCCATCAGTTTCATTTGTAAATTGAGAGTCATCTGTTTGTATGTACATGATGCCAGTCTTTTCAGAAAACCATAGTCCGTCAGGGCTGGACAGGAAATTGTCTGCCGTCAAACCAGATAAATTCACATTGGCATTATTCAGGTCATCCGTCTCTGCGCCAAATACATAAATATCCCAGTCAAAAGTGGTCGCAGCAGGGTTGCTGCTGTTTTCGCGCCATCGAATGATGTGACCATTGATGTTTCCAGATGACGTGCTTGAAGAATTATCTGTGTAAGACCTTGGGTTTGCTGCATCAGTTTCAAGAACAGGCCGCTTGGATCTGGCATTGGTGAGAGTGAAATAAACCTCTCCATTGGCGGGATTGACAGCACCCCATTCAGGGCGATCCATTTGCGTTGCGCCCTTCTTATCAGCAGCAATACGCGTATTTAAATAGGGGTCAACAGCGATGTCTGAAAAAGTGAATGTTTCAGTGCTTACCGTCTGTGTGCCACTTAAACCAGTAGTCAGTTCAAGCCATTCGCCAGTGAAATTGCTGTTGAACTTGGCGACATACAACTTCCCTGCATCCAAGTACTTGTCGCCAGCTGCCAAGCCACCGTTGATATCTGCCGCATCCCAAACGGCAGTAGAAACAAACTTGTAAATGTATTCATCCTCTGAGTCACAGCCCATGTAAAACACCACGGGCTTGCCTACCGTGACAGGTGCAACCCATGCACCTTCGTGTGCAAATCGGCCCATGGCAGTCCGCTTTTTGGGTGTACTGGTAGTTGCAAATGGATCGATCTCCACATTGAAGCCATAGGTATAGGCAGCATTTCGGTAGTCATCAACCGCAGTTGCAGGGGCAGCACTAGCAGTGATGTTCCAGCGAGCGTAGTCGTCGGCACCAGAACCTACATGAGTCCACCCTTCTCTGCCTGTGGCACTGGTAACGCTGTAACGTAGGTTAGAAGCCTTGTCATTTGCTGTCTTCAAGCTATTGGGATCTGTAACTTTGAAGTAATTTGCCCAATTTTCCTCACACGTGAGGTAAGTGCCCCAAGGCGTGTAGCCGGACGCGCAATTGTTCACTGTGCCACGAGTCTTGACACCTGTAGGGGAATACTTGGTTTTCATTTGGTCCTTGCCCTTCAATGGACCGCTGATATCCATGTCTGTCAAGGTGGTGATGCGACGATTGAAGCTCGAGTTGGTGTTGACGGCAAACGTGCCATCGGAATTTTTATTAACTTCAATGACGCTAACACCATGTAAACGAAATTCTTTTTGAACTTCATCAACAGAAGTTCTTGTATTACTGGCATATGACCAGCTAGAAGATGCAAAATTAGCAGTCGAGGAAATCACTGGATTAGCTGATGGACCTGAGGCGTGTAAAAACAAGGGAGAAATAGCTTCATGGTTGATACACAACAAGCCTTTTGCAGAAACCGATTCATCCCACTTGTTGTTGCTGCCCAGTCCAAAATAGTACATGCCATCATGGTGATCGCCTGCACGGTAATCAAACGACGCCGAGGTTTCTG
>Ga0247832_1001031_pt1 | contig 52601 bp, 50 predicted proteins | sample LaCruzMarch2015__10_FD_192407 | JGI IMG/M metagenome (GOLD analysis project Ga0247832, IMG submission 192407) | Freshwater microbial communities from meromictic Lake La Cruz, Castile-La Mancha, Spain - LaCruzMarch2015_4m | ecosystem: Environmental > Aquatic > Freshwater > Lake | place: Spain... | reverse complement strand
GAGACAGCGGCGGATCTCGATCTGACGATCGTGTCACAGATCCCCGGGTTCGGCGATCAGCTCACTGAGCGGCTGTTCAAGTGGCGCCGTGATCTTGAGCGCCGGTTCAGGTTCAACCCGAAATCCGTCGACACGGACAATCCGCGAGGCCGGAGAAGGGCAGGGCTCAATGCGGAAGAGGGCCGCTACTTCATGGCGATCTCCTCGCTCGATGTGCAATTACGGCGGTTGATTTCTCTCAACGATCAGCTCGAAATCAAGCGGGCTGCACTCGAGTCAAAGCTTCTTGCATTGTCGACGGAGATGGGAGTTTTGGAACAAGAGCTTAAGGCGTTGGAATGATTGGGCAGATCGCTTGTTCTTTCGCAGATAGCTCAACAAAGCTTGTATTTTTGATTGCCGGCGAATCAACTGATAGTCGTCTGACGATAAGGTAACTCTTCAGATGAACTTCGTTGAATTTCTGGCTGCGATGACCATGGGTCTGTTGGAGCCTGTTCTTGCATTTTACCAGAATACGGACCTGAATGCCGGCTACGTCCTCGCAGGATGCATGCTCCTGTTCTTTGTGCTTTCATGGAGCAGCGCAATCGCTTTGCATTTCGGCTCGGTAGAGTTCGAGTTGCGAAAGCGAGCCAGCTTCTTTCGAGAGTCGCTTGGTCTTTCTACACAGTCGGATGTCGAAGCTCGGCAAATTTTAGCCGAGCGGTGGGGCGATGTTTGTGCAGAAATGGAAGGAAGCCGCTACAAACCCTTCGTGCATGCCTGGCAGGAGTTTCGAGAAACTCTCATCGATGAATCTGCCTCTCCGATTCGGAACACCCAGCGCCCTCAAGCCTTCTTCATGTCGCTGAAAGGGCGCACACAGTGGTTGGAGACAGCAGCGAACCTTTCTGTAGGCGTAGGCTTGCTGCTTACGTTTGTGGGGCTTGTGGCTGCATTGAGCGCTGTCGATCTGAATGCCGACATGAAGCCCGACGACATGACAGAGGGGCTAAGGAAGCTTTTGAGCGCTGCGTCTGCCAAGTTCGTCACCTCGGTGGCAGGCGTAGGAATGTCTCTCGGTTACCGCATTACAGATCGTTTCCTGTCGGCCCGGCTTGCTTCGCAACTTTCGATTATCAGCCGGGCGCTTGAGCGCGGTCTCCTCTATACCTCGTCCCAGCACCTTGCAGCCGAGCAGGCTCATCAGCTGTCCGAGCAAACAACAACTCTCAAGCAGCTTGCCACTGAAATCTCTGTTCAGGTCGGCGAACGTTTTGCGGCCGCGGTTCAACCGGTTACGCAATCCATTGCCGATCTCCGAGTGTCGATGCAGCAGGGGTATGAAATGCAAGCTGCGGCTCTTCGCGATGGTGCTGGATCAGCCATCAGTGGTTCGGTGGGCGCGGAATTGAATGCATTGGCCTCCAAATTGGCAACGGTTGGGGACAGCATCGCGCAAATGCAGTCGCTACTTGGACGATCGGGTTCAAATGTCTCGGAGGAAATCGATCGTGCCGGCGCAAGACTCGAGGCGGTCTCTTCTCGAATGGAGGATAGCTTTCGCCAACTCTCGAGCCAGCTCACGAACATGGGAGCTGACATGTCCAGCCAAGCGACTCAGGAAATCGGCCGTGTCGCTGACAGGTTCCAAGCCATTTTTTCGAATGTTGAAGAAGCGGGTTCGCGCCAACAGGCAGCACTTTCTGCATCCTTGAGCGAGATGGAAGCCACGATGACCGCGGCACGCGAGAGAATTGCAGCTTCCGCCCAAGATGCGGTGGCGACAGCGTCTGCTGAGGCCAATCACACTATACGTACAAGTGCTGAAGCTATGGCATCAGCGCTAAGTCAAGTTGCGCAGCGGGCTCAGTTGACGGTTACGGCGCTTGAAAAGATCGAAACGTCGATCGTTCAGCAGAGTGCTGCGTTCCAAGAGGCCTCAAAGGCCATCCGCGAGACATCAAGTTCAGCGACCGCAGCGGCGACCGGGCTGCGCGCAGCTTCGGTTACGACCGAGTCCATTCTCTCGAAGACAAACGAGCTGGCCCAGCTGCTCAAAGAGCAGAACCAGGTGTCAAAGGATGTCGCAGAGAAATTGGGCGATAGCGCCCAAGCCGTCATCGACGCCTGGGAGCAGCATAGTGAACGATTTGGGGAGGCAGACCAGAGCATGGCGCAAGCGATTGTGCGACTTTCTGACATGCTCCGCGAGGCTGAGGACAAGATGATCGACCGCGTCAACAAGATCGACAATCAGTTTGCAAAGGGCGTCGGCCAGTTGAGTACTCTGATCGAGGAGCTTGGGGATGCGAAGCCTTCGTCATGAGCCGTCTATACACCACCCAATCGCTTTGAATGACTACAATGGAACGTGATCATCCGCCATCTGAGGAGAGCTACTTTGTCTCGATGACCGACATGCTCGTCGGCATGCTTTTCATCTTCCTTATCTTGCTGATGTATTTCGCACTTCAGCTCAGTCAGCAAAGGGAACAGTACGAAATAGAGAACAGGCGCCTGAAAGACAGCGCCGAAGAGCGCACGCGTATCCTGGAGGAGGTAAAGCGGGATCTTGAGGTGCAGGGGGTTCAGGTCAGTGTAGACCTTTCGACAGGCGTACTTCGTCTTCCAAACGAGATACTGTTCAGCAAAGGCCGCGCCGATGTATCGGCGGAAGGAGCGAAGGCGCTGACCATTCTTGCTGGCTCTCTGCAGAAGGTTCTTCCCTGTTACACCGAAAGCGGGAGAGATGCGAAAGACGCTGATTGCGAAGACACACCGCATCGCATCGAAGCGCTGTTCATTGAAGGGCACACCGACTCTGACCCAATAGCTGCTGGAGCGAACTTCAAGGACAATTGGGAGCTATCGACGGCTCGGGCTACGGAAACTTATCGCGCACTTGTGTCCGCGCACGCGGGCCTCGAAAGCCTGAGTTCAGCCATCGGCGAAAAATCTCAGCCTATACTCTCGGTCGCCGGATACTCTGATCGCAGACCTGTTGTAGAAGGTGAAGACGAAGCTGCTAAGTCGACGAATCGAAGGATCGATCTGCGGCTCATAATGGTGTCGCCGAGACCCGATGCGATTGCTGACATCGACGGTCAGATCGCTCCGCCGCCATGACTAAATTCAAAGATGCGCTTTCCGACCTTGTCACTTCGGGCCCGACTTCGAAGGCTCGCAGATCTTTTGCCCGCCGGACGGCCGTGGAAAAGGCGCTGACCCAGCTTGATGAGGTTGTCTCGCGTAAGCTGGAACTCGGCGAGCCCATTGAGCAATTTCAGGCGCGGATACTGGCGGCTTTTGCGAACGGTCAGTTCGACAGCGTTTCCGTCCGGGATCTGCGAAAAATTCCCTGGGCGCTCTGGGGTGGCGCAATGCCTCTCAGCGAACATCCGAACCTTGTGTCCGCTTATGCAGATGCAGTCAGGCGTGCGCGACGCACCTCGTGGTTTTCGACCTTAAGGCAAGCCTACTTTCTGTGCTATCAGCCTGGCCTTGCTCAGGCTGAGTTGGTGCTCGAGCTCTTGCGAGAGGGGCAGGGGATATCGAAGTGGCGTTGGGCGGAGCCGAGCGCGCGTTTTGAGCTCTTCGAAAGCCGTGAACCAAGCAGATCGCTGCTTGGCGCGCTGTCGGTCTCAGAGCCTGCACAAGCAACTCTTGAAAGAGCCGGCTTCCAGCTCGGGCTTGAGTCCTGCAACTACGTAGGACATGTTTTCAAATCCCTATGCGGAAAGACAAATTGCAAGGAAGCCGCAAACGAAAAATGGATCTGGGAGTTTTGTCAGGATGAGGGCAGTCTGCGGTACCCGGAGCACGGGCATGCGCTAGTCGAAGCCTTCCTGTCGCCTTGGGAAGACGTCCAGCCTCCAGCCAATCGTCGCAGCACTTTGATTGAGCGACTGCTTAGCTTGTTCGGGGACCCACGGATTAACCGGGCTCGATGGGATGGCATCTCGCAGTCTCGTATTCAGCAATTCATTGGATTGTTGACCCGTGATTCAATCGAGATGTTCCTGGACATTGTCGGGAACAACGCGCTCGAGCACCAATGGAAGTATCGCCGCGCGTTCTGGATGAGTTATCTCAATGCCGGCGTGATAACGGATGCTTGGGTGCTCTTTGGTCCAGAAGCTTATGACGACGCACGGCGCCTTTTGCGTGAGAGCGGGACCGCAATGCGATATGCCCGTCTGAATCGACCCGCTTCAAAGGATCAGTCAGTTCTTCTGCTCAAGTTAGGAGATCTGACAATTGCAGAATTCTCACACAATGGGCGCGTTTGGATATGGCCGCCAAAGGATGCCAAGGATGCCCCTCGGCTCTATCGGTCGAGTTACATCATACCTGATGTGACTGGCTCGGAGATCGAGTTTGTACATGCTGGTTCAGAGACATTCCGTTGGCAGACGAACGTCGCTCAGGCGATTCGCAAGTATTCGAATGTGAAGCCTGTTACCGCTGAGTGGAAGCCAAAATAGTAGGTGCGTTGATGAAACTCCGATTAGAGCCAGAAAGCAGCGGTGGCGGAAAGCTGTCTGCGGTAAAGAAGTCTATCATGGGAGCGCGCGCGGGCTCCACCGATGCCATATTGAAGAGTATCTCGGGAACACGACTCGCGGATTGGTTGGATGCCCAGACGGAAGACGAGGAAGGGCAGGTCCGGGTCGCCATCGAATCTGAGGGGGTGCTTAGTGTCTCAGACCAGACCATCGCGATCTTAACTGAAAGCGAAGCGGCTCTCGTTGGCGCTCCGGCTCCTTCAGCCTTATCGATCGACGTCGCCTCGTCCGGTCAGCTCTATGACCCCGGCTTTCATCTCGCGCTCCATTATGTGAGGCCCGGAGGCGTGCGCGTTGCTGCGGTGAGGCAGGGAGCGTTTCTGCGTTATGATGGAAAAATCTGGAGATTGCCTGATCCGCTTTACTCCGCAGCGTGCGCGGCCGAGCAGCTTTCTGCTCCGATCAGCAATGAGAGCGATCGCGTTCGATTGTTCGCTCTGCTCAAGAGCGCACTGCCGGATGAGCTTCAAGCGAATCTCTCCGACGGATACGTGCGCCAGCTTCGGCTTCTCTATGCCAGTGCCTTCTCGCTCGATCTCGAACTGAGCCACGGCGATGTTCGTTTCTCACCCCGACTTTTTGCGCGAGAGGCGGTCATCGACCTGGACGAAGGTGAGCTTGTGGATGCGGAAACAATCGCACTGCTCGCCCCGCATGAGCATGATGTATTTCAATCACAAGCGTTCTGGGAGCGAGGAGATAACCCGAATACTTACAAGATCGGCACTGGTAGCTACGTCTACGTTTCACCGCACTTGCGTGAAGCATTGGGTGTCGTTCGAGAGGAAGCTGCAAAGCCGATCAGTGAGCGGCGTGCTTTCGTCCTCAATCCACGTTTGAAACTAGAGGAACGTCTTGGTGGTTCGGCGTCCCCTTTGGCAGCAGTCTGCTTTGTCGAAACGCAACAGTTCTCGGAGAGGGTGACGGGAATCGATGTTTGGTCCAAGCCGGTCCTTCCCTGGATCAAGCCGATCAAGAATAGCTGGGTGCCAGAGAGTTTTGGTCTCGTCATCGGCGACAAAAACGTTGAGCTTTCGCGGGAGCAGGTCAGGCAGCTTGCTCCACAAATCGAAGGCGCTTTTTCGGAAGGTCGAGAAACGGTGTCCTTCGCGGGAGAAGAGATTCCGGTAACCGCCCAGTCATGCGAGGCCGTTCGTCGCCTCAGCGCCTTCCTGGACACTGTGCCCGCGGTGAGCAGCGAAGCGTCGAGTACTGTTGAGGAACTCGCTGCCAACGTAGCCGCGCCTGGTCCGATGTTCCTGACCATTCGCGACAATCTCATGGAAGTTGAGTACTCGGATGCGTACCCCGACGAGGTCGACGCTCCGCTAGCGGCGGGTGTGGTTCCAGAGGCTTTGCGAACGAAACTCAAGGTGCATCAGGTCGAAGGTCTCGCCTGGCTGCAATCTGCCTCCTCGGCAGGGGCAGGCGCGATTCTCGCCGACGACATGGGGCTTGGGAAAACACTGCAATGTCTGACTTTCCTCGCCGCTCGCCGGGAAGCGAGGCGGTCGGATGGTGCGCGACCCAGCCTGATCGTCGCGCCTACTGCGCTGATCGAAAACTGGAAGACGGAGATCGACCGTCACTTCGAAGCGGGTTCGTTTGGTCAGATCGGAGAGGTCGTTGGTCGCAGCTTGAAGTATATGAAGGTTGATGTTGGTGCCCACGGACGCGACATCGATCTTGGCCGGGCTACTTTGGACGCCGCACTCCTCGCAGAGCTGGGCATCGTTCTCACGACTTATGAAACCCTGCGCGATTACCATATGTCCTTTGCGCGCGTTCCATTTGACGTGGTGGTGTTCGATGAGGCGCAGAAAACCAAGAATCCAACCAGTCAACTGACGCGCGCCGCGAAGACCCTGAATGCCCGGTTCAAATTGGCGCTTACGGGCACCCCCGTCGAAAATCGTCTGCACGATGTGTGGTCGATCACAGACGTCATCTGGTCCGGGAGGTTGGGCTCCAGCCGCGAGTTTGCGCGCAAGTACGAAACAGATCCCAGCGAGGGCGCAGGCGCGCTTCGCAAGGAGTTGATGGAAGGAAGTCCAAAGTCTCCGCCGCTCATCCTTCGCCGAATGAAGTCGAGCCAACTTTCGGATTTTCCATCCAAGAACTTCGAGGTCTATCCTGTTGCCATGCCGCTAGAGCAGGCGTCTGCGTACGCTGACTGTGTGCGCGATGCTCTGGCAACTGGATCCGAGCCTCGCCCAGGTCGGATGCTGGAAATCCTTCAGCGTCTGAGATCTATCTCCCTGCATCCCTTCGATCCGCAAGGAGCTTCATCGCCCAAAGCCTATGTGCAGCAGTCCGCCCGTCTCATTGGATTGATGCGCATTCTGGAGGGGATACGCGCTAAAGGCGAGAAAGCGCTTATCTTCGTCGAGCATCTTGCGATGCAGGAATTCGTTGCGCGCTATGTTGCTGAGCATTTCGGCCTTGCAGGAGCGCTGCCGCGTATCCATGGCGGAGTGCCGGGTTCTCAGCGACAGAGCATCGTTGACCGCTTCCAAAACAAGCAACCTGGCTTCGACGCTCTGGTGTTGTCGCCGAAGGCAGGAGGTGTCGGCTTGAACATAACCGCGGCCAATCATGTCATCCATCTTTCGCGATGGTGGAATCCTGCAGTTGAAGATCAGGCTACTGACAGAGCTTATCGGATCGGTCAGACCAAGGATGTTGTTGTCCACATACCTCAGTCCATTCATCCCGATCTCGCGATCCAGGATTCAAGCTTTGACTTGCGGCTAGATGCTTTACTCGGCCGAAAACGGCAACTTTCGCAGACCTTGCTGATCCCGCTGGATGACACAAGTCTTGCGGCTGAGCTGTACAATGGCATCTTCAATCCGGGGACTGTCGATAAGCAACGGCCTACATCTGGCGGTGAGGATCCCAAGCTTTCGGAAAAGCCCGATCAGAACACAGTTGTTGCCTCGCCCGAAGCTCCGCAGCGCCCGAAACTGTCACTGAAAGATTTGGTGGGAGATCGACCGCAGCCGGCTGTCACTCAATGGTCTTTTTCTGCAAATCAAGCGCGGCGAGTGGAGGAGGTTTTCCAGTTCCTCGACGGACAAACTGTCGGGTATGCAGAGATACGAGATCCTTACGCTCTTACGCCTTCAAACCGGCGCGAACTCGACAGGTTGCTTATAGAGCTGGCTAAGAAAGCTGTTCAGATACAAACGATATCGGTCAAAGCGCTTTCCGCAAATCATCACAAGGTGCGTGACCAGATGAGATCGGAGAGCAATCCCGAGTTGATCAGGGTCTGGCGAGAAATGGTTCGCGCACGCCTTGGAACAACCTGCGCACCAGAGCACCAGCTTGTAGAGCAGGGCGGGCCGGGGTTTCATGATCGTTGGATTGATTTCAACGTGCGTCGAAGCGGCGTCGACATGAAGCACAGATTGCACCTTTCGAGCGGCGTGGTCGGCTTGATGTCGTCTCGCGGAGAATGCCAGGTGTTTTTGAGCGCACGATGAGATTTCTGGAAGCGAGGCCGTCGTGAAACTGGCAGACCGTTGTTCATCCACAATCGCTGCTGAGATTGGTTGTTCGACAGAGTTGGCGTGACTGGGTCGTGCGGAGACCAACGACGCGTGCCTGACATTAGATCGATTGGAGTGATGCCGTGAAGCTGACTGACCAGGGCATCCTGTTCTCCCCCTCGGACCTGATCACGTTCATGGAGTCGCCGTTTGCCTCGGCGATGAACCGCAAGCGCCTGCATGACCCGCTTCTTGTCGAACAAATGGACAAGGAAGATCCGCTGCTGGTGCATCTGCGCAAGAAGGGGTTCGCCCATGAGGACGCCTTCGTCCGCTCCCTCGCAGCGTCCGGCGCGGATATCTGTGCCATCGAGGATAATCGGCCGCATGTGATGCGCGAGCAGACGGTGCAGGCCATGAAAGCCGGCCGCGGGGTTATCACTCAGGCTTACCTCACAATGGACCGCTTCGCCGGCAAGGCGGACTTCCTGGTGAAGGTTCCGGGCGAGTCTGCACTCGGCGACTTCCACTACGAAGTCTGGGACACCAAGCTCTCGCGTAAGCTCAAGCCTTACTTCGCGATCCAGCTCTGCTGTTACGCCGAGATGCTTGAAGGCGTGCAGGGCCGGCGGCCAGACCGAATGGCTGTCGTTCTCGGCAATAACGAGAAACGCGAGCTCGCCGTTGCCAGCCACTTTGCCTATTACCGTGCGCTCAAGGAGAACTTCCTGGCGTTCCACGAAGACGACGAGGCACCGACACCCGATCCTGCCCAAAGCAACTCGCACGGCGATTGGAGCGATCTCGCCAAGCGCCTGCTCGCCGAACGGGATCACCTATCCCAGGTCGCAAATCTCCGCCGCAGCCAGGTCCTCAAACTCGAAGCGGCGGGCATTGAAACAATGACCGCGCTCGCCAGATCCACGCTTGATGAGATCCCCGGCATGAAGGCCGAGAGCTTCCAGCGGGCAAAGGCGCAGGCGCGGTTGCAGATCGCTTCAAAAGGCAAGGACAAGCCGGTCTACGAGATCATCAATCATGGCCCGGGAGCAGCCCGCGGGCTCGCACTCCTTCCGCCGGCAAGCCCCGGAGATGTTTACTTCGACATCGAGGGATTTCCCGGGGAGGAGGGTGGACTCGAATACCTCTGGGGCAGCACTCACCTGGGCCCCGATGGAAGCCGGGCGTTCAAGGATTTCTGGGCGCACGACAAGGCGGCTGAGAAGCAGGCGTTCGTGGGCTTCATCGAGTGGGTCTATGCGCGTTGGAAGGCAGATCCTTCGATGCACATCTACCATTATTCGGCCTATGAAGTGACGGCGATCCGCAAGCTGATGGGTCAGCACGGTGTCTGCGAAGACATGGTCGACAACCTGCTGCGCAATCACGTGTTCGTTGATCTCTACACGGTTGTTCGGCACGGCGTGCTGATCGGTGAGTCGAAATACTCGATCAAGAATGTCGAGCACATCTATCGCGGCAAACGCGCGACCGACGTGGCCAGCGGATCGGACAGCATCATCGTCTATGAAGCCTGGCGCGAGAACCCGGACGGAGAGACCTGGGAGACCTCGGCCGTCCTGAAGAGTATCCGCGATTATAATATCGATGATTGCGACAGCACCCTGGAGCTTGCCGAATGGCTGCGGCGCGAACAGGCGGCGCACAAGATCCCTTTTCTGGGCCCGGTAGGGGAGGGCGAACCCGAGATCAGTCCCGAAGCGAGTGAGTATACGGACCTTCGAGACACCCTGCTTACAGAGGCAGAAAAGAACGCGGCCACGCCGCTTGGCGCCGTGCAGGAAGTCCTCGCCTGGTCACTCGAGTTTCACCGGCGGGAAGCCAAGCCGATGTGGTGGAAGTATTTCGACCGCCTCGGATGGTCCGAGCCCGAGCTGTTCGAGGACATGGACTGCCTTGCAGAGGTGACACGCACGGCGACGCCTGCCGTGAAGCCGAAAAAGGGAAACGCTATCATTGAGTACCAGTTCGATATCGACCAGCCCTACAAAGGGACGGCCAAGGCCTTCCACGTTCTGGACCAGGAGAAGCTCAAGGTTAGCGTGAAGGACTATGATCCCGACACGGGCATCATCAGCTTCGCCTCGAAGCGGGAACTGCCTGCCCGCATGAATCTCGTGCCGGACGAGTTTGTTTCACCAAAGCCTATTCCCGCCGCCATATTCGCCGTCGTCGAAGACATAGTGCAGTCGGGCTATGCACCGTCGGCGATCATCGACTTCCTCCTGCGCGGGCGCCCTCGCATTCGGGATAATGCCGAAGGCGATATTCTCGAACCCAGTCAGCCATTGCTGACTTCGGTCATCGAAGCCGTCCGCAATCTCGACGCCAGCTATCTTTGTATCCAGGGCCCGCCCGGTGCCGGCAAGACCTATACCGCCAAGCACATCATCGCGCGCCTCCTGCGCGAAGGGAAGAAAGTCGGGATCGCTTCGAACAGCCACAAGGCGATCAACAACCTTCTGGCAGGTGTCGCCGATCAAGTGGCTGCGGACAGCATTCCTGCGCGTCTCGTCAAGGCACAACAGGAAAAGGATGAAGAGCTCGCCCGTCGCGGCGACATCGAACAGATTGGCAGCGTGAAGGACCTCGTCCTTACGCGTTCACTTTGTTTCGGTGGCACCGCCTGGGCCTTTGCGAACCCGGAAGTCAGGGGAGAGTTTGACTATCTTTTCGTCGATGAAGCAGGCCAGGTTTCGATCGCAAATCTCATCGGCATGAGCGCTGCGACGACGAACATCGTCCTGATGGGCGACCAGATGCAACTCTCGCAGCCTATTCAGGGTTCTCACCCGGGGGAGAGCGGTCTGTCGATCCTCGATTACCTGCTGCAAGGCAAGGCCACGATCCCCTCGGATCTCGGCGTGTTCCTTCCGAAAACCTACCGGATGCATCCGGATGTCTGCCGCGTGATTTCCGAGCAGGTCTATGATGGCCGGCTTGGATCCGATGAGGCGACCTCTGAACATGTTGTCCAGCCGAAAGGCCCGATCATCTGCAAGGCTTCGGGCATCTGTTTCGTGCCGGTCCAGCATGACGGCAATGCGCAAGGCAGCGATGAAGAAGTGGAGATGATCAGGCAGATCGCCCGCGAACTCATCGGCACGCCCGTCTGGTCGGAGGAAGACAGCCGCCCACGGACGATTACGCTGCGCGATATCCTGTTCGTTGCGCCGTATAATTTTCAGGTGAACAAGCTGAAGGCGGCGCTCGGTCCCGGAGCCCGAGTCGGTAGTGTGGACAAGTTCCAGGGACAGGAAGCCCCGGTCGTTATCCTCTCGATGTGCACATCCGACGCCGCCGAAAGTCCGAGAGGCATCGAATTCCTGTTCTCGAAGAACCGTCTGAATGTTGCTATTTCCCGGGCGCAGGCGCTGGCGATTGTCGTTGCCAATCCGAAGCTCGCCAACACGGCGGTCACCAGTCTCGAGCAGATGCAGCAGATCAACTTCTTTGCCGAACTGGTCAGCATTGGATCTGCAAGCTAACGCAGCCTGGAGCAGCGAGCGAGACAGTGGCCAGTCGATCGAGACTCGGAGCGAACCAGCATTCTGCCGTTCACGCCGCTCTGGAACCCAATCAACCTCGTGGGGCAACTTGACTTTCTATGAGCCCATCCATCCTGTGAGAAAGGGAAGAGGTTGGACGAGCTCATGGATCCGTTGACGATTGGCGCGTTCTTCGCCTGGCTGTTTGGGCGCATCGCAGGTGAGTCCATGCGTGCGGCCGCCAGGAACGAGACTAAGCTGGCTATCGAAAAAGCGGCGGCCGAAAAAGATCGGCTTCGAAAAGCAAGAGCGGAGCATGCGCTCCAGGTCCTTCAGACAGTCCAAGCTGTGAACGAGCTCTCTCAGCAGCGCAGCGAAAGCGCCCGGCGAGTCCTCGGCAGGACGATAAAAGTGACCCAAGGTCTGTCATCTCGTCGCTCAGCATTCGGAAAGTCAGGCGGCTGGTTCGGTGATCAGTCCTTTGCTGAAGTTGAGCGCTTCATGAAGCTCTCGGAGGCCTTCGATTCTGGCACTTCAACGAGCAAGCAGATCAGTGCCGGCTCTGGCGCCACTCTGGTTTCGGCCCAGATGGTGAGCCTGCTTGAGAAAGCCTTTCCCGATCTGAAAGAGCTCGACCTTCAGGACATCGTTGCCTCGCTGCCTGTCGCTGGCGCTGATGACCTTGCCGAGAGTCTCAGTGGCCTAGGCGAGATTGGGGTCAGCGAGCTTTTTGGATTTTTTGCTCTGTTACTCAGTGGCGCGGCCCTTCTGAAGGCTCGGGAGGAAGCTGCCGAAATTCGGGCAAGAGCGCGCGAGATCAGCACCAATGCCGTCAAGATAGAAGAGGAATCGAGCCGGCTCCAGGACGTAAAACGGAATTGCGACTGCGTACGCGAACAGCTTCACATTCGGGATTACCATCAGTTCAAAATGAGCTGGTGTACTGAGCAATTGATCAAGCGCTACCCGCGTGAATTCTTAATGCCAAAGCACTACCGCAGAATCATTGACGCCTTCGCTGATCATACCAGGCGTTATTGGGCAATCCTCGCGACCGATGTACATTCGATGGCGCGGGCAACCCCGCATGTCTGAGAAGCCTGAGCAGACAGCGCCGCCGGGTTCAGACGGGCGTCGAAGCGAAGTGCCTGCTGCAAAGCGCATCGCCGAACTCAAACGAGGCATCGCCATGGAAAAGGCCAGGCGTGAGACCGCTCAATCGGAACTCACGCCGATACTGCGACAGCGGCGCATTTCGGAGCGCGAGGCGGCGGGGCTCTTCTGGAAGCAGCTTCGGTCCTGGAGGGGGTCGTGAACCTTTGGGAGCGGATACAGAATTGGCGGATCGCAAGACTGGAGAAGCGTCTCGACGCGATGAAGAGAGATGCATATCTGCTCGAAATTCAGTTGCAGGACGCGATTGCAGATTGCAGCAATTTCGATCGCCTGCTGGCTGATCTCCGATCCGGATCGCTGGGGCTTGAAGCTGGTCCAACTGACGCGTCGCCGGTGTCGCTCGAACGGGATCCATCATCGTCCATCGCATGACCGTATAGCCAATAGCCAGCTCAAAGGGCGGGTCCCGAAGACGAAGGTTTCGCGGAACGTTTGACGGTCTTGCAGAGCAGCGCTCAGACGCTGGCGCCCGGCCGCTTGCTGTCAGGGATTGCGACAGTTAGCGTGAAGAAGCTTGGGAGGCCCGCATGTTTGTTGAACTGATCGACATCGGACGACTGTTTGACCGGTTTCACTTCTTTCCGGCCAAGGTTCAGCGCCAGTATGTCTGGAAAGAGCGTGAGGCGCGCATCCTTCTCGAAGACTTGTTGCAGGCATTCCAAAGCGATCCCGGCCGCGAATATTATTTGGGTCCCATTCTCCTCGCGAATGGCGAGAATCCCGGAGAAGCGTGGGTCTTTGACGGGCAGCAGCGACTAACTACGCTGACAATCCTGATGGCGGCTATCGGACGAATGCCGATTCTGGCGCCAGGCTCGCCGCAAAAACAGCATGCGGAAAAGCTTTCCAGGCATGGCAGCCGACCCCGAATCGTTCTGCGTACTTTGGGCGGCGCGCTCACGAGGGTAACGAACGGCACGCATCAGCCCGGACGGAAAGACAATACCGTCGCGGATCACGAAATTTACGGCATCGAGAAAGCTTTCCTGAGACGGCTTTCTGCCATCAAAGCCCTTCCGGAGTTTGTTGACTGGGTGATCAACAAAGCTGTGTTCAATGTTGTCTTGGCGGAGAAAGAACAGGGGCTCATTCTCTTCGACCGAGCCAACAATCGCGGCATCCACCTTGAGTGGCACGAACTTGTAAAGGGCGTGATGACTGAAGCCTTGGATCGCCATTCACTGCCGTCGGGTGATTTTGCCGAGCAATGGTATAGGACGCAGCGCGAGGCGGGCCGGGAGTTTGGGGATCTTGTTTGGACGATCGCAATATGGCGCGACCGGAATACGAATTCCGACGAAGCTCGGAATTTGCATTGGGCTCAGGCTGCATTCGAAGATGAATTCGGCGCTGACCAGTCGAAAGAAGTCATTGCAAGCCGTGTGAAGGCATTCCTGAGCCAGATGAAGGACTGCCGGCGGGCGGGCGAGAAGCTGGATGAGCTGCGGTCGAAAGACATTTCGCTCAAAGAAGATCCGTCGCTGGCTCAGCTCATGTATCTTGAGTTCCCGGAGTGGAAGCCGGCTGCATACTGGATACTGGTACACAGACAAAAGAATGCGGAAATCAGCCTTCGGCGGCTACGCCGTGCCGCTTACATTGCGCACCTGCTTGGATGGCAAAGCCGCCAGAACTGGCTGACGAAGTTCTTTCTCATGGAGCTTGATCACGAGCGTTCTTCGCAGGCCACTTACCAGTTCAAACCTCGGCAGCTTGCGCAGGCACGCGGTACACTTCGCGCGTCAATGACAGATGCGTCGCAGTATCGGCCACTGGTGAAACTTTATGAATCCGATCTGGCCAGCTCAAAAAGCGTTCTGAAACCTCGCCAAATCTTCCTTGCGCAAGTCGAGCATATCCTGCCGCGCGCACCGGACGGCGACTGGCTCGATCAGTTTGAGGATGAAAACCAGAGGGCGGACTTGCGCGGACGATTGGGCAATCTCTGCCTTTTGCCAAAGCAGGTGAATGAGGATCTCGGAAATGCTGAGTGGCGCACAAAGCGGCAAGCCTATCGAAAAGTCGACAAGTGTTTTCGCGGGGCCATCGATGCGGCCACCTACGAACGTTGGAATGCAGAAGCAATCAACGAGCGCACGCAAGACATCTCTGCATACCTCGACAACCTGCTCGAACTCGGCACATCACCATTTTCTCAGACGTTCCATTTTGATCTTGATGAAGAGATCCCCTTTTAAAGTCCGGTTAGTTCGTCGATGGCGGCAATGCAATCGTGGGCCTCAACAGCCGGTCAGCGTTTGACGTTCCATGGATCGATCACACTGAGGCCAGCTGCTGCAAACGCGCTGCTGTCACGCGACGCCACACTGAACCCATGCGCCGAAGCGATTGCGGCGATGTAGCCGTCAGGGGTCGGAAAGCCTCGTCCGGCTGCGCGGGCAAGCACCGCGATATCCGCATATCGGTGCGCCGCCTTTGTATCGAACGCCAGGATCCGATCGGCAAAGAGCTCAATAAGGCCATCGATTGCTGTCTCAAGTCTTTCCTTGCGCTTGCCACCGGGCAGAGCTCCGACGCCGAACTTGAGCTCAGCGATGGTGATGCTCGTCAGGAAGAGCGTTTCCGCGGCTTGAGCGTCCAGCCAGTCGCGCACCGCGATGTCGGGCTCGGGTTTCATGGCCTCCGAGACCACGTTCGTATCGAGGACAATCATTCGAAGCCGATCGGCTCGGCGGGTCTGGAGTCGCGAACCTGGCCGAGTGCTTCAATATCTGCATTTGTAAGCTCAGCCTTCCGGCCGATGTCTGACAAAGCGGTCCCAAGCCGAAGCCGCCCAGCTGGCCGAACGGCGGCCTCGAGGATTGCTCGCATTTCTGCTTCCGCACTTCGATTGTGTTCAGCCGCACGCATTTTGAGAGCGCGGTGCGCTTCTTCTGAAAGATTACGGATCGTAACAGCGACCATGATGGCGAATCCTACTTCTTGATAGCAATGATATCAATATAACGATAATGATATCAAACTGCAAGATGGGTGAGCCGGCTCGCGACGCTCTCATTTCTGCGACGCGACCCTCGCAGCATTGATCGAAACGGGCTGAAACCGGTCGAAACATCGGAAAAAGCGAATAATTCGGTGGAACCCCGGTGGAACCCCAAGCCAAAATCAGGAGCTCGTCGGTCAGAAAGTAACAGCTAAGTCCTTGATTTTATGGCGCACCCAAGAGGATTCGAACCTCTGACCTTTGCCTTCGGAGGGCAACACTCTATCCAGCTGAGCTATGGGTGCCTCGCCGAAGCCTGTGTTTAAGCGAACGCGGGGGAGGGTGCAACCGGCAAGCGCGGGGCCCGGCGCTGCCGCGCGCCAGCCATTGGAGACGCCGCCCCGATCCGCTAGGCTAATGAGTAGACTGCGAATCCTCCCGGAGCCATGATCCCATGCTTTTTTCCCGATTGATCCTGTCGGCAGCTGCTGCCGCTGCCGCAGTGGCACTGCCTGCGTGCGAACGCAGCGTGCCCGCGGAAACAGCGCCCGCGGTCGCTGAAGCGCCGGAGAGCTGCACGCGGCCGGCTGATCCGGCGGCGGCGCTCGCGGCGTCGGCAGAGGCTGAGGCGCGCGCAATGGCGGCGGCCGCCGCGAGCCGGGGGCCTGGCGCGCCGGTTCTCTGGACGCTGAAGGATGACGATACCACCCTCTTTGTACTCGGGACCGTGCACCTGCTGAGGCCGGATCTTGTCTGGCGCACCCCGGAGATCGACGCGGCGATTGCAGCCGCCGACACAGTCGTGTTCGAAGCGGATACGACAAGCGAGCAGGCGGGCCGGGACTTGATGAAGTTCTTCTCGTCCGAGGGCATGTTCTCGGATGGCACGCAGCTGACGAGCTTGCTGACTGCGCCGGAGATCAAGCAGCTTGAGGCGGCCTTGTCCGAAGTCGGCCTGCCGCTCGAGGCCATGCAGCCGATGCGGCCCTGGTATGCGGCGCTGAACCTGTCGGTCATGCAGATGACTCAGGAGGGGTTTGACCCGTCTGCAGGCGTCGAGATGAAGATCGAGGCCGAAGCCAAGGCGAAGGGCGCCGCGTTCGTTTATCTGGAGACGGTCGACCAGCAGCTCGGCGAGTTTGCGCGCCTCGATACCTGCGCCCAGGTCGAATTCCTGATGCAGAGCGTGCAGACGATGGACCGGGGCGCCGAGATGCTGGACCTGCTGGTGTCGGAATGGGCGGATGGGGACACAGCCGGGCTCGGCGCGCTGATGGCGTCGCCGGAAGAGTTTGGGTCGGTTGCCGCCTATGACGCGCTGCTGAAAAACCGGAATGAACGCTGGACGCCGATCATTGCGGGCATGCTGGAGGCGCCGGGGACGCGGCTGATCGCGGTCGGCGCCGGGCATCTCGCCGGCGAGGACAGCGTGATCAAGATGCTGCGGGCCAAAGGTTACGAGGTCACCGGGCCCTAGTCGGCGGCGCGCCGGAGCGCGAGCAGGGCCTGTTCGAGTACGGCTTCGCTGGATGAGCAGACGATCTGGCCGCCCAGCGCGGGCGCGTTTCCGCGCCAGTCCGTCGCAAGGCCGCCGGCGCCTCGCACGACCGGGATCAGCGCAGCGACATCCCAGGATTTGAGGCCGGATTCGGCCACCAGATCGACCGTGCCGCCGGCGAGCCGGGCATAGGCATAGGCGTCGAGACCGTATCGCGTGATGCGGGCGGCCGAGCGCAAGTGGTTCCAGGCGCCCTGCTCGGGCGGGGAAAAGATGAAGGGATCGGTGGTCGCGATCGTGGCGAGGCGCAGGTCTGCGCAGCCGGAAGACCGGATCGGCTGGCGGCCGGAAGCGGTATCGAGACGCGCGCCGCCGGGCCAGCCGAGATAGCGCTCGCCAAGGACAGGCTGGTCGATGACACCGATGAGGGGGACGTTGTCGGGGCCAGCGAGGGCGATCAGGGTCGTCCAGACCGGCAGGCCGGCAACGAAGGCGCGGGTGCCGTCGATTGGGTCGAAATACCAGCGGTAGCCAGTGTCCGAAGGCGTTTCGGCGAACTCCTCGCCGGTGACGCCGTCACCCGGCCGGTGGGCGGCCACGAGCGCGCGCATCGCAAGTTCGGCGGCGCGGTCTGCCTCGGTGACGGGATCGAAACCCGGTTTTGAAGAATTGGCTTTGCCCTCCACCTGCGCCAGCGCGCGGAAGTGCGAACGAATAGCCGCCCAGGCGGCGTCAGCCAGCTGGGCGGCAAAGTCGAGATCAGCGTCGAGATTGCGCTTGGCGGTCATGCGCCGAGGCGATGCCCCGGCGGCCGGTATGCGTCAAGCGGCGCCGGAGCTGGTATTGTCGCCCTCGAGGGCTTTGGCGAGCTCGAGCAGGCGTTTGCGGGGGCGTTCACCTAGGCGGTAATAGGCGCGGACCAGTTCCAGGGTCTCTTTTTGGGAGAGAATGTCGCCTTCCAGCTGTTCGGCGTCGTTGGCCGCGTTTGGCATGGGGTTGGCAACCGGCATGCCGTCAAAGAAGTACTGGACCGAGACATTCAGGGCGCGGGAGAGATCGAACAGCCGGGACGCCGTGATGCGGTTGGCGCCGCACTCGTATTTCTGGATCTGCTGGAAGCGCACGCCGACCTGTGAGGCCAGTTCTTGCTGGGTCATGCCCAGGAGACGGCGCCGCCGGCGCAATCTTTTGCCTACGTGCAGGTCAGTTTCGTCAGCCATGGTCGGTCTCCAAGAAGGCGCGGGACCGGGGTCAGTCCCAAAACAGGAAGTTCGCGCAATTTCTACGCAAACCGCGTGCCGCGTTCTGGAAACTGCCTGTTTTGAGGGCACAGCCTCCGGGTGTGTGGAGGTGCGGCAGATAATCCCTTGGCGTGTTGTGCGTCGCAACATACGTTGCGGTTGCACTCAGGTGCAGACGCCTCTGGCGTTTCCTCCCTTTGACTTTGGCCGCGCCTGAAGGCGCGGCCTCCTTTTTTTGGGATTTCAGTTTGCGACGGCATTCCGGCGTAACTAAGCGGCGCGTTCAACCCTTCGGAAGCAGGCGTGCTGCGTCAATTATCTGCGCGATGACCAGCTCAAGGGTCTGTTTCAGGCTATCGAAACCGGCCGAGCGCGTGATGCGCTGCTCGTCCATGTAGAGGCCGCGATTGATTTCGATCTGCAGGGCATGGATGCCGCGGCGGGGACGGCCGTAGCGGCGGGTTGTGTAACCGCCAGCATAGGGTGCGTTGCGCGCCACAGTGAACCCATGCGCCCTAAAGCTGCGCTCGATCCGCACGATGAGGCGGGCATCGGCGCTGGAGCCGAACCGGTCGCCGAGCACGATGTCGGTCAACGCGCGCCGCCCGGGCTGGACGGAGGGCATCGAGTGGCAATCGACGAGCAGCGCGTGGCCGTGAGTGCTTCGCACCGCGTCCAGCGCGCCGGAGAGGTGGGCGTGGTAAACATCATGCAGTTGGGTCAGGCGTTCTTCGCCCTCGGCGCGTGACAGGAGGCGGCCGTAGATCGCTTCGCCCCGCGCGCCGACACGCGGCAGGCAGCCGAGGCCGGCTTCGACCCTGGCTGTCGGCATGGCGCAAACGCGGGGTGGGCCGTCCGCAAACATCGCCGCGTCCAGCTCGTGCGGGTCCCGGTTGAGATCGACCACGGACCGGCCATAGCGCGCGGCCAGGAGGCTGCCGCCGAGGGCCGGAGCGCCGGCAAACAGCTCATCGACGAAGGCATCTTCGGTCCGTCGCACGTCGATCAGCGGCACGCATAGCGCGGCCTGCATCGAGGGCGGGTAGAGGACGCCCGAATGCGGGCTGGCAAACAAGACGGGCGCGGCGGGTGCCTCGGCCTGGGCAAATTCGAAGGGCGCGCCGAACGGGTTCTCGACCGGGCCGGACGTGTCGTCGAGTTTCAGGGCAGGGGACATGTCACGCATCGCCCGTATGGTTTGGCAACCGGCGCCGAGGTCAAGCTCTTTCCTGCGCCCGGGGTAAACATTGGCGCCCGCTGTGCAGAAATGTTCACCAGTGATTTACCTTCGTTAGCGTTTATGCGGTAATCTGCACCGACTCAACCCACACGAGGCCTCTGTGACGAAGATCCTGCTCGCGGAAGACGACGACTCGATGCGCGGGTTTCTCGCGGCGGCCCTGCGCCGTGCGGGCCATGACGTGCAAGACTATGCGGACGGCGAAGGCGCCCTGCAGGCACTTGAGCGGGAAGTCTTTGACCTGCTGCTGACCGACATCGTTATGCCGGGCCTCGACGGGATCGAGCTTGCCCGCCGCGGCGCCGAACTCGATCCCGCCATGAAGATCGTTTTCATCACCGGTTTTGCCGCTGTGGCGCTGTCATCCGGCGCGCCGACACCGGCGGGCGCGAAAGTCCTCTCCAAGCCCTTCCACCTCCGCGAAATCGTGGAGGAAGTGGACAAGGTGATGGCCGCCTGAGGCAGGCCCGGCCGGCGAAGGGCCAAGTGGCGAAAGCCCGCTTGACGTGTTCCCCCGAAATGTCCATTACGCACGCTTCTTGAAACTTGCCCTCAGGGCTGGGACAGACGGGCGGTTAGCTCAGCGGTAGAGCACTACGTTGACATCGTAGGGGTCACAAGTTCGAACCTTGTACCGCCCACCATTACACCACAGAAAACAAACAGAATTCCCGGAGTGGCACCTTAAGTGACGCGCCTGCGTGCGGCTCGCTTTTCGCCGGTTTCCAAGCCCTACACCCACCCGTACAGCGCACAAAACAGCGTGTTTTGTGCAAGATTGTGCAAGCTGCACGGGCAGGGCTGCGGTGTGTGGGGCCTTCGCGCCCCGACCCGTCGCTCAACCGCTCCGTCAGGGGCACATTGTCCAATCTGGAGCCGGACAGGCCCTCAGCCGCTTGCCGATCTGGGCGGCCTATGCTAAGACATATGCCAACAGGGAGTGCCAGTTGTGACTGCAGAACGCCGCGTGAAGATTTTCAGGAATGGCCGTAACCAGGCCGTTCGAATCCCCCGGGAATTCGAGCTTCCGGGCGAGGACGCAGTGATGCGGCGCGAGGGCGCGCGACTGATCATCGAGGCGGCTGCGCCGCAATCGCTGATCGCCCTGCTGGCAACACTGGAGCCGCTGGACGAGGATTTCCCGGACATTCCCGATCCGCTTGCGGCCCCGGTTGACCTGTGAGTTCTCGCTTCCTCCTCGATACAAACATCGTCTCTGAACTTGTCCGCAACCCGCAGGGGCGAGCGGCAGCCAAAATCGCAATCATCGGCGAAGCGGCTGTTGCGACGAGCCTCATAGTTGCCGCCGAACTGCGGTACGGCGCAGCAAAGAAAGCTTCGGCCCGGCTCTCAAATCAGCTTGAACAGGTCCTGGGAGCTCTGGAAGTGATCGCGCTCGATGTCCCCACTGACAGACAGTACGGCGACGTCCGCACCAGGCTTGAGGCTGCAGGAACACCGATCGGCGGGAATGACCTGCTGATCGCTGCGCACGCGATTGTCCTAGATATGACCCTCGTGACAGATAATGTGCGTGAGTTCGGGCGCGTTGCCGGACTGCGTGTCGAGAACTGGTTGCGGTGAACGACAGCGCCGCTGCGCCCCCGGCCGGGTGGATCATCAGCGCGCATCTCACCGAACCCGTATGAGGCGAACTTTTGCCCGGTCCCAGCATTTGCTATGCCGTACCCGCCAGACGGAAAGGAAACCAGCATGCGCGCTCTGACGATCCGGCTTCCCGACGATCAGCACGAGCGCCTGCGCGCCCTCGCCGAACATCGCGGGATCAGCCTCAACAAACTGTTCGAGGAGTTCGCCACACGCGCCGTGACGGAGTTTGACACCGACCTGCGCTACCGCGTGCGGGCCGCGCGCGGCGATGCAGCAACGGGCCTTGCCCTGCTGGGCAAGCTGGACGACGCGTCCGGCGGCCGCAGTTAGCGATCCTTAAGCAAGTCGCCGCGCGGTGACGGGTATCGGGTAAGCTTTGCCCCAATGCTGCCTGTTCATGCCGGGCCCTTGCGCGGCGCAATCTGCGCAGGTTCGAAGTGAGGCCATCTGCACACGGCCTTTACAGCCGGCCGGGAGTTTTGGGGAAACTCCAATGTCAATCGGCGCGCAAAATTGACCCCCTTTCGGCGTCCAAAATTGACCCCACCTGCGCTGTGGTAGCTGGCCCAGGCCGGTGCAACTTTTCAAGCGAGTGGAACCGGCCTGGGCCAGCGGGCGGCCGGATGCTCAGGCGCGGTTCTTGAACCGCCAGCTGTCGTTTCCGGTCTCGATGATTTCGCAGTGATGCGTGAGCCGGTCGAGAAGTGCAGTGGTCATCTTTGCATCGCCGAACACGGTCGGCCACTCACCGAACGCGAGGTTGGTGGTGACGATGATCGAGGTACGTTCGTAGAGTTTACTGATGAGGTGGAACAGCAGCTGGCCGCCAGCCTGCGCGAACGGCAGGTAACCGAGTTCGTCCATGATCACGAAGTCGAGCCGGGTCAGGTAATCGGCGAGACGGCCCTGTTTGCCGCTTCGCGCTTCGGTCTCGAGCTTGTTGACGAGATCTACCGTATTGAAGAAGCGGCCGCGTGTGCCGCTGCGAATGAGTGCACGCGCGATGGCGATCGCGAGATGGGTCTTGCCTGTACCGGTGCCGCCGACGAGCACGACATTGCGCTGGTCGGCAACGAAGGTGCCGGAGAGGAGATCGCGCACGAGGGCTTCATTGATCGGCGTGCCGTTAAACTCGAACTCCTCAAGATCTTTCGCTAGCGGCAGCTTGGCGACGGTGAGCTGGTAGCGGATCGAGCGCGCCTGCTTCTCTGCGATCTCCGACTGCAGGAGGTCACCAACGAGCCTCGGCGGTTCGTGCTGGCGCTTGATGGCATTGCTCATGATCTCGTCATAGGCGCTGCGCATGCCATAGAGCTTGAGCGTTGCCATGAGGTCGAGAACATCTGTCCGGTCCATGTCAGTCTATCCTTCTCAGGCGGTCGTATCGGGCGCAGTCGGCCACGGGTGCGTGGGCGAGCTGCAGGGTTGCGGGTGTCTGCAACAAGGGCACCGGCGCAGGATCGCGCCGGCGGACGAGGATGTTGAGGATGACGGGCGCAGAGAAGACGCCTTGTTCAAGCGCTTTAAGCGCCGATTTCAAAGCTGCGCACTCTCTGCTCTACGCTGCGGTTTTGGCAGCCTTGGATCGGGTCACGGCATCAATGGCTGCAGCGCGACAATCAAGATGACACTTCTCACCCAGAATGTCGCGCTGCATGGGCCGCTCGACCATGAGGAATTATCTCGCATCTCAGATGCGCGAAAATTCTTGTGCGTGAACCCAAATCGTGGGATTAACACGCATCTGAGATGCGAGATAATTCCGTGGCACTTCATCTGGTCGGTGAAACAATTGACGCCAAACGCGCGCATCAGCGCGCGCAGGCCGGTGAGTTGATCCAGCTCGTGCGCGGGGTTTACGTCGATGACCAAGGAAACATCGAGGCGACAATCCTCGGCCATGCAGTCCGTATTGCGCACTATCTCTATCCCAACGCCTTTCTGTCGTCGGCGAGCGCGGTGCTGCTCGCGCCGACGCCCGATGGCCGGCTGTTCATCAGCGGCCGCCGCAACCAGCGTACGCGGCTGCGGACGCTCGAGATCATCCAGAACGAAGCGCCGAAGCATCCATCGACGGCGATCGCAGTCATCGGCGACCAACTGGGCGAGTTGCGTATCGATGCCTCCTCGCCGCGCCAGCGCTTTCTTGAAGCGTTCCGCCTGCGCAGCGAACATGCGAGCGCTGTCACAGCGGCGATGCGCGCGCAGATGGCGGCGCGTCTGGTGGAAGAATATGGCGGCCCCCGAGCTGCGGCCGACGCCGTCTGGGTGCTGGCGCGCGAAAATGAATGGTACCGCGAAGGGGAGCGCGCTGAACGCTTTTTGCTGGCCCAGCCAGGAGCTGCAAAGGCCCCAGTCAACAAGGCGGCGCTTGACCTTATCGTCGTCTGGCACGGTGAACCACAAGGCCGGCTGACCCACGACGGATTCGAATGGCGCTGGAAGCCGGGGCGCCGGGCGGGACCGCCATTGGTTCGCCAGACCACGCCGGGCAAGCTTCCGGCTTTCATTGAATCGCTGCTGCCTGAAGGCTGGCTGGCGCAAGTTTTACACGAACGCGATGAACGTGAAGCGCTCCGCCGAGGACGGCGGTATATCTCTAATATCGCCATCGCCGAGTGCCGACACCAACTGGCGGCGCTGCCCGCGGATGTGCTCACGACATCACTGGCGAAGTACATTGATGCCGGTCGCTTCACTGGCCTCTACGCCGGTCCAGCCCGGGGCGAGATCGAGGAGACGTTCGAGCAAAACCTGGCGCGAATTTTCGCGCGCGCAGAAACGCCCCGCCTGTCGGGCGTCCAGATCAAGGCGCCAATGAGTTTGATGCCCGATGGCGCACTCGTTCCGGCCATCGATAAGCCGTTCACGCATATTCTCAAGCCGGCCGGCACGGCGGGCTTCGAAACTTTGCCAATTGTTGAGTGGCTTTGTCTTGAGCTCGCTCGCTCAGCCGGATTTGAAGCGCCCGAAGCCGCGCTGCTGGAGATGCCCGATGGCATGTCGCCAGCGCTAGTGATTGAGCGGTTCGACATTCGTCGTGGACCAGAAGATCATCGGCGCTTGGCGATGGAGGATTTCTGTTCCATTCTAGATCTTCCCGCATCTGCCAAATACGACGGAACGATCGAGCGGATGGCTCGCGGGCTGCGACCACTGTCGACCGATCCGGCCCGCGATCTCGATATCCTTTTCCGCCGCGCCGTGTTCGCTTGGCTAATTGCCGATGGCGATATGCACCTCAAGAACCTTGCTCTGCTAAAAGTTGCCGACGTGGGAGACAAGACTTTTACGAGCGTGCGCTTTGCGCCGCTGTACGATGCTGTCACCACGCGTGTCTTCCCGGGTTTGGGTGGCGATCGCATGGCGCTCAAGCTCAACGGCAAGGATGACCGTCTGACGCGTCAGGATTTCTTCGCGCTGGCACGCACAATCGCCGTGCCCGCCGAGGGCGCTGAGACGGCGATCGCAGAACTTACAGCGCGCGTGGCCCAAAGGGCGAAAGTGATTTCGCTGCCTGAAATTTCCATCGAGGTCGAAGCCGCTCGAACGATTAAAGACAAGGTTATTGGATTAGTTTTAGAGCGCTGCAAGGCGCTGGCAGCTGAAGGCAACTAGATTCTGTTCCCATAAACCGGTTTCCAGTTGAGACTGAAGCGTGATTCAATCTCCCTTTGGGTAAGCGCCGTCTACGCCTCATTGATTTCGCCTCTGTTCGTTCTCTGACCTGGCTGCGAGAAAGATTTCTGCAGCAGACGGAGGGATGGCATGGTGAATGGTGTAGACGGATTTGTCCTTCGGCATGATACCGGTGAGCGGCGCCCGGCAAGGCGGCGCTGGCCGGATCATGTGAAGGCGCAGATAGTAGCGGAAAGCTTCCAGCCCGGTGTCCGGGTCGTTGATGTCGCCCGTCGGTATGGTCTTATCGCGCAGCAGGTTTTTGATTGGCGTCGTCATGCCCGTCAGGGCCGGCTGTCTGTGCCTGCAGGGGGCTTTGCGAACTTTTCCAGGGCGGGCGGCCCGGAGCCGATGTTTGCGCCCCTGGCGGTTATAGGCGAACCGGGGGCGGCGCCTTTTTCCGCGGTGTCCATCGAGGCAAGCCCGGCTGGAGCGGGGATGATGAGCGTGGAGCTGGGCGCGGATGTGGTCGTGCGGATCCCGGGTGATGTTCCCCTTGGCCGGGCAACGGCGCTCGTGCAGGCGCTGCGGGGTGTATCTTGATTGCCGCGGGCCAGCGCCTGTCGGTTCTGATCGCGACGCGGCCGGTAGACTTTCGCTGCGGGCACCAGGCGCTGGCGATGATGGTGCAGACTGAGCTCAAACTGGATCCTTATTCCGGGGTGACAGTGGTGTTTCGCTCAAAGCGCGGGGACAGGCTCAAGATCCTGGTCTGGGACGGCACCGGGATGGTGTTGATCTACAAGGTCCTCGAGGATTTCAGCTTCGTCTGGCCAAAGGTTCAGGACGGGGTGATACGGATATCAAAGGCTCAGGCAGAAGCCTTGTTCGAGGGCCTTGACTGGAGGCGGACATTTGCGCGCCGGGTGCAGGCTCCGACTGCGGCAGGTTGACTCACGGGGCTGATTTTCGCTCTGTTTTCATGGGCTTTCTACTCCGGATCGGGTAGAAAATCCTATGTCGCAGCCCCTCGATCTCAGCCAGTTCCCGGACCTGCCGTCTGATGTGGTGAAGGCCTTCGCGGCGATGCAGTTCGAATTATCTGTCGAACGCGCGGCGCGTCAGCATGAGCAGGCTGTGGTGGCCGAGAAAGAAGCCTTCATCGGCGAGCTCAAGGCGCTGATCGAAAAGCTGGAAGGCCAGATCGGGAACTACCGGCAGGCGAAGTTCGGGCCGAAATCGGAAAAGCTGAACCCGGCGCAGCTGGAGCTGGCGCTCGAAGACCTGGAAACCGCGATTGCCGACACGCAGGCGCAGATCGCCGCTGTCGAGGAAAAGATCGCGGCCAGCGAACGGGACCCCGCAAAGCAGCGCACCTCACGCGCCCCCCGCAAGTCCCGCGCCCTGCCCGAAAGCCTGCCGCGCGTAGAGCGGGTAATAGAGCCTGGCAGCATTGCCTGCCCCTGCGGCTGCGGCGACATGGTCCGGATCGGCGAGGACCGCACTGAGCGCCTGGATTATATCCCCGCGCGCTATCAGGTCATTGTCACGGTACGTCCCCGGTATGCCTGCCCCAAGGGGCGCACAGGCGTGGCACAGGCCAAAGCGCCGGCGCATCTTCTGGAGGGCAGCTGGCCGACCGAAGCGCTCCTGGCGCAGATTGCGGTCTCCAAGTATTCTGAGCACATGCCGCTGAACCGGCAGGCCGTGGTGATGACCCGGCATGGCGTTCCGATCGACCGGTCGGTACTGGCCGACTGGATGGGCCGGACCGGGGCGCTGATTGCTCCCGTGGTCGACCATATGGCCGAGAAGCTCACCAAAGGAAGCTCCCGGCTTTACGTGGACGAGACCACCGCCCCGGTGCTGGATCCGGGCAGGGGAAGGACGAAAACCGGTTACCTCTGGGCGGTCTTGCGAGATGATCGTGGCTGGGGCGGTCCTGCGCCGCCCGGCGTGGTGTTCCATTACAGGCCCGGACGCAAAGGCGAGTATGCAGCCGAAATCCTTGCGGGCTTCGATGGTACGATCCAGGTCGATGCCTATGGGGGCTATACTCATCTGGCCACACCGAAACGTACAGGCGGCCAACCGTTGAAGCTCGCCTTCTGCTGGGCTCACGGACGCAGGAAACTGATCAAGGCCGTGCCGAAGAACGGCTCGCCCATCGTGGACGAGGCGCTGGTGCGCATCGCTGTCCTCTACAAGATCGAGGGCTCCATCCGCGGCTCAGATCCGGAGCATCGTCTGGCCACCCGGCAGGCCTTGTCCCGCCCGCTGGTCGATGAGTTCTTCACCTGGCTGAACGCGCAAGCTGCCCGTGTCTCGCGTAAATCCGACCTTGGCGAGGCAATGGCCTATATGCTGAAGCGGCAGCAGGGCTTCCGGCTGTTCCTTGAAGATGGCCGTGTCGACATCGACTCCAACCTCGTGGAAAATGCTATCCGCAGTCCTGCCATGAACCGGCGCAATGCGCTCTTTGCCGGCCACGATGAGGGCGGGAAAAATCAGGCCCGCTTCGCCAGCCTGATCGGCACTTGTAAAATGAATGGTGTCGAGCCCTACGCCTACCTGAATGATCTGTTCACGAAGCTGGCAAACCGCCACCTCGCCCGCGACATCGACGCCCTCATGCCCTGGGCCTATCGTAAGGACGCTAAGGGCTCATAAGCCCCCCGCCGCAAATCCTTAAATCTGTTTGACCGCCAGGCGCCCGCGCAAGTGAAAAATCAATGGGGCGTAGACGGCGCATACCCTGAAACTTAGTATTCCAGGAAAGCGGAAAGGCTAACGGAATGAGTAACTTGTCTCGCCTCTGCGCGATCGGCTGCAGCCTTATTCTTGGGCTTATGCCTCCAGCGTCGGCATGCACCGGCATTTCCCTTAATGCGGAGAATGGCGCATCCATCGCGGCGCGTACCGTGGAATGGGCTCTGAGTGATGCCTCGCATGACACGCTGGTGAGTTTCCCGCGAAAACACGACTTCATCGCCCAGACGCCGGAGGGCCTGAACGGTCTGTCCTGGACTGGAAAATACGGGTTCATATCTCTGACGGCCTATGGTGAGCCCTATGGTCCGGACGGTTTGAATGAGGCGGGCCTTTATGTTGGCATGTATTATTTTCCCGGCTTTGCCGACTTTGCACCTTGGGACCGCGCTCAGGCCGCCCGCACTGTCAGTGTCGGGGATCTTATGCGCTACATGCTGTCCTCCTTCTCTACAGTCGAAGAGGTTCGCGCCGGCCTGGCTGATGTGCGCGTTGTAAATGTTGAGGATGCCCGCTTCGGGGGCGCCGCATTGCCCTTTCACTGGAAGGTGCAGGATGAAACCGGCGCCAGCCTTGTAATCGAGATCACCGATGGCGGCGAGGTCGCGGTGTATGACGGTTTTCTCGGGGTGATTACGAACTCGCCCGGGTATGACTGGCATCTTACCAATCTTCGCAATTATCTTGGCCTGTCACCTGTAGCGGCGCTTCCTGTCGAGATCGGCGGCGAAGTCTTTTCCCCATTCGGGGCCGGAACCGGCCTTCGGGGCCTGCCAGGAGACTTTACCCCGCCTTCACGTTTCGTGAGGGCGGTGGCCCTGACGGCCTCTGCGCGTCCGCTGCAGACTGGGGAGGAGGCTGTGTTCGAGGCGTTTCGCATCCTCGACAGTTTCAATATCCCGGTTGGCACTACGGGCGCACCGGACCGGATTTCGACCGATATCGAAAGTGCGACCCAGATCACCACGGCGGCTGACCTCGACAATCGTCTTTTCTATTTTCATACCATGTCAGACCGTCAGGTTCGGGTGGTTGACCTTAAGAAGATGGATTTCCACACACCGGGCATGCGCATGATCACCTCCGGCGCCGGCCGTTCACAGACAGTGAGGGATATAACGCCCTGAGGTTGCAACGGCATGGCAGGGCGGGCGGATATCAGCGCCCGGAGCGTTGAAGAATAGTCACGTGGCCGGTCGATCAACTGGCCACTGAGGTCGGCAGTCAATGTTGCCTGGCGGGCTTGCACGATTGTCCGCCGCGGGTTTTCCTGGAACGTGAGGCGCATTGCCCCCGGGCCTGAGAGAGCCATGATGGAAAGTACGGACAGTATTGCGGACCCTTCGGTCGAGCGCGCGGGGATTATTATGTCCTTCATGCTCCGTGCCCGCCCGGGTCATCCCGAATGTGCATCCAGCGCGCAGAACAGACAGCGCGGGCCCTCAGGTTTGCGACGTGCATGCACGCGTCCAGGTTAGGATATCGGCTTTGCGAGCCGGGACCCAGGACCAGATTTTCCACCCTATGGTTAATTCAATTATCTGATTTATTTCACGCATTGTTAGGCCGGGACGGGCAGAATTCACCTCAAATTCGTGTTGCAACCAGAACGGGATCGACAATCTATGCGTACTTTTCTAAACCTTTTACGGATGTCCTTGGCAGCTTCTTTTGCAGGTATCTTCCTGGCTTCGACGGCTCAGGCTGCGCCTGCAAAATGGGAAGTAACCGAACGGAGCGGCGAGGTCAGCGTTGAAGCGGGCGGCGTTGTTGCCCCGGCAGAGCGCGGACTGAGCCTCAATCCCGGCGACGTCGTTGAAACGGGCGAGGCCGGACGCGCCGTTATTGTGCGCGGCGCCGAATACGTGATCCTGAGCCCCCGGAGCCGTATCAGGATTGCCGTGCCTGAGGCGGCTGACCAGACAACCCAGATCTCGCAGGCTTTCGGCAGCGCTGAATTCAGGATCGGGAAGAAAGAAACCGGCAGCTTCGGCGTCAAGACACCCTACCTCGCCGCTGTCGTCAAAGGCACGGAGTTCAACGTGACCGTATCAGACGCCGGCGCCAGATTGCAGGTCACTGAAGGCAAGGTCGAAGTCTCCACACTGGACGGGGGAGCTTCAGATCTCATTGTCCCGGGACGCATTGCACGGGTGGACGCAGGCGATCGCCAGTTGCTGGTTGTGCTCGGCACCGATGCAAAAACCATCCGCTCGCCGTTCCCTGCAGAAGCAGGAACCCGCTCGGATGCGCCTTCTGACGACAGCTCCAATGCGGGCGGCCAGGCCTCGGCGGCTGAAGTCAAACCCGTCGGCGTCTTCAGGCCACTGCCAACGGGCGGACAGTAATCCGCATCCTGAGAAGAAAAGGCGCGGCCTTGATGGCATCTGCTCCGCGCAGATGTTGTCAAGGCCGCCCGCATAAAGAGGCCCGGGCCTGCAGTCGCGCATCTGGTTAGCGGTTGGGTGGGTCCGGGCCCGGTTGCTAGAGTCCGAGCTGGCCTTTCGACAGAATTCCGCGCTGGATTTCGTTTGAGCCGGCATAAATCGAGCCCGCCCGGTCGTTAAGGTATTTCGCACTCGCTGTAACGGCGCTTTCGGGGCCAACGAGGGGCGTGTTCAGACCCTCGAAACCTGGAACCGGACCGCCCGGCGAAGTATGGTGCGGCTGGAAAGGGGCGGCATATGCGCCTGCGAGTTCGAGGGCGAGTTCTGTCAGGTGCTGGCTGAGCTGCGTGCCGAGGATCTTCATCATCGATGCCTTGAGGCCAGGCGTGCCGCCGCCCGCCAGTTCCGACATCATCTGAAGCTCAGCCGCTTCGAGTGTCTGCGCATCCGCTTCAGCCTGGGAAAGCTTGCGGGCAAGATCGGCGTCGAGCAGGCCTTCTTCAGAGGCCGTTCGTCGAAGGCTGCGAATGCGTGCGAGGAGACGAGGACCGTAGGCAGAGCCCCCGCGCTCGAACTCGAGCAAGTACTTCGCGACTGTCCAGCCTTCATTGACCTTACCGATCACGTTGGCCTTGGGCACGCGCAGGTCTGTGAAGAAAACCGCGTTCTGGATGTGCTCACCCGACAGCATCAGAATCGGATCGACCCTCACACCCGGGGCTGTCATGTCAATCAGGATGAAGGTGATTCCTTGCTGCGGTTTGCCGGAAGTATCTGTCCGCACAAGGCAGAACATCATGTTTGCTTCGTGGGCGTGCGTCGTCCAGATTTTTGAACCGTTGCAGACATAGGCGTCGCCGTCATCGACGGCAGACATGGTGAGCGCAGCGAGATCCGACCCTGCATGGGGCTCCGAATAACCCTGACACCAATAGTCTTCGGCCGAGAGGATACGCGGGAGATAGTAGTCTTTCTGCGCCTTGGAGCCATGACCGATAAGGGCCGGACCGCACATGCCGATGCCCATGGGTGAAAGGCCCGGGGCGCCGGCGCGGGCCATCTCCACGTCGAAAATGTAACGCTTGGCGACGCTCCAGCCGGTGCCGCCATACTCGGCCGGCCAGGACGGCGCGGCCCAGCCTTGCTTGACGAGAATGCGCTGCCATTCGAGCGCAATTTCCTTTGACGAGTAGACACTGGTCATGCGTCGCGCGTAAGCGCGAAGGTCCCCGCTGAGGTTGTCAACGAGAAAATTTCGTACCTCGTCTCTGAAAGTTTCCTCTTCGCGGGTGAAGTCGAGTTTCATGCGGTAACTTTCTTTGCAGGGTGGCGCTGGAGGGCTGCTTCGAGAAGGCGGGCGCGTTGTGCCTGACTTTTCCAGAGGAAAGACCGCGGTAGGCCGAGCCTCTGGCAGGCCTGGGCCGGCGGACCCATCGTATCCGGAACGTTTTCGGCAATGCGCGCCAAGGCCGTTACGGCGAAGCGGCCAGCTGGCGAGAGATCATATTCGGCGCCAAGGCCGAGGCGTTCGCGCACGGCGGGCGGAAGGATATCAACTGCGGCATTGACCACGGCGCTTTGCAGGCCCTTCGGCACGCCCGGCGCGGCGCGTCCTGACTTCATGATGCTGAGGAATTCGGTGTTGATCGGGTGGGGTTCAAACCTTGGAAGGAGCGTTTGCATCATCGCCGTGAAGTCTTCGGCCGAGCGGATTTTCTGCTGCACCCCGTAGAGACCAGCGACCATCTCACCCTCTGCGAAGAAGCGTGCCTTCTCGGCCGCGCTCAGGGGGCTGACGAAACGGTCATAAGCAAAGAGAAAGCCATAGCTGGCCGTGGCGCTTACCCAGTCGAGCAGTTCGGGCTCGAGCGCCGTGTAGGTCTCGCCGGCTGGCGTGGAGCCGCTGACGCGCGCGTGCATGTTGGTCACGCCCTGGATTACCCTTCGCGCGGCGGCCTGCGGGCCGTAGATGCCAACCATGGCGGCAATGCCGGTGCGTCTCGAGCGGCCTATGGGGTCGGTTTTGAAAACGGAATGATCCCAGACGCCGGACCTGATCCGGGCATCGGCAAATTCGAGGAGAACCGCGCAGATGCCGCCGATCGCCAGTGCGACCGGGTTCTTGAACACCTGCCACGACACAGAGTCCGGGCTGGTAAAGGCGGGTTCGCCAGCCGGCGCGGTGTAGTCGACCTTCCAGCCGAGATAGGTCCTGAGCGTACTCATCTCCGTTTCCCTCGTGTACGGGGGAACAGGTAGCCCGGAAAGGAGCGGCGACAAAGCTGCGACGTTGCGTCAGATGCCGTTCGGGCAGACTTGGCTCAGTCGAGCCCTGCCGGTGCATTACGGACATCAGCGTTCATGCTGGCTACCTTAACGCTTATCACGTAGGCCTTTTTTGAATCCATGCTGGCGAGGATAAGGCCGGCCTGTTCGCTTGGCATGAGGCGCAGGAACCCGGCTGCGAAGGCGGGGTCCATCTGGTTAAAGATTGACGCCGCCGAATCCGGTTTCATCGCACTGTACATGCCGGCGAGGTGCTTGATGTCCTGATCCGAGGCGCCCTGGATCTGCTGCCAGCGTGTTTCCAGGGTTGTCTGAAGAGCTTGCAATTCGGCGGTCTGAGTCTGGAGTTCCTTTTCCCAGGTCTGGAGCGCTAGCTTTTCAGTCTTGAGCTCTTCCTTCTGCGATTCAAACAGCCACTGGTCTTCTGCCACCATGGCCGCTGACTCAGAGGTGAAGCAGACTTCGCTTGGGCCAGCTGCGCCCTTCTTATCTGTCTCCGGCTTCGCCGCGTCCTGCGAGCCAGTGGCTGAAGGCGCATTGGCTACATCTTCAGCGAAAGCGAGACCGTTCGGAAGGAAGCGGGTAGCGCCGCCGATCGTAAACAGAACGCCCAGCGTCAGCAGTACGTGTGAGGTATTCTTCTTGACGAGAGACATGGTCTTCTTCGCAGCCTTCCAAAGGGTCCCGGAGGCGTCTCCAAAACCCTAACACAATGTTTCCGGATTATTTTGATGGATCGGGCTAATTTTTGGTAAAGATCTGTGGGGGCACTGGAAAAGGGCGCTCCGTTCGTCCCCGATCAGGCTCTCCGCGACCGGGGAGTGCCGGCCGTCTCGGCCGGCTCGAGACTGCGTGAAACCTCGTCGGTCATGACACGCATCTGGCGCATGACCCCGGTCATCTCATTGATTCGCTCTTTCGACTGGTCGAGCGCCGTGCGCATCATCATGTAGAGGTCCATCTGGGCAGTCTGGACCTCGTCGGTCGCATTCGCCTTGGCCTTGTCAACCGAAGCGATTGTCGTTTCGAGCTTCTGGCAGGTCTTGTCGGCCTCCGAGATCAGGTGGGCGAGGCGGGTCGCCATCGTTTCAACGCGCACGCGCGTGTCCTGAGTGGTCGCGGACATCGTGGCTATGGAGGTCGACAGGGCTGTGATTGTAGCACCAAGGCCGTCCTTGGTGTTCTGCAGGGCTTTCAGCCGTTTGCTGAGCACAAAGCAGTACACGCAGGCCGCAAAGGACACGAGGAAGATCGCGATATCGGTCGGCTGAACAATCATGGCCCTACCTCAGGAGGAATTGTGTGATGAGGACGCCGTCTGTTACTCCGTCTCCGAGGACGAGTTCCGCGCGGCGGGTCAACTGTTCCCGCATCCTGGGGTAGAAGCCGGGATCCTCCAGGTCTGTCATTTCGATCGAGCGCAGATAGGTGTTGAACGCGTCAGCCAGCATAGGTTCGGCTTCTGCAACTGCTTTGGCACCGCTGGCATCCGTAATGATCGAGATGTTCATCTTGAGGTAGCGGGTCGCGGGGGCGCTGCCGACGGTGATGAGCACTTCGGGTAGCGCGACATAGGATTGTCCGGGCTTGGCGGCCGCTTCGATGACTGGCTTGCCCTGCGGCGACGACGGGCAGGCGGCGGTCTCGGCCGCAGGGGCCGGCGTCAGCAGGTACACAAGGCCGAAGGAGCTCACAAGCGCGGCCGCGCCGAGCATCACCAGACCTATAAGCCCGCTGGCCGGTTTTGCGCCTGTCTCAGCATCGCCCGCTTCCAGTTTTGCCTCTGCCGCGGGATCAGCCGCCTTAGGTTTCTTTTCTGGCTTTTTGGCCATTCACGACCCCGAATCCTATCACGCAGTGCTGAGCTGAGTAGAACTATCCTGAGTAAAGATAACCTTAACGAATTGGCTGCTAATTTTAATCATTAGGCTCGATTCGGACCCGACCGGGACAGTTTGTTTATGAAATTCCTTGATACACTCAGAGCTCTCCCGTTGTCCCGCCAGCTCATGCTGGCGGCTGCTGTGCTGGGCATCGTGATGGCCATGAGCTTCATGGTGCAGGGTGTGACCAAGGAGCCAATGGCGCTTCTGTATTCCGGGCTCGAGCCACAATATGCCGGCGAGATCATCGAAGAACTCGAGGGCAGCCAGACGCCTTATGAGCTTCGGGGTGGCGCCATTTTCATTCCTCAGAGCCAGCGCGACGAGGTCCGTTTTGCCCTTGCCAGGGAAGGTCTGCCAAGACAGTCGGTGCAAGGCTATGAACTGCTGGACGACGTCAATGGTTTCTCGGTCACCTCCGAAATGTACAATGCCTCCTACTGGCGTGCGAAGGAAGGCGAACTGACCCGTACCATCCAGGCCATTCCCGGGATCACCTCTGTGCGTGTTCACATTGGAGCCAGCCTGCGTTCGGGATTTTCGCGTTCGCAGCCGGCGCAGACCGCCTCGGTCACCATCGCGACGGCTTATGCGCTGTCGCAGGAGCAGGCTGAAGCCATTCAATACCTCGTCGCCCTGGCGGTCTCGGGGCTGAACCCGAAAGACGTCGCCGTAATCGACCCGTCCAAGGGCATTCTTGCCGGACCGAAAGCTGACAAGGCCGCCGAGCCGGCGGTAGCGGCCGCCGACCAGGCGAGTTCGCTGGAACAGAAGATCACGGGCCTGTTGGAAGCGCGTGTTGGCATTGGCAATGCACGCGTTTCAGTATCGGTGGATGTCAGCCGCGAGCGCCAGCTGGTTTCAACGGTTGCATTTGACCCGGAGTCAAAAGTCGTCCGGAGCCGCACGACAAGCGACGCGGCCGAATCCGGCTCCGGCGGCGGGGGCGCGCTGACCGTTGCAAGTAATCTTCCGCAGGAAGAGGGCGCCGCCACCAGCGGTGCAAGTAGCAATACGTCGAAGAACTCGTCGGAGAACATTGCCTATGAGATTAACGAGACGCGCACCGAGGTTGAAAAGCTGCCCGGCCAGATCGAACGCATCTCGATTGCGGTCCTGCTGAATGAACAGTCCCTGGGTATCGACCCTGCAGCAGCCGACGCTGCGACAATCCGCGAGAAGATGATCTCCGACCTGCAGGCGCTGGTCATGTCAGGCGCAGGCTTGAATATGGAGCGCGGCGACTCGATCTCTGTCGAGCTGATGCCGTTCCAGGAGGTGGCGCAGACTGATATGGCGCCCGCACCGGGCATGATACAGCAGCTGGTCGAGCGATATCTCTGGTCCGGATTGCAGGCCCTGCTGCTCGGCGTCGTCGTGATTGCGCTGGCCTTCGGCGTGGTGCGCCCCATGCTGTCACCAAAGAACGCCGGCGCCGCGCTCGATGGCAGATCTGACAAAGGCAGCGGCGCGGGCGCAGCGGGGGGCGTTGCAGGCGCTTCGCCAGATTCCGATCCGTTTAATTACCTTAAGGATTATGCCAAGGAGCGTGAGGACGAGACGGCCGCTTTGCTTCAGCAATGGCTGAATGAAGACCAGAAGGTCGCCGTTAATGAGTAAAGCCCTGTTCTTGAGCCTTCCCCGGTTTGACGCCAATGGAGGCTTGTTGCCACCCACAGATTGGCTGCGTTCCTTTGATGACACGGGCAGCCGCCGCGAGGCTCCCGCTGACCGGACCTATGACGAGCCGGCCCGGGCTGAGACGCCGGTCGTCCAGGCCACTCCGGCGCAGCTCGACCTTCGTAAACTGGAAGCATCGCTGACAGTTCTGAACGGAAGGCTGGATAAGATCGAGCGCGGCGCTCAGGCGCAGACCCTCGAGGCTGTGCAGTCCATCGCCGCGAAGTTGTTTCCGCTGCTGTCGAAAGATTTCCTCGCCGAAGAGATCGGACGTCATTTGCCGCAACTCGTTCCGCCGCTCGCGGCGGCAGTTGAGATCCGCGCGGATGTTTCGCTGACAGATGACCTGCAGGCGATGCTTGACCGAAATTCAGCGCTCGCCAATCGCTGCACAGTCTTGTCCGGTGCAGGGCAGGGCCGTGTCGACGTGTCCTGGCAGACAGGTGGGCTGTCCTTCGATTTTGAAGGCCTGCTGCAAGCCTGCCTTTCGCATCTGAATTCAACCCAAACCATGACCAAGGAGTAGAGGAATGGCTCTTCCCGACAAAGCATCGGCCGATATAGCCTCTGGCGAGCGCAGGGATCCGAGCGGCCGGAACGCACTCCGCCGCTCTATTTACAGTGTGCCCGTGACTGTGACCGTTTCGATTGGGCAGAAACGCCTCAGCGTGTCCGAGATTCTTGAGCTGCAGCCAGAATCAATTATTCCGCTATCGTCGCGTATCGAAGACCCGGTCGATCTGACGATCGAAAATCGTCTGATTGCCCGCGGTGAGCTCATTGAAACCGGTGACGGCCAGATTGCCGTGAAGATTATCGAGATCATTGAACGCATGCCGGACGAGAATGCCTAACAGCGCCACAATTCTGAGACTTCTGCTCCTGATCGCAGCGGCGGCATTCCTGGCCGGCGCTGCGCAGGCGCAACAAGCCGTGCCAGGACAAATTCCTGCACTGGAGGGATTGATCAATCCCGGCGGCGACGGCCAGCTCAGCAGCTCGGTCATTCAGCTACTACTGCTGGTGTCGGTATTGAGCCTTGTGCCTGGCATAGCCATGATGGTGACATGCCTGCCTTTCATGGTCATCGTCTTCTCGTTTATGCGCCAGGCCATTGGCGTACAGCAGGCCCCGCCTAACATGATGATCATGGCGCTGGCGATGTTCCTGACCTTCTTCGTGATGGAACCCGTGTTCATTTCGGCCTGGGAGACGGGGATCCAGCCCTACATGAACGGCGCGCTCAGCGAAGAGCAGGCCTGGGCGCTGACGACTGAACCATTCCGCGAATTCATGATGAAGCGCACCGATCCTGAAACCCTGATGACGCTGGCTGATGCGGTCAACAGGCCTGTGATTGAGGGCGAGGCACCGTCATTCTCGCTGCTTTCAACTTCCTTCATGCTGAGTGAAATCAAACATGCCTTTCAGATCGGTTTCGTAATCTTTCTGCCGTTTATGGTAATCGACCTGGTGGTCGCATCCGTGCTGATGGCTGTCGGCATGATGATGGTGCCGCCAACGGTCGTGTCATTGCCGTTCAAGCTCGGGTTTTTCGTTCTGGCGGACGGCTGGCTGAAGATTACTGAAGCGGTGCTCAGAGGTTATACATAATGGATACGCCCGTGAAGCGCGACCGGCCTGAAATGGCGAGACCGGCTGCTTTGGCTGGTCAGGGTTCCCGCCCGGGCGTGATTACGGCGTCGCAGCGCGCTGCGGTGATTATTTCCCTGCTCGGAGAAGCGGCGGCCAAGCCAATTGTCGAGAAACTTGACGATGTCGCGCTCGCAAAGGTCATCAGGGCGCTTGAAACCATCTCGATGCTGGCCCGGGAAGAACTTATCGAGATCGTGGTCGATTTCATCAGCCAGCTTCGGCAGAATGCGGGAGCTATGCGCGGCGGCGCTGCAAAGGCCCGCGAAGTGATGTCCGGTATCGTGGACGCAAACCGGCTCAACCTTATCTACGGAAATTCTCCCGACGCCGGGAACTCAGGCGCTCAGGAAACCGGCGACATCTGGACGCGCCTTTGCAAGCGTGAACCGCGCCTGATTGCTGAATACCTCAGCCGGCTGTCGCCCAACATCATCGCCATGATTTTGCGCAAGCTGGACGCGGGCATGGCATCCAGCATTCTCTGCCTTCTTCCAGAGGAAAAGCTCAGCCCCACACTCGGCCAGATGGTCGATTCCCCTAAGGTCGATCCGGGTATCGATTCTGTCATTGAGCGGATGATCGAGATAGAGTTCCTCAACAATAAAGAAGAAGAAGGCACAGACGCGCAAGACGCCTACCTTGAAACGATCGGCGAAGTCCTGAGCCTGATACCTGACAGCAAACGCGATAGTCTTGTGAGCTTTCTTCGCAGTGAACACGAGGCGAAACTGGAGATCATCCAGAAGGGGCTGTTCACAATCGAAGCCTTGCCGGACATCCTGGCGCGCAACTCGGTGCCGGTGGTGTTCAAGGAGATAGATCTGGCCGTTCTGACGAAGCTGCTCGCGAGCCTGCGTGAGAACTATTCGGCGGTGTCGGACTACCTGCTCGGCAATATATCGTCGCGCCTTGCGGATTCGATGCGCGAAGAAATGAAGGATGTGCCGAATGTGCCGCGCGAAGTTGCAGACGAGCTTCAGCGCGAATTCCTGACGGCCCTGATGGGGCTGAAGCGACGCGGATTGATCACGATGAACCGCCTGCCGCCGAAGGAAGCGTAGCCGGCGGCCAGACTATCGGATGATCAGATCAGCGTGTATCGATCCCGCCGTTTTCATGGCCCGGATGATATCCGCCATTTCCTGCGGCGATACGCCGAGGGCGTTCAGGCCATTGATCAACTGGGATAAGGTCACGTTCGGCTGGAGGAGTGCGATGTTGCCGCTGCCGGTTTCTGTGATCTCTATATCGGAGCGCGGCATGATGATCGATTCGCCTTCCGAGAAAGGGTTCGGTTGAGAGGCGACAGGGTATTCGGTCACGCTTATCGAGATGTCGCCTTGTGCGATGGCCACTTTAGAGATCGTCACGTCTTCGCCAAGGACAATTGTGCCAGACTTCTCGTCAATGACGATGCGGGCAGGGGAGGCGACCTGCACGGGCATATTCTCTATGCTGGCGAGCAGGCGTGCGGGTGTGTCTGTCAAGCCACTGAGGTCAAGCTGGACTGTGCCCGGATCGAGCATCGAGGCGATCGGGATCCTGAACGCTGAGTTGATGGTGTCTTCGATCCGCGCGGCCGTTGTAAAATCCGGATTGCGCAGGGCGAGGACGATCCTGTCGCGATCATTGAAGTCAAAATTGACCTCGCGCTCAATCCGCGCGCCGTTTGGAACAGAGCCGCCAGTCGGTGTCCCGCGGGTCGTTCGCGCGGCTTGCGCCTTTACGTCGATGCCACTGACAATGATGCTGCCTTGAGCGACGGCGTAGACTTCGTTATCCCCCCCCTTGAGCGGTGTCAGGATCAGCGTGCCACCTTCAAGGCTGCTGGCATCGCCTATGGAGGAGACCGAGACGTCGATGCTTGAACCGTTGCGTGCGAAAGCCGGCAGGGACGCCGTCACCAGCACGGCGGCCACGTTCTTCGGCTTGATCTCTTCGCCTTGCACGTTGACGCCCAGGCGCTCCAGCATATGGGTGAGAGAATCTTCCGTGAACGGCGAATTACGCACCGAGTCCCCGGTGCCGTTAAGGCCTACCACGATGCCATAGCCTACAAGGTCATTCTGGCGCACGCCTTCAACATCAACGATGTCGCGGATGCGCGACTGGGCGCCGGCTGGGGGAGCCCCGAACAGGGCTGACAGGCCCAGGGCGGCGATGACCAAGATGGAAGACTTCATCACTTTACCTCAGGAAATTCAGAAGCGACAGGGAAGAGAGCCGTGAGGTGAGCATGAACGACGCTTCCAGGGCTGTTTCGAGTTGCTTGAGCGCCGAGGCTGCTTCGTACTGGTCGCGGCCCCACAGGTTGTTCAGTTCTTTGGTGAAGATGGTCTCTTCGATATCGAGGGAAGCCTTTTCCATCTCGATTTGCGATTGCGTTACGCCGCGGTCCGCACGCAGGTTGGTCAGGTCTGACAGGCCCGCGCTTACCTGCTCAGCTCCGGCCAGAGAGATGTCCGGATTGGTCCTGAACAGGGTAGGGCTGCTGGCGGGATCGGACAGGGCCATCACCGTGAGACCCGAGATCAGCTTGACGATGGAGGTATCGTTTGCGGTCACGGCATCAGGATCCGAGGCGCTGATCGCGCTGCGCAGCGTGGAGGTCTGCCAGCCGCCACCCGGCGCATTGAAGTAGGTATCGAGCGCCACGGCAAAGTCTGTTGAGCTGGCGGCGACATCCGCAAGGTTGCGAATCACATCAAGCAGATCGCCAGGGCTTCCAAGGGGCTGGGTGTCGGTTGCATCGCCGGCAAAGAGAAAACGTTCGCCAAAGCGCACGTTCAGCTGATTGAAGACCTGCCCGAGCGCTGCCTCCGCATCACGCGCTGTCAGGCCCTGGAGCCTTTGATCCTTGCTTATGACGGCGTCACGCATCCTCGTGTCGAGACCGGCGACGCGCTCGTTGATCACGGTCAGGCTGCGCTGCGTCACCTCAAGCCGCCCTTCGCGCAGGCTGACCTGTTCGCGCCGCAAGCTGATGTCTTCGACGGCTTTCTGGCTCAGCATGGCAGTGCCAATCCGGCCGGAAAGGTGCGCCGTGAGATCGGAATAGCGCCCTGTCGTGGCCTCCTCGGCGGTTCGCGTCAGGCTCTCGCGCAGGCTGGCGACAGTCTGGCCGAAGGCGGGGGAGATGATGTGGCTGGCCGGGGGGGGAATCCGCATGGTCTCAGAGTTCCATCAGAGTAGTGATCATCTTGCCCGCCACCTCGATGACGCGCGCGTTTGCGGCGTAAGCCTGCTCGATAAGCAGCAGGTCCTGAAACTGGCTGTCGAGATCGACGCCTGTCGCCGACCGCTCGGCTTCGAGGAGTATGACATACTGCGCCTGAGACGAAGACAGGGCGGCTTCGTGAGAGATGCGCGACTGGCCTGCGAGCGACGAAATCTGCGCCGCCATGCCGGTCGCGGAAAAGCCGCCCTGAAAACCATTGGCGGTGACCGACTGGACGGCCGTGAAGGCGTCAAACAAGCCCTTCAGAATCGACTGGTTGCCGGCTGCGCCGGGCGTGGCGGCGCCGAGGCCATCGCGCAGGCGCCAGACGGCGCCTCCCTGTTGTGGGTCGACCGCTGCGTTGATCGAGATCCTTCCGGCGAGGCCTGATCCGCCGCCTGGGTCAGTGTCCACAAACAGTCCCGGGTCGCCGGGTGTCTTGGTCGGATCGATTGCATCATCAGACAACCGGCTGATGAGACCGCTGGCAATCGTGTCAAGCTGATCGCTGAGGGCAGGGAGTTCCTGATCACGCAGCGTGAAGAGGGCGCCGAACATGCCGCTGGAGACAGCGCCGAACGAGGACGCGCCTGGCGTGATCTCGACACCGTCAACGCTTATTCCGGAAAGGGCGCCATTGGCGAAGGTCTGATTGAGGCCGAAGGTCGGCGTGGGCGTGAACTCTATCGCCCGGGCGTTGCCAGCAAGCAGGAAGACGCCTTCCGGCGTCATGATATCGATCTTGCCGAAGTCGCGTTCGATCGTCTGGACCGGAATGTATTCTGCAATCGCGTCGAGTACACGCTGACGTTCGTCCAGCAGGGCGGCGGCTTCAGGGCTGGTGCGGTTGGCGCCCGCAAGGCGGATGTTGAGGCTCTCGACCTGTTTCAAGGCCGAGTTTACCGCGCTGACGCCCTCAGCGATCTCGCGGTCCGCTTCTGCGCGCTGAGTTGAAACAATCCCGGAGAGGCTTTTAAGCTCACTCGTAATATTTCTGGCCGCAGTTAACAGTGCAGAGGCGCTGCTGGAGGATTCCGGTGTGGCAACCGAGCGCGAGAGTGCCGTTTCAAAATCAGAGAAAGTCTTGAACAGGCCGGTCCCGTTCGCCGTGTCGCCAATGCGACTGGAGATGGACTGCCAGGTTGAGGCAAGGACATTGGCCTGTGAGACGTCGCTGGTCAGCTCGCGGCGCGCAGCCTTTACAGCGGTATCCTGGGCGCGGGTAATGCCATTCGACATCACCCCGTTGCCCTGTCCGCCGAGCATCGCTTCACTCAGCGTGACCGAACGGCGCACATAGCCGGGCGTCGTCGCATTGGCGACGTTGCTCGCGGCGATGTCGGCCCTCAGGCTGCTAGCCTGAAGGCCGGACTTCGCGGCGGAGATGGCGCTGGAGAGACTCACTCAGAAGTCCGCCTTACCGTTCTGGTTCTCTATCGCTTCAGGTTCGTTGTTTCCTGAAGCATGTCATCAACCGTCTGGACGATCTTCGCATTCGACGAATAGGCCCGCTGGGTTTCGATGAGATCGGTCAGTTCGGCCGCGATATCGGTGGTCGACTCCATCAGCGAGTAGCCCGCAACGCCGCCAACCGGGCCGTTATTGGCGTCCCAGAGATACATGTTGCCGCTCTGGCCTGAGAGCGCATAGGACTGGGCGTCGAGCTCCCTGAGGCCAAGCATGTTTGGAACGTCGGCGACCGGGATCTGATAAAGCGTGCGGCGGAAACCTGTATTGTAAAGCGCCTGCACATAGCCCCGGTCATCGATTTCAATTGACTGAACAGAGCCGATCGGCGTGCCGTCCTTGGTGACGGCCGTTGGTGCGAAAGGCGCGGCAAACTGTGAAATACCTTCGCTCTCACCGGGCCTGCCGATGAAGACCTCGACGGGCCCATGCGGCAAGGTCAACGAGACCACGCCCGTGGCAGGGTCATAAGTTGCCCCGTTAGTGGCGGGGGGGGTGGGGATGGTGGGGGTCGCGGACGTTAGTCGGCCGCTTCCGGTAGCCGCATCGCTGAAGACTATGTCGAGAGAGCCGATCGAGGCGGCGCCCGTGGCGCTGTCGAAGATCTCGACGTTCCATTGGTTGCTCGCGGGAGCGGGCGCAACGGGTACAACGGGTGTAAAATGGAAGGTGAGCGTTTCGCCGCGGCCGATGTTATCGTAATACTCAACCGGCAGCAGGTAGGCTTCAGGCGATCCACCAGGACGGGTTGAACCTGCAGGCAGGTTGATACCAAGATCCATCCGCGATGTCGGGGTTGCCGAAAACTGCGCTGAGGCAAGATTGACGGGCTGGAGGTCGACGCCGCTGTTGCGCACGACGTTGCCGATATTGCCTGCAGAATCTGCGGGCCAGCCGAGCAGGAAAAGGCCGCTCTGGGTGCGAAGGTTTCCATCCTTGTCAGGGAAGAATGCGCCGGTTGGGGCGAGCCTCAGGCTTCGCTCTGCTGCAGGTGTGGTCAATCCGGAGACGTCGGTTACGGGGAGCAATCCCCTGCCTGAGACGGCCACATCGGTCGAACTTCCGGTCGAGATGAGGGCGCCCGAGTTGCCTATGTCCTTGTACGTTTCAACGCGGACACCGCCTGCAGCGTAAGATGAAGAGCGCTGCTGCAGGACCATGCTGGAGAAATCGACCTGGCTGCGCTTGTAGCCGTTGGTTCCCGCGTTAGCGATGTTATCGGAAATCGCCGCGAGGCGTGTGCCATTGACACTCAGCCCCATTACCCCGGCGTTCAGGGATGATGAAATGCTCATATCTGGTTGCTCCTGCGTCAGATTAAACGACAGTTTGGAGCGAAGGTGTAAACAACCCGATAATCCGCGTTCACACTTTCAGTGTAGTGTGTGGGGGCTGGCCGATCATCCCGGCGCAAAGCCTCAGTCTGTCAGGATCGTGATCGAGATACGCCGGTTCTGGGCGGCGCCCGGGTTCTCCCTGTTCAGAGGTGCGGTATCTGCTTTGCCTGAAACTTCGCGCATTCGCCCGGGCTCGATGCCGGTGCGCAGCAGCAGGCGGCGCGCTGCGTTGGCACGGTCAGCCGACAGGTTCCAGTTGTCGTAGACCGCGCCGTTCCGATAGCCCCGATTGTCCGTATGGCCCGCAATCTTGAAATCATTCTCAAAAGTTAAAAACGATTTGGAGACCATGTCCAGGAGTTCAATCAGCAGGTCTGAGGGCACGGCGCGGCCGACAGGGAAGAGCGGCTCGCTCTCGGAGTCGACCAGTTCCAGAACGATGCCCTCGGGCGACATCTTGATGAGAAGGTGCTCTGAAAGCTGGCGGCTCTCATTGCCAAGCGATTCCTTCAGGGACTCTAAGTTGTCTGCAATCGCCTGCGCTTGAGCCTGTGAAGCGGTGTTTTCTGCTTCGCTTTTCGGCTTCGCCTCTTTGAAGGAACCATTCGACGCGGGTGATTCGATGGTACGCTCATGGGATGCACCGGTGCCGGCTCTTGCGAGCGTTTCTTCGGTGAACACCGACGAGCCGTTCAAAGCGTCTGAGCCGCCTCCCGAAATCCGGCTCATCGGAATGGTCGGGTTAAAATAGTCGGCGAGACCCTTGCGCTGCTCTTCGGTGGTTGCGTTGAGGAGCCACATCAGGAGGAAGAACGCCATCATGGCTGTCACGAAGTCCGCATACGCAACCTTCCAGGCGCCGCCATGGTGTCCGTCGGCCTTGTAGACCTTCTTTCGTCTGATGATTATCGGCTGCGCTGCAGCTGAATGCTCGGTATTCATGGGGCACCTGACTTCTTCAGGCCTTCCGGATATCAGATCAGGCTCACTAATCGGCGTAGAAAACCCTCGAGGTTGGTCTCGGCACGATAACCATTCTTCAACCAATTCATCTTCATAAGGCAGAAGGTTAACATAAGTCCCCCGAAGGTTCACAATGTCCTCTGTGCTGCGCAAAAAGATCGATGCCGGGGTAGGTATGCCCCCGGCGATCTTGCAGTTTGACGATTTCTGGGAGCCTCTTCAGGCGAACGTCGCTTCATGGTTCTCCGGCGCGTATGCAATTGAGACCAGGGCCATTCCCGACGCGCGCCGTATGGTTCAGGGTGATATCGCCCGCAGTCATCTCGAAAAACTATCCTACTTCATCTTTAACTCGAGATTCTCTCCTGGCCTTTGCGCTATCGGGATAGACGAGGTTGGCGTTGCCTTGAATGCCCACCACCGGCTCCAGCAGCCCTCCGATAGTCTCGAAGGGGTCTCTGAACTTTTCAGGAAGCTTCTGCTCGAGACGCCTGTCGTTGATCTCTGGCGCCTCGTTTCGTCGGAATTGACGGATCACAGGGCGAGCGGGGCACAAGCTCCGCTTACGGATTTCTCCGCCGCTGCAGGTGGATTCGCGCCGGCGCAGCGCTATCTGATGGTCGAGTTTGCTGCGCCCAAAGACGGTCAGGTCGCCCGGATATGTATCGTCTTTCATTTTGACTATCTTCAGCACGCCGCCGATGAATTCCAGCAGACGACAGCGCGTCGGCGCCAGGCCTCGGTCGGAAAGGGGCAGGGGGGCGACACGCTCCGAAAAAGCGTGAAGTCGTCGATGATCAAACTCGAAGGTGTGCTGGATCGCCTGACGCTCTCGATCGGAGAGTGTTCGCGCTTTGAAGTCGGCCAGTTGATTGCCTTGCCCGACGTCGACACGACGCGTGTCTCGCTGCAGGCCGAAACCGTAAATGGCAGCATCGATATAGGTCAATGCGAAATGGGTGTCTGGAAACGCCAGCGCGCCTTGAAACTCAAGACACCAATTCTCGAGCCCTTTACCCGGGAATTAGCTAAACTTTAACGACGATATTCGGGCCGTGGGCCCGCAGGACGGAGCTGGTAAGTGAACGCAGCAATTGGACTTACAATCACAGTGGTGATGGTTTTTGGCGGCTACATACTGGCGGGCGGCAAGATGGATATCATCCTGCACTCACTGCCGTTTGAGATGATGATGATCGGGGGCGCCGCAACGGGCGCGTTTGTGGCGGCCAATGATTTCAGCACGATCAAGCATACGATGGGCGACCTCGTCACGGCCTTTACCGGGCCGAAGTGGAAGAAGAAGGACTATGCTGACCTCCTCTGCCTGATGCATGAGCTGCTCTTCGTCCTGAAGCAGAACCCCGTCGATATCGAGGCGCATATCGAGGCGCCGCAGGAATCGTCGATCTTCACGAAGTACCCGCGTATCCTCAAAGATCATGACGCAATCGAGATGATCTGCGACACGATCCGTTCGATGATCATGAACTTTGACAATGTTCATCAGGTTGAGCTGCTGCTGGAGAAACATCTTGAAAGTCTCGCCGAAGACAAGCTGCATGGATCGCACGCTCTGCAGAGCATGGCAGATGCGCTGCCGGCACTTGGGATCGTGGCGGCCGTACTGGGCGTGATCAAGACGATGGCCTCTATCGACAAGCCGCCGGAAGTGCTGGGCGGGATGATCGGCGGCGCGCTGGTGGGCACATTCCTCGGCGTGTTTCTTGCTTACGGCGTTGTAGGCCCTTTTGCTGCGCGCGTGAAGCATACGCGAATGGAAGAGCATATCTTCTATTCTATGATCGGTGAGGTGCTCGTGTCGAACCTTCACAAGAACCCCGTAAATATAAGCCTCGAAGTGGCTCGCCGGCATGCGCCCTCGCGCGTGCGTCCATCTTTTGATGAAGTCGAAGGCGCGATCAAGGAACTCAAGAAGGACCTGAAGCAGGCGGCATGAAGCGCATTGGCTGGATCCTTCTCTGCGGACTGTTCCTGGCTCAGCCAGGTCAGGCGCTCCAGGAGCCTCCGGCTGGCCCGGAGCCTGGCGCACGCCGCTCCGAGTTTTCAGACGAGCTGGATGCATTCGTTCGCGAGGCCCTGAATGAGGGGCTGCTTGATCCCATCGGCACTGAAAAACCGTCTGCTGGCCCGAAGTTGATTGTCCCGGAGGCGGCCGAAAAGGAAGCTGAAGATCTGCCCACTGAGGGTGTTGCGCCCGGGCTGACCGATTGTACCGCGCCCTATCCCCTAGATTTTTCAGAGTTCCGGAGCCTGCGGCGCTACAGCGATATATACGCCTACCGCGAAGACACCGTGGCGGAAGGCGAGGTTCAGGAGACCCATGCGGGCGCAAGGCTGGCCAAGGCCTACATCGCGCTCGATCTTGCTGCAGAAGCCGCCATGACAATCAAGACCGGCCGCGACCAGCATGCCACGGCGATCCAGAATCTCGTGATGCTGCTTGAAGGGCGGGGCCCAGCGCCAACCGGCTATTTTGCAGAACTTGCAGGCTGCTATCGGCAGGCAGGCATCTGGCGCGCGCTTTCGCTGGTATCAAAGAAAGATCCGGCAGGCCCCGCCCTGCTTGAGGCGCACATGGCGGCGTTCCGGGACCTGCCGCCTCTCCTGCGCGAACGGGCCGCGATGATCGCAATTCCGGCGCTTGACATCATGAACCAGAGGCCGACTGCGAAGCTGCTGCTCGCCAGTTTTACCTCGGACGCGATAGCAAGTTCCTCACAGCTTCAGTTCAACGACGCTTTGATCCGGCTCGGCGAAGGTGATCCGGGTGCTGAGCGACTTATCGAACGCTATCTCGTACAGTCACGTTTCGAGGAAGCGGCGCTCGCCTCGCTCATTCGCAACAAGCAGTCTGTGAACGAGGCCCTTCGCGAGGTCCTGCTCGACAAGACGCTAACCCGGATCGAGCTTGCCCGGCAAGATGCCGATATGCGGGCCAAACTGGGCTTTGTGCTCAGTGAGCTGAGTGAGACTGCCAGTTATGAGCCGATGATGCGTCTGGCCAGGCTTCCCAGCATGCAGTCAGACGAGGCGCGCAACATGTTGACGCGCCATCTGGTAACCAGCCTGCAGAGCGATCTGGACGGTGATAACTCGCTTCGCGCCCTTGCCGCCATCGAGGCCATGATCAAGGACGAGGGCATCCTCGATCCTGTGCCTGAACGGGCTGCGCTTTTCGAGTCGGCCACGCTGGTTGCCGTCCGGCTCGGTTTCGCTTCTCTCGGCGATGCACTTGCAGTCAAGGCCAAAGGGGGGGAGGGGGCAGCTGAGCAGCGGGCGCTTCTTGCTTACCGGAAAAAGAACTATCAGGAAGTCTATGACCTTGCGCTCCAGCATATCTCCAGCCAGCGCGTCAACCTGATTGCCGCGCTTGCAGCAATCGATGCGCAGGATGGTAAGAGACTTGCTGCGTTTGAGGGCCGTCTTGAGCTCGAGCCGGAAACAATCCTTGCCTTGATAGAGCAGGATGCGACGACCAGCCATTGGCTGGTGTCGGACCGTGTTTACCAGGCCGCCCGGAAACTCGGCAGCGATGATCATAAGCTGCGTGTCGATCGCGTGATGCGGCTCAAACGCCTCCCGGCGGACCCTGTTGCGGACCCGCGCGTGGCGATGTCCACGATTTCGGGAAAACTGAGCAGTTCGCGCCAGTCCCTGGCGCTACTTTCGGCGGAGGCGCCCTGATGTCCAACGCAATTTATACCTCGCTCGGCCGCCAGCAGGGCCTCATGCAGGAAATGCAGGTTGTTTCCAACAATATCGCGAACTCCAATACGACCGGTTACAAGACCGACCGGGCCATCTTTGCAGAATTCCTTGTCTCTCCGGGGCAATCACAGGACTCGGTTTCGATGGGCGGCCTGGGCGGTCATGCGTTCAGGATGGGTCAGGGCGAAATGAGGATCACGGGCGGCCAGTTCGACCTGGCCGTGCAGGGCGAGGGGTTCTTTGTTCTGCAAACAGCTCAGGGGCCACGCCTGAGCCGCGCCGGACATTTTCAGCTGTCGTCTGAAAGCACGCTGATTGACGGCTTCGGAAACAGCGTTCTCGGAGCTGGTGGAAATCCGATCACGATCCCGCCTGATGCGTCGCAGGTTGCGATCGGAACGGATGGGTCGATTTCCGCCAACGGACAATTGGTCGACCGGGTCGGTGTGGTAACGCCCCAGGGCCAGCTCCTGCGCGATACGAACACCTTCTTTTCTGCCCCTGAAGGATATGCCCCGTTCGAAGAAGCAATTGTGGTCCAGGGCGCCCTTGAGGGCTCCAACGTGTCTCCCATCCTGGAGGTTGCCCGAATGATTGAAGTCCAGCGTGCCTATGAAGCCGGCCAGGCGATGATGGAACGCGAAGATGGCCGGATAAGCCAGCTCATCACTTCCCTGCGCGAACGCTGACGTGCCACTGACTTGAGGAAAGTTCCATGAAATCTCTGCAAATTGCCGCTTCGGGTATGGCCGCTCAACAGACACGAGTTGACGTGATCTCGAACAATATCGCCAACATGAGCACAACCGCCTATCGACCGCGGGTCGCTGAATTTTCGGATCTCATGTACCAGCAATACCTGACGCCGGGCACGATTACGTCGCAGGTTGGCACGGTCGTTCCGGCAGGCATCCAGATAGGCACTGGCGTGCGCCCTTCGACAGTCTCTATGCAGATAACGCAAGGCTCGCTGCGCCCGACAGATGCGGAGCTCGACCTTGCAATCGATGGGGCTGGATTCCTCGAAGTAACACTCCCATCGGGAGAGCCAGCTTATACGCGTGACGGGAAGCTGAACCGCAGCCCGACGGGCGAGGTTGTGACCATGGACGGTTATCCGCTTGCAGACGGAATTGTGATTCCAGTCGACGCCCAGCGCATATCGATCAGCCGCGACGGGGAAGTTGTTGCTTACTTTTCCGACAACCCGGCCGGCCAGTCTATCGGAACGATCTCGGTTGTACGCTTTGTCAATGAGAAGGGGCTTGAAGCCCTGGGCGATAACATGTTCCGCGAAACCGAAGCGTCGGGGCCGGCAAACCGACTTGTTCCGGGAACGGAGGGAGTTGGTGTCATCAGGCAGGGATATATCGAAGAATCCGGAGTGGACGTAGTCAAGGAGATAACCGACCTGATTGCGGCGCAGCGCGGTTATGAGCTCAACTCAAAGGTAATTACCGCTTCCGATGAAATGTTGTCGGCCACGACGAGAATGAGGTAGAACAATGATTGCGCTAGTTGCCTTGGGACTCGGTGCTGTTGCAGTCCTTGCCGACGCATCTTCACTGGTCGCCGCCGAAGTCATTCCCGCCGGCGACGGGGTTACCGTTGCAAATGCTGAACTGCGCGACGGCGATAGTCCGGAAGTCTACGACCTTTACGCGGGCAGGGAAGTGCGGCGCACTGTTTATGCGGGCCAGCCCATCACGTTCGAGAATACACGGTCGGCCCGCCTGGTAACGCGTAACCAGGTTGTGATGATCAAGTTCATCAGCGGCCCCCTCGAGATTTCGACGTCCGGTCGAGCCATGGGTGACGCGGCTCTCAACGAAACCGTAAGTGTTCTCAACCTTCAATCCCGTCAGATGGTTCAGGGCGTTGTCAAAGCTGACGGATGGGTTCTTGTCCAATGAAATGTTTCACATCACTTTCCTTCGCTGTCCTCGCGGTCTCGGCGTGTGCCAGTAGCCCGCATGAAAGCGTGCAGCTCGCGCCTGCGCAGTTTGATACCTATCAGGGCCCCTGGTCCTCTGACACCGTCGCCGCGGATGTGCCGGAGAATGCCTCGCTCTGGTCAACATCCTCGGATTCTTTGCTGAGCATGCGGCGTGCCAAGGATGTGGGGGACCTGCTGACCGTCATGGTCGAAATGAACGACCAGGCGAGCCTGCAAAGTTCGCTCTCGCGCAGCCGGGATTCAAACGAGAACATGAATGTGGATTCCTTCTTTGGTCTCCCTGAATGGGCTAACGGCGTGCTGCCGGGCGGCGCCTCGCTGTCACCGGCCTATGATTACAACCGTGCATCTGATCTGAGTGGAAGCGGCGCCGTTAACCGGGCCGAGAAGATCACCTTCACCCTGGCCGCACGCGTGATCGGGGTCGAACCGAACGGGAACCTGATCATCCGCGGCTACCAGCAGACACAAGTCAGCAATGAAGTGCGCTACCTGAAGGTCTCGGGTGTGATCCGGGCGCAGGATGTCACGCGCACGAATACGGTTTCGTATGATAAGATCGCCGACGCCCAGCTTGCCTATGTCAGCAGCGGTGAGGCCACCTCGAATACAAAAATGAATACGGTTCCGAAGCTTCTTGACCGCTACAATCCCTTCTAGGACGATCTGATGAAGAACATCATTACTGTCATCATCACCATCGTCTGCATTATTGCGGGCGGCTTTGGGGGCAACCTCCTGCGGACCATGACATCGGGCTCATCTCAGCCTGAGGCAGAGGCCGGACATGCGGGCGGCGCGGCTGAGGGCGAGAAAGGCGAAGACGACCAAGCCGAGAAGAAGGACGAGCCCGCCAAGAAGCCCGACAAGAAAGACGGAAAACACGGGGAAGACGGGAAAGATGGCGATGCTGCCAAGGCTGTGATCTACTACAAATTCACGCGTGAGTTCGTTGTGCCGATTATCCGCGACGGCCGGGTGAGTAGCCTCGTGATCCTGAACCTTAATCTCGAGGCTGACGCATCGATAGAGCGGGAGCTTTTCGATATGGAGCCCAAGCTTCGCGACAACATCATGACGACGCTCATAACCCTGAGCAATGATGGAACGACGTTTGAATCTATGACCAGTGTGAAGAACTACGAGTCGATCCGCAGCCTGGTGCTCCAGAATCTGGGTTCGGTCGTCAAGGACGGGATCACCAATGTGCTGATCGTCGACCTTGCCAAGCAGGACATCTGACAGGTCCGCGCGCCGCCCTCCTTGCCTGTTGCCGACATGCGCGCCGGCGCCGGCGCCGGCGTTGGCAGCAGGCCGCTGGCGAGCTGACATTTTCCCTCAATTGTCGCTGATCGATGTCTGCGGGTCGCCGCGGACCGGCTTGTGCCCGTTCAGTTCGGGGCCTGCCATGTTTGCCGCCGGCCTGGTTCTGGCAGGCGGGCGCCCGGCGGCTTTGCCAGGTACCCGCGCGTTTCTCCCGGCGGCGCCTTGTGAGCCCGCCTGGGCTGCATTCTGGGCCCGGGTCCCTTCACCATCCTCGCCGGCCGTCCTGTCAGCCTGCGGGTCGATCCCCCGGATCTGCGCCGCCCGGTCCCCAAGCCCCGCCGGTTGTTTGACCTGCGCATTCCCGGCGCGGCCGGGGGCGCAGGGTCTTCAACGGGTTCTGGTCTCCTGACCGGCGTGCCGCGCGGGCTGCGGGCGCTACCCAGGGCGGCATCATGCCTGAAGCGGCTGAACAGGTTCCCGGGAATTCATCTGCGTCTTCGGCGCGGGCCGTTGACCTGCGTGGTCATGACGCCGGCCTGAAGCACCTGTCCTGGTGAGTTAAGCGGAGGCGTTTCTCCGCATCATTGGCTGCACCCTTTGCGCGCCCCCCCCGAAACCTCCAGCGGCCGCTCCCTGTGGGCCAATAGCCCGGCCCGGAGGCCCTGATCTGGAAAGCAGAAGCCACCGGCTGGCCCGGCATTGAAGCCCGGACCGGGGGATAAGATAGAAGTGAATAACTAGTTTCTACTCCCGGTAGGTTTCAACAACTCGGGCGAACGTCAAACTCAGTTTCAGGTTGTAATGTGCTCTCCAGTATCCGGAAAGGGATCGGGGTTGTTCCCCCATGTCAGGATGACAAAGAACGCTCAACCCGCCGCTCCGATGTGACGGCAGACACGAACAAGAGAGACGAACATGTCAAGTATCCTGACCAATACCAGCTCGATGGTCGCCCTGGAATCGCTGCGTAAAACCAACCTCAATCTCAGCCAGGTACAGTCCGAAATCTCAACCGGCAAAAGAATCTCGACCGCGAAGGACAACTCTGCAATCTGGGCCATCTCGACCGTCATGTCGACCGATGCCGAGAGCTTCAAGACGATCAGAAACGCGCTCGACC